>Ga0256830_1000309_pt1 | contig 42737 bp, 47 predicted proteins | sample 128326metaG_FD_190537 | JGI IMG/M metagenome (GOLD analysis project Ga0256830, IMG submission 190537) | Hydrothermal vent microbial communities from Lau Basin, Pacific Ocean - 128-326 | ecosystem: Environmental > Aquatic > Marine > Hydrothermal vents | place: Pacific Ocean: Lau Basin | collected...
AAAAGCCTACCATGAAGTGCGGAGGATGTCAAGCAAAATAGAAAGAATCAGAGATTTTGGATGAATTTGCGTATAATCGTTCAGTAGTTTCACTGTTACCATGGAACACTTGTAATACAAAAAAACGGTATATCGAGGGTGAACCGAGCGCAGAGGCATGCGGTCGATACTGCGGCGGCAGAAGAGGGACGCGGGTTGGACCATGCATGAATCAGCGTGCAGGCTTATCCTGACGGTGTTTTCGGACAACCGTTTTCTTTACGTATTTCGCCGTCTTTACACGCTTGAAGCCCCTCGTTACAGAGACCCTTTCGTAGCGATGCGTCCATTCTCACCGTGTCCTGTTTCGGTACCCGGCGCCCCACCGGGCCATAGAGGCCAGAACCGGCTTCAGGCTCCTTCCTTCATCGGTGAGGGAGTATTCCACGCGCGGCGGTACCTCGGCGTAGACCTTCCTGTTCACCAGGCCGTCCCGCTCCATCTCCCTCAGTTGCTGTGTGAGCATCTTCTGGCTGATTCCACTTATCGACCTGAGGAGTTCACCGAACCGCCTGGTCTCCTCCATGAGCTCGCGCAGGATCAGAACCTTCCACCTGCCGCCGATAAGGTTTATGGTGGTCTCTACAGGACAATGTGATGTCTTTTTCGGCACGGCCCGTCCTCCATTGGTTACCTGAATGTAAGTATAGTACAAACCGGTGCCTTCTTGCAATTAGAACGTGATAGTAATATAATGCTGTATTAAGCTGTCTGAAAGTGATGCCGCGGTTTTGGCAAATTCAACTTAGGAGGTTCGGCAATGAATGGCACAAGAGAGAGGATCATCGAGTATCTCGAGTCTCACCGGAAGATGACACTGGCCACGGTGACGCCGGATGGCCGTCCACTGGCTCACACCGTGGAGTATGCAACGGATGGTTCCACGGTCTACTTCGCCACCAGTAAGAACACGAGGAAGGTGCAGAACATCCTGAAGAATCCCGACGTGTCCTATGCGGTGGACGAGGACTACGACGATTGGCTCAGGATACAGGGTGTCCAGATGGAGGCGAGGGCCACCGTGCTTACAGACAGGGAAGAGGTGGAGAGGGCCGCCGCCGTGTATCTGAAGAAGTTTCCGTTCGTTGCGGACTTTCCCCCCAACCCGGATATGGTATTCGTCAAGGTGGAGCCGGTAAGGGGCTTCTTCCTCGATTACACGAAGGGCTTCACGCACCGTGAAGATACCGCGTTCTGACGTGAGGCCATCCGGCCTGCGGGCCCGTCCGGGAGAATGGAACGCTTGCCGCGGAGCCGGCGTGCAAGACGTCATGGCGTTCCGCCCGGAAACCACCTGGTGGTTCGCAGGCAGATCTTGACGAGCATCAGCATGACAGGCACCTCTATGAGCACGCCGACGACGGTGGCAAGTGCCGCCCCCGAGGAGAGGCCGAAGAGCATCGCGGCCGTGGCGATGGCGACCTCGAAGTGGTTGGACGCTGCTATCATGGCCGTGGGCGCGGCGTCTTCGTACGAAAGCCTGAGGAGCCGGGACAGGCCGTAGCCGAGCCAGAATATCAGGTTGGTCTGGATGAAGAGCGGTACGGCTATCCAGAGGATGGTGAGCGGGTTCGAGAGGATCACGTCGCCCTTGAAGGAGAAGAGCAGCACGAGTGTCGCCAGCAGGGCGGTGATCGTGATCGGTGTTAGTATGTGCAGGAAGCGTTCCTTGAACCACTTCTCTCCCTTCATGCGGATTATGAGCCTCCTCGATCCGTATCCCGCTGCGAGGGGCAGGGCCACGTAGACGCCGATGGAGAGGAGCAGCGCCTGCCAAGGCACGGGGAGGCGCCCCACGCCGAGCAGGAACCCGCCGAGCGGACCGTACAGGAAGAGCATGGTCAGCGAGTTTATGGCCACCATGACGAGGGTGTGGCCGTCGTTTCCCCTGGCGAGGTAGCCCCACACGAGGACCATCGCCGTGCAGGGGGCGATCCCGAGGAGGATGCACCCAGCGAGGTAGGAGCGCCACAGCGGCACCTCGAGCATCCTGACGCCTTCGACCAGAACGACCCTGCCCACGCCGTGCTCTGCACCCACGGGCAGGTTGAGCCCCAGGGGCATCTTCACGTAGTCGACCGCCTCTGGGCCTATGAGCCCGCGGAAGAGGAAGCCGAGGAAGAACAGGGAGATCGCGTACATGGTGAACGGCTTGACCGCCCAGTTTATGAAGAGCGTCAGTCCAACGGGCTTGATGTTCCTGCCCGCCTTCATCACCTCGGCGAAATCGATCTTCACCATGATCGGGTACATCATGAAGAAGAGGCAGACGGCGATCGGTATCGAGACCACCGGAGCATCACCCACGCTGACGGAGAGTCCGTCAAGCCACCGCGCCACGCCGGGGGCCGCCTTGCCCAGAAGGACGCCTGCAACGATACACAGAAAGACCCAGACCGTCAGGTAGCGCTCGAAGAAGCCGAGCCCCTTCAGCTCATCGCGAAGACTGATGTCCGTTCCCTTCATCCGTCGCCCTCCTTCGTGTCCGATGCATCCAGTGAGCCGGGCAGGCTCTCGACGAATGCCCTGATCTCGTCGCGAACCCTCCGGTAGTGCTCAAGCGCCTCTTCCTCGCTGCCGGCGGCAGCTGCCAGCCGTGGCGGGTCGTCGAAGCCCCTGTGGATGATTTCGGCCCTGCCGGGAAAGACTGGGCAGGTCTCCTGTGCGTCTCCGCAGAGGGTGACCACGTAATCGAACTCAATGTGCATCACCTCCTGCACGGACTTAGAGCGCTGCGCGGATATGTCCACCCCGGCCTCTTTCATGACCGCCACTGCCCGCTGATCCAGATTGCTCGCCCTTACGCCGGCCGAGTACGGCTCGACGAGGCCGTCCTTCAGGCGGCGCGCCCACCCCTCCGCCATCTGGCTGCGGCACGAGTTGCCGGTGCAGAGGAAGAGTATCTTCAGCCTTCTTTCAGCAGCTTGCATAGTTCCTCCTTGTCGATCCTCAGTATCTCCTTGAGGCGTCTCCTGTCCTCTTGTGCTCGCGCGTTCCTGCCAACGGACTCGACTACCCAGTCGAGGGCCCGCCGCACCATGGGAGGGGCCTCTTCGCCGGCAAGGCGATAGTAGGCCCAGCGGCCCTCCTTGCGGAGCTCCACGAGCCCCGCCTGCCTGAGTATCGCCATGTGCCTGGAGACCGTCGAGGGTGCGAGGGCCAGCAGCTCGATCAGCTGGCAGACGCAGAGTTCACCTCCCCTGAGGGCCAGGAGAATCCGCACGCGGCCTTCATCAGAGAGGGCCTTGGTTATAGCGAGAAACTCTTTCATCCGCCGGATTACATTTCGATGTATGGCGAATTGTAGAATTAATGGGACGCTGCTGTCAACCCTCTTCCGGTTCCAGGTCGAGTGTATGAACGGCGGCGGTAGAAGGCCTGTCCTTTTCAGCCCATTTCTTGACAGTTGCAGAGTTTTGTTGGTATATTATTTTATTTAAAACATATAAAGGAGAGGAGTGTGGTCAGTGGATGCCCTCTGTGAGTGTCAGGAAGAATGAGTCCTTCGAGGTCGCGCTGAAGAGGTTCAAGAAGCAGTGCGAGAAAGAAGGAATACTCTCGGAGATCAAGAAGAGGGAGCATTACGAGAAGCCGAGCGTGAAGAGGAAGAAGAAGATCCTCGCAGCGCGCAAGAAGGCTCTCAAGAGGATGCGAATGTTCCAGGGAAGGTGAATGTCCATACTTGAAAGGATCGACGGCGACCTCAAGGTTGCGATGAAGTCTTCCGACAAGGTCAGGGTCTCGACGCTCAGAATGGTGAAGGCCTCGCTCAAGAACCTCGAGATAGAGAAGGGTGAACTCTCCGACGATGACGTGATAGGGGTGCTGAGCACCCTGGCCAAGCAGAGGAGGGAGTCCATCGCCGAGTTCGATAAAGGGGGGAGACGGGACCTTGCAGATCAGGAGAGAGGGGAACTCGCCGTCATCCTAAGTTATCTTCCAGAACAGCTGTCAGAGGAAGAACTTGCCGATCTGGTCCGGGAAGCCGTCAGAGAGACCGGTGCGACTTCCTTGAAGGATATGGGACGCGTGATGCAGAGCCTCATGCCGCGCCTCAAGGGAAGGGCCGACGGCAGGCTCGTGAGCCAAAAGGTTAAGGAGCTCCTGAGTGCCGGCTGAAGGCTGCAGGCCGTGTTGTTGCGCCCCCCAAAGAAGTGAATGACGGGTGGAACTCCAGTTGTAAACCGTTCAGGTGGAGAGGCGTCCAAGACATCTCTGCCGCCTCGACTATACTTAAAGCGGAAACAGGAGAATAGAGTATGACGCTTGCCGAGTTCTATGAGAAGGCGGTCGCAACAGGTATAAGCAACGATCCGAGGGGAAAGGATGCGGTGGACAAGGAACTGGCCTCGGTCAGAAAGACCTTCGGTGAACTCAAGGACAAAGATAGGGAGTTCTTCGACGAAGAGAGGCTCAGAAACCCATACTCCGACACAAGGATCCTCCACGGCAGGGGCGACGAGGAGATCGAGACTATCCTCGCCGGTATAGACATAGAGGTCGGCGAGGTGTTGCTTGCCGACCGGCTCAGGTCAAGGGGAAAGACCGTGAGCATGCTCCTGTCGCATCACCCGGAAGGCCGGGCCTATGCGCACCTCTACGATGTCATGAGGATGCAGTCCGACGTGCTCCACAGGTTCGGCGTCCCCATCAATATAGCCGAGGACCTCATGGAGGGGAGGATAAAGGAGGTCGAGCGGAGGCTGATGCCGGTCAACCACACCCGCGCCGTCGATGCCGCAAGGCTCCTCGACATCCCGTTCATGTGTCTTCATACGCCGGCCGACAACATGGTTGCAACCTACCTCCAGAGACTCTTCGACGAGAAGAAGCCCTACAGGATAGAGGATGTGATCGAACTCCTGCTCGATATACCGGAATACAGGAGTGCAAGGAAGATCGGTGCCGGCCCGAAGGTGCTCATCGGTTCCGAGAAGAGGAAGGCCGGAAAGGTCTTTGTCGACATGACGGGCGGGACCGAGGGGGCCAAGAATATATTCGGCAGCCTGACCGCCGGCGGGGTCAGCACGATAGTGGCCATGCACCTGAGCGAGGATCACCGCAAGGAGGCAGAGAAGAACCATCTCAACGTGGTCATAGCCGGGCACATCGCAAGTGACAACGTAGGCGTGAACCTCCTGCTCGACAGCATCTTGGACGATTCCGTAGAGGTGATCGAATGCTCGGGGTTCCGCAGGGTGAGGAGATGAGGGCTGCGGCCTTGGGGAGTGACGAATAGGGCTATATGAGTATGGTCTGTTCTGATTTTTTCTCTCTCCGTCTGATCGTATCTTGAAAAGACCTTCGATGGATTTAGGCAACGTTGTCGAGGATGTCAAGGAGCGACTTGACATCGTGGACGTGCTCTCCGGGTACATCGACCTGAGAAGGGCCGGGCGGAACTTCAAGGCACTCTGTCCGTTTCATTCGGAGAAGACCCCCTCGTTCGTCGTGAGTCCCGACAAGCAGATATTCCACTGTTTCGGCTGCGGTGCCGGCGGTGATGTCGTCACCTTCGTCATGAAGTACGAAAACCTCACCTTCCCCGAGGCTGTCCGGGCACTTGCCCGCAGGGCCGGCATCAAGGTCGAAGAGGCTCCGGCCGCATCGTCGGCAGCGAGGTCCCTGAGAAAGAGGCTCCTGGAGATACACAGGGAGGCGTGCTCTTTCTATGAGGACGAGTTGCGCGGGAACGCCCAGGCCCGGGACTATCTCAGAAGGAGAGGGCTCACCGACGATGTAATAGGCGAGTTCAGGCTCGGGTTCGCACCGGGCGGCGGTGCGCTGCTCAGGATGCTCAGGGCGAAGGGCCACTCTGACAGCGACTTGATCGCCTCAGGCCTCTGCAGGGAGACCGAGAGGGGCGTGACCGATACCTTCAGAAACAGGATCGTCTTTCCCATATGCAACGTCCGCGGAGAGGTGATCGCCTTCGGCGGACGAACCATCGCCGACGGTGCCTACGGGCCCAAGTACCTGAACTCTCCAGAGACCATGCTCTTCAAGAAGTCTTCCGAACTCTTCGGCCTCAACCTGGCCGGAGCCGAGATGCGCAGGCGCGGGTATGCGATCATTATGGAGGGGTATCTCGATGTCATCACCGCCCACCAGTATGGGATAAGGAATTCCGTGGCCCCCCTTGGAACCGCACTCACCAAGGCCCAGGCCGAGAGACTGAAGTCCCTGACAAAGAAGGTCCTGCTCGTGTTCGACTCCGACGAGGCCGGCATCAAGGCCTCGGAGAGGTCGCTGTCGCTGCTTTACGAGGCAGGTTTCGTGGCAAAGGTGCTGCTGCTGCCGCCCGGAGACGATCCTGACACGTTCTTGAGGAAGCACGGCCGCGACGCCTTCCGGCGGAAGTTCACGGAGGTCTTGGGACTCGTCGACTTCTTTCTCGGGCTTCCAGGCGAGAGGGTTGACATTGTCAGGTCTCTAATACTTATAATTTCTAAGGTGACCGATGGTATAGTGAGGAGCGACCTGACGAGGGAGGTTTCGGAGAAGACCGGTCTATCGGAACAGTTCCTGAGGGAGGAACTCAACCTGCTGAGAAAGACGCCGGCCCATGTGCGTGACGCAGGAAGCACCTCTCAGCCTATGTCCGCCGAGAGGTTTCTCCTCGGCGTATACCTCTCTTATCCGGAGCATGTCGACCTTATAAGGGAGAGCATCTCTCCGGCCGAGATCGAAGATGAAGAGGTGAGGGCCGTATTCGAGAAACTCTATTCCTTACCCGGTTTGCCGCTCGATGACATCTCTCCGAGGCTCGACGAGCACGAGCTTTCGGTCGCCACGGGCGCAGCCGTGAGTCTCGACATCGACGGTGACGAGGTTGAAAGGAACATAAAGGACTGCATAAGGACCATCAGGGAGAAGAGACTGCGCAAGAGGCTGAGGGACCTGGAGCTCGAGATCAGGATCGCAGAGAAGAGAGGCGAGACAGACCTGGTTAATAACCTGCAGGATCAGATGAATCTCTTGATCAAGGAGGGGGGCGGATGAAGGAATACTTTGACTTCTATGAGGATTCCATCCATGATTTCGACGGTTCGGGGCCGAGACCAGAAGAGACGGACCTGTGCGAAGAAGAGGAAACCGAGCTCGATGTCACGGATGAGTACGATCCGTTAAGGTCTTACATGAGGGAGATGGGGGCGGTGCCTCTCCTCACGAGGGAGGGGGAGGTGGAGATCGCCAGAGAGATCGATAGGCGCAAGCAGCAGCTCACCATGGCCACGTTCTCCGTTCCCCTCATCCTGAAAAAGCTGATATCCCTCGGCGAGCTTATCGAGCGCGGGGAGGCTCCGCTCGCCGAGATAGTGCAGATAGACGGTGACGAGAGCGAGGAAGACCTGCTTTACAAGAAGAGGGAGTTCTTCAAGCATACCGAGAGGGTGAGGGAGCTCTTCAACGAGAGGATGAAGCTCCTGGGGGAACTGGACAAGGATGGCCCCAGAAAGAAGGAAGGCGCGGATAGGATCATTCGGGAATTGAAGAACAACAGGAAGGCGGTCTACGACGAGATCAAGGAACTCAACCTCAAGGAATGCGCCGTCAACACCTTTGCAGACGAATTGAGGCGGCTGAGCGACATTCTGACCGAAAAACACCGGGAGCTGATGCTCATCAAGAGGAGGCTCAGGAAGAGGAACGTCGTAATCCCGAAAGACGAGGAGGTCGGCGGTTACCCGGAGAGGATTCAAGACCTGCTCAGGGAGTATTTCCGGAAGCTGAACGAGATCACGTCGATGGAGAAAGAGATAGGGATGGAGAACACCGAACTCAGGCATGTGCTCAGGGCCATCCAGAGGGCCGACAAGACCATACACGAGGTCAAGTCGAGGCTCGTTGAGGCAAACCTGAGGCTCGTAATCAGCATAGCCAAGAGGTACATAGGCAAGGGCCTCAGCTTCTCCGACCTCATACAGGAAGGCAACATAGGGTTGATGAGGGCGGTGGACAAGTTCGAATACAAGCGGGGCTACAAGTTCAGCACTTATGCAACGTGGTGGATCAGGCAGGCCATCACGAGGGCTATCGCCGATCAGTCACGTACGATAAGGATCCCCGTGCACATGATAGAGACGATCAACAAGGTGACGAGGGCGTCGAGGGAACTCGTGCAGGAGTTCGGCCGGGAGCCCACGGAGGAGGAGATCGCACGCAAGATCGAGATGCCCGAGGCGAGGGTGAAGGAGATACTGAAGATCGCCAAGGAGCCCATTTCGCTCGAATCCCCCGTCGGTGACGACGAGGACGGCCAGCTCAGGGACTTCATAGAGGATACCCTGATGTCGTCTCCGCTCGACGAGGCCATTCACGGAGACCTCCGGAGAAACATCGAGAAGGTGCTCATGAGCCTGAACCCGAAAGAGGCCGAGGTCATAAGGAAGCGCTACGGCCTCGAGGGGGCCAACTTCCCGCACACGCTCGAGCAGGTCGGCAAGGCGATGGAGGTGACACGCGAAAGGGTGAGGCAGATCGAGGTGAAGGCCATCAGGAAGTTGAAACATCCCTCAAGGAGCCGGTGGCTCAAGTCCTTCATGGAGAGAGCTTGACCTCGGCACCAAAAGAAATCTATAATAAAGGCCGACTTCAGAGGGCCCATAGCTCAGCTGGAAGAGCCACCGGCTCATAACCGGTTGGTCCCAGGTTCGAGTCCTGGTGGGCCCACCACTTTACACATGAAGACCGCCATGGGCAGGCCGTGACGGCGCCTGGGCGGGATTGTGTCTCGAATAAACGATCGGTTCAGAACCGAGCAGATTGGAGAGAATGAAAGAGGAACTCAAGCTTCTCGTTGCCCTTCAGGAGATAGACTCCGCAATCCTCCACAAGAGCCGTGAACTGGAGAAGGCACCGGAAGAGATCAGACGCTACCAGGGACCGCTGAGCGAGTCGGAAGAGGCTTACAGGCGTGAGAAGGAAAAGTACGATGCCGTCGAGAGGAAGAAGAAGGCGAAGGAACTCGAGGTGAAGGAGGCCGACGACAGGATCGGCAAGCTCAGGTCGAGGATGTCCGATATAAAGACCAACAAGGAGTACCAGGCCCTCCTGAAAGAGATAGAGGCGATCGAGCAGGAGAAATCCCGCATCGAGGACGACATACTCTACATGATGGAAGAACTCGACGAACTGGCGGGAGGGCTGCGGGAGGCCGAGGGTCGCATAGAACAGGAGAAGAAGAGGCTCGAGTCGCTGCAGCGGGACCTGGACGAAAAGACGGGACTGATCGAGAAGGAACTCGCCGAGCTGAAAGGGCGCAGAGAGGCGGTGGCTTCCCGGATTCCTTCCGGCGTCTACGCCAAGTACATGGACGTCTTCCGCAAATCCAGCGGACTCGCCGTTGTCGAGGCGAGGGACGAGGTCTGTCTCGGCTGCTACATGAGCATTCCGCCGCAGGTTTATGTTGAGATAAGGACTTCCGACGAGATTCTTCAATGTCCCCACTGCGGCAGGTTCCTCTACCGCCGCGATGCACTGTCTGAAGAGCGGAAGGGTCGCGACAGAGATTGAGGTCAGGGAAGAGGCGAGACAGGGAAGCGATGATATTTGCCGACGGTGCCTCGAGCGGCAACCCCGGTCCGGCCGGTATAGGGGTCGTGGTAGTCGTTGACGGCAGGAAGATCACCATCTCCGAGCCGATAGGCCGGGCCACGAACAACGTGGCGGAGTACACGGCACTGTTGAGGGGCCTCGAGACCGCAGCCGAGCACGATGCATCGAGGGTGAGGGTGTGCTTAGACTCCGAACTGATCGTCAGGCAGTTGAACGGGCAGTACAAGGTGCGTAACAGGGGGCTCCTGCCTTTGTACAGGAGGGTGACGGCCCTCCTCGGCGGGTTCGAAGGCTACACGGTCACGCATATACCGCGTTCGGAGAACAGCGAGGCAGACTCTCTGGCAAAGAAGGCCGTTCGGAAGAACCCCGGGACCCCATGAATATACGGGTGCAGGGCAGGTGAGATGGTCGCTCCGTGAGCCCTGGGCTTGCGGAGAGGAAAGTCCGGGCTCCGAAGGGCAAGGACAGTGGCTAACCGCCACCGTTCCGTCATGAGTCCGGCTCTGCCGGCTGATGGCGGTGCAGGGAAAGTGCCGCAGAAAATATACCGCCTGCGCCGGGAACCTCCTGGCGCAGGTAAGGGTGAAAAGGCGGGGTAAGAGCCCACCGCTGCAGGGGCGACCCTGCAGGCATGGTAAACCCTGTCCGGAGCAAGGCCATGTAGGTTCCGCCATGAGGGTGGCCCGCCCGAGCGTGCGGAACGGGTAGGCTGCAAGAGCCTGATGAGTAATCTCAGGCCTCAGATGAATGACCATCACATACAGAACCCGGCTTATTGCCTGCCCTGCACCCATTCTCGACAGGCCAGGCCGGCCTCGATCTCTGACACATCCGGCCTGCTCCTCCTTCCGGCACCACCCGCCCGCTCGTCCGCGATGAAGGCTTGCAGTTTTTTCGGACTCGATCGGCTATAATAAGAACATTATGAAAGCGGCAAAGACAGCCGTACTGTTCCTCTTGCTGTTTCTCCCATCGCCTGTACTGCTCTTCTCTGCGGAAGAGGGGGCGGCGGGCCGGGTCATGGTCATCACCGTCCAGGGGGTCATAAATCCCGTATCCGCGGAGTTCATGGAGAAGAGCATGGACGAGGCGAGCCGGGCGGGGATGGAGGCCCTCGTGATCGAGCTGGACACACCCGGCGGCCTCGATGCCTCGATGCGCTCCATCGTAAAGGCCATAAACCTCAGCGAGGTGCCGGTGGTCGTCTACGTGGCGCCCTCGGGCGCGAGGGCCGCCTCTGCGGGCGTCTTCATCACGATGGCGGCACATGTCGCCGCAATGGCGCCCGGCACCAACATCGGGGCCGCCCACCCTGTAAGCATCGGCGGAAAGATGGACGAGACGATGAAGGAGAAGGCGACGAATGACGCCGTGGCATACCTCAAGTCCATCGCCGAGAGGCGCGGCAGGAATGCCGCATGGGCGGAGGACGCCGTGAGGAAGAGCGTCTCGGTGACCGCCGATAAGGCCCTCGAGCTCGGCGTGATAGACGTGGTGAGCAGGGACCTCGACGCACTGCTTGAAGGCATTGACGGCATGAAGGTGAAGACCACCCGCGGAGAGGTCGAACTCCACACCAGAGGGGCTGAGGTAACGAGGAACCCGATGGGGCTCCGGCTCAGGATACTTGCAGCCATCAGCAACCCGAACGTCGCATACATACTGATGCTGCTCGGCTTCTACGGCCTCTTCTTCGAGTTCACGAATCCCGGGGCCATATTCCCGGGGGTTGTGGGCGGGATATGCCTCATACTCGCCTTCTACGCCTTCCAGACCCTGCCCGTCAACTATGCCGGACTCCTCCTGATAATACTCGCCGTCATCCTCTTCGTCCTCGAGGTGAAGATAGCATCCGGAGGGGTGCTGACCATCGGCGGTATAATTGCAATGCTCATCGGCTCCATCATGCTCTTCGAGAGCCCTGCGCCCTTCATCAGGCTCTCCCTGTACCTCGTGGTGCCCGCCGTGCTCGTGACGGCCCTCTTCTTCTCCGTAACCCTCGGCCTTGCGGTGAAGGCGTGGAGGAGAAAGCCCGTGACAGGGATCGAGGGGCTTGTCGGGCTCGAGGGGATCGCCCATAGCGACATACATGACGACGGCTTGGTGCTCGTCCATGGTGAGTACTGGAGTGCTTACAGTGACGAGCCGATCGAAAAGGGAGAGAAGGTGGTAGTCGAGTCTGTTTCCGGACTCAGAATAAAAGTAAAGAGGGAGGGACGGAAATGATTTTTCCACCGCAGTTCTTGAGCCTTGTCTTTGCAGTGGTCGTGATCCTTTACTTCCTTGCGAGCGCCATCAAGATACTCAAGGAGTACGAGAGGGGCGTGGTCTTCAGGCTTGGACGCGTCATACCGGTGAAAGGGCCGGGCCTTGTTATAATATGGCCGGTGATCGACAAGCTCGTCAGGGTCAGCCTGAGGACCATAACGATGGACGTGCCTTCGCAGGACATCATAACTAAGGACAATGTAACCGTGAAGGTCAATGCAGTGGTCTACTTCAGGGTGATGGACCCGATCAAGGCTGTGACCGCAATCGAGGACTTCTACTTCGGGACGAGCCAGATAGCCCAGACGACGCTCAGGAGCGTACTCGGCCAGAGCCAGCTCGATGAGCTGCTCTCCAAGAGGGACGAGATCAACGCCGAACTCCAGCGCATAATAGACTTCCAGACAGAGCCCTGGGGGGTGAAGGTGACGGCCGTCGAGGTGAAGAACGTCGACCTGCCGGTCGAGATGCAGAGGGCCATTGCAAGGCAGGCCGAGGCCGAAAGGGAGCGGAGAGCGAAGGTTATCCATGCGGAGGGTGAACTCCAGGCCGCTCAGAAGCTTGCAGACGCCGCCAAGATCATCGCCACGCAGCCGGCGACGCTCCAGCTGAGGTTTCTCCAGACCCTGACAGAGATCGCCTCGGAGAAGAACTCAACGGTCATATTCCCGGTGCCGATAGATCTCTTGAGGCCTTTCATCGAAAAGAGGGGCTCGTAACCGGCCGTCCGGGTGCTGGAAGGGTTACCACTTTATGAGTGCCGAGGCCCACGTCAATCCTCCGCCGAATGCCTCGAGGATGATGTAGTCTCCCTTTCTCACCCTTCCAGACCTGACCGCCTCGTCGAGTGCGATGGGGATGGATGCGGCCGAGGTGTTGCCGTAGCGGTCGAGGTTGATCATCACCCTGTCGAGCCCGAGCCCGAGCCTCTTTGCCGTAGCACTTATGATCCGGTGGTTCGCCTGGTGAGGGATCAGCAGGGCTATGTCTTCGGGCTCGAGCCTGTGCTCCTTGAGGGTGCTCAGCACCAGTTTTTCCAGGGTCCGCACCGCCACCTTGAAGGTCTCGTTCCCCCGCATCTTCATGTAGTGGAGCCTCTTCTTCACGGTCTCTTCGGTTGCAGGCATCCGTGAGCCGCCCGCCGGAATGTGGAGCAGGTCCCACATGGAGCCGTCGGCATTGAGCTTGACGGAGAGTATGCCCCGGTCGCCCTTGTCGGCCTCGAGCACAGCGGCTCCGGCCCCGTCGCCCAGCAGGACACACGTGCTCCTGTCGGTCCAGTCGGTGATGCGCGAAAGCACCTCGGCGCCGACTACGAGGACCCGCTCGTGCGTGCCGGCCCGGATGAAAGCGTCGGCTGCAGAGAGTGCATAGATGAAGCCCGAGCATGCAGCGTTTACGTCGAAGGCGGCCGCCTTCTTTGCGCCCAGCTTGTGCTGCAGGATGCAGGCGGTGGACGGCAGCGGCATGTCCCCGCTGACGGTGGCGACTATTATCAGGTCCAGCTTTCTGGCCTTCAGTCCGGCGGACTTGAGGGCTTCATGTGCCGCCATCAGAGCAAGGTCGGATGCGGCCTCCCCCTCTTCGGCGATCCGCCTCTCGCGAATGCCTGTCCTCTCCCTGATCCATTCGTCCGAGGTATCGACCATCTTCTCGATGTCGAAGTTCGTCAGGACCTTCTTGGGCACATAAAGACCGGTTCCCGTTATCCTCGCCTTTAACAACGCGCGACTCCTCCAAGAGTGATTCCTTCGTCTTCACAGCATTGAACCGGCATCCCGACAGAACCTACGCAGAGGCCTTGGCAGCCGGCCTGGAAGGCTTCCTTTTGTTTTTGAGCTCTGTGGATATTATCTCGTCCACCCTGATGCGTGCCGACAGGTTCGCCGTCTTCAGGGCATTCTTTATGGCCTTTGACGAAGAGCGGCCGTGGCTTATTATGCACGTGCCCCTGATACCGAGCAGGGGAGCCCCGCCGTACTCGGCATAGTCGGTCTTCTTCTTGAAGTTCTTCAGCGCCGGTTTCATGAACAGGTAGGCGAGCCGTCCGGTGGCGATGTCGGCGATCTCCTGTTTCAACATCCGCATGATCGTCTCAGCCAGGCCTTCGCTCACCTTGAGTACCACGTTTCCGATGAACCCGTCGCATACGACGACATCCACGCTGCCGCTGAATATGTCCTTGCCCTCAATGTTCCCTACGAAGTTGAGACCCGTACCTTTTATGAGCCTGAAGGCCTCCTTGGTCAGCTCGTTCCCCTTGGTGTCCTCCTCGCCGATGCTCAGCAGCGCGACCCGCGGTCTCTCCACGCCGAGGACGTTCCTGCAGTATGCATTGCCCATTAGTGCGAACTGGAGCAGGTTCGATGCCTCTGAGTCGACGTTTGCCCCGGCATCGATGAGCACGAACGGTCCCTTCAGGGTGGGCATGGTGGTGGCAATGGCTGGCCGGCTCACGCCCTCGGATGTGCCGAGCAGCAGGAGGGCGAAGGCCATCACTGCTCCTGAATGCCCGGCGCTCACAAAGGCATGGGCCTCTCCCTTCTTGACGAGCTCGATCCCCTGCCTTATGGAGGAGTCCTTCTTGCGCCTGACGGCCACGGATATCGGTTCGTCCATGGCAATGACCTCTGAGGCGTGCCTGACGGATATCCTCTCGGGCGGGTAGCGTTTGTGCCTGAGCTCTTCGGTGATCAGGTCTTCACGGCCGATGAGAACGACCTCGATGTCCTCGGTGTCGTTGACTGTCTCGACCGCCCCTTCCACCGTCACGCGGGGTGCATAGTCCCCTCCCATGGCATCAAGAACGATCTTCATATTTCAGTCTTTTCGATAACCTCTATGACTTTTCTGTCATTGTACATGCCGCAACTCGTGCATGCCCGGTGCGGCAGTTTGAATTCCCCGCACTCCGGACACTTGATGAGCGAGGGTATCCTTCCTTTCCAGTTCGCCCTCCTCCTGTCCCTGCGGCACCTCGTGTGCCTCGACTTGGGATTCGCCATCTTGAAAGCTCCTTTCTATTTGGATAGGAGTCTCTTCAACTCCTTCAGCCTCGGGTCGACGGTTTCATGCCTGCACTCACACCTCTGCAGGTTCAAGTCGGCTCCGCACTCGGGACACAGCCCCTTGCACGCCTCGTCACAGAGCGCCTTCATGGGCAGGCTCAGTATGAGCTGCTCCCTGACGACCTGGGAGATGTCGATCTCGTCGTTGTCGTAGAAGCCGACGTCGATCTCGTCCCTGGGGACCTCGTAGGTCTCCTCCCTCGCCACCTCCGAGGACGGATGATACTCGAGGTCGACGTTCAGCGACATGTCCCTGTGGAACCCTATCAGGCACCTGCTGCACTGAAGCGCGATCGTGCCCTCGATCTCTCCCCGTATCATGACTTCGTCGCCGCGTCTCTCTACGCGGAGATGCGCGGTCACGGGACCTTCCGATTCGAGGAGAGAGTTGCGGACGATGGTTTCAGAGAAGTCCAGGTCCAGACCCTCTTCTTCTATCTCGGATACGATTATCTTCATGTCTCCATGTCACCTTGGTTGTTTTGCTATCCACGGATAGCTGCGCACACTATCTATATATTACCATATAAGTGCGGGGGGAATAAAAAAATTAAAGTGTTTTGATAGACTGAAAGTATACTTTTTACTTGAAAATATTGTCAAGTAGTTGTAAATTATTACATGGCTCAGGAGAAGAAATACTGCCTCTGCTGCGGGGAGGACGTACCCTACAACACCGTCATACGGAACGAAAGGCGGGAGATCACCTGTGCCTTCTGCGGATTCATACTTGATGCTGACAAGCTCTGGGAGGTCAGGAAGAGGCCTGCCGGTACGTATGCCCTGATTGCGGAGGACTCGAAGTTCACGAGGACCCTGCTCAGGGAGCTGATACTGAAGAAGTCGCTCTCCAGCGAGGTCATGGCCGTGACGAACGGGCTTGAGCTCGTCTCGCAGTATTCGAAGCTCCTCTCTCATGATGCCGACGTCAGGTTCGTGATAATCGACCTCAACATGCCGGTGATGGACGGCCTCACTGCTGCGAGGACCCTAAGGACGCTCGAGGAGAAGAGGAGTGGCAAAAAGGTGCCCATCGTCTTTTTCTCCGCCATAAAGGCGGACAAGAACCTCAAGAAGCAGATGGAAGTCCTCGCCCCCGCCCATTACGTCAACAAGGGGGCCGACTCTGACACGAGGGAGCTCGCCAAACGGGTTGAGGGACTCCTTAAGTTCATCTCGCAGCGCTATCAGGGAGCCTGATCCCTCTGCCGGGAAGTTTCGTAAGGAACCAAGGAGATTGAAGGTGGCGAAATGCAGGGCGCATCTCTACATTGAAGGGCTCGTACAGGGTGTCTTCTACAGGGCCTTCGTGCGCGAACTCGCCCTCAGGACCGGTCTCAGGGGGTGGGTGAGAAACCTCCCTGACGGCAGGGTGGAAGCGGTCTTCGAGGGCGCTGAGGAGGACATAGAGAGCGCTGTGAGGGAGTGCCGAAAGGGCCCCCCAGCAGCCCGTGTCACCAATGTTGACGTTACGTGGGAGTCCTACAAGGGCGAGTTCAGGGATTTCGAGATAAGGTACTTTTGAAGGCCGGATGAGCGGACTGCTTGCGGAGCTTAAAGAGAGGGTGCTCGACGGAGGGGAGATATCGGAAGAAGAGGCGCGTCACCTTGTGGACGCCCCCCTCCATTCCCTGTTCGAGGCAGCAACGTCCATACGGGAGCGCTTCAGGGGAGACACGGTCGACCTCTGTGCGATCGTCAACGCGAAGTCCGGCAACTGCAGTGAGGACTGCGCCTACTGTGCGCAGTCCACGAGGCACAGGACCGGAATAGACGTCTATCCCTGGCTCGGCAGGGAAGAGATACTCCGGAGGGCGGAGGAGGCGCGCAGCTCGGGCGCAAAGAGGTTCTGCATCGTCACGAGCGGAAAGAGGCTCTCGCGCGGAGAGATAGAGTACGTGGCCTCCGCTGTCGGCGGCATACGGCGGATCGGCCTTCTGCCCTGCGCTACACTCGGCCTCCTCGACAGGGAGGACCTCGACAGGCTGAAGGATGCCGGCCTCGACCGGTTCCACCACAACCTCGAGACCTCCGAGAGCTTTTTCCCGAACATATGTACCACGCACACATACGATGACAAGTTGAGGACGATCGATGCCGTGAAGCAGGCCGGCCTCTCGCTCTGTTCGGGCGGCATCTTCGGTATCGGAGAGTCGTGGGACGACAGACTCGGCATGGCGTTCACTCTGAAGCGGCTGGACGTGGACTCCGTGCCCATAAACTTTCTGATGCCGGTGAAGGGGACGCCGCTGGGCCGTCTTCCCCTGCTTGAGCCGCTTGAGGCCCTGAGGATCGTCGGCATATACAGGTTCATACTCCCGCAGAAGGAGATAAGGCTGTGCGGCGGGCGGGTGCAGACCCTCGGAGAGTTGAACTCCATGGTCTTCCTTGCAGGCGCCGACGGCCTCCTGATCGGTAACTACCTCACGATGAAGGGCCGGAGCGCTGATGACGACATCAGGCTGATCGAGTCGCTGGGGCTCAGATGCGCGTAGCCGGCCTGCTGAAGTGCAGGGACTCGATGCCGGGGTGCAGCTCTTCATGTACTGGAGCATAAGAATGAGGGCCTCACGCAGCGGGATGCACGTCTCCGGTGCTGAGGGCATCTTTGACGAGGGCGAACTGGAGGGCAGGGCGGCCGCTTACCTGAGGCGCGCGCTGCATCACGACCGGGGTGAGCCTTACAAGGTGGTGATCACGGTCGAGAGGCTCGAAGAAGAGCCCCTCCTCGTGGGGATGCTCCCGGTGCACGCGGTGGGTGTGCCGGACTATGCTGGGGCATGGAGGTTCATGGAGGCGGTGCTGAAGTCACTGGGTGTCTCCGCCGGGGCGTTCGATGCCGCAAGGGCGGTCGTCGAGTCCCGGGACGTGATGAGGGGGGCCGCGCTCGTCAGGGCCCTGAGCGGTGCAAGGGTGGAACCCGACAGTGTCCGAGGTGTGAGGGCCACGAGACTCGGCATGGAGCCGGACCTGATGCAGCGGTTGAAGGAGCGCCTCGACAGGCTTGGTGCGGACGGCTCCGTCGTCTCCGAGGCGGTCGTGCTCGCCTCGAAGGTGGCATCCTCACCCGGTGTGGTGGCGGAACTCTGTGTGTCAGACGACCCCGGCTACACGACCGGTTATATCGCATCGAGAGCGGCCGGTTACATCAGGGTGCCTCATGTAAAGCCTGCTGGTGCAATGAGTGGAGGCAGGGTCTTCTTCGTTACAGAGGAGTGCAACGTGGTGGATACCGTCAGGTACCTCGAGGAGACCCCGGTCATGGTCGGCACACTCTCAGATATACACGATACGGTCAGCCCTGATGAGTTCATCCGCGGTATTGATCGTTAACCCAGCCTCGGGCTCCTACTCCGAAGAGAGGCTCATGCTCGCCGTGGGGCTCCTCAGGGAGAGGTTCGGGGAGGTCTCCATACTGCGTACCGGCAAGAGGGGTGATGCCGAGGCCATGGCGAGGGATGCCGCAGCGAAGTCCCCGGAGATGATCCTCTCCGTGGGCGGCGACGGCACCTTCAATGAGGTGGTCAACGGCACGGCCTTCACCGACGTACCGGTCGCCTTCGTCCCCGCCGGCACCACCAACGTCCTCGCCAGGGAACTCGGCTTGCCCGGAGACATCTACGATGCCGTGAAGGAGACACTCAGGGGAAGGCCCGAGTACGTCCACCTCGGCAGGATAAACGGGAGGTACTTCGTCCTCATGGCGGGCATAGGCTTTGACGGCGAGGCCGTCTGGAGGGTGAAACAGGGCCTGAAGCGCATATCAGGCAAGGGGGCCTACGTGCTGAGCGGTCTCGGCTGCTTTTTGAGGTACCGTCCCGGAAGGCTCAGGATCGTGATCGATGGAAGGGCATGCGAGGGCTATGGGCTTGTAGCCTGTAACTCCGGCTACTATGCGGGGAGCTTCAGGATCTGCCGCGGAGCGGGCCTCGGCTCACCCTGCCTGCACGTCTCCGTAATGGAGGGGGGAAGGAGATCGGACCTCCTGCGATATGTGCTCAGGGTCGTGATCGGCAGGCCTGCGGTGCCGGCATGCGTGGAGGGGAGGAGGATAGAGGTCTACGGAGACGCCCACATCCAGGTGGACGGTGATTACTTCGGTAGGACCCCGGCGGTGATCACTTTCCATGAGAACGCCCTCAGGCTGATGGTTCAGTAGTGCTTCTTCAGCTCCTTGAGGACCTGTTTCCCGATGTTCTTGAGGGTCTCGAACACGCCCATGCCCTGTGTGGCCACACACTCGAACCAGGGGACCTTCGTGGGATTCAACAGCCTGTCCAGCTCGGCCACCGGGACGATGTTCGGCAGGTCTCGCTTGTTGTACTGTATGGTGTAGGGGAGCCGGTCGAGCTCGTAGCCCTGGTCGGCGAGGTTGATCTTGAGGTCCTCGAGGCTCTCGATATTGGCGTCGGTCCTCTCGATCTGCGAGTCGGCCACGAAGACGACCCCGTCCACTCCCTTCAGTATGAGCTTTCTGCTTGCGGCATAGAAGACCTGGCCGGGCACGGTGTAGAGGTGGAACCTCACCTTGAACCCCTTGATGTCGCCGAGTGCAAGCGGAAGGAAGTCGAAGAAGAGGGTGCGTTCCGTCTCAGTGGCGAGGGATATGAGTTTTCCCTTCTGCTGGGGGGATGTCTTCCTGTAGATGAATTGGAGGTTTGTGGTCTTGCCGCACAGCCCGGGGCCGTAATAGACTATCTTGCAGTTTATCTCTCTGGAGGAGTAGTTTATAAAGGACACCTAACAACACCTACTTGAAAAGTTGGTCGATATCTTCATCGGTGATCTCGGCGAACGGGGACAGTTCAGCCCTCCCCCTGTTCTCTCCGAGGGCCTTCCTGTCCATCTCGTGGAATATCCTCGTCAGCGCTGCCGTGGACTTCTTGACCCTGAGCCTGACGATCCCGAGGGAGGACCTCTGGTCGAACAGCACCCCCAGGATGACCTTGTTGGCCACGATCGATATGTGGATGTTGTCTCTGTCCCCTTCGTGGAAGAGGATGGAGAATTCCTTCTGGCCGAGGAGCTTCGCTATGCCGCCTGTGGCGGCTATGTTGCCTGCGGTGAGCGAGGCGAGGGCGGTGGTGTCTATATTGTGCGTATCACCCGCCGAGGCGATCAGCTGGCCGTTCTTGTCAACGAGAAAGACGAGCTTGGCATTGGCCAGCTGGTAGAGCCTCCTCAATTCCTCATCGACCCTCCGGAACTCTTCCTCATACATTACGAAGTCGGACATCTCACTCCCGGACAGACCTTTTTTGGGCCAAAATCATCCATAGTCCTGTTGTTTTACATTAACAGAACGGGAGATTATTTTCAACCGCAGGCTCAGCCCTCTCCCTTGGTCTCGGCCTCTTCACGCCAGCAGGCCTCCTCCCTCAGGAGGTTCTCCCACTCGCGGTCGACGTTCTCCTGGGCCTGTTTCAGCAGGTCCTGACTGTCCGGTGAGAAGAGGTGTTTGAACCTGCCCTGGGTCTTGAGGAACTCGGTGACGGGCTTCTTTTCCTTGGGCTTGTAGTTTATGGTCAGCCTGCCGTTCTCGTATTCATAGAGCGGCCAGAAACAGGTGTCTGCGGCGATCCTGCAGAGTTCGACCGCGTTGTGCGTCGGGGTCCTCCAGCCGCGGTTGCAGGGGGCGAGTATGTTGATGAAGGCAGGGCCGTCGACATCGAGGGCCTTGCGGACCTTTGTCATGAGGTCGCGCCAGTGTGCCGGCGAGGCCTGTGCGGCGTAGGGGATGTTGTGTGCCGCCATTATCTTGGTCAGGTTCTTGCGCGGTTGCTGCTTGCCGTGTATCACGCTGCCGGCCGGGCAGGTGGTCGTGTTGGCGCCCAGCGGCGTGGCGCTGGAGCGCTGTATCCCCGTATTCATGTACGCACCGTTGTCGTAACAGATGTATACGATGTCGTGCCTGCGCTCCATGGCGCCGGAGAGGCTCTGAAACCCGATGTCGTACGTGCCGCCGTCTCCTCCGAACGCGATGAACTTGATCTTGCGGTCTATCTTTCCCTTCTTCTTCAGGGCCTTGTACATTGCCTCGACCCCCGAGATCGTGGCGGCCGCGTTTTCAAACGCCGTGTGTATCCACGGGATCTTCCACGCTGTGTAAGGATAGATCGTGGTCGAGACCTCCAGGCAGCCGGTTGCGTTCGAGGCCACCAGGGGGACTTCAGCGGCGAGCAATACCTGCCTGATCGCTATCGGTGCCCCGCAGCCCGCGCAGAGCCTGTGTCCGCCCGTGAGAAGATCAGCCTTTTTGGAAAGCTCCTTTAGTCTCAGTGGTGTTGACATCTTTCACTCCTTGGAATCTCGATTTTTGAATCTTGAGTTTTCAATGCAGGAACCTCTGTCCCTCGACTGTGGACCGCTTCAATTCCTGGTATCAGTATGTCCTGACCGGAAGGTAGAGTCCCGGCGGTAATCTCTATTCCCTCACCCCGATGTACTCCTTCAGTGTCGTAGCCTTGCCGGTGTCGGCGATCTCCACCAGTTCCTTGATCACCGCCTCCGCGTCCTCGGGCATGAAGTCCCTGCCGCCGAGGCCGTATATCCTGTTGATCATCACCGGTGAGGAACCGGACGCAATCATGGCCGAGGCGATCTCCATGTACATCGGACCGAAACCGCCGAAGGAGTCGGCCCTGTCGAATACGCCGATCACCCTTGCACTGCCGAGGGCGTCGGCTACTTCCTCGTAGGGGAACGGCCTGAAGAGCCTCGGCTTCAGGAGCCCCACCTTTATGCCCTTGTCCCTGAAGGCGTCGACGACGTCCTTGGCCGTGCCGGCCGCTGAGTTGAGCACGACGATCGCGATCTCGGCGTCATCGAGCCTGTAGGACTCGAAGAGTCCGTAGCTCCTGCCCGAGACCTTCTCGAACTCCTTGGCCACATCGAGCGTCACCTTCTTCGCCCGCTTTATCGCCTCGTGCTGTGCCTTCTTGAACTCTATGTAGTAGTCCGGCAGAACAAGCGGGCCGTACGTGACCGGTTTGTCGACGTCGAGGAGGGGATTGGTCGGCTTGAACTCACCGATGAAGTCCCTCACGACCTCGTCGGGAAGGAATTCCATGCTCTCTATGGAGTGACTTATGATGAAGCCGTCCATGCATACCATTGCAGGGAGCCTGATCTCCTCGTGCTCGGCGATCCTTACGGCTTGAAAGATGTTGTCGTAGGCCTCCTGGGCGTTCTCGGAGTATATCTGGATCCAGCTGCAGTCCCTCGATCCCATCCCGTCGGAGTGGTCGCCGTGGATGTTGATCGGGGCCGAGAGCGCCCTGTTCACGAGCGCCATCGCTATGGGAAGCCTCATGCCCGCGGCGATATGGAGCATCTCCCACATGAGGGCGAGTCCCTGCGACGACGTCGCGGTCATAACCCTGCCTCCAGCCGCCGAGGCGCCTATGCACGCGCTCATCGCACTGTGTTCACTCTCGACGGTGACGAGTTCCGTATCCACCACACCGTCTGATACAAAGGATGCGAACCTCTGCATTATCTCCGTCGACGGCGTGATGGGATAGGCTGCGCAGACGTCCGGGTTTATCTGTTTCATCGCCTCTGCCACGGCCTGGTTTCCTGTGATTGCGAGTTTCTTGCCCATTTCAGTTGCCCTCCTCTACCATCACGATGGCCTTGTTGCCCTTCTTCCCTGGACACTCGTGCGCGCACACTCCACAGCCCTTGCAGTGTTCGTAGTCGAAATCACCCCTCTTGCCGTCACTGACCGTGACAGAGGAGTCAGGACAGTATATCCAGCAGAAGAGACACTGTATGCAGTTCTCCTCTTTCCACTGAGGCCTGAATGCACGCCATGAACCCGTGTTGTACTGTGCCGCATTGCCGGCCTCAGGGATAACAGCACCCATCTCCAGTTCTTTCCATCCCTTCAGTTTCATCCTTCCTTAACCTCCTCATAGCCTCTCCTGGTCGCTTCAAGGTTGGCCGTGATGATCTTTTCAGAGAATTTACTGCCGAAGCTCCCCTTCACGTCGTCGAGCAGCGTCTGGAGATCGGTTATACCCGACGCCCGTGTGAGGGCCCCGAGCACGCACGAGTTCGGGAGGGGTCTCCCGATGGTCTCCAGTGCGATCGTGCTCGCATCGATGGTGAAGAGCTTCTGGGTATCCTTCAGCTTCAGCTTCTTCCTGATCTCTTCGGGCGTCTTGTGTGTGTTGACCACGAAGATGGCGTCGTCGGGCGTCCCTTCGGTGATGTCGATACTCTCTATGAGGGTTGCATCCATCACGACCACGATCTTCGGATGCGTGACAGGGCAGTGTATCCTCAGGGGCTTTGTGCTTATGCGGTTGTAAGCCCTCAGAGGAGCACCGGCCCTCTCGGGGCCGTACTCCGGGAACGCCTGCACGTTCTTGCCGCCGCTCAGGCATGCATCGGCCAATACCTTGGCAGCAGTGACGGTGCCCTGTCCACCCCTGCCGTGCCATCTGATCTCGATTGTCTCACTCATAAAGGACTCCTCCGTTGATTACGTCTCGGTTTCTGTTCGGAAAATCGACAAGTCTCCCGACCGCCCTATATTCTATTAGATTGAAGATTCTTATTTCAAGGAAATTAGCTGTTTAACCGCGTTTTGGCCTTTTTTTCTCTGATACTGTTATGATATTTTTTTATAATGCTGAGGGAGCTGAGGATAAGGAACTTCGCGATAGTCGACAGTGTCGGTCTCTGTTTCAGGGAGGGGCTGAACGTGATAACAGGAGAGACAGGGGCCGGCAAGTCCCTTGTGGTGGACGCCATCGAGCTGGTGCTCGGGGGGAGGGCGAGTTCCGACTCGGTGAGGGCCGGCGCTGAAGAGGCGTGGATAGAGGCCCTGTTCGAGTCTGCCGGGGGCCCTTTGGTCGAGTCCCTCGGCATCTCGGGCGACGACGGCGTTATAGTGAAGCGGGTGATATCGAGGTCCGGAAGGAGCAGGGCCTACATCAATGATTCCCTGGTGACCATACAGACCCTCTCGGCCCTCGGCAGGGGGCTCGTCGACCTCCACGGCCAGCATGAACACCAGAGCCTCCTCTCGTCCGGCGTGCAGAGGAGGCTCGTCGACTCCTTCGGGAGGCTCGAGGGCCTTGCCGGGGAGGTCTCACGGCTCCACGGCAGGTACCGGCGCCTCGAGGAGACGCTCGGAGACATAAGGGGCAAGGCGAGAGAGCGCGCGCAGAGGATAGACCTCCTGAGGTATCAGCTCGGCGAGATCGAAGCAGCCGGGCTTGAGCCCGGGGAGGAGGAGAGGCTGCTCGAGGAGAAGTCGGTCCTTTCGAACCTCACCCGGCTGAGATACCTCGGCGAGACAGCGTTCTCGCTTCTCAAGGACGACGAGGGGTCGGTCATCGAGAAGCTCGGCATGATAGTCCGTGACGTGGAAGAACTCAACCGCATGGATCCCTCGGCTGAAGAGGTGCTCGAGTCACTGAAGGATGCCGAGGCGCTCCTGCACGAAGCAGCCGCCTCCCTCCGCGGCGTCAAGGAGAGGTACGACTGCGAGCCCGCGAGACTCGAAGACGTGGAGTCGAGACTGGCGCTGATCGAGGACCTGAAGAGAAAGTACGGTGAGACTGAGGCGGAAGTGCTCGCATACAGGGACAGGGCGGAGGAGGAACTCCATGAACTCGAGGGACTCGAAGAGCGGGGCGCCGGGGTCGAGGAGGAACTCGAAGAGGTCCGTTCTGTGTTGATGGAGAAGGCCGCCATGCTGAGCGGCATGAGGAAGGAGACGGCCCGGAGGGTGGAAGAGACCATGAGGGATATACTCTCCGGGCTCGCCTTCAGCCGCCCGGACTTCAGGATAGAGATCACGGAGACGCCGATCTCGCCGAGCGGCATCGACAGGGTGGAGTTCCTCTTCTCCGCCAATCCCGGCCAGCCGCCGCGTCCACTCGGCAGGGTGGCCTCAGGCGGTGAACTCTCAAGGGTGATGCTCGCCCTGAAGTGCGTGTTCGCGGATGTCGACAGGGTGCCCGTGCTCGTCTTCGACGAGGTCGATGCCGGTGTCGGAGGGCAGACGGCCGAGTCGGTCGGCGAGAGGCTGAGCCGGCTGTCGGAGAGCCGCCAGGTGATCTGTATCACCCACCTGCCGCAGATCGCATCGAGGGCCGATTCCCACCTCCTTGTAACAAAGGACGAAGACGCCGGGGGTGTCAGCGTCACGGTCGGCGAACTCGACCGCGAGGGCCGGGTGAGGGAGATTGCAAGGATGCTGAGCGGCTCCGTGACCGGGGTCTCTCTCAGGCATGCCGAGGACCTGCTGCGGAAGGCCGGGCGGTCTCGGGGAGGATGAGATGGGGCCCCTTGATCCGGAAGGAATCCCCGTGATACCATGGTTCGTGTCGGCTCAGGAGGAGGAATGAAGGGCAGGGTGGAGATAGACAGGGAGCTCTGCAAGGGGTGCGGTTACTGCGTGATCGCATGTCCCAAGCGTATAATCGGGACGGATTCAGAGTTCAACAAGGCTGGCTACTACCCGGTGAGGCTGACAAGGCCGGAGGCGTGCACTGGATGCATGCTCTGTGCAGAGGTCTGTCCAGAGGTGGCGATCATGGTCTGGAGGGAAGCGGCGCGGTAAGCTCAGGTGGCTCTCCTCTTCCTGACGAGCTCGTATATGGCGACCGCAGCGGTTGCCGCAACGTTGAGGCTCTCGGCTTTTCCGTAGATGGGGACCTTCAGGGCTGAGGCCGCTGCACTGCGTATCTCCGCGCTCACACCCCTCGACTCGTTCCCGAAGACGAGGGCCGCCCGGCCCGGGTAGTCGAAGTCGAAGACCGTCTTTTCCGCCTCAGGCGCCGTAATGACGACGGGTATGCCGTGGCTCGAGCACCACTTGAGGAAATCCTCCCTGTCAGCCAGCACGATGTCGAGGCTGAATACACTCCCGGCAGACGCCCTTATCACTTTCGGTGTGAAGGGGTTGGCGGAGCCCTTGAGGGAGACGAATACCCCGAGTCCTGCAGCGTCGCATACCCTGATTATCGATCCGGTGTTCCCGGGGTCCTGAATACCGTCGGATACGACGACGAGCTCGTCCCTGCCGGGTGAGAGCGCGTCGAGGCCCTTTGCCTCGACCGCACAGACCGCGATTAAGCCCTGCGGTGTGACCGTGCCGGATATGCGTGCCATCTGGGGCCTGTCCACGACGAATACAGGTACCGCGAGGCGCGTGAGTCTTTCGACAACGGCTGCGTGCCGCTCCTCCTTCAGCACGTCCTCTGTTACGAGTGCCGACTTTATCGCGATTCCTGACCGGAGGGCCGTCTCCACCGGACGCGGGCCTTCAACCAGTACTTCGCCGCGTGGCTCCTTCAAGGTCGGCGCGTACTTCTCGGGCCTGCTCCTCAGCTTGACGGCCTTCTTCACGGCGGGGTTATGCGGGGATCGAAGAGTCCTCGACCTCATTTCTCACGCGCCACTTGATGTAGACGACTATTCCCGGCATGGACCCCACCGTGTAGGCGAGGAACCAGGCAAGGGAGATGGATGTGGCCACATCTGCCGGGATGCCCGTAAGACCGAGGAGCATCACGAAGGCACCCTCCCTCACGCCGAGCCCTGATATGGATATCGGTAGGGTGGTGAGGGTGTTGATTATGGGTATGAAGAGGAAGTACTCGATGAGCGAGGCATCGGCGCCGACACCGACGGACAGGATGTACACGGAGACTATCCCGATGACCTGTATCAGGACCGACAGGGCGAAGGCCTTCAGGATGACGGCAGGGGAGTGCTTGAGCATCCTGAAGTACTTGTGGACGCGCTTTATGGTCGTGAACCTTTTACCGATCTTGAGGACGAATATGAAGAAGCTGACGGCTATGAAGATGAGCGCTATTACGGGCACAGCCCACTCGGCACCCGTACCGCGTATCTTGTGTATCCCGAAAGGGATGGCCGTAAGCCCGAGGGTGATCATTGCGAGAAACCCCATGTAACGGTCGGCGAAGACCGTTGCGAGTGACAGCGAACCCCTCTCGGTGTCCTTGTAGAGATAGTACGTCCTCACCGCGTCCCCTCCCACCATGCCCGGCAGGAAGCGGTTGAAGAAGGCCCCCATGAGATAGAGGGAGAAGAGCCTGAAAGTGCCCAGTTCACCGAAGTCCCCCCCGAGCGGCTTCAGCAGGGTCTTCCACCTGACCGTCGAAGTGAAGAGCGAGAGCAGATAGAGCAGCATCGCCGCGACGAAGCTCAGGGGGTTCATCTCCTTGAGGGTCAGGTACACCTCCCTGATGCCCGCCTTCCTGAGGACGAAGTAGAGGATGGCGGAACTTATCGATATCTTCACCAGGAGCGTGAAGAGCTTATTTCTCTTCCCTGCCAAGTATCTCCTTGATTACGTAGATCGGTTTTTTCTGGCTCTCGTGATAGACCCTCACGAGCATCTCGCTTATGAGCCCCATGCCTATGAGCTGAATTCCGACGATTATGAGCAGTATGCTCAGAAGCAGGAGGGGCCTGCCACCTATGGACTCGCCGAAGAGTATCTTCCTGGCCGACAGGTAGAGCGAGAGCGTGAAGCCGGTCAGTCCGCACCCGAGCCCCAGGGGACCGAAGAACTGTATGGGCTTCGTGGAGAAGCTCTGGAGGAACTTCACCGTTATGAGATCGAGCATCACCTTGACCGTCCTTGATATCCCGTACTTCGACTTTCCCCTGAGCCTCGGGTGATGAGTCGTCTCCACCTCTGTCACGCTCACGCCGTACCAGCTTGCCACCGCGGGTATGAATCTGTGCATCTCACCGTAAAGCCGCAGACTCTTCACGACCTCACGCCTGTACGCCTTCAGGGAACAGCCGTAGTCGTGCAGCCTCACGCCCGTGACCCTGCTTATGAGCCAGTTCGCAGCCATCGAGGGGAGCCGCCTGCTCAGGTAGGGGTCCTTCCGCTCCTTCCTCCAGCCGCTGACGAGGTCGAAGTCGTCTATGCGGGAGAGGAGCTTCGGGATGTCGGCTGGATCGTTCTGGAGGTCGCCGTCCATTGTTATGATGACGTCACCGCGCGCTACGTCGAACCCTGCTGCGAATGCGGCGGTCTGCCCGAAGTTCCTCCTAAGTATCAGTACGACCGTGCGCTCGTCAGAGCGCGACAGTTCTTCAAGGAGCACCGGCGTGCCGTCCGTGCTGCCGTCGTCCACGTATATGAGTTCGTAGTCGATCCCGATGGATGAGAGCACACCGGTCAGTCTCTCGTGGAGCTCTTCCACGTTCTCTTCTTCGTTGTACAGAGGGATTACCACGGAGAGCCTTTTCAGCCAGGCCGGTCTCTCAGAGAGCCTTTCTTCATTCTGTTCTCTGGTCGAGTTGTTCAATTCGGTTTCCTTTTCCCGCTCGGCGGCCCCGGGATTATGTTCAGAAGAAATAAAGACTTCCTGTACAAACCGCCTGAAGCCGGTCCGTAGACAAAGGGTCTCTTATTTTACACATTTCATTGCCGCTAAGACAAACGAGGCTGCATAGGCCCAGACTGCGCACCCTGGAGTATTGGAGTGCACGTGTCACAATATGTGAAGTCGATTACTCATGGACGGTGCCGTTTTTCGTCACCACCTGGATGCCTCCAGGTCGATGCGGCAGGAGAATGCAAACAAATACAGGGTGTTAGCAGGTCCGGGTTCCGGATGTTTTTCAAGGCCTTTTACGGGCGGAACATTATATTTTGTTAATCATTACAGGTGGGTTGAGCGCGTGACGCGGGAGTGCCCGCCCGTGATGCATCGATGGCGGGCATGGTACTTGCTTGTTGCTATTAGAGCTGCTAATATATAAAAACAGGCAACGGGTCGTATTCACGGTCGTCACCCGGTAACAAACACGGTAGCATGATGGAAGAGTGAAATAACTGCACGAGGGGTGCAGGCTGGGGGCAGAGAATGGAGAACATGCAGTCGATAGCGAACATCCTGATATTCATGGCAGCCACTGTGGGTGTCATAAGCGTGGTGATCTACATAATCGGCCTCTTCAGGCAGCCTGACCGGGAGGAAGAGGAGAAGAACAGGAGAGAGCACTTTGGTACGCTCAGGGAGATATCGCTCAGGGACCAGCGTATCCGGGAGCTCCAGTCCGAAGTACAGCGCCTCAACGAGCTCAACAGCCGCTACCTCGTCTTCATGTTGAACATCCCCACGGTGGTCATGCACCTCAACTCCACGCTCGAGTTCGACGAGATTGCATCCACTATCATCCGGCTGGTGAGGGACATAATAGCCACCGACACGGTCGAACTCTACATATATGACAAGGAGGCGGACCTCCTGAAGAGGGTTTCGCCTGACGGCAAGGTGGAGGACGGCATGACGTATGCCCTCGGCGAGGGACTGATCGGCAGGGCGGGTCAGCACCGCATGCTCAGGATCAGGGGCCGAGGTGACGAGGGCTACAGCGGCAAGAAGGACAAGGAGCAGGTGGAGGCGAACATCTACATGGCCGCCCCGATCCACTTCAGCAACCGCCTGCTCGGTGTCATCGGTGCCGGTGAGATAAAGAACCCGAGCGGTAACGAGGGCAGTCTGCTGAAGATGATCGCCGACATCGCCGGCGTTGCGTTGTTCAACCAGAAGTTCCTCAGCGGTGCTAAGAAGAAGGCCGAGGTCGACCCGCTGACGGGTCTCTATAACCGCCGCTACTTCTTCCACATGGTCCAGAAGTTCGTCGAAAAGTCGATCCTCGAGGACACCCCGATCTCGATCTTCCTGTTCGACATAGACAACTTCAAGCACTACAACGACACGAACGGCCACGCGGAGGGCGACAAGCTCCTGAAGGAGCTGAGCGAGCTCGTGGCGAAGTTTACGCGGAAGACATCCGTTGTCGCACGTTACGGCGGCGAGGAGTTCATAGTGATGCTGCCGGAGATTTCGAGGGAGGAGGCGTTCGTGTATGCCGAGAGGGTCCGCGAGATGATCGCCTCACACCCGTTCGCCCACAGGGAGAAACAACCCCTCGGGATCATCTCTATAAGCGGTGGGGTTGCGAGCTTTCCCGCAGACGGCAGGTCGATCCACGAGGTGATCCAGCTGGCCGACGCCGCCCTCTATCAGGCAAAGAGGGAGGGACGCAACCGCATAATCATGCACAAGCCCTTCATGTTTTCAGACACGTCCTCGGAGGGCTGACCCCAAACATCGCCGGCCTTGATTTGACGTCACTGTCTTGACGTGTGTCGACGTGTCTGGCCTCTCAGCCCGAGGCTGTACGCTGTGATGGCTTCGACCAGTGCTTCGACTGTGGCGGTTTCGGGGACGATCTCCACCTTGAGCCCGGCCCTCTCGATCGCCGCTGCAGTGACAGGGCCTATCGCTGCTATCGTGACGCCGGCAAGCAGGTCTCCGGCCTCATCACCCATCATCTCGCAGAAGTTGGTGAACGTGGCCTCTGAGGTGAACGTGGCGATGGTGATCCTGCCTTCCCTGAGAAAGCGCTTCATCCGCTTGCCGTGACTTTCGGGCTTGACCGCCCTGTAAGCGACCGGGGTGTCTATCTCGCCGCCCGCCCCTCTCACCGCCTCGGGGAAGACCTCTCGCGCAGTCTCGGCACGCGGCAGCAGTATCTTCATGCCCCTGAAAGCGCCGGGGCCTCCGAAGGCGCGTATCAGCCCCTCCGCCCTGAAGCTCTCCGGCACGAGGTCGACCTTGAGTCCGAATCTCCTGACCTCGGCCGCGGTCTTCGCGCCTATGGCGCATATCTTTATCCCGTAGAGCTCCCTCACGTCCCTGTCGAGGTCGAGGAGTCGCCCGAAAAAAGACCTCACGCCGGCTGCACTGGTGAAGACGATCCAGTCGTAGTCGCCGACCCTGCCGATGGCGGTGTCGAGCGCCTGCCAGGACTCGGGCGGCACCACCTTTATGGTGGGAAAGACCGTCACCTCGGCCCCGAGTTCCTCGAGCGGCTCGAACCCGCCGGCGTGCTCGCGCGTGACGAGCACCCTATGGCCGAAGAGCGGTTTCTTCTCGAACCAGTCGAGTTTATCTCTCAACCTTACCACGTCTCCGACGACGACGACGGCCGGGGGTCTTATCTCGCTGTTCCTCACCGCAGCCGGTATCTCGCCTACGGTCGAGACGATCGTCCTCTGCTCCGCCCTCGTGCCCCAGCGTATCACCGCAACCGGTGTGTCAGGGGCCTTGCCGTTGTCGATGAGCCTTTGGGATACCTCTTCAATGTTCTTTATCGCCATGAGAAACACGATGGTGCCGCTGCCTTTTGCAAGGGCGGGCCAGTCGATGCTGCTCTCCTTCTTCGTCGAGGCCTCGTTGCCCGGGACCACCACGAAGGAGGATGCGTAGTCCCTGTGCGTCAGGGGAATTCCGGCATAGGCCGGTGCGGCGATGGCAGAACTTATGCCCGGGACCACCTCGAACCTTATGCCTGCCTCTGTGAGGACCTCTGCCTCTTCGCCGCCGCGTCCGAAGACAAAGGGGTCTCCGCCTTTCAGCCTGCATACATCCTTTCCCTCGAGGGCCTTCTTCACGAGCACGGCGTTTATCTCCTCCTGGGTCATGTCGTGGCGCCCCCCGCGCTTTCCTGCGTAAATGAGTTCTGCATCACGCTTTATGTAGTCGAGTATATGGACGTTGAGGTGGAAGTCATAGACGACGACGTCGGCCTTCTGAAGACACCTCAACCCCTTTATCGTCAACAGCCCTATGTCTCCGGGTCCTGCGCCGACGAGATAGACCGTACCTTTTGCCTCTTTCATTGTATTCACCTCTATGTTCGTCTCTATTCAGATTTCGGGATTCCTTCCGTAGACGCTGTCGAGAATCTCCCTGGCGCCCCTTGAGAGCAGGTCCTCGGCAAGCCCGATGCCGACAGGCTCTGCGGCATCAGGGCCGCCCTCCTCACGCCCCCTGATGATCCTATCGCCTGAGACGCTTCCCACGAGGCCATCCAGCACGAGTTTTCCGCTGCTGAGCCTCGCATGGGCGCCGATCGGCACCTGGCAGCCCCCCTCGAGCCTCCGGAGGAAGGCCCTCTCGGTCCTGACGCACACGGCGGTCTCCTCGTGATTCAGGGGTGCGAGCAGGCCGTTGATGAAAGGGTCTTCGACCCTGCACTCTATTCCCACGGCACCCTGCCCGATCGCCGGCAGGCTCACCTCGGGCGGGAGCAGCTCGGTTATCCTGTCGCTCCAGCCGAGCCTCTTGATCCCGGCTGCGGCGAGTATCACGGCGTCGAACTCTCCTTCGTCGAGTTTTCTCAGGCGCGTGTCGATGTTCCCGCGCAGCTGTTTTATCCTCAGGTCAGGCCTCAAGTTGAGCAGCTGGCACGACCTCCTGAGGCTGCTCGTCCCGACGACGGCCCCTTCGGGTAGGTGTTCCAACCCCTTGAACCTGAACCCGCCGTCTCCGTCCCGCCGGCTTATGAACGCATCCCGCGGGTCCTCCCTCCTGCATATGACGGCGAGGTGCAGGCCCTCTGGGAACTCCGTGGGGACGTCCTTCATGCTGTGGACCGCGATGTCGGCCTCGTGCCTGAGAAGCGCCTCCTCAATCTCCTTGACGAAGAGTCCCTTGCCGCCGACCTTTGCAAGCGGCACGTCGAGTATCTTGTCTCCGGTGGTCCTGATCTTGTTGATCTCGACGCTCAGTCCAGGGTGCAGCCGCTCGAGTTCCGACCTCACCCACTCGGCCTGCCACAGTGCCAGCCTGCTTCCCCTCGTGCCTATGATCACCTTTCTATCTCGATCCATTGTTCTCCCCTATGCCGTAAAGCCTCCTTATCATTGCGATCAGCATGTCCCTGTCCTCCGTGTCCTCCTTGAGCGCGACCGTCGGGGGGTGAATGAGCTTGTTCACGACCGCGGAGACGGCATACTCGATCGCCCTTCTCTGTCTCTCGTCCACGTTCCCGAGTCTGTTCATGAGCCTTTCGAGCTCCGCCTGCTTGATCTCCTCGGCCCTGTTGCGGAGCTCCACTATGGTGGGGACCGAATCGAGCGAGGTCTGCCACTTCAAGAACTTCTCGATCTCCTCCTCTATGATGGCCTCGGCCCTCTCGGCCTCCTTCTTCCTCCCCTCGACGTTCGAGTCGACGATTCCCTGCAGGTCGTCGACGTCGTACAGGTAGACGTTGTCTATCTGGTTTATCTCGGGGTCTATGTTGCGGGGTACGGAGATGTCTATTATGAAGACCGCCCTGTTCTTCCTCCCCCTCATGATCATCTGCATGTCCGACTTGTGCAGGATGTATGAAGGGGCTCCGGTCGAACAGATGATGATGTCGGTGTTGACGAGTTCCTTGATGAAGTCCTCGAACCTCACGGCCCTCCCGCAGAACTCCTTGGCGAGCTCGACCCCCCGCTCGTAAGTCCTGTTAACGACGGTCACGTCCTTAACGCCGTTCTTTATCAGGTGCCTGACGGCCAGTTCCGCCATCTCTCCGGCTCCAAGCAGCATGAACCTCTTGTCTTCGAGGTCGGCGAATATCTTCTTCGTGAGTTCGACCGCGGCATAACTGATGGAGACCGCGTTCTCGGCGATCCTCGTCTCTGTCCGCACCCGCTTTGCAACGCTTATGGCCTTCTTGAGGAGGCGGTTGAGGATGACGCCGGTTGCGCCCCTTGAGAGGGCGAACTCGAAGGCATCCTTCAGCTGGCCCAGTATCTGGGGCTCACCCACGACCATCGAGTCGAGACTCGAGGCGACCCTGAAGACGTGCCTTATCGCGTCCCTGTCGGCGTAGAAGTAGAGGGAGCCTTCGAGACTCCCTGCGTCTATGGAGTGGAACTCGGAGAGAAAGGCCTTCATGGCGGCGGCGGCCCTGTCCGGGTCTGATACGTGGGCATATATCTCCACCCTGTTGCAGGTGGAGAGTATCATGGCTCCCTTGACCTCGGAGAGCCGGAGAAGCCCCTTCAGCCCCGCTTCCAGTCCGGGGCCGTCGAAGGCGAGTCTCTCCCTCACCTCTACTGGAGCCGTCTTGTGGTTGAGTCCTGTGACTAATACCCTCATCTGACGAAAGTGTGAACTCCCTTGAGCAGCAGATTTACTCCGAAAAACGTGAAGATCACCACGGAAAAGCCGAAGATCGAGAGTATGGCGGCCTTCTTGCCCCGCCAGCCGGCCGTCAGCCTCACGTGTAGGACGAGGGCGTAGATCAACCATGTGATCAGAGACCAGACCTCCTTGGGGTCCCAGCGCCAGTAGCTCCCCCATGCGCTCTCGGCCCATAGGGCGCCCGTGATTATCGCGAGCGTCAAGAGTGGAAACCCGAGCGTTATCAGCTTGTAGCTCACCTCGTCGAGTATCTGGAGGCTCGGCAGCCTGTTGGAGAGGCTTCCCAGTCTCTTCCTCTTGATGAAGTGCTCCTGCACGAGGTACATCACCCCTATGCCCGCGGCCAGGGCAAAGGCTGCGTCTCCCAGGAAGGCCAGCGCCGTATGAATGCCGAGCCAGTAGCTCTGGAGCATCGGGCTTACGGGTTTTATCTCGCGCGGCAGCACCGACGAGGAGAGCATGAGTATGAAGACCACGGGCATTATGAACGAGCCGAGCAGCCCTATCCTGTACCTGTACTCGATGAAGAAGAAGAGCAGCACTATGCACCACGAGAAGAAGGAGGATGCCTCGTGCATGTTCGTCACCGGTATGCGCCCGGACAGGAGGCTGACCGCGATGTTGGCCGTGTGGAGGGCAAAGCCGACGGCGGCAAGGACGAGCATGATTCTGGTCGTGGCCCTGCTCCCCCTGAAGAGTTCCACGACTCCGACTATCGTCGCCGCAAAGTAAAAGGTCAGGGCGAGTTCAAAGAGTATAACCATCAGAAACAACCGAGTTCACAGCCCGTGATCTTTATGCCGAGTTCGTCGGCCAGCCTGCCGACCTCGCGATAGGACACCCCGGCCTCTTCGGCGATCTTCCTCGCCGTCCTGCAGGAGATCCTTTTGTCCTTCGCAAGCCGGATGAGTTCCCCCTCCGGGGATGAGGCGGCCTCTGCAGCCGCTTCTTCGCCCGGCGCGGCTGAACGTGCCCCTGTGTCCCTCATCCCTACTTTATCCATGACGATCTCTCCGAGCCTGCGGAAACACGCCCTCTCCTTGACGCTCAGACGGATGATCCCGCTCTTGCCCTCAGCCGTCTGAGCGAGGGTTGTCGTGTCCGGGGCGGGAACGTCGTCTTGGTAGATTACGATATCGGCCTTGTCGAGAACCCTCTGAGCCGAGGGCTTCAGTCTTCCGGAGTCCTTTCCAAAGACAAATATTACAATATCGGGCGACAAAAACTCAATCGGCGCGTTTCCCTCGATCACTATGCCTTTGCAATGAGCGAGCATGCCGACGGCCATGTCGATAGACTCTTCCAGTGCCGAGTCGGGTGCCTGGATCCAGAGCACGTCGGCGGCACCGGCACGCCTGAGGCGCGATGTGTCCTTGTCATCAGCGGCCGCCGGGTTCCGGCTCACGGATGTGTACAGTGCCGTCCTCGAATACTTTATCGCACACCACGAACCGCCGAGGAGCCGCAGGAGGTTTTCGGCCACGGTGGTCTTTCCGCATCCGCCGTGTGCTCCACCGACACATATTATGGGTTGCCTGTCCACTCTGTTGACTATTTTAACGCATTACGGGGTGATAAGTCAGAAGGCGCTTCACTAAAGTTTCAGCGTCTTCAGCCGATAAATAAGAAGAGTCCATGTTCGTAATAATCGGAATAGCGGTCGTTCTCGGGGCCGTTGTCGGCGGCTACCTCATGGAGCACGGCAACCTCAGCGTCCTGATCCAGCCGGCGGAGATCGTCATCATATTCGGCGCCGCAATCGGCTCGCTCATCATAGCTGCGCCTCCAAAGGTCCTATCCATGATACTCAAGAGCCTGGGAAAGCTCTTTTCATCCGGGGGCATGGGGAAGTCCGGCTACCTCGAGCTCATGAGCCTGCTCTTCAACATATTCTCCAAGATACGCAAGGAGGGGCTCATATCCATAGAGACGGACATAGAAAACCCCAAGAAGAGCCCCCTCTTCTCGAAGTACAAGGCCGTGATGTCGAATCATCACGCGGTCGGCTTTCTCTGCGACAACCTGAAGGTCATAATCTCCACCAACGTCCCGCCGCACGAACTGGACGCACTCATGGAACTCGAGACGGAGACCCACCACCACGAGGCGATGACGCCGGCACACAGCATAGCGAGGGTCGCAGACGCACTGCCGGGGCTCGGCATCGTTGCGGCGGTGCTCGGGGTGGTGCTGACTATGGGAAAGATCAGCGAGCCTCCCGAGGTCCTCGGTGAAAGCATAGGCGCGGCACTGGTTGGCACGTTCCTCGGCGTCCTCATGTGTTACGGGTTCGTCGGCCCCATTGCGACCAATATAGAGTCCAAGGTCAAGGAGGACGGGATCAGTTTTCAGGTGATAAGGGTGGCACTCGTCTCCTTCGTCGGCGGCGCCGCCCCACAGATGGCGGTGGAGTTCGGCAGGAGGGCGATCCCGACCTCCGACAGGCCGTCCTTCAATGAGCTCGAAGAGGCGGTGAGGAAGAAATGAACGCGCGCGGGGTGAATGTATGAAAGACTCGAAGATAATAATAAAGAAGGTGAAGAAGGTCGAGGGCGGTCATCACGGTGGAAGCTGGAAGGTGGCGTATGCGGATTTCGTGACCGCCATGATGGCCTTCTTCCTACTGCTTTGGCTCGTCACCATGGTGTCGCCGGAGAAGCGGGCGAGGGTCGCGGCATACTTCAAGTACTTCAGCATCTTCGAGAAGGGCGGGACCTCCTTCATGGAGAAGTCCAGCGAGATGTTCAGTGAATCGGGCGCGACCGCTGACAAGGCCTTCGCGGACTATTACGGGACCTTCGGGTCGAGCACCATGACCCCCGAAACACTCAAGGAGGCCATAAGAGAGGCCGTGGAGACCATGCTCGGCGACATCAAGGACCAGATACTCGTCAAGATTGTGAAGGAGGGCGTGAAGATAGAGATCATCGACAAGAACGGCAGCTCGATGTTTCCGATCGGCAGCGCCGAGTTGACTCCGAAGGCGAAAGAGATACTGAAGGTGCTGGCCGACAACATAGGCGACATAAACAACAAGCTCTTCATAGAGGGGCATACGGACTCATATTCGTACTCGTCGAACAGCAACTACACCAACTGGGAACTCTCCGCCGACAGGGCGAATGCCGCGAGACGCCACCTTGAAAGGCTCGGGATATCACCCGACAGGATAGTACGTGTCGTCGGTTACGCGGACAAGGATCCCCTCTTCACCGACAGTCCGCGTGACCCCAAAAACAGGAGAATAAGCATAATAATTTTGTTTCCCGAAAGCAGGAAGCCTCACGCGGGGAAAACAAAAAAATAACCACTCGATTTTTTTTGCTTCTTGCGCGCGCGGCTCCGGATGTTCCCAGCAGTAAAAAAAACGAATATAAACAAGACGTTCCGGTCTCCCTTCAAAAACAAAAACAAGTCTGCAAGCCGATTATCGCCCACCCACGGCGGTTAAAAAAAACATTGCAAAAAACTTTTTGGGTGTAGTATAATCCCTCTGGCAATATTGGTCCCGGATACATCTATGGTGCATTACAACAGTGGACAAAAATTCAAGGAGAAAAAACATGAGATATTTTAACATTAACCTTATAGGCGACAGCGGTCGTGGAACGATAAATGATGTCGATTGCGAAGCTCGGAAAAGGAACGTCTGGCTGGAAGTGTTGGCCGAACAGGCGAGGTCCCTCGGTGTGTTCGCGATCGTTGTCGCGGTCTTGGTTTCCTTTGGCTTGCCGGCGTGGGCTTCTGAGGAGGGTGATGGCGCAGCCGCCGCCGTCAGGGATGACGACATCCCGAAGTTCTTCGTGCCGCCGCCGCCGTTCTCCGAGGGTATATTCCCCTGCTCGCAGTGTCACGCCGACATGGTCGTTAACAAGAAGCGGAGGAAGCTCTACTATCATACCAACATACAGAAGATGTTCAACCATGCGGAGAAGCAGAGGTGGTGCCTCGACTGCCACAACCCCGACGACAGGGACAAGCTGAGGCTCGCAAGCGGAAGGCTCATCACCTTCGAGGAGTCGTACTATCTGTGCGGCCAGTGTCATGGAACGATCTTCCGTGACTGGAAGGCCGGGGTGCACGGCAAGAGGACTGGGATGTGGAACGGGAAGAAGGAGTACCGCCTCTGCGTTCACTGCCACAATCCTCATTCACCGAGGTTCAAGCCTCTCAAGCCCCTGCCGCCGCCCATAAAGCCCTCTGACATAAAGTACAGGAGGCTGTCTCCGGATGAGATACCGCCAAATCCGTTGAACAAGATTTTTCCACTAAAAACAGATTCGAGGAGTAAAGATGCCAAAGGAAATTAAAGGACATAGCTTATCCAGACCGATCAGCCGCAGGGGGTTCCTGAAGGGTACGGCGCTGGGGCTTGCCTCCACGGCGGTGCCCTTCGCCAAGGCGGACGCCTCCTTCTGGGACGCCTACTTCCAGAAGCATTTCCGTGAGATGAACGAGGACGAGCTCAGGGAAGTGATAAAGAGGCTCGAGAAGGAATACGCCGAGGAGTACGACACGAAGTTCAACATCAAGACCACGAAGGCCATGCCGGGGACGCTCTTCGGCTACGGACTCGACCTCTCGCGATGCATAGGCTGCAGGAGGTGTGTCTATGCGTGTGTTAGGGAGAACAACCAGTCGAGGGACCCACAGATACACTGGATAACGGTCCTGAGGTTCAAAAAGGGCGAGAAGTGGATCGACCTCGAGGAGTCGGAGAAGTACTACTATCCTGAGGCGGTGCCCGAGGAGGGCTACTTCTACATGCCGGTGCAGTGCCAGCAGTGTGAGAACCCGCCGTGCGTCAGGGTGTGCCCGACTCAGGCGACCTGGAAGGAGCCGGACGGAATAGTGGTGATCGACTACAACTGGTGCATCGGCTGCCGCTACTGCATGGCGTCGTGTCCGTACGGCGCAAGGCGCTTCAACCTTGCAAAGCCGAGGATCCGCAAGGAGGAACTCAACCCAGAATCGCACTACCTCGGCAACAGGCCACGTTACAAGGGCGTGGTGGAGAAGTGCATATTCTGCGTGCAGAGGACGAGGGCCGGCAGGTATCCCGCATGTGTCGAGATATGTCCCGTCGGTGCCAGGAAGTTCGGTAATCTGCTGGACCCGAAGAGCGAGATCAGGTACTGCATCGAGAACAAGAGGGTGTTCCGGCTGAAGGAAGACCTGAACACGTATCCCAAGTTTTATTACTTCTTTGCGACATAATAATTCTGAGGAGGAAGGGTTGCCATGTATGCTTTGGTGAGAAACTTTTTCACGGCTTTGAGACATATCGCGAGAGGCGGCAAGTGGTATTACATCTGGCTGGCTTTTCTGTCGTTCTTCATTGTTGTTGGGGTTGTCGCATACATCAGACAGCTGCACACCGGGCTCATCCTGACCGCTATGAGGGATCAGGTCTCCTGGGGGTTCTACATATCCAACTTCACGTTCCTCGTCGGTGTCGCGGCGGCTGCGGTCCTACTCGTCGTGCCTGCATACGTGTACCACTTCAAGCCGATCAAGGAGATCGTCCTCTTCGGAGAGCTTCTCGCCATAACGGCCATTATAATGTGTATACTCTTCATCATGGTCGACATGGGGAGGCCTGAGAGGGTCTGGCACCTCCTGCCCGTCGTGGGGACCATGAACTTTCCGTCTTCGCTGCTCGCCTGGGACGTCGTTGTGCTCAACGGCTATCTCGCCATAAACTTCCTCATATCCTTTTACGTCCTGTACAAGATGTCGCACAGCAAGGAGTACAGCATCCAGCTGATCAAGCCCTTGATCATGATCTCGATCCCGTGGGCCATCAGTATCCACACTGTCACGGCCTTCCTCTACAACGGCCTGTCGGCCAGGCCTTTCTGGAATGCGTCGATCCTGGCTCCGAGGTTCATCGCATCGGCGCTCTGTTCGGGCCCGGCCCTCATGATACTCATATTCCAGATCATAAGGAAGGTCTCCAAGATAGAGATAGACAACAGGGCCCTGTTCAAGATAGCCGAGCTGATAGCATACGCGATAGGGCTGAACCTCTTCCTCTTCGGAGCGGAGTTCTTCAAGGAGTTCTATTCCGGAAGCATACATCTCGCACCCATGGAGTACCTCTATTTCGGCCTCAAAGGCAAGACGACCCTGGTGCCCTGGATGTGGGCGGCGCTGCTCTTCAATATCACGGCGTTTCTCATCTTCCTGAGCCCGCGGGCGAGGGAGAACTTCCTGACCCTGAACATAGGGTGCGTCCTTGTGATAATCGGGGTCTTCATAGAGAAGGGTATGGGACTCGTCATACCTGGATTCGTTCCGGGAGTGCTTGGAGAGATATACGAGTACTCGCCGACGTGGACGGAGAAGAGCGTCACCTTGGGCATATGGGCGGCTGGCGCGATGATATACACGCTGCTGTTGAAATTCGCCGTGCCGATTTACACGGGCGAGCTCAGGTTCATATCCAAGCCCGGCACGGAGTGATCCAGGCCTTGAATTTTCTTGTTGACATCCTGGATTGCGTTGCTATATCATTTTTTTACAACGTGCCGATCGAATCAACGTGCCCGGATCGTGTGGGGGTGTATGGATGAAGAGACGCAAGTTTTTGAAGTCATTACTCGCCCTGCTGGGCTCTACGACGCTTGTATCCTTTGCCTATCCTCTGGTCAGGTTCATCGCGCCGCCCAGCAAAAAGGCGGAGGTTAAGCGTCTCAGCCTCAGTAAAGGCGATATCCCTGCAGGTGAGGCCAGAGAGGTCGTATTCAACAACACGCCTGCGATCGTCATCAACAGGCCGGGTAAGGGTTATATAGCCCTCTCCAAGGTCTGCACTCACCTGGGGTGTCTCGTAGAGTTCAACAAGGAGAAGGCGAGGTTGATCTGCCCATGTCATGCCGGCGAGTTCAGTCTCGACGGAAAGGTCCTTTCAGGACCACCCCCGAAACCCCTCGCAGAGTTTCCACTGCGTGTGGAGGGTGAGTCCATCATAATAGGTTAGGAGAGAGCCGCCGTGCGGCAGTGTACGGCGCGGACAAAAATTTTTTCCAGAGCGGAGACTTTATGTGGCGAAGGATAAAGAAGGGGCTCGAAGTAAGAATCGGTCTTGAGGACCTCGTCAATACTAAGCTGAAGAGGTATACCGTCCCGAGAAACACCAATATATTCTATACCCTCGGTGGAGTTGCACTTGCGGCGTTCATCATTCAGGCGCTCACCGGGTTCTTTCTCCTGATATACTACGTGCCGCATTCCGACCACGCCTTCAGGAGCGTACAGCAGATAATGACCTCTGTGCCGTTTGGATGGCTCTTCAGGCTTATGCACGTGGTCGGAGCAAACCTCATAGTCGCGGTTGTCTTTCTACACATGCTCTCGGTCTTCTTCATGGGAAGCTACAAGAAGCCGAGGGAGTTGACATGGATCGCAGGCTGGCTCATGCTCCTTGTGGTCCTCACGTTCAGCCTGAGCGGCAACCTCCTGCCGTGGAGCCAGTTGAGTTACTGGACCACCACCGTGGTCACCGCCATGCCGACTGCATTTCCGTACGTGGGTGACTACATTGCCAATGTGCTCAGGGGCGGCGAGTTCGTCTCTGGAGTGACGTTGAACAGGTTCTTCGCCCTCCATGTGGCGCTTCTGCCCCCGGTTTTCGTCCTCTTCCTGGTGGTGCACATATTCCTCATAAGGAGGATCGGGCTGTCGTCGCCGCCGTTCGGGGAGCAGACCGCAGGGTCCGGTGAGTGGAACGAATACAGGCATGTGAGCTACCCCGACGGCTATTCCTTCTATCCCTACTTCGTGCTGAAGGAGCTTTACATGGTGCTGGCGTATCTCGTGGTAATGTTCTTCGTCATCACCTTTGTCCCGACGCTCTTCCTGCCCCAGGGGGCGAACATACCGGCCGATCCACTGAAGACCCCCGCCTACATAAAACCGCAGTGGTACTTTCTCGCCCCTTACCAGATGCTCAAGCTCATTCCGAACAAGTTCCTCGGTATAAGCATACAGCTGCTGCTGCTGGCGATGTTCATATTGTGGCCGTTCTTTGATACCGGCAGGGAGCGGAACATATTGAAGAGGCCGCTTCTTCTCGTTGCATTCCTGGCATCGCTGCTTCTGTGGATTGTTTTGACCGTATGGGGGAGGACCTCATGAGATACTCCGTAATGATACTGTTGCTGTCGGCTGCCGTCTTGATTGGAGCATCGATGACCGGTGCGAATTACAGGGACATTTTTGGGAAGGAGTTCCTCACCAAGCCGTGGGCCGGCGGTCAGGTCAAAGAGAGTGTTTGCATCAGCTGCCATACCTCCGACATCATAAAGCCTGAATACCGTGACATTCCGCAGGAGTGGAAGCAGAGCTGGCACTACCAGAACAACGTCTCCTGCAAGGACTGCCACGGCGGGGATCCCGATGACGCAGAGGCGGCCATGTCGCCCGAGAGGGGTTTCATCGGCACCCCCGACTACGCCGAGGTCCCACAGGTGTGCGGCAGGTGTCATATAGGCATACTCAAGAACTATCTCGAGAGCGGACACGGCAGGGCCCTCAAGGCCTCGAAGACCGGTCCGAACTGTGTGACCTGCCACGGCTCTCACAATATACAGAAGGCGAGCATAAAGATCATCAACGAGGCACGGTGCTCGAGGTGCCACTCTTATGAGAGGGCCAAGGTCATGAAACAGGCGCTCTTCCTCACGGAGAAGAAGATAAGGGACATCGACGAAGACCTCAAGCGACTGAAGCGTGCCGGTGTCTTTACCGACGAGGAGGACAAGACCCTCTTCCGCACCCATGTCGAATATCGCACGCT
>Ga0256830_1000310_pt1 | contig 42668 bp, 38 predicted proteins | sample 128326metaG_FD_190537 | JGI IMG/M metagenome (GOLD analysis project Ga0256830, IMG submission 190537) | Hydrothermal vent microbial communities from Lau Basin, Pacific Ocean - 128-326 | ecosystem: Environmental > Aquatic > Marine > Hydrothermal vents | place: Pacific Ocean: Lau Basin | collected...
ACGGAAGATCTGAACGACGTGTTTTTTCTCGGCGCCGGCTCAAATGCTGTGACCCTGGTACGCTGGCAGGAAGTCATCAGCAATTGACATGGGGCCGGGTTTTGCGGAACCTGTCGCCACACAACGAGAAGGAAACCGGGTGCTTTTATTTGGAAAGACAAGCAAAAGCGAGCGGCGCGGGGCGATAACGCCCACGGCGGAGGGCGTTGCCGTCGCGACGGTGCGCAGAAACAAGGACGGAACACAGGCCGTCGAACACTGCGCATTCCACCCCCTGTCCCCTGGTGAAGACACGGCAGCCGCCCTGCAGCGCACGGTACGCAACCAGGGCCTGGACAGGATCAGCTGCTGCTCGGTGCTCGGTATCGGCGACTACCAGCTGCTGCTGGTCGAAGCGCCCGAAGTGCCGCCGGCCGAGCTGCGCGCCGCCATCCGCTGGCGCATCAAGGATCTGATCGATTTCCACGTTGACGATGCCGTTCTGGACGTGTTCGATGCGCCGGCCGGCGGCGCACGCGGCGTACAGGACCACCTGTACGTCGTGGTGGCGCGCGCGGCGCTGGTTCAGGAACGGATAAAGCAACTGGAAAGCGCGGGCGCGACGCTCGACATCATCGACATACCGGAACTGGCCATGCGCAATATCGCCAGCCTGCTGCCGGAAGACGAGCAGGGCGTGGCGCTGCTGTACTTCGAGCACGACCGCGGTCTCATCACCCTGACGCGCGACAACACCCTGTACCTGGCGCGCAGCCTGGAGATCGGCTTCCGGCAGCTGCAGGACTCACCGACGCTGGTCGAACGCCTGGCACTGGAAGTACAGCGCTCGCTCGACTATTACGACCGTCACTTCCAGCAGGCGCCGATTTCAGCCGTGGCCATTGCACCCCTGCCCGAGCCTGCGCCACAACTGGTGGACGCGCTGCAGGCCCGGATCGGCCTGTCATGCAGGGAAACCGACATCAGCGAACTCATCGACTGCCGCGAACCGCCGCAGAGGGAAGACTTGAGCCGCTGCCTGCTGTCGCTGGGCGCCGCCCTGCGCAGGGAGACTGCAGCCTTATAGAGGGGCGGTGAGCAAAGCGAACCCCACCGTTGCGCTCTCTGCGCCATTGCGTCGTCGCGTTGAACGACAGCGCGGCTGAATGGTGGGCTTCACTGCGTTCAGCCCACCCTACGGGTGGCCGCCGTGGCATAAACGCCTTGGTGGTTAAAAACCCTCTCAATCACCCCTTACCGAACTCCATATCCAGTTCCTTGATCTTGCGGGTCAGGGTATTGCGCCCCCAGCCCAGCAGCCGCGCCGCATCCTGGCGGCGGCCGCCGGTGCGCGCCAGCGCCGCCTCGATCATGATGCGTTCGAAAGCCGGCAGCGCCTCGTTCAGAATGGCTTCGGCACCGCCCGCCAGGCGCTGTTCCGCCCAGTGCCTGAGCGCCCCCTCCCAGCCCTGCGCCGGACCGGCCGCCGTCGAATCGGGCTGGCGCAGTTCGGCGGGCAGGTCCTCGATGCGGATCTCCTGTCCGGAGGCCATGACCGTCAGCCAGCGGCACAGGTTCTCCAGCTGGCGTACGTTGCCCGGCCAGTCCAGCCGCTTCAGATAGTCCTCGACGTCCGCATGGAGCGTCTTGGTCTCCACATCCAGCTCACTGGCCGCCCGGGCCAGGAAATGCCTCATCAACAGCGGGATGTCCTCGCGCCGCTCGCGCAGTGACGGCAGGTGGATGCGGATCACGTTCAAGCGGTGGAACAAGTCTTCGCGGAACAGGCCGTCCTTGACCCGCTGTTCCAGATCCTGGTGGGTGGCGGCGATGATGCGCACGTCGACCTTGACCGGCGTGTGACCACCGACGCGATAGAACTCACCGTCAGCCAGTACCCGCAGCAGGCGCGTCTGCAATTCAGCCGGCATGTCCCCGATCTCGTCGAGGAACAGGGTGCCGCCGTCGGACTGCTCGAAACGCCCGATGCGCCGGCTCTGCGCGCCGGTGAAGGCGCCGCGCTCGTGACCGAACAGCTCGGATTCCAGCAGGTCGCGCGGGATAGCCGCCATGTTGAGCGCCACGAAGGGCCTGTCGGCACGTGGACTGTGACGGTGCAGCGCATGCGCGACCAATTCCTTGCCCGTGCCGGACTCACCGTTGATGAGCACCGTGATATTGGATCGCGACAGGCGGCCGATGGCACGAAACACTTCCTGCATGGCCGGCGCCTCGCCGATGATTTCCGTCGGCTTGGCGGCACCGCCGTCGCCGACGGCGGTGCGGTGGCTGCGACTGTGCTCGACAGCGCGGCGCGTCAGCTCGACCGCCTCGTCGACATCGAAGGGCTTGGGCAGATACTCAAAGGCACCGCCCTGGTAGGCGGACACCGCGCTGTCCAGATCCGAGTGTGCGGTGATGACAATGACAGGCAGATCGGGGTGGCGGTCCTGAATCTGCTTGAGAAGCTCCAGCCCGTCCATGCCCGGCATCCGCACATCGGTGATCAGCGCGTCGGGCCGGTTGCGGGCCAGCGTGTCGAGGATGCCGTTCGCCGAGGCGAAGCTGGTCACGTCCATGTTCGCCTTCTTGAGCGCCTTTTCCAGCACCCAGCGAATGGACTGGTCGTCATCGATTACCCAGATAGTGTCAACCATGTCCGGTCTCCAGCGGCAGCAATATGGTGAACACCGTGTTGCCGGGTTCACTGCTGCATTCGATCAGTCCGCCGTGTTCGTTGATCAGTGACTGCGCGATGGACAGGCCGAGGCCGGTACCGTCCGCACGGCCTGTCACCATGGGGTAAAACACCTTTTCCACCATGTCCGGATCGATGCCGGGCCCGTTATCCCGGATATCGATGCGTACCACCAGTTTGTGGCACACCTGGCCAATGGTGAACTGGCGCTGCGCGCGGGTGCAAAGGGTGATCTCCGTGCCGCCCGCCTGGGCGGCATTGCGCACGATATTGAGCACGGCCTGCACCAGCAACTCCGGATCGGCGCACAATTCCGGCAGGCTGGGATCGTACTCACGGTGGATCACCAGGCCTTCATGGGCTTCGGCATCGACCAGGTTGCGCACGTGTTCGAGTATTTCGTGGATATTGATGCGCTGCTTGTCGGGCACGTTGCTGGGACCCAGCATGCGGTCGACGAGGTTACCCAGACGGTCCGCCTCGTCGATGATGACACGGGTGTATTCCTGCAGCTCGGGCTGGCCGAGTTCGCTTTCCAGAAGCTGGGCGGCGCCGCGCAGCCCGCCCAGCGGATTCTTGATCTCGTGCGCGAGACCGCGCAGCAGTTCCTTTGCAGCCTGTTGTTGCGCCAACAATTGTTCCTCCCGACTGATACGCAGGTGCCGGTCTACCTGCACCAACTCCATCAACAGTTCCCGCATGCCCAGCGGCGTCACCGTGCAGTCCACGATGATGCGCCGCCCGGCGGCGTATATATCCAGTTCCCGCTCCGTAAAGGGGTGCTGGCTGACCAGCGACGATTGCAAGCGATCCACCAGCCCGGCATCGGCCTTCACCAGCTCCGGCCAGCGAGCGCCGCTTGCCTGCCGCCGGCTGACGGCGAACATGTCCTCGGCGGCAGGGTTCAGGTACAGCAGGCTGAGCCGGTCATCGAGCAGCAGAACCGCTGTAGTCAGTGCCTCCAGCAGGCGTGGCCTTCCCTCTGTATCCGAAAGCTGCATCACCATGTGTGCCTGTCTGCAAAAACCAAACCAGTTTCCTTGACTCGCCCGCACCGCTGCATAGCCGGCGGGCGGCCCGAAGAAACCCCGTATTAACAAGCTGTTACTACTCAGACAAATGTGATGTGGTCTGAATGGCAGGAATCGGGATGCTCCCGGACAGTGCGCGTACGCCCGCGGACACGGTCTCTGCACTATTATAGTGCATGGAGACTGTTCATGAACCCGCCTTCTACGGGCGGGGGGCCTTGGGAGCCGGCTGGGGTCCGGACGGGAAATTGACCGAATGCCGGTGCAGGAAGAAGCGCACCGGGCCGGTTCGCACGATCTCCTTTCCGGTGCGGTCGATCACGGCCGCGGACACCTCGTGCTCACCGCGATCGATATTGGTCAGAACCGTCTGCAGCGAACTGCCGGGGCCGCCCACCGGCCGGCCATCGAGATAGAACTGAATACGGTGCCCGGCAGCGCCGTTCAGCGCGGGCTCCAGACCGAGCGTGACCTGCACCTTGCCGGTGTTGTCGCGCAGCGTTTCATCGGGCGTGGGCGACAGCAGTGCAAAATGCGTGTAGTAAGCCGGCTCGGCTGCCCCGCCGCTGTCGGGCACCGCCGCCGGCAGCTTGTATCTGGGTGCCTGGTAAGTCGGTACCGGGGGCAGATCAACCTTTTCGGCGCCCTTGGCGGGCTGATCGCTGAATACCACATTACCCTGTTCGTCGACCGTGCGATAGACCGCGGCCGAGGCGGAAAAGGCACTTAGAAACAACGCGATCGCAATTGTCCGGTTCATGGAATCACCATAGCTCAAGAGGAGTGCTGGCACAATTTTCCATTTACACTCAAAACTTAGAGTCTACATTCCTTGTTTGGTTCTCATCCAAGATTAACAACAAACTGCGTCTATCGGCACCGATCATGTCGCATAAATGACAACGCCCCCGTACGGGGGCGTTGCGGGTACCGCAAGGACCGGTTGCCGATCAGAGACTGTAGTACATGTCGAATTCGACCGGATGAGTGCTCATGCGCAGGCGCGTGACCTCTTCCATCTTCAGGTCGATGTAGGCATCGATCATGTCATTGCTGAACACCCCGCCGGCGGTCAGGAACTTGCGGTCCTTGTCCAGGGCCTCCAGCGCCTGGTCGAAGGTGAAGCAGACCTGCGGGATCCTGGCTTCCTCTTCCGGCGGCAGGTCGTACAGATCCTTGTCCATGGCATCGCCTGGGTGGATCTTGTTCTGGATGCCGTCCAGGCCGGCCATCAGCATGGCTGCGAAGGCCAGGTAGGGGTTGGCGGTGGAATCCGGGAAGCGTACCTCGATGCGGCGCGCCTTCGGATTGGACACGTACGGAATACGAATGGAAGCGGAACGGTTGCGCGCCGAGTAGGCCAGCATGACCGGCGCCTCGAAACCCGGCACCAGACGCTTGTAGGAGTTGGTCGAGGCGTTGGTGAAAGCGTTCAGGGCCCGGGCGTGCTTGATGATGCCGCCGATGTAGTACAGCGCGATATCGGACAGGCCGCCGTACTTCTTGCCGCTGAACAGGTTCTTGCCCTTCTTGGACAGCGACTGGTGCACGTGCATGCCGTTGCCGTTGTCACCGACCAGCGGCTTGGGCATGAAGGTGGCGGTCTTGCCGTAGCTGTGGGCAACATTCTGCACCACGTATTTCAGGATCTGCACCTGGTCGGCCTTGGCCACCAGGGTATCGAAGGCCACACCGATCTCGCACTGGCCGGCGGTCGCCACTTCGTGGTGGTGCACCTCGGTCTTGCAGCCCATCTCGTCCAGCGCCAGGCACATGGCCGAACGCATGTCGTGCAGGGAGTCGACCGGAGGCACCGGGAAGTAACCGCCCTTGATGCCCGGACGGTGACCGATGTTGCCGTCTTCATAGACGCGCTCGGCGTTCCAGGAGGCTTCCTCGGAATCGACCTTGTAGAAAGCACCGCTCATCTCGGCGCCCCAGCGTACGTCATCCAGCACGAAGAATTCGTTTTCCGGACCGAAGTAGGCGGTATCGGCGATGCCGGTGGACTTGAGGTAGGCTTCGGCGCGCTTCGCCAGGGAACGCGGGTCGCGCTCGTAGCCCTTCATGGTGGCCGGCTCGAGGATATCGCAGCGCAGATTCAGGGTCGGCTCGTCGGCGAACGGATCGATCACGGCCGTGGTGGTGTCGGGCATCAGGATCATGTCCGATTCATTGATGCCTTTCCAACCGGCGATGCTGGAGCCGTCGAACATCTTGCCGTCCTTGAAGAAACCGGCGTTGATCTCGCTGGACGGCACGGTGACGTGCTGTTCCTTGCCCCGGGTGTCAGTGAAACGCAGGTCGACGAATTTGACCCCGTTATCCTTCATCAGTTTGTTGACCTTGGTTGCGGACATGTACCTTCCTCCGATAGGCGTGCTGATAGCTGGCTAACCCCGGCGCGCAGATGGTCTGGCGGGCGACTGTCCCGTTACCCCACCGTTGGACCGGGTACTGAAAAATGTGATGCTCAAAAGTGCACGAATTATGCCACGGGAAAAAAGTCAGGCAAGTCCGGCAGTTGTTGGCTGTCCGCCGGAAAAGACCCGACAATTCGCCCCAAACAGGTGCGATCCGTTTAAAAATCGCACCAATAAAGTGCACGCTATGGCCTGAACCGTACCTGCACATCGGCGATTTCCGGAATGTCCGCGGCCGCCGCTTTCAATCGCTCGACCAGCGCCCCGGCCGCATCCACGCTGTCCAGCACAGCGATGGGCAGCACCAGTTCCACGTGCAGTTCGCCGTTCAGGTAGTGCAAGGTGACCTCCTCCGGTTCGGTACCGGCGATGTCCTGCCAGTGGTGCCTGAGGCGCTCCAATACCTGCTCGCGCGAAGGCAGGCCGCCGCTCGGCGAACCTGCCTCGTCGTCCTCGGGGTCGATGTGCACGGTCACGTCGCTGACTTCCTCGACCTGTTCCAGCAAACGGTTGCGCACTGCTTCGCCGATCTGGTGACCTTCCGACACGCTGACGCGCGGATCGACCTGGATGTGGACGTCGATCAGCGCATCGCCGCCGCTCTTGCGCGTGCGCAGCATATGCAGGGCACGCACGCCCGGCACCTTGAAGATCTCCTGGCGGATGGTCTCGACCTGCTTCGGCTCCAGCGCCGTGTCGATGAGTTCCATGGTGCTGGAACGCACCAGATCGAAGCCGATCTTGGCGATCATCACCGCCACCACGATGGCGGCCACCGCATCGAGGTAGGCGTAGCCGAACATGGCGCCGGCGACACCGATCACCACCACGATGGAGGAAATGGCATCGGAACGGCTGTGCCAGGCGTTGGCCATCAGCATGTCGGAACGCAGACGGCGTGCCGTGCGCACCGTGTAATGATAAATGCCCTCCTTGGAGATGACCGAAACGATCGCCACCGCCAGCGCGATCACACCGGGCTCCAGCAGCAGGCCGGGGGCGTTCATGCGCTCCACTGCATCGAAAGCGATGCCCGTGGCCACCGCCACCAGCGCCAGGCCCAGACCCACCGTTGCCAGGGTCTCGATACGGCCGTGGCCGTAGGGATGATCTTCGTCTGCTTCCTTGTGCGAGTGACCGGCCGCATACAGCACGATGAAGTCGGTGCCGAGGTCGGACAGTGAATGCACGCCGTCGGCGATCAGCGCCTGCGATTGCGCAAACCAGCCGACCAGGATCTTGGCAACGCCCAGCACCAGGTCGACCACCGAACCGATCAGGGTGACCTTGCGCACCTCGCGGTAGCGTTGCCGACTGACAGTGGCACTGGTTGCTGACATGGATGGATGCTGTCGTTCGTTCAGGTCTGCGCACCGACGCGCACGGTGATGACGAGTTCGTCGCCGCGCTCCTCGATGCCGGTGACCTCGTGGCCATTGACCCGGCACCAGGCCGGAATGTCGTGACGCGCGCCCGGATCGGTGCAGATGACGTCCAGCATATCGCCTTCGCCCAGTTGTTCAACCCGTTCCTGGGTGCGTATCACCGGTAGCGGACACAGAAGGCGGCGCGCATCGAGCTGGTAACGGCTCACAGATACCAGTCCTTCGGCACGTCTTCGCCGGCCATCGGTTGAACGTGCAGCACGCGGTTCCTGCCGTCCGGCAGCCGCACCTCGACATCAACCCGTTCGGCGTCACGTCCCTGGCTGAAACGCGCGGTCAACCGTGCCGCGAGTTCCAGGTCATCGTCGCTCACTTTGCCGTCGATCAGTACCAGCGGCCCCTTGTGACTGACCGGAAACATGTGCGCGAACTGTTTCCGGTAACCGTGCAGGAATCGGTTCTCGCCGTCTTCGCGGCCGACTATGAGCTTGAAGTTGTCGCGCGGGCGCAGGTGGCGGCCGACCTTGAGCAGCATGATGTCGTCCAGCTCGTAGCGCCGTTCGCCGCGCGCCTTCCACAGGTCCGCCAGCTTGACCGAATACTGCGCGTCGGTCAGGAAGCAGCAGCCGCCGGCGGGTTGTGCATAGTCGGTGAAGCCGAATTTCCTTGCCAGCGCCATCTGCGGCTTGCGGGTGCGGCCCTGGAAATCGAACAGCCTGTCACGGTCCACCCAGCCCTCGCGCTCCGGTCGGCTGGGAGGCAGGTTCTTCGCACACAGCGGCCGCAGCAGCAGATCCCCGGCGCCCGACTCGTGCGCCACCACCGGCAGGGTGTCGGCGCGCTGCGACTTGGGCCGCTGGCCGATCACCTCGCCGGTGACGATGAAATCGAAGCCGTGTTCCTCGATCCACTGTCTGGCCTTGCGCACCATGAACACCTTGCAGTCCAGGCAGGGGTTGAGGTTGGCGCCGTAGCCGTGCCTGGGATTGATGACGATGTCCTTGTATTCCTCGATGACATCGACGATATGCAGCTTGATGCCCAGCTGCTCGGCCACCCACAGCGCGTTGTTGCGCTTGGGTCTGGCACGGTCCTTCTTGCGGATGGCGTGGGTGTGACCCTCGACGCAGAACCCGGTGAAGAAATTGATGCCCTCGACGTGGATGCCCTGTTCCAGCATGACCTTGGCGGCCAGCAGGGAATCGAGGCCGCCCGAGATCAGGGCAACGGCTTTGCGGGGTTCGGGCATGGTTCGAGAATACGGTTGCGAGTGGACGGCCTATTGTAACGGAACGGCGAATCCCGCACAGCAACAGCCCCAGCGAGCCAACGGGAGTGGCCCTCCGCACCCGTCCGGCAGCACCACGAGCGCCGCATGTCGAAGGGTAGGGTGGGGTAAGCGAAGCGCACCCCACCATAACCGTTCGGCGGCCATGCCTTGAGACGCCACGAACGTATCCATCGCCACCGGCCAGCCGAAGCACCCCGGGGGAACACCACCGTTGCTGAACGGTGGGGTTCGCTCCGCTCACCCCACCCTACGGGCTGCGGTGGAAAACGGTGGGGTTCGCTCCGCTCACCACCACCCTACAAATTATTCAGCGATTGGAATCAATGCCGATTACGCGTCGCCGGGCCGGGCCCGAAGGGTTCCAGCCGGTAATGCTCGCGCAGCGTGCGGTAAGCACTCCGGCTGCCGGTGTCGGCCCACAGCTCGGCGGCCTGCAGCGCGCTCAGGGCCGGCACGCCGTTGAGGCCGCGCATGGCCTGCAGCACATCCATGATGCCGACGAAGGCCTGGGCAAGGCCGGTATAGAGGCGTTCACTGTGGCGGTCGACCAGCGCCGACAGCTGGTCGTAGGCGGAACGGCCGAGATTGACGAAATAGCTGACCCGCACCAGCCGGCGTTCCGCCAGCTGCGGGAACAGGCCGGAGAACAGCAGGCACTGGTCGCCGACGTCACGCAGCTGGTCGCGCTGCCGGCCGGATTCGGCGGCCTGGGCCCGCAGGTACTCCAGGGCCATGATGCGGGCCGCCAGCTGCGGCTGGCCGGCAAAACGCATAAGCAGGAAGACCAGATAGGATTCCAGGGATTCGTCCAGGTGCTGCTCGCTGGCCGCCTCGGCCTCGTGCACCAGCGCCCGCCATTGGGCGATATCGGTCGGTTCGAGTACCAGTGACTTCATGCCCGCCTCCCTCGGCTCCACCTACTGCGGCTATCGGCCGTGCGCGGTACAGCCTTGAGCAGCCGGATGGCCCGGCGGCGGCAAAGCCGCCCTCTACGGGATCACCCGGCCTTACATCGGGGCTGGCCGGCAGGCTATACTGCGCCGGTTTTCAATCCCCGGTGACACTTGACCTGGAAGTAGACAGATGGCGCCTGCCGCGAGTTCCAATCCCGACACCCGGACCTTCCAGGGCCTGATCCTGGCCCTGCAGGATTACTGGGCCCGGCAGGGCTGTGTCCTGCTGCAGCCCTACGACATGGAAGTCGGCGCCGGCACCTTCCACCCGGCCACCTTCCTGCGTGCCATCGGTCCCGAGCCCTGGCGCACGGCTTACGTGCAGCCGTCGCGCCGGCCCACCGACGGGCGTTACGGGGAGAACCCCAACCGCCTTCAACATTATTATCAGTTCCAGGTATTGCTCAAGCCCAGCCCTGATGACATCCAGGACCTCTACCTGGGCTCATTGAAGGAACTGGGCATCGACCCGCTGGTGCATGACATCCGCTTCGTCGAGGACAACTGGGAGTCGCCGACCCTGGGCGCCTGGGGTCTGGGCTGGGAAGTGTGGCTCAACGGCATGGAGGTTACCCAGTTCACCTATTTCCAGCAGGTTGGCGGCCTCGACTGCAAGCCCGTCAGCGGCGAGATCACCTACGGCCTGGAGCGCATCGCCATGTACCTGCAGGGCGTGGAGAGCGTCTTCGACCTGGTATGGACACACGGCCCCGACGGTGATGTCACCTACGGTGACGTATTCCATCAGAACGAGGTCGAGATGTCCGCCTACAACTTCGAGCACGCCTGTACCGATGACCTGTTCGGCTGGTTCGACAGCTGCGAGCGGGAAAGCCGGAAAATGATCGAGGCGGGTCTGCCTTTGCCGGCCTATGAACTGATGCTGAAGGCTTCGCATACGTTCAACCTGCTGGATGCGCGCAGCGCCATTTCGGTAACCGAGCGGCAGCGCTTCATCCTGCGCGTGCGCTCACTGGCACGCGCGGTCGCCGAGGCCTATTACGCGCGGCGCGAGTCGCTGGGCTTCCCGATGCTGAAGCAGGGAGGCCGCTCATGACGGCGCAGCGCGATCTGCTGGTGGAGATCGGTACCGAGGAACTGCCGCCGAAAGCCCTGCTGCGCCTGTCCGAAGCGTTCGCCGAAGGGGTGCGCCGCGGACTGGAAGAGGCCTCGCTGGCAGCCGGTTCCATCACCGATTATGCGGCACCGCGGCGCCTGGCGCTGCTGATCAGGGAGGTGCCGGTCGCCCAACAGGACCGCGAGGTGGTGCGCCGCGGGCCGGCCCTGACCGCTGCCTTCGACGACGACGGCTGTCCCACCCAGGCAGCCATCGGCTTTGCGAAATCCTGCGGCGTGGAAGTCGAGGATCTTGACCAGCTGGAAACCAGGAAAGGCAGCTGGCTGGTCTTCCGTTCGGTCGAGAAAGGCCGCACCACCGCCGAACTGGTACCCGGCATCGTCGAGCAGGCACTGGCACGCCTGCCGGTGCCCAAGCGCATGCGCTGGGGCGCCGGTGACGTCGAGTTCGTGCGTCCGGTGCACTGGGTGGTGCTGCTGCTGGGCGACGAAGTCATACGCGCCCGCATCCTCGGCATCGAGTCCGATCGCCGCACGCGCGGGCACCGGTTCCACCACCCGGGCCCCATCTATCTCGGCGAGCCGGACGCCTACCTGCCGATCCTGGAAACCGAAGGCCAGGTACTGGCCGACCATCGCGCACGCCGCGAGGCCATCCGCGCCCAGGTCCTGGAGCAGGCGGCGCAACTCAAGGGTCAGGCCGTTATCGATGAGGAACTGCTGGACGAAGTCACGGCGTTGGTCGAGTGGCCGGTGGCGCTGTCGGGCAGGTTCGACGCCGGTTTCCTCGACGTACCGTCGGAGGCCCTGATCTCCAGCATGCAGGACCACCAGAAGTATTTCCCGGTTACGGACGACCAGGGCCGCCTGCTGCCGAACTTCATCACCATCGCCAACATCGCCAGCCGCGATCCGGACCAGATCCGCGCCGGCAACGAACGCGTGATCCGCCCGCGCCTGGCGGATGCCGCCTTCTTCTGGAACCAGGACCGCAAGCAGCCGCTGGGAGCGCGGGCCGAAGGGCTGAAGAGCATGGTATTCCAGAAGAAGCTTGGCAGCCTGTACGACAAGCAGATGCGCATTGCCGGCCTGGCGACCGGTATCGCCGCCGCCATCGGCGGTAACCCGGACCACGCGGGCCGCGCCGCCTACCTGTGCAAGTGCGACCTGCTCACCAGCATGGTCTACGAATTCCCCGAACTGCAGGGCATCATGGGCCACTACTACGCGGCGCACGACGGCGAACCCGAAGAGGTCGCGCAGGCTATCGAGGAACACTACCTGCCGCGCTTCGCCGGCGACGCACTGCCGGCCACCGCCACCGGCCGGGCACTGGCCATTGCCGACCGCCTGGATACGCTGGTCGGCATCTTCGCCATCGGCCAGCCTCCGAGCGGCGACAAGGACCCCTTCGGACTGCGCCGTGCAGCCCTCGGCGTGGCACGCATCCTGATCGAGAAACAACTCGATCTGGATCTTCACAAACTGCTGCAGGCGGCGGCCGATCTGCTCGATGACGAGCTGCAGGCGGGCAAGGCGGTGGAACCGGTGTTCGACTACATCATGGAACGCCTGCGCGGCTATTATCTGGACAGCGGCGTGGAACCGGACCTGTTCGACGCAGTGCTGGCACGCCGCCCGACGCGGCCACTCGACTTTCACCGCCGCATCGAGGCCGTACGCGAGTTCCGCCAGCTGCCCGCTGCACAGAGCCTGGCAGCAGCCAACAAGCGTATTCGCAACATCCTGCGCAAGGCGGAAGACAGTATTCCGGCGCAGTACGACAAAAAGGTGCTTGCCGAAGAAGCGGAGAAAGCGCTTGCCGGGCAGCTCGACACGCTGTCGCGGCAGGTCGAACCCCTGCTCGATAACGCTGAGTACACTGAAGCATTGCGGCAGCTGGCGCTGCTGCGCGAGCCGGTGGACAGGTTCTTCGACGATGTCATGGTGATGGTGGACGACGAGACGCTGCGCGTGAACCGGCTGGCGCTGCTGCAATCGATGAACAGACTGTTCCTGCGGGTGGCCGATCTTTCGCGCCTGCAAAGCTGAGGACGAGCCAATGGAAAATCGTGATTCCTATCAGGCCATGCTGGATGCCGTACAGGCGTTCCATGACAAGCACGATTTCAGAAATACGGGCGGTGAGGAGATGACCTACCGTATTGCACTGATGGCAGAGGAACTGGGCGAGATCTCTTCCTGCGTCACCAAGGGCAAGGACCGGGAGAAACTGGCCGAGGAAGTGGCCGATCTCTTCATCCTGCTGATCGGTACGGCCATTTCGGCGGACTTCGATCTGAAGGACGCGTTCTGGAAAAAGATGGATCGCCTGATGAAACGCGAGTCACGCATGATCAACGGCCGCATCCGCGTGTCTGAATTCCGGGATATGTAATCGACCCGAATGCGACAAACGCAGGGTGGCGGCGGGCGAAGCGAACCCCGCCCCATGCTTTTTATTGATGACACCTTTATGCCAAATCAGCCCCCCAAACCCGCACTCCTTGTCCGCTCAGCCGCTTTCTGGCTGGTGTTTCTGCTGTCGACATTGATCTTCGCACCGCTGGCGCTGTTGACCTTTCCGTTCCCCTTCAAGGTCCGTCACGGCTTTATTTCACTCTGGTCACGACTCAACCTGTGGTGGCTGGAGAAGAGCTGCAAACTGAGCTACAACCTGCAGGGCATGGACAACGTCAAGGTGCCTAACGGCATCGTTTTCTCCAAGCACCAGTCCACCTGGGAGACCCTGTTTCTGCAGCAGCTGTTCAAGCCGGAAACCTGGGTACTGAAAAAGGAACTGCTCAAGGTGCCATTTTTCGGCTGGGGCGCGCGGCTGGTGGAACCCATCGCGCTGGACCGCGGCGCCGGCCGCCGTGCAATCGACCAGCTCATCGAGCAGGGCCGTGACCGGCTCGAGAAGGGCCGCTGGGTCATCATCTTCCCGGAAGGCACGCGCATGCCGCCCGGCATACACGGACGCTACAAAATAGGTGGTGCCGCGCTGGCGGAAGCCACCGGCTACCCGGTGATCCCCATTGCGCACAACGCCGGTGAATACTGGCCCAGGCGCGGTTTCATCAAGAAACCGGGCGTCATACAGGTACGGGTCGGCAAACCGATAGAGACACGCGGCAGAAAGGCGCAGGACATTCTCAAGGAAGCCGAAGACTGGATCGAATCACAAATGAAGGAAATAACGACGCTGAAAAAAGCGTAGGGCGGGGTGAGCGCAGCGAACCCCACCATGGCGACGGTCGTTGCTTCAAAGGGGGTTGTTTAACCACCAAGGCGCACAAAGGAAAACCTTCTTTAACCGCGAAGGTGAATCATTGAAAAAATCGTCCTTTGCGTCTTCGCGGTGAATTGAAGGTTTGCTCCGATCAGACGTCGAGGTTGGAGACCATCAGCGCGTTGTGTTCGATAAACTCACGCCGCGGCTCGACCTGGTCGCCCATCAGCGTGGTGAAAATCTCGTCCGCTGCGACGGCATCCTCGATCCTGACCTGCAACAGGCGCCGTGACTCCGGATTCATGGTGGTCTCCCACAGCTGCTCCGGGTTCATCTCACCCAGCCCCTTGTAACGCTGGATGTGCTGGCCGCGCTTGGCTTCGCTCATCAGCCAGTTCATCACCTCCCTGAAGCTGGATACCGGCTGCGTCTTGTCGCCGCGCTGCACATAGGCATCATCGCCCAGCAGACCGTCCAGCTTTTCGCCCAACGCCACCATACGACCGTACTCGGCGCTGGCAAAGAACTCGCCGGGCAACTGCTGCTCGCCGGCCAGGATACCGTGGGTGAGGCGGCGCACGAGGATACTGAATACCTCGTGATCCGGGTCGCTGCGCAGCTCCAGTTCGTAGCGTTCGCCGGCCGGCTGGCTGGCGTTGATGCGCTGTTCGAGTTCAGCACACCAGTCGGCAACCCGGGCATGGTCGTGAAGAACCACCTCGTCCAGCGCCGGCATGTACAGCATCTTTTCCAGCAGCACCGGACTGTAACGCCGTGACAGGCGGTTGATGGCCGCCATCACGGCCATATACTGCTTGGCGAGATCTTCCAGGGCCGGGCCGGTGAGCGCCGGGGCGCCCTCGTTTACGAACAGACTGGCCTTGTCCAGAGCTGCCTGCAGAAGATACTCGTTCAGCTCTGCGTCATCCTTAACATATTGTTCTTGCTTGCCTTTTTTGGCCTTATACAGGGGCGGCTGGGCGATGTAGACGTGTCCGCGTTCGATCAGCTCCGGCATCTGCCGGTAGAAGAACGTCAGCAACAGGGTGCGTATATGCGAACCGTCGACGTCGGCGTCGGTCATGATGATGATACGGTGGTAACGCAGCTTGTCGACATTGAACTCGTCGCGCCCGATCCCGCAGCCCAGCGCGGTAATCAGCGTACCGACTTCGGCGGACGACAGCATTTTGTCGAAGCGCGCCTTCTCGACATTGAGGATCTTGCCCTTGAGGGGCAGGATTGCCTGGCTCTTGCGGTCCCGGCCCTGTTTGGCCGAACCACCGGCGGAATCGCCCTCCACCAGGAACAGTTCACTGAGCGCCGGGTCGCGTTCCTGGCAGTCGGCCAGCTTGCCCGGCAGGCCGGCCACGTCCAGTGCACCCTTGCGGCGGGTCATTTCGCGCGCCTTGCGGGCCGCCTCGCGGGCACAGGCCGCCTCGATGATCTTGCTGGTGATGGCCTTGGCTTCTGCAGGAATTTCAAGGAGATAGCTCTCCAGCTTCTCGCTCACGATGGACTCGACCACGCCCTTGACCTCGGATGAAACCAGCTTGTCCTTGGTCTGCGAGGAGAACTTGGGATCCGGCACTTTCACCGACAGCACCGCCATCAGACCTTCACGTGCGTCGTCGCCCGTGGTGTTGACTTTGTTCTTGCGGTTGATGCCTTCGCGTTCCATGTACTGGTTGAGGGTGCGAGTCAGCGCAGCGCGGAAACCGGCCAGGTGCGTGCCGCCGTCGAGCTGCGGGATGTTGTTGGTGAAGCAGAAGATATTTTCCTGGTAAGAATCGTTCCACTGCATGGCCAGTTCGACGGCCACACCGTCCTTTTGACCGGTGATATAGAAAACGGTCGGGTGCAGTGGCGTCTTGTTGCGGTTCAAATGCTCGACAAAAGCACGGATACCGCCCTGGTACTCGAATACGTCCTGCTTGTCATTGCGTTCGTCGGTCAGTTTTATGCGCACGCCGGAGTTCAAAAATGACAGTTCCCTCAACCGCTTGGCGAGGATGTCATAGTGAAATTCGGTATCGCTGAAAATCTCCGGACTGGGCTTGAAACGGATTTCCGTGCCGGTGGTGTCGGCCTTGCCGATCACCTTCAGCGGTTCCTGTGGCTCGCCCTTGATGTATTCCTGATAGTGGATATTACCGTCGCGCCGGATGGTCAGGCGCAGGTATTCGGACAACGCGTTGACCACGGAAACGCCCACGCCGTGCAGGCCACCTGACACCTTGTACGAATTGTCGTCGAACTTTCCACCGGCATGCAGCACTGTCATGATCACTTCAGCGGCGGAACGCCCCTCTTCCGGGTGGATATCCACCGGAATACCGCGGCCGTCGTCCGAGATGGTCACCGAGTTGTCGCTGTGCAGGGTGACGGAAATTTCCGAGCAGTAGTGCGCCAGGGCCTCGTCGATGGAGTTGTCGACCACTTCAAACACCATATGGTGCAGACCAGTACCATCATCGGTGTCGCCGATGTACATGCCCGGCCGCTTGCGCACGGCATCCAGCCCTTTCAGGACCTTGATATTGGATGAATCGTAGGTGGAATTATCGCTCATTGAAGACGTTCCGGAAGAATCCGGCCCATTATACCACTTCGCGGACTTCGCCGTGTTCCACGTGAAACATACGACGGGCGACATCCGGCCATTGGGCCATGGCCGTGGAGTCGATCAGGGTGAGAAATACCTGGGCCTCGCTACGCGCCAGCCGGACAAGGACTTTCTGCTGGTTTTCCGTGTCCAGCTCGGCACCCAGGTCATCTATCAGGAACAGGCTGTGCTGCCCCCTGGTGCTTGCAGCCAGTGCTGCCTGAGCCAGTTTCAGAGCGATGACCGCCAGTTTTTGCTGGCCACGCGACAGTTGCGGCACCAGATCCCTGTCATCGCTTTTTAACCGGAAATCACCCCGGTGAGGCCCATGACGCGTGAATCCGGACTCGAGGTCCCGGCCGGCCAGTTCTTCGAGACACTCACCGAACGCTTTGCCTGCCGGCGTGCCAGGTCGGTATACCAAGGTAATCGGGGCATGGCCAGGCAGAAATTCGTCCATCTCCGCGGCCAGGTGCAACTGTAGCCGGTCGAGATAAGCTTGTCGCAGACGATTCAGGCGCTCCCCCGCTTCCAGCAGATCCTGGTTCCAGGGGCTTATCTGCGCCAACGGCCTCCTCGCACGCAAAGCCGCATTGCGCTGCTTCAGGGCGCGCTGATAGCGCCGCCAGGTTTCAGCGTAACCAGGTTCCACGTGAAACAATCCCCAGTCCAGGAAACGGCGCCTGTGCCGGGGCCCATCTTCCAGCAGTTTGTGCATGTCGCCGGCGATCACCTGGAAAGGGAACCAGGCCGCCAGATCGGACAACCGCCGGACATCCTCACCTTTGATCCGGATCCTGAGACTGCTGCCCTGCCGCGCCATGCCCACGGGCACACCCGCCTGACCTTTGCGCGTCACCCTGCCGAATAATTCGAAACCGGACTCCCCGGTACGTACCAGGCGATCGATATGACTGGTACGGAAGGAACGCGCCCGTCCGAGAAAGTAGATGGCTTCCAGCAGGCTGGTCTTGCCGGCCGCATTGGCGCCGGAGATAACGTTCAGGCGGGGGGAGAAAACAAGATCAGCCGGTTCGATGTTCCGAAACCGGCTGATTTTCAGCGATTCAAGGGGCATAAACCGCCATTGCGCGTTGTGGTATTCAGTCCTTGTTTGACAGGCGGCAACGGATACGTTCGCGGCCTCTCGTGGCACGGCCGCCGAACGGGTATGGTGGGGTTCGCTTCGCTCACCGCCACCCTACGCTTCGACAGGTGTTTTCATTGCACCTGTGAACGGTGGTTGATCAAACCTACAACCGCATCGGCATGACGACATAGCGGTACTGGTCGGAACCCGGCTGACGAATCAGGCAGCTGCTGTTGGAATCGCTCAGCGTCAATTCCACCTGATCGCTGCGTACGCTGCCCAGCACATCGAGCAAATAGTTCACGTTGAAGCCAATTTCCAGCCCGGCACCCTGGTAGTCCACTTCCAATTCCTCGTCCGCCTCTTCCTGCTCAGGATTATGTGATTGAATTTTAATAATATTCTTATCAAGATTGAGGCGGATGCCACGGTATTTCTCGTTGGACAGGATAGAGGTGCGCGACAGCGCCTGGCGCAGCAGTTCACGATCGGCCAGCACCTGTTTGTCACCGCCCTTGGGCAGCACGCGCTCGTAATCCGGGAAGCGGCCGTCGACCAGTTTGGACGTGAAGCAGATATCCCCGCGGCTGACGCGGATGTGATTGGTGCCGACCTCGACGTCGACCGGCGTATCGCTGTCTTCCAGCAGGCGCAGCAGCTCCTGGATACCCTTCCTCGGCACGATCACCTGCTGTTTCCCCGGCAGCGAGACGTCCGAGTCCATGTCGCACATCGCCAGCCGGTGGCCGTCGGTAGCGACCGCGCGCAGCAGCCCGGGCGAAATTTCCAGCAGCAGCCCGTTCAGGTAATAGCGCACGTCCTGCTGGGCCATGGAAAAGTGGGTGCGTTCGATCAACTCGCGCAGCCTGTTCTGGGCGATGGAAAAGCGCGTTTCCCCCTGCACTCTCTCCACCACCGGGAAATCGCTGGCCGGCAACGTCGACAGAGTGAAACGGCTCTTGCCCGACCGGATCTGGGCACGCTGGTCCTTGAGCGAGACCTGGATCTTGGCACTTTCCGGCAGGGCCTTGCAGATATCCAGCAGCTTTCTCGCCGGCAGGGTCACTTCACCGCCCTCGTCCACCGGTGTCTCGACACTGGCCCGGATTTCGACTTCCAGGTCGGTTGCCGTTACCCGGATGGTTTTGTCACCGGCTGTCAGCAACAGGTTGCCGAGCACCGGCAGGGTCTGCCGGCGTTCCACCACGCCGATCACCTGCTGAAGCGGCTTCAACAGGGTTTCTCTGTCGATAGTAAATTTCATAATAGAAATATTATTCCTTGAAGTGACAGTTATTACTGAGGCCCAAGTCTGTGGATAAGTATAATTTCATATTTAAATTCAATTAATTAAACAGGTATCAGGTCTGCTGATAACGTGCAGTGAAGTTGTGCGCAGACTGTGGATAAGCCGGGACAAGTCTGGCCCCTTCAACTTGTCCACCGCTTATCCACATCATGTCGTCAGAATTCTCCACAGGTTGTTGTAGTCCTCCGCGATGCGGCTGTCCGACTCCCTGAGTTCCACCACTTTGCGGCAGGCGTGCAGCACAGTGGTGTGGTCGCGGCCGCCAAACGCGTCGCCTATCTCCGGCAGGCTGTGGCCGGTCAGTTCCTTGGCCAGCGACATGGCGATCTGGCGCGGCCGTGTGATGGAGCGGGTACGCCGCGCCGAGAGCAGATCCGCAACCCGGATTTTGAAGTATTCAGCGACAGTTTTCTGGATGTTGTCAATCGAAACCAGCTTGTCGTGCAGCGCCACCAGGTCACGCAGTGCTTCCTTGGTGAATTTGAGGTCGATCGTACGCCCGGTGAAGCGCGCGCTGGCGATCACGCGGCGCAGCGCTCCTTCCAGCTCGCGGATATTGGAATGAATGCGCTTGGCGATGAAGAAGGCCACCTCGTTGGGCAGGTCGACATGGGCCTGGGCCGCCTTGTTGACCAGGATGGCCACCCGTGTCTCCAGCTCCGGTGGTTCGATGGCGACGGTCAGGCCCCAGCCGAAACGTGATTTGAGCCGTTCCTCGAGGCCGTTGACCTCCTTGGGATAGCGGTCGCAGGTCAGGATGACCTGTCGCTGGCCTTCAAGCAACGCATTGAAAGTATGGAAGAATTCCTCCTGAGAGCGTTCCTTGCCGGCAAAGAACTGGATATCGTCGATGAGCAGTGCGTCCACCGAGCGGTAGTAGCGCTTGAACTCATTGATGGCATTGTGCTGCAGTGCCTTGACCATGTCGGCGACGAAGCGCTCGGAGTGCAGGTAGATCACCTGCGCGTCCGGGTTGTTCTGCACGATCATGTTGCCGACCGCATGCATCAGATGGGTCTTGCCCAGGCCGACGCCGCCATAGATGAACAGCGGGTTGTAGGCACCGCCGGGATTGTCCGCCACCTGCAACGAGGCCGCCTTGGCCAGCTGGTTGGACTTGCCTTCCACGAAACTGTCGAAGGTGAACCCGGGGTTCAGATTGCCGCGCGAGGGCGTTCGCTTCTCGCGGCGCCGCTCCTCTTCCACCGGCGGGCTGTCGACGGCTTCCGTCTCCGGCCGCGAAGGCCGCGAACTGCTGCCGATACCGAGTTCCACCCGAATAGCGTCCTCGTTCCCCGCACCGTCTCCGGCCAGGGCTTCGCGGATGTTGCCGATGTAGTGGTCCTTCACCCAATCGAGCACGAAGCGGTTGGGTGCCAGCAGTTTCAGCGTCTGGTCTTCCTCGATGGCGTGGAGCGGCAGTATCCAGGTATTAAACTGCTGTTCCGGCAGCTCATTTTCGAGATGGTCCAGACACTTTTGCCAAAGCGATGCTTGCAACAGGCTAACCTCTGCCAGAAAAAGAAGACGCGCGGTGAGAGCGCCCAAGTCTACCCCCCCGCGAAGAAGTTATCCACACCCTGTACAGGCCGGACACACCACCTCGCACCCCCCTCCCCCCGCGGCCGACAGTTGACAGACCGGCCATCTGAAAGTAACCTCCCCGCCCTGTTTCGCCCGCGTCCACGCGGGCTTATTTACTGTTACGGGACCTGATTGCGCCATGAAGAGAACATTTCAACCGAGCAACCTGAAGCGCAAGCGTACACACGGTTTCCGCGCCCGGATGCGCACCAAGAGTGGCCGGATGGTCATCAAGGCACGCCGTGCCAAGGGCCGCGCGCGTTTGTCCGCCTGAGTCAACTGCTTCCTTGAGCGTCGCAGCGACGCGCTATCCCCGTGCACTGCGGCTGCTGAAACCGGCTGACTTCCAGCGCGTCTTCAAACACAGTCGCTTCAAGTCAGGTGACCGCTACATCACGGTGATGGCCGTGCCCAACGGGCTGGGCCACCCGCGTCTGGGCATGGCGGTATCGATAAGGAATGCCGGCACCGCCGTCGCCCGCAACCGGGTCAAACGGCTCATCAGAGAGAGCTTCAGGCTGCACCAGCACGATCTGGATTCGCTCGATCTGGTGGTCGTCGCTCGGTCGGGAATCGCCACACGCAACAACAGGCAACTGAGCGAATCGCTGCAATACCACTGGCAAAAGATTACGGCTTATGCGCAGACTGACGTTACTGATGATTAGCGGCTACCGCCTGCTGCTCAGTCCGCTGCTGGGCAATCACTGTCGCTTCCACCCCACGTGTTCACACTATGCCCACACCGCCATCAGCCGTTTCGGCGTGCTGAAAGGCGGCTGGCTGGCGCTGCGCCGCATCGGGCGTTGCCACCCCTGGCACGAAGGCGGGCTGGATCCCGTTCCGGAGAAACACCACCAACATGGATAATCCACGCGTTCTGCTGTTCATCGTTCTTTCCTTCCTGTTCCTGCTGATCTGGCAGGCCTGGATGGAAGACTACGGTCCGGCACCGCAGACGGCGGCCGAGGCGAACGGACAGCAGGCCCCCACCCGGTCGCAACAGGCTGCCGACAACGAGGACCTGCCCAGCCACACGCCCGCTGTCACGGCAGCGGCCGACACGCCGGAGGTCGGGGGCAGTGCGGCGCTGGGAAGTGGCCGGCGCATCGATGTACGAACCGATCTGGTGCGCGCCGAGATCGACAGCCGCGGCGGCGATCTGCGCATTCTCGATCTGCTGGACTACCCGGAAACCACCGATCCGGACAGCCCCCCCTACCGTCTCCTGAACGACCGGGGCAGCGATCTGTTCGTGGCCCAGTCCGGCCTGCGCAGCACCGCCGGCGACGAGCCGACCCACCATGCCGAATTTCATATCGATCAGCCCCGCTACCAGATGGCGGACGATCAGGACACCCTGGAAGTACCGCTGCGCTGGCGTAGCGCCGACGGTGTGCAGGTCACCAAACTGTATCGCTTCCACCGCGGCAGCTACGTGGTGGACGTCGAGTACCATATAGAGAACAACAGCGCCAGCCCGTGGAGCGGCCGGCCTTACAACCAGTTTCAGCGCAGCAAGCCGGCTGCCAAGAACGGTTCGCAGTTCATCCATACCTATACGGGCGGCGTGATCTACAGTCCGGAAGACAAATACCAGAAGATCAGTTTCGAGGACATGCAGGAGGGCGACCTGAGCCGTGAGATCAGCGACGGCTGGACCGCCATGATCCAGCATTACTTCCTGGCTGCCTGGATACCCGAGTCGGATCAGCCGCAGCATTACTACACACGCGCCCTGCGAGACGGCCGCTATGTCATTGGCCTGATCGGCCAGCCGGTAGCGGTGGCGGCCGGTGAGCAGCGCCGGCTGTCCACGCGACTGTACGCCGGCCCCAAACTGCAGGACCACCTGGCCGAGGTGGCCCCCGGCCTGGAACTGACAGTCGACTACGGCCTGCTTACCTTCATCTCCGAACCACTGTTCTGGCTGCTGCAGAAACTGCACGCGCTGCTGGGCAACTGGGGCTGGGCCATCGTGGTGCTGACCATGCTCATCAAGCTGGCCTTCTTCAAACTGTCCGAGACCAGCTACAAGTCGATGGCCAACATGCGCAAGCTGGCGCCGCGCCTGCAGGCGCTGAAGGAACGCTATGGTGATGACAAGCAGCGTCTCAACCAGGCCATGATGGAGCTGTACAAGACCGAGAAAATCAACCCGCTGGGCGGCTGCCTGCCGGTGCTGGTGCAGATCCCGGTGTTCATCGCCCTGTACTGGGTGCTGCTGGAAAGCGTTGAATTGCGCCAGGCGCCCTTCATCCTGTGGATACAGGACCTGTCCAGCGCCGACCCCTATTTCGTGTTGCCGCTGGTCATGGGTGTCACCATGCTCATCCAGCAGAAGCTCAACCCGGCGCCCATGGACCCGATCCAGGCCAAGGTGATGATGATCCTGCCGGTTGTGTTCACCGTGTTCTTCGCCTTCTTCCCGGCCGGGCTGGTGCTCTACTGGGTGGTCAACAACACCCTGTCCATCGCCCAGCAGTGGGTCATCACCAAGCGCGTCGAGGAGGGCCGCTGAACGGTTGCTCGTCCAAACCGTTGAGGGGGTGCGTCCCGTTACGGGATGCACCCCTCAATGGTAACCTTCCGCACACCTGGCTGTCGGATCTTCATGCACCAGAGCAACGACACCATTGCCGCCATTGCCACGCCGCCGGGTCGCGGCGGCATCGGCATCGTGCGGCTGTCCGGGCCGGCGGTGCCGGAACTGGCCGCGCAGCTGCTGGGCGGTCTGCCGCCGCCGCGCGTCGCCGCCCTGCACGATTTCCGCGATGCGGCGGGCAGCCTGATCGATACCGGCCTGGCGCTGTATTTTCCCGCCCCGCATTCCTTTACCGGCGAGCACGTGCTGGAACTGCACGGCCACGGCGGCCCGGTGGTCATGGACCTGCTGATGGCGCGGGCACTCGAACTCGGCGCGCGCCCGGCCCGGCCCGGTGAATTTTCGGAACGCGCCTTCCTCAACGACAAGCTCGACCTCGCCCAGGCCGAGGCCATCGCCGACCTCATCGACAGCGGCACCGAACAGGCCGCGCGTGCCGCCACCCGTTCCCTGCAGGGCGAGTTCTCGGCGCAGATCCATGTTCTGCAGCAGCAGCTCATCGAGCTGCGTACCTACGTGGAAGCAGCCATCGACTTCCCCGAGGAAGAAGTCGACTTCCTGGCCGACGACCAGGTGCATGGGCGGCTGGCGGCGCTGCAGCGGGCGTTTACCGACCTGTTCGACAAAACCCGTCAGGGGTGTCTGCTGCGAGAAGGCATGATGCTGGTGATCGCGGGACGACCCAATGCGGGCAAGTCGAGTCTGCTGAATGCGCTGGCAGGCCGCGACGCGGCCATCGTCACGCCGGTTGCCGGCACCACGCGCGACCTGCTGCGCGAGCACATCCAGATCGACGGCATGCCGCTGCACGTTATCGATACCGCCGGCCTGCGTGACAGTGATGACCCCATCGAACAGGAAGGCGTCAGACGCGCCTGGCGACAGATAGAACAGGCCGACCTCGTACTGCTGGTGATTGACGATCAGGCCGGTTTCCGGCCGCACGACCAGGCCATCCTCGACCGCCTGCCCTCGCGCCTTCCACATACCCTGGTGTTCAACAAGATCGATCTCACCGGCCGCGCAGCCGGTAAAGAAGAAAGCGGCGCCGTCTGCGTGTCCGCACAAACGGGACAGGGGCTGGACGCATTGCGCGAACACCTCAAATCCGCCATGGGCTACCGGGCGGAAACGGAAGGCGGCTTCAGCGCCCGTCGCCGCCACCTGGATGCGCTGCAGCGCGCGTACGATCATCTGGACACGGGCAGACAGCAGCTCGAACAACAACGCGCCGGTGAATTGCTGGCGGAAGAACTGCGCCTGGCCCAGCAGTGCCTGTCGGAGATCACCGGCGAGTTCAGCAGCGACGATCTGCTGAGCGAGATCTTTTCCAGTTTCTGTATCGGGAAATAGTCAGCGCGACTGCCGGTCGGCCAATCTGGCCTGGTAACCCTTCTCCCCCTGGTGTGCCAGCCATGCCGCGTCCGCGATTCTTCGTTTCAACGGCTGATTGGATTCGGTTTTTCCGCCATTGCCCAAGTAAATGCAACAGGCCCGGAAAATATTCTCATCAGCATGCCCGCGGGGGCGGATATCCAGGAGAGGAAAGCGGCGGCACACCTGGGTGACCGGGCCTCAAATGGCCGGAATCACCGAAAAACGGTAACATACCGCCCCTGTTCAAAACAGTTTCCGGCCTGCCCGTGGAGTACCCAGAGTCTTTTGACGTCATTGTCGTTGGCGGTGGACACGCCGGCACCGAGGCCGCACTGGCCGCGGCGCGCGCCGGTGTCCGCACCCTGCTGCTGACCCACAACATCGAGACGCTGGGCCAGATGAGCTGCAACCCCGCCATCGGCGGCATCGGCAAGGGTCACCTGGTCAAGGAAATCGACGCGCTGGGCGGCATCATGGCACAGGCGGCCGACCGGGCCGGCATCCAGTTCCGGCGTCTCAACGCCAGCAAGGGTCCGGCGGTGCGCGCCACCCGCTGCCAGGCGGACCGCCAGCTGTACCGACAATTTATCCGTGCCGCGTTGGAGAACCAGCCCAATCTGACCCTGTTCCAGCAGGCGGTGGACGACCTCATTGTAGAAGGCGAACAGGTACGCGGCGTAGTCACGCAAATGGGTCTGCGTTTTCGCGCCGACGCCGTGGTGCTGACGGTTGGCACCTTCCTGGGCGGGCGCATCCACGTCGGCCTGTCCAGTCACCAGGGCGGGCGCGCCGGCGACCCGCCCGCCAACGCGCTGGCCGAACGGCTGCGTGCCCTGCCGTTTCGCGTCGAGCGCCTGAAGACGGGTACGCCGCCGCGCATCGACGGGCGCACCATAGACTACAGCCGGCTCACCGAACAGCCGGGCGACAACCCGCTGCCGAGTTTTTCGTTCATGGCCAGCGGTGACGAGCACCCCCGGCAGACAAGCTGCCATATCGCTCACACCACAGAGCGCACCCACGACATCATCCGCGCCGGCCTGGACCGTTCGCCCATGTACTCCGGCGTCATCGAGGGCGTGGGGCCGCGCTACTGTCCCTCCATCGAGGACAAGGTGGTGCGTTTCGCCGACAAGACCTCGCACCAGATTTTCGTCGAGCCCGAGGGGCTGAATACCCATGAGGTCTACCCCAACGGCATCTCCACCAGCCTGCCGTTCGACGTGCAGTACGCGCTGGTGCGCTCCATGCCGGGCTTCGAGAACGCTCATATCACCCGCCCCGGCTACGCCATCGAATACGACTTCTTCGACCCGCGCGACCTGCGCGCCTCGCTGCAGACCAGGTTCATCGAAGGCCTGTTCTTCGCCGGCCAGATCAACGGCACCACCGGCTACGAGGAGGCGGCCGCCCAGGGCCTGCTGGCCGGCATCAACGCCGCGTTGAAAGTACAGGGGCGCGCCCCCTGGAGCCCGCGCCGCGACGAGGCCTACCTGGGCGTGCTGGTCGACGACCTCATCACCCGTGGCACCAGCGAGCCCTACCGCATGTTCACCAGCCGCGCCGAGTACCGGTTGCTGCTGCGCGAAGACAATGCCGACCTGCGGCTGACCGAGACGGGACGCCGGCTCGGCCTCGTCGACGACGCGCGATGGAGCGTCTTCTGCACCAAACGTGAAGCCATCGAGCGCGAACAGCAGCGATTACGCGATATATGGATCAGGCCTGGCACGCCTGCCGCAGACCAGCTCGCGGCGCGTCACGATGAGCGCCTGAGCCAGGAACAGCGTGCCCTGGACCTGCTCAGGCGGCCGCGCATCGGCTACGCCGAGCTGGCGGCGCTGGACGGCGTGGGACCGGCCTGCACCGATCCCAAGGTAGCCGAACAGGTCGAGATTCAGGCCAGATACCACGGCTACATCGAGCGCCAGCGCGACGAGATCGAGCGCCAGCAGCGCCATGCGCACAAGCCGCTGCCGGCCGATCTCGACTACCATGCCGTCAGCGGCCTGTCCGCCGAGGTGCGCGAGAAGCTGCAGGCGGTGCGGCCCGAAACCATCGGCCAGGCGGCCCGCGTTCCCGGCGTGACGCCGGCGGCCGTGTCCCTGCTGCTGGTGCACCTGAAAAAAGCCGGCCTGTCGCGCAAGTCGGCCTGATGTCGCCGGGTCAGGATCTGCAGGGCGACATCCGCCGTGGTTGCGCGGCGATGCATGTGGGCCTCGACGACGAAGCCGTGGCGCGCCTGGCCGCCTTCGTCGGCCTGCTCGACAAGTGGAACCGCGTCTACAATCTCACCGCCGTGCGCGATCTGCACGACATGGTCACCCGCCACATCCTCGACAGCCTGGCGCTGCTGCCCTTCCTGCACGGCCGGCGCCTGCTGGATGTCGGCACCGGCGCCGGCCTGCCGGGGCTGGTGCTGGCCATCGCGCGGCCGGATCTGTCGGTCACGCTGCTGGACGCCAGCGCCAAGAAACTGCGTTTCGTGCGCCAGGCAGCCGCCGAACTGGGCCTGGACAGGGTCGAGATCGTGCAGGCGCGCATGCAGGAGTACCGGCCGGGCCGGTCATTTGATATGGTGGTCAGCCGCGCGGTGGCGTCGCTGAAAGACCTGTATCTGCAGACCCGTCACCTGCTGTCACCCGGCGGCCGCATGCTGTTCATGAAAGGCACGGTGCCGGAGGCGGAAATCGCGGCGCTGGACCCCGCGTGGGGCCGGCCGCACATTGAACCCTTGCACATACCGGGGCTGAAGGCACAGCGCCACCTGCTCTGGCTGGAGAACGACGAGTCCCCGCATCCATGAGTCGCATTATCGCCATTACCAACCAGAAGGGCGGTGTCGGCAAGACCACCACCTGCGTCAATCTGGCGGCCTCGCTGGCGGCCACCCGCCGCCGCGTGCTGCTGGTGGACCTCGACCCGCAGGGCAATGCCACCATGGGCAGCGGCGTGGACAAGCACCAGGTGCCGCTGTCGGGCTACCACGCGCTGATGGGCCAGGCGCCGGTGCGCGACGCCGTTCTGTTCGCCGAGGAGGCCGGTTACCACCTGCTGCCCGGCAACAGCGACCTGACCGCCGCCGAGGTCGAACTCATGCAGGTGACGGAGCGCGAGCGACGCCTGGCCGGCCTGCTGGGCGAACCGGCCGCCGACTTCGACTACATCCTCATCGACTGCCCGCCGTCGCTCAACCTGCTCACGCTCAACGCGCTGACCGCGGCCGATGCCGTGTTCATCCCCATCCAGTGCGAGTATTACGCGCTGGAAGGGCTGTCGGCCCTGCTGGACACGGTCGAGCAGGTACGTTCGGCGATCAATCCGCGCCTCGGCGTCGAGGGCCTGCTGCGCACCATGTTCGATGCCCGCAACAACCTCGCCAACCAGGTGTCGGAGCAGCTCATCGAACATTTTGGCGACAAGGTCTATCGCACCATCATTCCGCGCAACGTGCGGCTGGCCGAGGCGCCCAGCTACGGCCTGCCCATCATCAAATACGACAAAACCTCGCGCGGGGCCATCGCCTACCTGGCGTTGGCCGGCGAGCTGCTGAGGCGCGAGCAGGAAGCGGCCCAGCAGGCCGGACAGCAGGCGCAGGCCTGAATCGGGCCGGGTGCCTGCCGGGAAGCAGAGGCGCCCGATCGAAGCCACCCGGCGCGGGGCTGCCCCCGCACCCCGAATCCCCCGGCTTGGTAAAACTGGTCCCCGGCGCCGTTTTCCATTAATGTTCGCATCCATTCCCACCCGAGCCCGAAGAGCACATGGCAGCAAAGAAACGAGGACTGGGCCGCGGCCTGGACGCCCTGCTGGGATCAGGCCGGCCGGAGCCAGCGCCGGCCGGCGGCGAGACCGAAACCGCCGCCGGTGACAGTGAACTGCGCACCCTGGGCGTGGAACAGCTCCAGCGCGGCAAGTACCAGCCGCGCCAGGACATGCACCAGGAGAGCCTGGAGGACCTGGCCGACTCCATCCGTGCCCAGGGGCTGGTGCAGCCCATCGTGGTGCGGCCGGTGAACGGCGGCCGTTACGAGATCATCGCCGGCGAGCGTCGCTGGCGGGCCGCGCAGCTGGCCGGTCTGCAGGACGTGCCTGTCGTGGTGCGCGACATCGACGACCGCGCCGCCATCGCCATGGCGCTGATCGAGAATATCCAGCGCGAGAACCTCAACCCGCTGGAAGAAGCGCACGCCCTGAAGCGCCTGATCGACGAATTCGAGATGACCCACCAGCAGGCCGCCGAAGCCGTGGGCCGCTCGCGCACGGCCGTCACAAACCTGCTGCGACTGCTGGAACTGGGTGAGGTGGCTACCGCCCTGGTGCAGCAGGGTGAGCTGGAAATGGGCCACGCCCGCGCCCTGCTGGCGCTGTCCGGCCGCGGGCAGGACGAGGCCGCACGCCAGGTGCAGGCGAAGAACCTGTCGGTGCGCGCCACCGAGCGCCTGGTGCAGAAGCTGCTGGCGGCCGGTGACGACAAGGCCGCGCGCAAGCCCGGCCGGCGCCGCGATCCCGATCTGGTGCGCCTGGAACAGAATCTGGCCGACCGTCTGGGCGCGCCTGTGCAGATCCAGTACAACGACAAGGGCAAGGGCAGGCTGGTGATCAGCTACAACAGCCTCGACGAGCTGGACGGGATACTCGAGCATATCCGCTGATCCGGGAGGAGAGGGGCAGGAGGCATAGGGATATATAAGAGGATAGGAATATATAAATTGTTGACCCCACCTATCGACGCTCCTTATAATCTGCCGCCGCTTGCTGTCGGCATGGCCGGTGACTGAAGCAGTCCGTCGGCTGTTGCTGCTGCAGCTGCTTCTGGTGGCAGCGACGTCCGCCGTGTTTCTCGTTGCTTTCGGATTTCACCCGGCCGTATCGACGCTGTTCGGCGGGGGTATTGCAGCGGTCAATATATTGATACTTGTCCGGTGTTCGCGCCGCGAGGCGGCGGCGCCGGCCAAGTCAGCGGAACGGACACTGTTGGCACTGTATCGGTGTGCGATCCAGCGGTTTTTGGCGGTAGCCCTGTTGTTCGCGTTCGGCATGGGGCTGTTCGGCCTGGATGCCGCGGCCGTGGTGGCGGGTTTCATAGCAGGTCAAATAGCACTGTTCTTTTCAGGAACCAGACAATCTATAGCGAAGTAGAGCGATGTCGGCAGGACCAGCAACCTCATCCGAATATATAAAGCACCACCTGACCAACCTGACCTTCGGCCAGCACGCCGATGGCCACTGGGGTTTTGCGCACAATGCGCAGGAAGCCGCCGGGATGGGCTTCTGGGCCATCAACGTCGACAGCATGCTGTTCTCCATTGGCCTCGGCGCGTTGTTCCTGTGGGGCTTCCGCAGGGCCGCCAGGGCCGCCACCACCGGCGTGCCGGGCGGCTGGCAGAATTTCGTCGAGTGGGTGGTCGAGTTCATCGACGACAGCGTGCGCGGCTCCTTCAGCGGCAGGAACGACCTCATCGCGCCGCTGGCCTTGACCATTTTCATCTGGGTGTTCCTGATGAATTTCATGGATCTCATCGCCGTCGACCTGCTGCCCTGGCTGGCCGGCATGGCGGGCGTGCACTTTCTCAAGATCGTGCCTTCCACCGACCCCAACATCACCTTCGGACTGTCGCTCACCGTGTTCATACTGGTGCTCTACTACAGCATCAAATTCAAGGGCGTGGGCGGCTTCTTCGGCGAACTGGCTTTCCAGCCGTTTCCCAAGTGGCTGGCGCCGGTCAATCTCGTCCTGGAAGGCGTGACCCTTATCGCCAAGCCCGTCTCCCTGGCGCTGCGACTGTTCGGCAACATGTACGCGGGTGAGATGATTTTCATCCTGATCGCGCTGATGTACGGCGGCGGCCTGCTGCTGGGCGCTTTCGGCGGTCTGCTGCAGCTCGGTTGGGCAATTTTCCATATCCTTATTATTACCCTGCAGGCGTTCATCTTCATGACACTGACCATCGTGTATCTGGACATGGCCTGCCAGGAACATCATTGATTTCAGTTGAAGATATTTTCATTCACCGCAAAGGCGCGAAGGCCGCAAAGGAAACGGTATCCATAAATCAGGAACTTGTGCTCTTTGCGTCTTTGCGGTGAGAATTTTTCGACCGGTTTTTGAACTTGCTACTTAGGAGACAATCATGGAAAACGCTCTGCTCTACATTGCTGGTGCTCTGATGATGGGTCTGGGTGCCCTGGGTGCCGCCGTCGGCATCGGTATTCTGGGCGGCCGCTTCCTGGAAGGCGCTGCGCGCCAGCCGGAACTCATTCCCATGCTGCGTACCCAGTTCTTCATCGTCATGGGCCTGGTCGACGCCGTGCCGATGATCGCCGTTGGTCTGGCGATGTACGTGATGTTCGCGGTGGTTGGATAAAACGGATTCCTGAAGCCCTTTTATCCACTTTGTTGCACGAGGTGCAAAGATGAATTTCAACGCGACACTGATCGGACAGATGATCACCTTCGCCGTGTTCGTGTGGTTCTGCATGAAGTTCGTGTGGCCACCGATCACGCAGGCGCTGACCACGCGCAAGGAAAAGATCGCTGAAGGCCTGGCAGCCGCCGACCGTGGCAGGCAGGAGCAGGAACTGGCGCAGAAAAAGGCGCTGGAGACGCTGCACGAAGCCAAGCAGCAGGCAGCCGAGATCATCAACCGGGCCGAGAGGCGCGCCGCCGAGATCGTCGAAGAGGCGAAAGACGAGGCGCGCGAGGAAGGCGAACGCCTGAAAGCCGCTGCGCAGGCCGAGATCGAGCAGGAAGTCAATCGCGCCAGGGAAGCCCTGCGTGGCCAGGTGGTGGAGATCGCCACCGCCGGCGCCGCGCGCATTCTCAAGCGCGAGCTGGACGCCACGGCCAACGACGAGCTGATCAAAGACCTGGTCGCCCAGATCTAGGGGACGACGATGTCAGAAACCACAGCTCAAGACATCGGCGGCCCGGGCGGTGACGCTTCGCTGGCACGGCCCTATGCGCGCGCGGTGTTCGAACTCGCGAAGGCCGAAGGTGGATTCCAGTATTGGGACGACAAGCTGACCCTGATGGGCGCCATCGCCGGCGACGACACCATGAAAGCGCTGCTCGACAATCCGCGCCTGACGCGCAGGGATGCCGCCGACCTGATGATTCGCGCCTGCGGCGACGACATCGGCGAGCGCGAGGCCAACCTGCTGCGCATGCTGGCGGAGAACGGCCGCCTCGATCAGCTGCCCATGATCGCCGCGCTGTATCGCCAGTTCCGCGACGAGGCGGAAGGCTCGCTGGAAGCCGAAGTCATCTCCGCCATGCCGCTGAATGACGGGCAGAAGGCGGCGATCATCGAAGCGCTGAAAAAACGCCTCGGCCGCGACGTGCAACTGAATTGTTCCGTGAACGAAGACCTGGTGGGTGGTGCAGTCATCCGCGCAGGCGACCTGGTCATCGACGGGTCGGCTGTGGAACGGCTGCGCCAGCTGTCCGGCGCCCTTGTTCACTAATAGAGGACGCAAGCAATGCAACTGAACCCATCCGAAATCAGTGAACTGATCAAAAAGCGCATCGAAGGATTCGAAGCCGTTTCCGAGGCGCGCAGTGAAGGTACCGTCGTCAGTCTGACCGACGGCATCACACGCATCCACGGACTGGCCGACGTCATGCAAGGCGAGATGATCGACTTCGGCAACGACCTGTACGGCATGGCGCTGAATCTGGAGCGTGATTCCGTAGGCGCGGTCATCCTTGGTGACTACAAAAGCGTGTCGGAAGGCGACAAGGTACGCTGTACCGGCCGCATCCTGGAAGTGCCGGTGGGTGAGGCGCTGCTGGGCCGCGTGGTCGATTCGCTGGGCAGTCCCATCGACGGCAAGGGCCCGATAGAAACGGAGCTGACGTCGCCGATCGAAAAAATCGCGCCGGGCGTCATTTCGCGCAAGTCGGTCGACCAGCCGGTGCAGACGGGACTCAAGGCCATCGACTCCATGGTGCCCATCGGCCGCGGCCAGCGTGAGCTGATCATCGGCGACCGCCAGACCGGCAAGACGGCGGTGGCCATCGACGCCATCATCAACCAGAAAGGCACCGGCGTGAAGTGCATCTACGTGGCGGTCGGCCAGAAGAACTCCTCGGTCGCCGCCGTGGTGCGCAAGCTCGAGGAACACGGCGCCATGGAGCACACCATCGTGGTATCGGCCGGCGCGTCCGATTCGGCCGCCATGCAGTACATCGCGCCTTACGCGGGCTGCGCCATGGGCGAGTACTTCCGCGACCGCGGCGAGGACGCCCTCATCATCTATGACGACCTCACCAAGCAGGCCTGGGCCTACCGCCAGGTGTCACTGCTGCTGCGCCGCCCGCCGGGCCGCGAAGCCTACCCGGGCGACGTGTTTTACCTGCATTCGCGCCTGCTGGAACGCGCCGCGCGCGTCAACGAGGAATACGTCGAGAAGATGACCAACGGCGCAGTGAAGGGCAGGACCGGCTCCCTGACCGCGCTGCCCATCATCGAGACCCAGGCGGGCGACGTGTCGGCCTTCGTGCCCACCAACGTTATCTCTATCACGGACGGTCAGATCTTCCTCGAGTCCGACCTGTTCAATGCCGGTATCCGCCCGGCCATCAACGCCGGCCTGTCGGTGTCGCGCGTCGGTGGTGCCGCGCAGACCAACATCATCAAGAAGCTGGGCGGCGGCGTGCGCCTGGCGCTGGCCCAGTACCGCGAGCTGGCGGCCTTCGCACAGTTTGCGTCGGACCTGGACGAAGCCACCCGCAAACAGCTGGAACGCGGTCAGCGCGTCACCGAGCTGATGAAGCAGGCCCAGTACGCGCCGCTGTCGGTGGCCGAAATGGCTTTGTCGCTGTTCGCCGCCAACGAAGGCTATCTGGACGACGTCGCCGTCAACAAGGTGGTGGACTTCGAGGCCGCGCTGCTGGCGCACTTCCGCTCCAGCCATGCCAGTGACATGGAGGCCATCAACGCCGATCCGGTGTACAACGACGAGGTGGCGGCGACACTGCGCAAGATCGTCGACGACTTCGTCGCCAACGGCGCTTATTAATACAGGCTGGCGGCGAGCACAGCGGACCCCACCATAACCCTGACCAGGTAACAACTATGGCTGGCGCGAAAGAAATACGCACCCAGATCAAGAGCATCAAGAACACGCAGAAGATCACCAAGGCCATGGAAATGGTCGCGGCGAGCAAGATGCGCAAGGCGCAGGATCGCATGCTGGCGACGCGCCCGTACGCCGGCAAGATACGCGCCGTGGTGGCTCACATGGGCAGGGCGCACCCCGAGTACAAGCACCCGTTCCTGGTCGAGCGCGAGGCGAAGCGGGTCGGGCTGATCGTCATCTCCACCGACCGCGGCCTGTGCGGCGGTCTCAACATCAACCTGTTCAAGGCGGTCGTCGGTTCCATGAAGGAATGGAACGCGCAGGGTCTCGAAATCGACCTCACCGTCATCGGCGCCAAGGCCATGGGGTTCTTCAAGCGCATGGGCGGCAATGTGGTGTCGGAGAATTCGCACCTCGGCGACACGCCCCGGATCGAAGAGCTGATCGGTTCCGTCAAGGTGATGCTGGATGCCTACAACGAAGGCCGGATCGACCGCCTGTACCTGGCCAGCAACGAATTCGTCAACACCATGACGCAGCAGCCCAATGTCGAGCAGTTGCTGCCCATCGTCGGCGATGAACAGGACGAGGAACTCAGGCACCACTGGGACTACATCTACGAGCCGGACGCCAAGGAAGTGATGGAGGGCCTGCTCACGCGCTATATCGAATCGCTGGTGTACCAGGGCGTGGTGGAAAACATCGCCTGCGAGATGGCGGCGCGCATGGTGGCCATGAAGGCGGCTTCCGACAACGCCGGCACCCTCATCGACGAATTGCAGCTGGCCTACAACAAGGCCCGCCAGGCAGCCATCACCCAGGAGCTGTCGGAAATCGTCAGCGGTGCGGCGGCTGTATAGTTTTCACAGGGGACGGAATTGAACATCTGCCCCCGGACGGATTTTAAGTTAAAGAGGACTTGGTCATGAGTTCCGGAAACATAGTTGAAATCATCGGTGCCGTGGTCGACGTGGAATTCCCGCGTGATTCCGTGCCCAAAGTCTACGACGCGCTCACGGTCGAGGAGGCCGGCCTGACGCTGGAAGTGCAGCAGCAGCTCGGCGACGGCATCGTGCGTACCATTGCCATGGGTTCCACCGACGGCCTCAAGCGCGGCATCGGCGTCACCAATACCGGCGCACCGATCTCGGTGCCGGTCGGGCAGGGTACCCTGGGCCGCGTCATGGACGTGCTCGGCAATCCGGTCGACGAGGCCGGGCCGGTGCAGGCCGACAAGAAGATGCCTATCCATCGCACGCCGCCGACCTACGCCGAACAGGCGGCCAGCGTCGAGATCCTGGAAACCGGCATCAAGGTCATCGACCTCATCATGCCCATTGCCAAGGGCGGCAAGATCGGCCTGTTCGGCGGCGCCGGCGTGGGCAAGACCGTCACCCTGATGGAGCTGATCCGCAACATCGCCGTCGAGCACTCGGGCTACTCGGTGTTCGCCGGCGTCGGCGAGCGTACCCGCGAAGGCAACGACTTCTACTACGAGATGCAGGAAGGCGGCGTGCTCGACAAGGTGGCGCTGGTGTACGGCCAGATGAACGAGCCGCCGGGCAACCGCCTGCGCGTGGCGCTGACCGGCCTCACCATCGCCGAGAACTTCCGCGACGAAGGCCGCGATGTGCTGATGTTCATCGACAACATCTACCGCTACACGCTGGCCGGCACCGAGGTATCGGCGCTGCTGGGGCGCATGCCGTCGGCGGTGGGCTACCAGCCGACCCTTGCCGAGGAAATGGGCGTGCTGCAGGAGCGCATCACCTCCACCAAGACCGGATCCATCACCTCCTTCCAGGCGGTCTACGTGCCGGCCGACGACCTCACCGATCCGTCGCCCGCCACCACCTTCGCCCACCTCGACGCCACCCTCGTGCTGTCTCGCCAGATCGCCGAGCTGGGCATCTACCCGGCGGTAGACCCGCTCGACTCCACCTCACGCCAGCTCGACCCGCTGGTGGTCGGCAACGAGCACTATGAAACGGCGCGTGCCGTGCAGGGCACCCTGCAGCGTTACAAGGAGCTGCGCGACATCATTGCCATCCTCGGCATGGACGAGCTGTCCGAGGAAGACAAGCAGGTGGTGGCCCGGGCGCGCAAGATCCAGCGCTTCCTGTCGCAGCCCTTCTTCGTGGCCGAGACCTTCACCGGCGCGCCCGGCAAGTACGTGGCGCTGAAGGACACCATCACCGCCTTCAAGGGCATCGTCAACGGTGACTACGACGAGCTGCCGGAGCAGGCCTTCTACATGGTCGGCACCATCGACGAGGCTATCGAGAAAGCCAAGTCGCTTTGAGGCGCAACGGGATCTAAACTATGGCTATGACCATTCATGTCGACATCGTCAGCGCCGAGGCGGAAATCTTTTCCGGCCCGGCCAATATGGTGTTCGCGCCTGCCGAGATGGGCGAGGTCGGCATCGCGCCGCGCCACACGCCATTACTGACGCGTCTGAAACCAGGCGAGGTCCGGGTGCAGATAGAGGGCCAGGAAGAACAGTTCTTCTACGTGTCCGGCGGCATGCTGGAGGTGCAGCCGCACATCGTCACCGTGCTGGCCGACACCGCCTTACGTGCCAAGGACCTCGACGAGGCCGCCGCCCTGCGCGCCAAGGAACGCGCCGAGAAGGAGATGGCCGACAAGAAGAGCGATTTCGAATACGCCAAGGCGCAGGCCGAACTCGCCGAGGCGGTGGCACAACTGCGCACCATCCAGAAGATCCGCAAGAAGAGCAAGCGGTAGGGTGATTCCTTTTTTAACCACAAAGGCGCACAAAGGCGCACAAAGGGAAAACAAGGAAATATTTTCCTTGTGCAGCTTCGTGCGCCTTCGCGGTTGATACCATGTCCATCCCCATCGTCGGCAAGAACAAGGTTGTTTCCATCACCTACTCCATTCTCGACGAGAATGGCGTGGTCATGGAGCAGTCGGACATCCCTGTCTCATACGTGCACGGCGGTCCCAATCAGATGTTTCCGGAAGTGGAAGCTGCGCTCGAGGGTCACGGTATCGGTGAGCGGGTTGAAGTGACGCTGCCGCCGGAGAAGGCCTTCGGGCCCCACGACCCCAACCTTACCTTTACCGACGATATCGACAATGTTCCGCCCCAGTTCCGCAAGCTTGGCGCCGAAGTGGAAATGCAGAACGAAAACGGCGACGTGCGCACCTTCTTCGTGTCGAAGATCGAGGACGGCAAGCTGACCGTCGATGGCAACCACCCGTTTGCCGGCAAGACCATCACCTTCGCCGTCACCGTCGCCGACATCCGCGACGCCACGCCAGAGGAGCAGGCCAACGGTGTGTCGCAGTCGCCGGTGCTGCACTGAAGCCTGTTGAACGGTGGGGTTCACTTCGTTCACCCCACCCTACCGGAACGAAGCCCCCCGTAGGGTGGTGGTGAGCGAAGCGAACCCCACCAAAATCCCTCCCCCAAACAGCTCCAGCGTGGGGTCAACCCGGCCAAATACTGGTATCATGCCGTTTCAAACGGATTGCAATACCGATACCTGAATTCAGTCATGCCTCTGAGTGTCGTCATTCTCGCTGCCGGCCAGGGGACGCGCATGCGTTCCGCACTGCCGAAGGTTCTCCACCCGTTGGGCGGCCGCCCGCTGCTGCAGCATGTCATCAGTACCGCGCGCGAACTGCAGCCGCACAGCATCCACCTGGTGTACGGACACGGCGGTGAACAGGTGCGCGAGGCGCTGTCACACGAACCGGTGCGGTGGGTCGAACAGGCTGAGCAGCTGGGCACCGGCCACGCCGTGGCGCAGTCGTTGCCCGGCATCCCCGATGAGAACACCGTGCTGGTGCTGTACGGCGACGTGCCGCTGATCGGCCTCGATACACTGAAGGCGCTGGTGGCGCAGGCGGAGCGGGGCAGTCTGGCGATACTTACCGCCGAGCTGGACGATCCGACAGGCTACGGCCGCATGCTGCGCGATGCCGACGGCCGGCCGACCGGCATCGTCGAAGAGAAGGATGCCAGTGCAGAACAGCGCGCCATCCGCGAAGTGAACACCGGCTTCCTGGCCTGCAACGCCGGTCGGCTGCGCGGCTGGTTGGGACAGCTGTCCAACGACAATGCACAGGGTGAGTACTATCTCACTGACGTGGTCGGCATGGCGGCGCGTGAAGGCGCGCCGGTCACGAGCAGCCAGGCCGCCAACGAATACGAGATACTCGGCGTCAACGACCGCGTACAGCTGGCCTCGCTGGAGCGCAGCTGGCAGCGCCGCCAGGCCGAGGCCCTCATGCGCGCCGGCGTGACGCTGGCCGATCCCGCGCGCTTCGACGTGCGTGGCCGCATCAGCGCGGGGCGCGACTGCTTCATCGACGTCAACGTCATCATCGAGGGCGAGGTGACACTGGGCGAAGGCGTGCGCATCGGCGCCAACTGCGTGCTGCGCAACCTGCGCATCGGCGACGGCGTCGAGGTGCTGCCCAACTGCGTGATGGAAGACGCAGTCATCGGCGCCGGTTCGCGCATCGGGCCCTTCGCGCGCATCCGCCCGGACACGGAACTGGCCGAAAAAGTGCACGTGGGCAACTTCGTGGAGATCAAGAAAGCCACCGTTGCCATGGGTTCCAAGATCAATCACCTGAGCTACATCGGCGACACCATCATGGGTTCGGGCGTCAACGTCGGCGCCGGCACCATCACCTGCAATTACGACGGCGCCTACAAACACCTGACCGAAATCGGCGACGACGTCTTCATCGGATCCGACACCCAGTTGATCGCGCCGGTCAAGGTCGGTGCCGGCGCCACCATCGGCGCCGGTTCGACGATAACGAAGGACGTGCCGGCGGGCGAGCTGACCCTGAGCCGCAGCCCCCAGCAGACCCGCAAGGGCTGGCAACGCCCCCAAAAAAAGAAACCGTAGGGTGGGGTGAGCGCAGCGAACCCCACCGTTCCACCGCACGTCATCGCACTACCGGTCTCAGACATGTCGCCCCTTTGCCGCTAAACTACCGGATCCAACCAGAGGAAAAGCCAATTCATGTGTGGAATAGTCGGAGCCATCGCCCAGCGTGACGTCGCACCCATCCTGCTCGAAGGACTGAGACGCCTCGAATACCGCGGCTACGATTCGGCCGGCATCGCGGTACTCGGTGAGGGCGACAAGCTGGAACGGGTGCGCACCACCGGGAAGGTAGCGGAACTGGCCAGCGCCCTGGAAAGCTGCTCACTGGCCGGCACCACCGGCATCGCCCACACCCGCTGGGCCACCCACGGCAAGCCCAGTGAATCCAACGCACATCCGCACATCTGCCGCAACCTGGTGGCGGTGGTGCACAACGGTATCATCGAGAACCACGAACAGCTGCATCGTCAGCAGCAGGCGCTGGATTTTCCGTTCACCTCGGAGACCGACACCGAGGTCATCGTGCACCAGGTCTATCATCATCTGGACGCGGGCAAGGACCTGCTCGACGCCGTACGCTCCACCTGCGCCGAAATGGAAGGCGCCTACGCCCTCGGCGTCATCAGCAAGGCCGAGCCCGGCCGCCTGATCGCGGCGCGGCGCGGCAGCCCGCTGGTGATCGGCATCGGTATCGGCGAACACTTCATCGCCTCCGACGTGGCCGCGCTGCTGCCGGTCACCCAGCGCTTTGTTTTTCTGGAAGACGGCGACATCGCCGATATCCGGCGCGACAGCCTGGTCATCTATGACGACGACGGCCGGGTGGTGGAGCGCGAGGAGCGCGTGTCGGAACTGTCGGCCGACTCGGTCGAGCGCGGCAAGTACCGCCACTTCATGCTCAAGGAAATCTATGAGCAGCCGCGCGCCATCGTCGACACCCTGGAAGGCCGCGTCCACCAGGGCCGGGTGATCGAGGAAGCCTTCGGCGCCGGTGCCGGGGATATCTTCGACCAGGTGCAGGGCGTGCACATCATCGCCTGCGGCACCAGCTACCACGCCGGCCTGATCGGCCGCTACTGGCTGGAATCCATCGCCGGCGTGCCCTGCAGCGTCGAGGTCGCCAGCGAATTCCGCTACCGCAAGCCGGTGGTGCGCAACAGCTCGCTGATCGTCACCTTGTCGCAGTCCGGCGAGACGGCCGATACCCTGGCCGGCCTGGAAGAGGCGAAACGTCTCGGTTTCGGCCACTCGCTGTCGATCTGCAACGTGCCCGAGAGTTCGCTGGTGCGCGAATCCGACCTGGTGCTGATGACCCGTGCCGGTCCGGAAATCGGCGTCGCCTCCACCAAGGCCTTCACCACCCAGCTGGTCGCCATGATGCTGCTGGTCATCGTCCTGGGGCGGCGCTTCGGCATGACGCCGGAGACCGAGGCCGAGCTGGTGCGCCAGCTTGAGAGTCTGCCGCGCCAGGTCGAGGACGTACTGCGGCTGGACGAGCAGATCCAGGTGCTCGCCGAGTCCTTTGCCGACAAGCGCAACGCCCTGTTCCTCGGGCGCGGCGCCCAGTACCCGGTGGCGATGGAAGGTGCACTGAAACTGAAGGAGATTTCCTACATCCACGCCGAGGCCTACCCGGCCGGCGAACTCAAGCACGGTCCGCTGGCGCTGATCGACGCCGACATGCCCGTGGTGGCGGTCGCCCCCAACAACGAGCTGCTGGAAAAGCTCAAGTCCAACCTCCAGGAAGTCAGCGCCCGCGACGGGCAGATGATTGTTTTTGCAGATGAAAACGCGGGCATGTCACAATCGGGCGATACCCGCGTGCTGCCGGTGGCCCCCACCGAGGACTGCGTGGCGCCGGTGGTGTTCACCGTGCCCCTGCAACTGCTCGCCTACCACGTGGCCGTGCTCAAGGGTACCGACGTCGACCAGCCCCGCAACCTGGCCAAATCGGTGACCGTCGAGTAGCGCCATCATAACCGGTTGAAAATACGGAAATATTGATCGCCTGTCGCAAAAATGGTACACTGCGCGTCTTTACGGTTCGGGGTCGGCCGGCTGGCCGCGTTTAGTCCCGTCGAAAGACTTGCTCGACAGACCAGGGCATAAAGCCCGTTCGATCAGGGGCAGCTGTTGTCCCGGTTCCCAGTTCTCGTCTTGCCCTGGACCCCAACGGAAAACAGGAGGAGCAATCCGGTGAGTAAGGATCTGATGTTCTATTGCATCCCCCAACAGGCTTACATGCGCACTACCAACTGCGAGAACCTGCGCAAGCGGCCGGCCGGCAAGGCCCCGGCCGGCGCCCAGCCGATGCTGCGTGCCTGCGAGAAATGCACCATGTATCCGCTGGTCGACAATCGCAAGGTGCCGACTGTCAGCCTCGAAGACTACCTGACAGGCAGCAAGCCAAAGATCGCCAACCTGCAGGCGGCCGCCAACCGGAAAATCATCCAGGCTCACACGGCCAAGAGCGCCTGACCCCGGGCGCCTGGTTATACCTGCACCCTATCTCGTATGTCACAACTCGGAGCGCAAGCGAAAGCCAGGGCATCAAGCGTCAGCGAAGTCGAAGGCGCGCGCTTCCAGGTTTACACCGAGCGCCAGTTCGACCACATCGATGCCTTGCAGAAGTTGCCCGCCGACACGCGTTTCGACATGCGCGTGGTGGCCAATGTACTGCCGTTCCGCGTCAATCGCTATGTCATCGACGAACTGATCGATTGGGAGCGGGTGCCGGACGATCCTATCTTCCAGTTGACCTTCCCGCAGCCCGGCATGCTGTGCGAAGCCGACTTCGTGCGCATGGCCGACGCGCTGCGCGCCGGCGCCGACCGTGAAACCATCCGCCAGCTGGCCACCAGCATCCGCGCCGGTCTCAACCCGCACCCGGCCGGCCAGCAGCAGCTCAACGTGCCGCAGCTCGACGGCCAGCCGCTGCCCGGCATGCAGCACAAATACCGCGAGACCGTGCTGTTCTTCCCCAGCCAGGGCCAGACCTGCCACAGCTACTGCAGCTTCTGCTTTCGCTGGGCGCAGTTCGTGGGCGACAAGGAAATGCGCTTTGCCAGCAACGAGGTCGGCTCGCTGCATGCCTACCTGCGGCAGCACCCGGAAGTCACCGACCTGCTGGTGACCGGCGGCGATCCCCTGGTCATGAAGACCAAGCACCTGGCCTCTTACCTGGAACCCCTGGCCTCGCCACACTTCGAGGGGCTTCAGACCATCCGGCTCGGCACCAAGTCACTGACCTTCTGGCCGCAGCGCTACGTCACCGACGCCGATGCCGACGACCTGCTGCGCCTGCTGGAAAAGCTGGTGGCGGCCGGCCGGCACGTGGCGCTGATGGCGCACTACAACCACTGGCGTGAAATGGATACCCCCATCGCGCGTGAAGCCATCCGCCGGGTGCGCGATACCGGCGCCGTCATTCGCACCCAGGCGCCGCTGCTGAGACACATCAACGACGACGCAGAGGTTTGGGCCGAACTGTGGCGCACCCAGGCGCGCCTGGGCATGGTGCCCTACTACATGTTCGTCGAACGCGACACCGGTGCGCGCCACTACTTCGAAGTGCCGCTGGCGCGCGCCTGGCGCATCTACCGCAACGCCATGCAGCAGGTCTCGGGCGTGGCGCGCACCGCGCGCGGCCCGTCCATGAGCGCGGCGCCCGGCAAGGTGGAAGTGCAGGGCGTCACCGAGATCCACGGCGAAAAGGTGTTCGTGCTGCGCTTCATCCAGGGCCGCAATCCCGACTGGGTGCAGAAACCCTTCTTCGCCCGCTACGACGAGACCGCCACCTGGCTCGACCAGCTCAAGCCCGCATGCGGCGAGGCGCGCTTCTTCTTCGAAGACGAATTCGACGCCCTGTGCCGACGCGCCGGCGCCTGAGTCGGCGGCGCCACCTTGCCTGATTGCAACCACGTCGGCGCCTGCCTGCCGTTTGGATTGCTATTAACAGGCTGTTGAAATTCGCTCAGGCGAGTGCGAGACAAGGCGGAAATGGGCGAAAAAGCGCAGTTTACAAGCAGTAAATGAGCATTTTGAGCCCATTTCCAACGCCGTATCGCGCTGCAT
>Ga0256830_1000311_pt1 | contig 42643 bp, 31 predicted proteins | sample 128326metaG_FD_190537 | JGI IMG/M metagenome (GOLD analysis project Ga0256830, IMG submission 190537) | Hydrothermal vent microbial communities from Lau Basin, Pacific Ocean - 128-326 | ecosystem: Environmental > Aquatic > Marine > Hydrothermal vents | place: Pacific Ocean: Lau Basin | collected...
CTCCAGTGCCACCCGCGACATCGGCATCAAAAACCACAAAACCCTGATCAGAAAATGCCAATGAAACTAGCGACTTCCCAAAAGCCTCTCGTAGTGAGTATCCGCTTGAGCCTAGTAACAAAGGCGTATTATCGACCATCAGCTGTCGAGATCGGCCAATGCTTGTTGTAAATTTTGATCACTCAATTTTACGCTACCATGCCACAATGGAGATGACTCCATGAATTGAACCCCTTTTCCTTTTTTTGTATGCGCAATAATAACGGTTGGTTTATTTTTACACTCTCTGGCTTGAGCAACCGCTTGACTTATCTGATCAAAGTCGTGCCCGTTTATTTCTACGACATGCCAGTTGAAAGCCTGCCACTTATCAAGCAACGGCTCCAAACCCATAATGTTCTCATTGCTATCATCACTCTGCAATTTATTGTAATCAATGATTGCGCAAAGATTGTCAAGCCCATAATGCGCTGCACTCATGGCCGCTTCCCAAACCTGTCCTTCTTGCAATTCACCATCACCGAGCATGACATAGACACGGGAACTAGACTGTTGATATTTTAATCCCAATGCCATACCCATAGCGACCGAAAAACCCTGCCCCAAAGAACCCGTACTTGCCTCCACCCACGGGGTATGTTCAACAGACGGATGTCCTTGCACGAGAGAATCTAGTTTTCTGAGTGATAGCGACGCATCTTTTTCTAACCACGCTTTTTTTTCCGCTGCTGCATACAATACCGGACATGCGTGTCCTTTTGATAAGATAAAACGATGACGATCATCACTTGGCCATTGTTCACTAGCTAAGGGTAATTCCTTCTCAAATAGGTAAGCAATGATATCTGCGGCAGATAGTGCACCACCCGGATGACCTGATTCCGCTTTATGTATAGCCATCAATGCTTGTTTACTAATACTCGTGGAAAATTCAAGTAACTTTTGTTTTTCTTCTATACTAACCATTGTTCCAACGCAATTTTATAAAGATAAACATAAGCTCCCGATTCAATAGGCATAGGGTTTTCTTTTAGCAAAACAGTATCATCTAAACACGCATTAGCCATAGCGTCCACATCGTTGGATTTAATAGTGAAACTCCAACCATCCATTATATTCTGAGCGCCCGATAAATAACTGGCATTAATGCGTTGCTCAAATTTTTCTAATGAATTTTCGGAAAAAAACGACGAAATATTCTGCCAATTATAGCGAAAAGAAGGAATAATAAAAGGCAATAAAGATTCTGCGTGTGATAAGCCGGAGAACTTTGCAAACGGTGTTGCCAATGCGTGGATCAATCCTGTACGCGAATTATTTAATGCCAGGCCGGCCATCGATGATGCAGATGCGACTGCAAGACTATTTTGTTTGTCAGGAGTGCTAACATAGGATACAAAATATTGATCTAATAAATGAATAGCTTCTTTTAATACGCCTTGCTGAACAGGAGATATTTCGTTACGTAAAGTTAAAGCCTCTACGGCATGTAACCATGCATCTAAAGCTGACAGGTATCGCAACCTATCCGGTACGGACTCCGCAATCTCTGCAACCAATAACGCATAATCAGGCGTTAGCCATTCACGATCTAAACTATGTTTATCATTGTCCATAGACAGATGCGCGGTCATATTACATTCTGAACCGGTACCAAATGTTGTTGGAATTGCAATCAGCGCAATAGGAGACTTCGACAGCCCATCTATTTCCCATAATTCGTCGGGAGTCAAGCCATTGGGTATTGAGGCTGCCACCAGTTTTGCAGCATCCAGTACACTTCCCCCACCGACTGCGACAATTAAATCAGAGTTTGATTTTCGCCCATTCTCAATCGCCGCTAAGATAGAAATATGTTCGCATTCGGCTCCTAATAAAGAGAAATTAAAACCTTCTCCAAGACATAACTCCTGAATAATACCCGTTTCCACTACTCCCAGATCAGACAACACCAAAACATTTTTTGCTGCGATCAATTGTCTAATATACGCTAGCTTTTCAATGGCCTCTGAAAGCATTTCACATGCGAAAATTTGACACTCGCAATGAAATCGCCAAAAACCTTTGGCTTGATTTGAAAATATTTTTTTAGGCATTGTCGGGATAAATAACGAAATAGATTCTCTACCGATTTGAATTATGTTATAACACTATATCTTTAACATCACGACAAGTAGCCAAACAAACTGTCTCTGAAAAACTAAGTTGGTTGTGCGACAAACGAAGCCTATAACCCAAATCTTGTGCTGCTATCCATAAAGGAATATCAACTAAATGGTGCGCAGAATGGTAAACACTAATCGCAAGATCGGGTACAAACCTATTGATGACATTTGTTGCTCCTTTCAATGCATCGAAATCGGCACCTTCGACATCTAGTTTTATCACATTTATTTTTTTAATATTATTTTCATCCACAAAAAAATCAACACTCGTCAGCTCAACATCATTGTCCGCAACACTACTTGAACCCGCTAAATGAGAACACGGAGAAGCATCGGGTAACTCTGCCCAGGCAGAATACCCTACATCATTACTCAAGGCCTTGTTTTCAACCATTACACAATGACTCAATGCAGATTTTGCTATGGTATTTATCAATTCGTTTACAGCAAGACGCCCTGGCTCAAATGCAAACACTTTCCCCTCACAGCCAATTTTTGAAGCATACCAATAGGCTGTGTCGCCATACCAAGCTCCACCGTCAATCACATAATCTCTCTGTTGAGGCTGCAAAAAACCTTTTTCCCAATAAGATGGGTGTGCGTATTGGTAACGTATGAGAGTTTTTACCTCATCAGCAAGATCTTCTTCAATCGCCATGTCACGATATATTATATCGTCTTTTGTATAGTCACTGCTTTTACACGGCAACAAATCTAAAGGCATTTTATGCATTTGGAAAAAATTTAACCGGTATGCGATCAGCTTCAAAAATAGAAGCCTAGATTTTTTATTTTCGTATAATCCGCAAACGCGTTTGAAATCATCCAGTCTACTCTCCAATACCTCATAAAAAGGAAAGCCAACCGCATTATCATATATTTTACTTTCAAGCTGCAAAACATCAGGCATTGGAAAAACCTGTTCTAAATCAAACTTATGACTCAATCGAGCTATGGCATGCATGATTTCAGCATACCAGGCCGATGCAATAATAATAGGTAATGTTGAAGTGGGAGCCACTTCCGGCAAATAGACCGGAACTGACTGCGGAGCAAGGTCTGGATTATTGTCGAGAAAAAAAGATACCTCAATACCTTTTTTCTGTAACATTTTAAGAGTTCGAGTTCCAGCTCCAGATACTCCAAATACAATGACTCGTTCAGAACTTAATATCCGCTCACGCCAAAAGGACATATTTTGTTCTTCGGTTGGAGCCAATAAATCAGAACCTAGTCCATTATTAATCCAGTCTAGTGACAAACTCATCTAGGATCACTGTTCTCGGACAGGCTCCTAGGCTTGCGTACAAGAAAATTGCACGTTCTACCAATGCCAGACATTGCAAAGGATCTATACATGTTTAATAAAATATCCGGGTCTTCATTTATAATATTTATTTCCATGTTCATACGCATTTTGTGAATCTCTATTCCCACTTTATTATCTTCGATATAATCCTTACCCATAAGCGCAAATAGTTCAACGGGAAAGGATGCCATACGGTCTAATTCTTCGAACCCAACTCCCGTGAGCAATTTACTCAAACTATCATAATTAAAATAATTAACATGGTGTTTAGCGACAATCCACCATTCTTTATGCTTTAACTGCTTGGTTATTGTTCTTTGCAATAAATTGAAATCGTTCGGCACTTCTACCCAACAAACACCATTGGGTTTAAGCATCTTAAAAACTTGATTCATAACAGATTCAGGATTATGCATGTGTTCAAGTACAAATGCTAAATGCATAGCATTATATCGAGACTCTATTTTGGTATAATCTTGTAACAAACCTTGTTTTAACTTAATGCCAAATTTATTTTTTGCATACTCAATAGCTCTACTCGATGGCTCAATACCTTCTATACCCCAACCCTGTTTTTGCGCTGTACCTAAAAAAAATCCACCACTGGCCCCAACATCCAGTATTCTTCCTTTGGCACCTAGGTTTTGTTCCATTAAATTAAGTCGTATTTTCCAAATTTTTTCCCAATAGTCATTTTCTTTATGAGATTTTACCAAATACTCAGGCTTTTCCTGACTATAAAATGCCCTCTCATAAAACTCTCTAGCAGAGCTATCTTCAAAGTTATCTACTTTTTGATACCCATACTTTCGTTCTTTAGTTAATCGCATCGGTTTAAGTTATCTATCTCTTTCACTTAGGAGGCTGTCCGAGAACAGAGATCGTCACGAGAGCAAGCCTGATTAGCGTATATTTTTCGACCAAATGAGACGAATAGCCGTCGCTATTGAACGAGCTTGATCGAGAAATGTACGCAATCAGGTTTGTTCACAGTAGATCAGTCTGTTCTCGGACAGCCTCCTAGCAAGTTAAAAAAGTGTGGCGCTTCTCGCAAAGATTGAGGCGTCCCAATATCGATAAAAGGCAATTCAGTTTTGTAGACAAACAATCGATTTCCAACATAATTTGGTAATAGTTCTTTTTCGAGAGAAATATTTTTATTTTTTGCTATTTTATCAATTTCACTTTTTTGTATAAAATAGATTCCTGTATTGATATATAAGTTTTTTTCTTGACAAAGCATATTTGACTTTTCAATGAACATTTCTACTTCGTCATTATTATTACAAACAACCACTCCATAACGTCCAACATCATCCATTTTTTTGATGACTAGGGTTATCTTTGCATCACAAACTTTATGTTTTCGAATAATATCTTCTAGATCTACCGGTACAAAAGAATCACCATTGATCACTGCTAATGTATTGGTTTCAACGAATCGTAACGCATTTCTAACGGCCCCCCCAGTACCCAGTGTTTTAGTTTCAACTGAAGGAATAATACGTAAATCAATTTTGACATCAGCAATCAATCGTTGTACATCAGCGGCCTTATATCCAAGAGCTAGAATGACCTTTCCTATATTTTGCTCGACCAGCCATCTTAGCTGTTTTAACAAAAAAGGTTCATGATTTACCTTTACTAATACTTTTTGTGTTTCCCCGATAACATCGCGAAGCCTTGTGCCCTGCCCACCAGACAGTATAACTACATCAAATTTTTCTTGCATGAGTATTTATTTGAATAATCCCGACGTGATAAAAAATATTGTTTAAAATACCACTATATCTTCCATTCGATATGCCTGTCCATAACAGGCGTTTAATGCCAACTTTATTTACAATATTAAAAATGGGCAGAATTAAGCCAAATACTCTATTATTTTTCCTTTAAATTCCTTTTCTAATAATTGTGACTTTATTTGCTTACCACCACTCCAGGATGCAATAACAATTGCTTCAATTTTTGGAGATGCATACGTATCCAAATAGTCGATTGATTTTATATCTAAGCCTAAAAATTTATTCCCCTGTTTTTTTGCAGAATTATCTAAAAAAAAAAGTATATTTTTACCGTTGTTTAGACATAATTGATAGGTATCTTCTCCTGACAAACCTGTGCCAAAAATAGCAATATCTTTTACTCTGAATAACTTAATGAGCGCCATACATTTTCTTGAAAACATTTGCATTCTTATTTGCAGAGTCAATAACTCACTAACATCGACACCTTTTTGGCTTAGAAGTGACATCAACGTCAGTAATCTATACATATTGGGCTTGTAACCCAAGGCTTTTATTATTTCTTCACGCGCCTCTTTATTTGAATCAAACGCAACAAATCTCTCCGCATTATGCAAAAAACAGCCTGCGAGTGCTTTCTTTTTGAGCTTTTTAACTTTTGAACTAGATTTTTCTGATGAAGTAATATGTTCGATCATCTTTAACCGCACATCTATGTGCTGATAATACCTATCCACAGTATTGCTGAGTTGATATTTATGGATACCATAATTTGAAACCACACCTGGAACGTATTTGACTGAATGTGTTTGCCCGATTTTCCACCAAATACACCAGTCTACATAACCTTCATACATAACAGGGTCTATTTCCATTAGATCCATAGCATCAAAACATGTTCTTTTAAAAAATGAAGCGCAAAAAAATGGACAATACTCCGAAAGCAAAACCGATTCATAATTCCATTCTCTGGACTCCAGCTGATTGATAATCTTTCCTTCATTATCAATCAGGTTGATATCTCCACATATAACATCCGCTTCAGGAAAACGCTGCAGATTTTTTACACCTGATGACACCGCATGAGGTAATAATTCCTCATCGGCTAATATCGCGATGATATATTTCCCATTACATCGTTTTATCGCCTTATGAAAACCTTCACTTATACCTGAATCACTCTCACTTTCTAAAATAACTTTATTTTTGTATGGCTGGATAATTTCCAGCGTGCCATCCGTTGAAAGACCATCTTGAATAATTATTTCAATGTTTGGATAGTCCTGTAACACTATGCTATCAAGGCATCGTTTAATCGTATTAACTGCATTTTTTACGACTACATAGATGGAGACAAGTGGAAAATTAAGATTTTCTCTGCAAGCTATCATTTAATTTATATTCCTTGACTATATTAAAAACGTTACTACTTTTTTCCGATATCTGAGTTCTCTCAGCTTAGCTTTCATTTCTTTTTGACTAGTTTTTGATGTCACTATAACTGTGTCCAAATCTTCCATATTTTTTAATTCATCTATATATATTATTTTAATTCCATTTATTTCTGTATTATTTAAATGTTTATTCCCATCAAAAAATACTGTAATTTTTTTTCCATTTTTAAGACAGTTGTAATAGGCCCATTTACCGGCATCACTCGCTCCATAAATAGCGATATTAGTAGATTTTGCTAACTTGATTTTCAAAATCAATGATTCGACTTTTCGAATGACTCTTCTTAATCCTGTAAATAAATCTTTAATTTCAATACCATTCATGCAAATTTTATTAATTAAAACACCTAATATCGCTTTATTTGGCTCATAACATAGAGCATATTTTATATGTTCTTTTGCAGCCAATAGATCTCCCATACGGATAAAAGCATCTGCGTTATGCAAATAAACGCCAGCAATTGCCCTATCTTTAAGTTTTCTAAGTCCCAAAGGTGTCTGTTTATCTGATAATATTTCATCGATTATTTTTAATCTAATAGGTTGATGCTGCAAATAAGTTTCCTTAATAGCACTAACTTGAGCTTCATGAACAGAATATTTAGAAAAAGTCCTATTGAAATATTTCAACTTATACTTTCTACCCACTCTCCACCAAATACACCAGTCCGCATACCCTTGATACATTTTTGCATCGATACTATAAAAATCAGTGTCTATCAAACAATGGCGTTTAAAAAATGCTGAGCTGAAATAAGGTGCAAACTCGGAGCAGATGTTCTTACGGTAGTCCCACTCGGATGACTTCATCTTTCCTTTAACTTTTCCTTGCAAATCAGTAATCAGCATGTCTCCATAGATAACGTCCAAAGTTGTATTATTTTGAAGTATAGTAATCGCTGCAGTTATAGCACCAGGAAGTAGCTCTTCGTCCCCCAGGCAAGCTACTAAGATATCACCCGAACATCGTTTTATGGCTTTATGGAAAGCTTCTGCTAAATTTATATCAGGTTCAGAGACAAGAACGATTCTTTCATCATCGTAGCTTTTCAGAGTTTCTAAGGTTCCGTCGTCAGATGCACCGTCTTGCACGATGATTTCCATATCTTTATAATCTTGCGACAATACACTTTCAATACAACGCTTGACCGATATAGCTGCATTACGTACGATAATGTATACAGATACCTTTATAATAAACTCCTAGTTATCAACCCAATCATCGCAGTCAAAATATCCATATTTTGACTTAATAAAGTTGCCAACCTCCAAGTTCGTGCGCCCGAGCTGGTCTTCGACATTCAATAGTAAATTTTTCACTTCTAGTGCTGTATCCATAGGATCAAGAAAAGACAATTTTTTTATATATGTTATGACACATTCAAGCTCCTGACTTTTCCACACGTCTTCGGCTAGCTCTATACAAAAATCATAGTACTCAAGCAATAAAGAAATAACCATCAATCGTATTTTTTGCTCACGTGACAACTCTTTAACATGGCTATTCCCCGCATAGGGGTCTTTGAAAAATACAGCATCTGCGTAAAGATATCTCTCTCTTCCTTTCCCTGTTAATTTACTAATACGTTTACCGGATCTAAGCATCAAATCGGTAAAACCATAAAAGGAAAACCCCCTGTTTCTCAGCAAGATGTCCACATCTGAGAATAATTTCTGTTTTTGATATACTTCGAAAAATGATACTTCACAAATGACACCCAAGGTTATATCATCAAGTGTGTTTTTTGCACCTTGTAAGATTTCGTACTCCGTTCCTTGAGTATCAAGTTTTATGAACTCACCATAATTTTTTATTCCCTGCCCTGCCAAATCTCTAAGAACTTGATCTAAGGTGTTCGTCTGAACTTCCTCTGTTCCTATTTTTCGAAATTTTTCCATGTTATATCTATTTACAACATCAACATTCGTATTTCGCAATGAGTCATTTGTGGGCACTGCCATTTTATACATACAACTTGCCGCCATTCGATTCGACAACGCACATGATTCAAGCATCAATGAATGCCAATAACCATTTTTTTTTTCTTGTTGCATAATCCTTTCACACTCTGATTTATCAGGCTCAAACCCTAAAACAGCTACATTTTTTGCCAACGGAATTAGCATTTCACAAATCTCGTCTCTAGCTCCAATATCGATAAATCCTAGAGGTTTTTCAGTCAATTCTCTAAAAATTGAGGTCTGTTGAAACTCAGAATCATCAGATATTTGGTTAAGTACTTTTTTCATTATCAGTTAGCTATCGTCATGTGAGTAGTAAATGATTTGACTACCTAAAGCATCAAATCTAAACGGAACATGCAGCAAATCACGCAACGCGTCCTTAAGTCTATTTTGTGTTTCCACTGGCACATAAAAAAGCATAAACCCTCCTCCACCAGCACCTAACAATTTCCCACCTATAGCGCCATTCTTTATACCTATATCGTATATACTATCTAATGCAGGATTAGAAACTTGATCTGCCATAGACTTTTTTATTTTCCACTGTTCATTCAAATACGTTCCGACTACGTCCAAATCTTTTGACTCATTAATAAGTACATACTTCACTTCTTTTACCAGGCCAAGCATATCCCTAAGCTCCGCTTCTCTAGCATTAATATTTTTAACCTTCTCACCCGCTATTTCCGCTGCATCGCGTGAAAAGCCAGTAAAAAACAATATGAGTTTAGATTGAAACTCACTCATTCTTGATGGTGAAATAGGCAGCGGTTCAACATGAACTTCTTCTACACCGCCAAAATGAATGACATTGAACCCACCAAATGCAGCAGCAGTCTGATCTTGTGATCCTACATGTTCTTTAATTTTATTTTGCTCAATTTCTATGGCATTTAGTGCCAATTCTCGCTTTGTAGGCATTCTGTTTTTTAATGTATAAAGGGAATGCAATAAACCAACAGTGAATGTAGAGCTGGTGCCTAAACCCGACCGAGCTGGTAAATCTGCGGTATGCACAATTTCAACGCCTCTGGTTATATCCAAATGCTTCAAACACTCTCTAACAGAAGGATGTTGAATTTCATTCAAATTATTTGTTTCTTCAGTATAATAATATCGAATGCGATTTCTATATTCAAAGAACGGGGGCAAACACCGGAGTGTAATAAAACAATATTTATTTATTGTTGTACTAATCACCATGCCTTGATTATCCCGATACCAAACAGGATAATCAGTCCCACCTCCAAAAAAAGAAATTCTAAACGGTGTTCTACTTATTATCATTAGCTAACTCTAGGGCGTGTCATATTCATTGACGACACACCCAAATTATTCTTGTACCACTGAATTGCTTTAGTAAGTCCATCAACCAAACTCGTTTTTTGTCGAAAACCCAGAATATCATCTGCTTTGCACACATCTAGGACACGATATGGTATAGTTGTAGGCATATTGATGTTAAATTTAACATCAATATCACTTTTTCCTTCAATATTCATTATAGCTTTTATTACTTCTCCAATTTTAACGCCTTCACCGTAACCAATATTTAATGGACCATATAACTCTTTTAGCTGAAATAAACTCAGGAGATCTTCTATAAAATCCCCTATATACAAAAAATCTCTAACTTCCTCTCCTGACCCCCAAACCTCAACGACACCCTCCGCTTCAATAACTTTTTTGATAAGCGCAGGAATAACATGAGATGTTTTAAGATTAAAATCATCCATTTCGCCATACAAATTAGAAGGCCGGAGTATCACTACAGGCATTTTTTTTTGCATTTCATTTGAGTAAAATGCTGAAATTTTTTCTGTAAACGTCTTCATCCAACCTGATATATAATATTTTGGATGAAAACTATAATCGACTTCATTCTCGCTCACCGCAGTCATTTTTTCTGGATAAACAACACTGCTGCTAATAAATAGAAATTTTTCAACACCCGCATTATAGGCCGACTCTAACATGTGCAGATTCATTACAATATTTGGAGTTAAGTGCGTTAACGGACTTCCTTCGATCACAGCAGCACCTGAAGTTTCGGCCGCGCACATAAATACGTAATCCATACCCTCAACAACTTTTCTGCATTCTGATACATTCATCAAATCACAGTCTATATATTGAATTCGCCTATCTATAATTTGTGGGCCGTTTATATGGCGAGTAGCAAAAAGATGAGCATCAGTGTCCAACAGTTTTTTTAGTAAGTTTGAACCAACAAAACCAGAGCCGCCAGCAACTAATACTTTTTTATTTTTTAGATATGATTTGTTTTTCACTAAAATTAACCGATATATTTTATGAGCATTACATACTGACCACAAACTTTCTCTTATAGTGAGTACATCACGCCTCTCTGTTGTGGTCAACAAAAACCAGACTCTTTTTGAAAAAACTTCTTGTAAAAGATACCATTATAGGAGGACCATAAACGTTTGACAGCTCATTATCGTAAGACTAAAACGGTCTAACCTTGCGGTTCTAAATATCCACTCAGCGGACAAATTGCGCTCAAAGCACTATATACCCATGGCAACCCCTTTTCCAAATCACACTCTTGCATACCGCCCCCCAAAATTGGCTTTAGCATTCAAGGCTAGGATGTTAGTGTGACGGTCTTTTGACCCCAAAGTATTTTCTAATGGATAGTCAGTAATCAACAGTCATCTTTGACCAAACGCCCCTCTGCTCTAAAGCAATTCAACAGTATTTTGTATACATCTTGCTAAAACAAAATGTAGCTCATTAAAATGCAGAACACACTCTTAATTGGCAATCTTTTCTGAAGGTAGACTTGATGATACACTGGGGGTATTATTTTTCAGGAATAATTTTGTCTGACACAGAACAGCAAACACTCGAGTCAATCTAGAGGTCATCTTGAAACACAAAAGTTCCAAAAAAATCGATATAAAAAAACTCAATCCAAAGTTCTCCCATAGATTTTCCACTAACGATATATTTAATCATTACGGCAATGCACAAGCGGCGTTTGATGCAGGTGACTACGCTTTGGTCGCAAATTATTCCGAACCAAAATCTGAAATCAAAGGATCTGCGTTAATACTTTGTGGACTTATAGAGCAAGGTTTAAAAACCCTAACGCAACTGCATGAACTCAGCCCATTCGGCTATCTGTGTTTAGCTTTCGCTCTTTGGTCAAAAGACCGTCATTCAGAAGCTCTCACTACGCTGTTTAAAATAAGAACTTCGCCCAACCCAAGCTGTTACAAGATAGCACAAAGTCTCGCGCGGTTAATTGAAACGCCTGATATTAATATTATTACTATCTCGCTTATTACTCCAATTTTCACGACTGAGGCAGATAATACACGATCTCCTGTCATCAGATATGGCCAGTTTGTATCTAAACAAGTGACCAACCAACTAGAAACCAATGCCTACGATTACGATTTCTCTGATCCTTTCGACAAATTCCTCAAATCTCTTCCAAAACATGAAACCCCTACCTTCATCTACTCCATGTCACCTCAAACAATCTTACCGCTGCATTATGATCGAATTAAAATTCCAAAAATTATGGCTTGTCATGATACAGACATTTTTTTGTATCGCGGCCATGATAATTTCCGTCTAAACGATCTTAATATTGTTGCCACTTCTCAGGAACACTTTGAAATATCAAGAGGATTGAATACTCCTGTCGTTACCAATCTTTTGTGCTGCGCCATGACTCCTACATTACCTAGACAACCAAAAACAGATAAAGAGATCGACATTCTATTCACAGGTTCGTCTGTCACCAGTATACATTCAGAGAAGTCTCGATTTTTATATCAAATACTAAAACTATCAAATGAATTTAATATTCAAATTTTCGATGGCCATTTACCTGAAAATGAGTACCTTGATTTACTAGATCGATCTAACTTTACACCAATAATTAATAGATATGCAGGCACACCTTCACCCCGATGGTGTGAATCTCTACTATCAGGCAGTCATCTTTTATACCCCGAAAATACACTTTTTGGTGAAGTTACCTCAGGTACTTTCTCCTTTCGAAGCAATGATTTAGAGAACGATTTCCGTCGTCACCTTAAAGCATTCAAAGACACAAAAAATGTATCTGGCTCACCCTACAATACGGCAGAAACCTTTCCCACTATTAAAAACGAACTCTCTTTCCTAAAAATTTCTCGTGAAAAAAAAGTTGAACGCCAACTGCGCTTTTGCATTTTTAGTATGTTAGTACAGCAACGTAAAAATATCCGTGCAGAACAACAGCCACATCAGCGACTTTCCTGGTATGTACCAGGGGTGGATGCCAGATTGTGGGGTAGAGATCATGTTCAAAACACTACGTTATCAATAGCGGACAAGCTGAACAAAGATAGGTTTTCTGATGATATAGAATTCAATAATGCTGCTTTGATCTATATACAGATTCTTCACGCCCTAAATCCTGATTCAAAAACTATTGAACATTGCTTAAAAAGAAGTTCAGAAATAATTGAACAGGGATTAAAACGTTTTCCAAACTCTTTACTACTACGTTTTAATAAGACACATTGGGCATTTATGTTATGTGTTAGAAATTCTACCCCTTTTCCGTCATACCTAAAAAAAGATCTTGAATTCCTAATTCGAGATTTTCAACAACTAGAATTTAATCCACTTGGTTCAGATGTTGGTATTGGCTATACAGTAATGCATTATGATCGAGTCTTTCCTTATTACGACTATGGTCAGCTCATTGTGAAATATTGCGTTAGAAAAAATACACCAGATTTCAAACCAAAGGAACAATTGACTGAGCCTCGTGAGGTTATACTAGGTGCGATTTATGGGTATCTTGCTTGGGAAATATTATTATCAAAAAAACAAATAGATGTCAGCTTAATGAAAAGTACTTTAATTCATTTCAATACCTCATTTTCACTTTATGAGGACAACCTGCCTTTAAAACATCTTTTATTCGATTCGCTTGCAACCTGCTATCAATGCTTCCATGATCAATCGCTAGTGCCGGAACTAATCAATGCCTTCTATTCATACGCTGAAAAATATCCCACAGCACTAGCCCTAGATATGCATAGAGTCTTACCCGCTATCGAAAAAATGAAAGACGAAAAATCAATGCGGTACTTAATTAATGAATGGGCTACTTTTTCCAAGGCAATCTCGTTCCTCGGTAAAGATAAATATAATAGATTTGAGACAATCGGGGTTATCATGAAGTATTATCGTTACTTTCCAGACTGGCTCAAGAAACGAATCGAACAACTACGCACAATGAAATCGATACCAATAGATATTAATCAGTTTGATGATACTTTATTTAAGTTTTTACAGAACCAACCTAATATATCTTGAAAGCGTGGATTAAAATCACATGCTTCTTTCGCAACCTCCAGAAGAGACCACTCCAATAACCAAACCACACACTAGCATCAACTTTATATCAGACATTATTCCACATTCCACTTATTCGTGATTACTTATTCAAGTGTAAATTCAGAAAGTGAAATATAAAATCGACTTAACCGTTTCTCTATTTCAATTAAATCAGACTGACTTAAATGATTTTTCCATTTTCCAATTAAGCCATCACGAACATGTCTTTCGCTAGAAACGATCTGGTCATTCCCCAGTGCATGACCAATCAAATTTTCAATATTTTTCATCGAATCTTTAGAGGATAACCTTATCGCTTGAGCAAATAATTCTTGATTTTTCGTCTTATCAACATCGTGCCCAAGATGTAACAGCGCTTTTTTGAAAATTGAAATTGGGTTTCTGACAAGCTCCTCGTACTTAATAAGAAAAATATTGTTATAGTATTTTTCTTTCATTAGTTTCCATGTTAAATACTGCTTTATATATGAATCCAAACCAGCTACAAACACATACTCACTTACACTCGCTACTAAGCACTTTTTGTCGTTGAGATTAGTATAATATTTCAGATCTTGGTTTTTGTGGTTTTGCATATGCCTGAAATAAGACACGGCCTGATCCAATGGATTTCTATAAACATAGACTAATTTAGCGTCTCTATTTTTTGGTGGATCAAAGAGTTTTAAATTTTCGCCAAGAAGAGCAGTAGCCCCGTTAAATCCTTCTGCAAAATCGAGATCATTCCATGCCATCATATAATTATCTAAGTTTTCTAACGATCCAGGACAAATGCAATGGCCAGTCATAAAAAAGCATCCAGCCCAATAGTATGACGCAAATTCATAATCTTGTTGGCATATTCATCCGGCAATTCCATTGGTATTGAGGTATTCCCCCTGAGCAACTCGTTATAAAAAAGAAAAAGTAACTATTATACCAAGATCCAAATTTAGGCATAGTGGTTAGCAAACCAACATTAATTGGATGACTCACACCCTTTTGAGTTACACATTGCGTGAAAATTGAGTCTATATTCATTTTATTGTTTCGCATGAAAGTTAGTAAGGAATGCAGTAGCCCCGACTTGATCTATCAACATTTTACCGGGCTCCCAAATAACCTGTGAATAAGCTTCATGAAACAAGTTTCCTATATACATCCTTTTAACATCAAGAATATTTACCAGTCCATTAACTTCCAATTCACGTAAATAATTCAGATAACCGTCAAGGTAGTTTCTTTTTTCGTGATATTTGATGGCTAAAAAATCATTGAGGTTTTGTGTCTCGTATAATTCTTTTATACATTCTACACTCACCACAATTTTTGGCAGTTTCTTTATAATCATATTCACAAATGGCTTAAAATCAGATCCAACCTGTTCTAATGCATGAAAAGTCAATACGCCATCGTCCTCCCCCATCTGAATACAATCGTCTGATTGAAAAAAATCAAATTGATGCCCTACTACATTTAATCCTTTTTTATCTGATAACAGGTTCACTATAGAAACTGATGACTCGGCCCAGTCGTATCCATGCAATTTTATTCCCGGCAATATTTCTGACATTAATAAAAGATTTGTTCCTGTGCCACATCCAAATTCATGTACCTTATAACATTTTTTAAAGTAATGATGAAACAATGCTTTTCGATATAAAACCGAGAGATTCCATTCAAAATCTAAACTAACAGGATTAACGAATTTGTTATTCAATCTGATGGGCCTACCGTTTTGAACGTATTTAGGCATTAGCTTGCTAGTATCAAAATTTTCGCTGGAAAACTCGAATAAATTTTCGGCCCATCCCTTTTCCCAGTCCAGTTGCCTTCTTTCGCCTGATTTCGGAAGTTCTTTTTCATAAATAGTTCTAAGAATTTCTATAATAACTTGTTGATATTCAGCATCATCTAAATTTTTATATAAAAATTTAATATCATCAAACTCAGATTGCAAATTTTGGATATATTGATCATCATCAACTCCGATTTGCTCAATAAATTCTGATTTATTTAACTCTTTATGAAAACCCACATTAAACCCTTACTTACACATCACGTTCAATAAGCTGCCTTTTCGCATTCCAACCTGGCCAAAAGGGGTTACCCTCTTTTATACTATGCATATATATTTTTCGCCTCCATCTCGTTGAAGGATTCTTTTCCGTACCATGAACTGTATGTGCATGCATGAAAATGAGAGACCCCTTAGGATATTCTAACTGTACTTGATCATATCCTTGCGGGAGTTCTTTCACCTCACTACCAAAAGCATAGGTTTTAGCAACACTTCCATCAGCACTATACTCAAAATTTACCGCAGGTTTACTTTCTAAATCACGCAATTTATGGCTTTTGGGTACAACAATAAGTGAACCATTTTCCTTATTGCAGTCATCTAGCGCTAATGCCGTTACAAGATATGCGCCATATGGTGCTTTTGGCGCGTAGTTATCCTGGTGCATAACAGCACCATTATCCAACACGTTACCGGGTTTACAATAGAAAAAAATCGAACCAATCGGGATCATTCTTGCGCCAAGCAACTCATCTGCAGCAGCAAGAATATGTTCTTCTTTTAGTAAAGAAAAGAATAGATCCGATTTTTTATGTACATCAAGTCTCGCAGCATAATCATCTGTGATTGAATCTGCTTCCTTCACCAAACTATCAGTCAATACCGAGGGCAAAACATTTTCAATGAGAAGATAGCCTTGCTCTTGATAAAATTTCTTTTGCGCTTCACCGATGCTAATTTTTTGCAATCCTAAATCTGCCATTGTTCATTCACCTCGTATGTATACCTCGTGGCGTTATAGAGCTCATACAAATCCGCCAGCGACGGGCAAAATAGCGCCCGTAATATAAGATGCTTTATCCGAAATTAACCACATGACCGCATTAGCTACTTCATCAGGCGTGCCCATACGGCCAAGAGGCATATGCACCGTTCCATTTTCACTGTTTACGCCCATATCATGCGAACTCATATCAGTGTCTATTTTACCTGGACTAATCGCATTTACTCGAATGCCTTCACTTGCTACTTCTTTTGCAAGCCCCAGTGTAAATGCATTAACGCCTGCTTTTGAAGCTGCATAAGGCGTTAATTGCCATCCACCCGAAACTGCGGCTTGTGAGGATATACTGATTATCGAGCCTCCCATGCCTCCTTTCGATATTGCCATTCTTTTTACCACTTCCTTGGCGCATAAAAAATAACCCAGCAAGTTAGTTTTGATAATTCGCTCGATATTTTCATCATCAGTTTCGGCCAAAAAAGATCTAATCCCAGAGATGGAAGCATTGTTGACTAAAGCGAGTATAGGCTCTCCTGCTTCGTCAATCTGAGAAAATAGTGAATGTATATCATTCTTACAAGATAAATTCGCCCTTATACAATTACACGATATACCTTGTTGAATAATTGAGTCTTTAATTTGTTGCGCTTTTTTTTCTTTTTCATAATAAGTAAACCAAACTGAATACCCTTCTTTCGCGGCACATCGCACGGTAGCCTCACCTATGCCGCGACTGCCTCCAGTAATTAAAATAATGCCATTTTTTTTCTTCATACTCTATTAGTTAATCAAAATGGTCCTTTGAATTTTTTTTCGTACGAGTAAAACTCTTCGCCTTCCAAATTTATATCTATTATTCCCATTTTTTCTTCGACAACCCTAATAATATCGATAGCATTCGGATAATATTCATTTTCAAGCGGCCTTGTTGTTGGACAGTGAGTTTCTGGTATACCTATTCTTGAAATCGATGATTTCAATGAATACATCGCTTTTTCGTAAACAGAAGTCGCTATTTCTGCACTTAATCCGCAATGTAACCAATCATAGTCAGCAATGATTAAATGACCCGTCTTATTAACTGAGTTGACAATGGTATCAATATCAAGCGGCGCAATACTTCTCACATCAATCACTTCTATACTAACATTGTATTTTTTCAATACTTCGGCAGCCTTCAATGCTTCAACATTCATCCAGGTCACTGCTAGAACGGTTACATCATTACCGGCTCGAATCACTGAGCAACCATCCAGAGAAACCTCTTCTTCATCAGATACCTCGCCAATAACATCATACAGCCAACGATGCTCAATAAATATGACCGGATTATCATTACGAATGGCGGCTTTTAACATGCCTTTTGCATCATAGGGGCGCGATGGCATGACTACTTTGAGGCCAGGAACATGTGCAAACCATGAGTGTAAGGTTTTACTATGTTGCCAGGCTTGCCCCCAACCACGACCTATAATAGCGCGAATAACCATAGGCACTTTTAGCTTACCTGCGGAGCCGTATTGTGTGCTTGCAATCATATTTGTAATTTGACTCATCGCAAGCAACATAAAATCAACGCGCATATGGATATGAACAGGGCGAAACCCATTTATCGCTGCACCCAAACCAAAACCTGTCATCGCATCTTCGGATAATGGCGTACTAAAACATCGGTCTTCACCGAACTCTTCGACCAGTCCATTAGTACTACCAAAAATACGCTTATGATCTGCGACATCAATGCCGTATACAAAAATCGAAACATCATCTCGCATTTCTTCAAACATAGCTTCATTGATCGCATCTCTATAACTGATTACGCGACTCATGAGTAAACATCCTCATAGGCAACACTAGGTCCAGGAAAATTAGCTTGTTTAGCTTTTTCTATACTTTTAACGATTTGTAGATTCACAGAATTTTCTACTGTGTTTACTTGGACCTCCCCAAGTAAATTACATAATTTTTTACGTTGCAGTGCTATCGGGTCTTTAGCTAACCAGGTTTGATATTCCTTCCTGTCTCTATACCCTGCTTCATAGTCCTCAAAAACTCCTACATGTTCCAGATAACGGTGATACTTTAAATGTAAAAAAATAGGCTTTAGTTCTGCTTTCTGTTTTTCAATCGCATGTTGTGTTAATTGATATATTTTACTCACATCGGTCGAGTCGCTATTATAATAATGGCAATTAAAACCTTTAATCACTTGTCCTAACTTGTCAAAACCACGTCTATGACTGAAATTCGTATGAACCGCAATCTCATTGTCCTCACAAATAAAAATGACTGGCAATTGCATTAAACAGGCAGCATTTACACTTTCCCAAAAAACCCCTTCTTCAACCGCGCCATCACCAAAAAACACAGCGACCAACTTACCGTTTTTTGATTGCTTGTTCGCAAAGGCAGCGCCTATAGCGACTGGAATATTACTCGCAACAATCGCCGATGTACACATTAAACCCGCTTCAGGCGCGAGCAAATGCATAGACCCGCCTTTGCCTTTTGCGACTCCTGTTACTTTGCCATACATCTCTCCGAAGAAAGCCTCTGTTTCAGCCACTTTTGCAAGATAAAGCGCATGACTTCGATAAGTACCAAACACCTGGTCAGTTCGATCTAAGCACTCACAAACGCCCACAACTATAGCTTCAGATCCCATCGACATATGCATGGGTGTTTTCATTTCGTCTTCCAAATAATGCTCTTTAATTTTTTCTTCTGATCTGCGAATCAAATACATGGATTCGTATAGCTTTAGATCAATATTTTCCATAGCTGCAACTACCTTTGCTGTTTTAATATTTATTCATGCGACGATTGTGCTGTTGATAAATTTTATACACGCAATTCAGTTCTTTATCTGTTAACGAACCAAGATCACTTGCTTTTATATTCTCTAACACTTCATGACTTGTCAACATACCCGGAATAACAGAAGTCACTTGAGAAAATGATAAACAAAAACGTAGTGCAAACTGTACTCGAGTTTGCATCTCAGATCTATCTGCACACTCCCAGGCCGAAAGACCATCTTTTGACCATGCCTCAATTTTATCCTTCGGCCAGCGACTTCGATGATCATTCTCTGAAAGTTGGGTTTTAGCATCGACAATGCCTGCCAAAAAACCGAAACAAAGCGGTGTTCTCGCAATAATCGAAACTGAGGCATCCTGAGCTAAGCTCAGTAGATCCATATCAATAACCCGTTGATCCAGTATATTGAAATTTACTTGCAAGCTTTCCAATTCAAAGTTTTTTAAGACCAACAATCCCTCTTCCGGGCTATTGACCGATATTCCGAACGCTCTTATTTTTTCTTTTAACTTTAGCTGTTCAATTAAAGGAGAAATGCGATCAGGGAACCGAAGAATATCTTTTGTTGGATTGTGTAACTGAAATAAATCGACGTAGTCTGTTTGCAACCTAGAAAGACTGCGGTCTAATGATAGCTGAATATTATGATTGCTGAAATCAGGAGCTACATTATAAGCAAGCATGCCTGCTTTTGTTGCGATAATAACTTGTTCTCGTGAATTCTTAAAAATCTTACCAATAAGACTTTCGCTATGCCCATCGCCATATAGATTAGAAGTATCGAAAAAATTCACACCTCGCTCAAAGGCTTTTAACAATGCCTCACGAGATATATTATCATCGGTTTCACCATAACTGGTCGCACCTTGAGTTTTACCACCTATACCCCAGGCCCCAAAGCCAATTTCGGATATTTGAATATTTGTTGCTCCAAGTTGACGATATTTCACAGATCGCTTTTCATATTTACGGGCATCACTTCTCTGTTACTCCGTCAGTGCCATATTGTTAATAATGCCCCGCATAATATTTATCTAACGCGACACTACCATATAAATAATCACCCTTTTTATTTCCATACCAAACCACTTCTTTGCACCAGGTTTTCCAGTCATCCCATTGATGCTTTGACCTGTCTATTTTATAATTTATAGGTGCTCTTTTAACTGGTATCTCTTTCCCTTGTCGTATTCCATTATATAATTCAATAATATTATGATTTAATTCTAGTTCGATATCTTCTATTTTTTTTGGTAACTTCAAAGAGGTCTGATTTATGAGGATAGCATCTTCAATAAGCACGTCCAAATTAGAAATTTCCCGTTCAAACAGAATTGTTTTTAATAGAGTTGATGCCTCTTCATAAAAATATGACAACTTATCTGTAGTTGCAAGCTGGATTAAAACATACTCATCATCTGGCCACCAAATTCCTAACCAGTCTTTAGAATAAAAATACTCCGCTCCACCTTTCTGTATTTCCTTTGCTCTTGACATAAAATGATCTCGTATATGAGCAAGTACCGGATAGTGATATTCATTTACATCCAAAAAATATTCAAAAATAATTTTATAAGATATGTTCCCATAACGTGCCAATAGGCTAATCGGTATTTGCAATAATTTATCGAAATAAAGAAATGCGGTCATCCACGAAAAAGTCCTTGCTCGACACCATCGTTCTTTTGGCATTGCCGCGGTCGCGACAACCAGTTTCTGCACTTCCTGAAGACCATCATTATCACTATTCCGTGCTCCATGGATATTCAATATTTTTGATTCCACTAGCTGCATACCGTATTTTTTTTGGTATTCTAGATTTCCCATTTCGGCATTTGGAAGCACCGACAAATTATTAAACTGGATTCGGTTATGCTGTCCTCCTTCAATTAACGCAGAAACACCATCGCTATAGGAATCATAAGTTTCACCTGGTAAACCTAAAATCAGATCTGAATACGTAATAACATTATCACTTAGAAATCGATTTTGTAACACTTCATAGGAATATAAAGATATATTGTCTCTCTTTATATCCTTCAGAGTTTCCTGATTGAGGCTTTGCATTGATAGCGCAACCCCTTTATTTAATCCTGCATCGGATAGTATTTTCTGAGTTTGGTAGGCTCTATCGGTTGCATTTTTAGTATTTTGCACAGAGAGTGCGTGCGGATATCCGTATTTAACTTTATTTGCAGCCGCATATTCTGCAATTTCTACATCTCTTGGTAATATGCCAAAATTTGCATCACAACTAAAAATAAACTCAATTTTATTATTTGAAAACCAATCCATTTCTTTTTCTAAGCGCTCCATATCAAAGCGAACAACTTTAGAGGCTATGGCAGAACCCCAATCACAAAACGAACATTTAAACGGACACCCCCTATTTGTTTCCCACAAGGCTAACCACTCATCTTGTGTATTGCTTTTCATAAGCTCACTAAAGATACCTGATAAATAAGGCGATGGAATTTCGTTCAGATTCTTTAGTCTCGATCCTTTTGGATGACATATAAATTGATTTTCCTGATTTATATAACTAATACCGGATATAGCCTGCCATTCACGACTGGGGTATTGCTGTAACAAATTAAGAAATGTATTCTCACCTTCGCCATTGACTACAACATCTATGAATGTATTTTTATTTAAAAAATTTGTGGAATCATCCGGTACTTGTGGTCCGCCACAAATAATAAAAATTTCAGGCCGTTTTATTTTTAGTTGCCGCATAACCTCAATCGAAAATTTCTCATTCCAAACATAGAGGCTAAAACCAACAATATCCGCTTCGGAAAAATGAGCAACAGCCTCATCGACAGAAATTCGCTTATATAAGGGAAGTAAAAATTTAAATTTTATGTGATCTAATAGATATTTCTCAACATAGGCTTGCAGTATTCCCACAGAGTAAGGAAAATAATTGGCTCCCGAAAAGCTATTATTTATTTGGGCTAAACCTACCGTATACTGTTTCTGCATATTTTACCGAGTTAATAAATAGCGTCCAACGACGGCGATTACTGCTGATACATAAATCTCGCCTAAATTAAGCATTTCAGGTATAGCATCTACTCCTACCTGAATCACTTCCACTATCTCGTCGTCATGTGAAAATCTTTTCTCGAATTCAAGTTGACTTAAATCAACTTGAAAAACAAAAGCAAGATGTGGCTCCCTATTGGGTGAAATGGATATTGGACATAATGGCGTAAAACGCTTAAGGTTTTCGACTTCAATACCCGCTTCTTCTCTAAGCTCTCTTGCAGCACCTTGTTCTGGCTGCTCGACATTTTTTTCGAATCCACCGGCAGGTAACTCTAAAGGGTTATCATTCAACACTGGCCTTTTCGGCCTCACAAATAAAATGGATGAATGATCAATAATCGGCAATACAATGACCTGCGGTTCCTTATGCTCTACCGTATAATAGCTGTCTCTATCACATACTTTGAACCATGGGTTTTCATGTGCAGTCTTGCATGACTTCAAGTGCAAGCAAACCTCATCTGCAAACAAACGCTTATCCCACTCTTGTGTTGGAGGGAACTTAGGAATATTGTTTTTCATTTGTATATCATTGCTTCCGCTCTGTGCTCTCTGTAGTAGGACGTTCACTTACTAGAATTAACAATCACAATTAACAACGACAAAGAGCACAAAGGACACAGAGAAAAAATTCTTAAAGTATAATCATTTTTATTACTCATTGGCCTCAAGCCACGTAGTACCGCCTAACAGGTTTCTTGGTAATTAAAATAGATACATATAAAACGCTAACGCGTTAAAAACTCTGCACCCGAGTTAACACGCTCTCTCCAATAATTTAAAAGGTCTGTCATTGTTGTTGCAAAACTAATTTGTGGCTCCCATCCCGTGTGCTGCCTAAACTTCCTGGTATCTGGCACTTGCAAATCCGCATCTATGGGCCTAATCCTAGCGGGATCAATTTCCACCTTTATTTTCTCTTTACATGTTGATTGAGAAATCAAATAATTAAGCATTTCTCGTACTGTCGCTGAGTGCGTTCCACCGATATTATAATATGCCCCTGGAATAGGCTTGATAGTTACCAACATAAAATACGCACGTACGGCATCGCGGACATCTGACCAGGTTCTCAGGGATTCAAGATTTCCTACTTTAATCACGGGTGAAATATTACCATGCTCTATCATTGCTATTTGCTTGGCAAAACTAGACTCTGCAAACACATCACCTCTTCGTGGGCCTGTATGAGTAAACATACGTGTTACAAGCACTTTTTGATGGTAAGCTTGCGCATGAAATCTACCAAGTAAATCTGTACCTACTTTTGATATGGCATAGGGAGATGCAGGGTGGAATGAACATTCCTCGTTAATAGGTAACTTTTCTTTCGCTACCTTTCCAAAAACTTCTGATGAGGAACACACATGAATTACAGGATCGTTCGTCGCATGTTGCCGGAGTGCTTCAAGTAATCTTGAAGTGCCGTTGATATTTGTATCCAAGGTAAGTTCTGAAGATTTAAAACTGGTCTGTGGAAAGCTTTGGGCTGCCAAATGAAACACATAATCAGGATTCACATGCTTTACAACATTATGCAGAGAATTTGAGTCACAAAGATCGCCATCCACAAAAAACAGCCTTTCCTTTTTATTAGCCAACGGTAGTAGATGCGAGACATTATCCAATGGGCTTCGCCAACGACACATGCCAAAAATGTCCCAGCTCGTATGTGCTAGCAAATAGTCGGCTAAATGAGAACCCACCATGCCGGTCATTCCCGTTATAAGGACCCTAGCTCCAGTCATTTAGCCTCCAGATAAGCATTAAGCTTGTAACAAATATATACCCGTAGCGATTGAGATTTAGGTGTTATCGCACATCCTCTTCATTTCGTGGCCACGTTAAAATTCCTCTCAATAGGCCTGCTATTACTCGTCATTTCGCCTCGCCACAAAACGAATATGACGCACACTAAAATCTATATCTCAAACGCCACGGGTATAGCCGTGTTTAAACACTTCCGTTTAGAAACTTCTAGAAGCATTAATTAAATCATCTTGCACCCGAATAATTTTCAAATCTTTGAACCAAGGGCTGCGACTATTTCCCATCATTAGCCAAGATCTATAACTAGGATAGTTCAGCATATACTCATCGGTTAAAAGTAATCGGGTAGGAATTCCAGTCCAGGCAACAATATACAGCCATGTATTGAATGTACTATAAACCAAATCACAGTCTTCTATAGAGGATAGAAGCTCTTTACTGTTTTTTATATTCTCTCTCACCTCAATTAGGCAACCTCTTTCCTTCGCTTGCGCGATAAGCATAGAATAACTTTGTATTTCCCCCGCGAATATATACTTTTTATTTTTAAAAAAATATTGTTCGATATGCATTTTCAAAAAACTTACAATCAAATCTTTATCATAATCATCACTTAATAAAAACATCACCTTTGTATGGGCCGCCTGGTTTTTATTCGTTTTATTTATTTCCATCTCATTGATTCTGCCATTACCGCTATTGAAACAATCAACAATAAACGGTAAATAGTCGATTCTAATTATATAATCATAATACTCAGCTTGATATTTCTCCAGTTTCTCAATAAACGATATTTTTTGAATATTATTTTTTAAAATCTGCCCCGAATATTTATCCGTCTCAATGGTAAGACTTAAAGCTACATTGGACAATTCCTTTAATCCCATGTGGTACAATGGAAATGTATGAGAAAAAGGAAAAACTGTCTTAATTAATACATTCTTCCCCATTAATTCATTAGTGTTTTTTGGGTATTTTTCAATATCTGTTTTCCAGGCAATAGTCCATTCCATCGCCTTCCAGGCTTTTTTATACATTCTACGATCAAAATAAATAGCTGCCAAGCATTCCCTATATTTTGATTTTTTTGGAAACAAAACTATGAGCAACTCATACAGCGCTATACATTTTTGATACTGACGATTAGAACGCAGCTCCTGTGCGATAACATGAACATCCTGAAAATTAGTTCTACGCAGTAGTTTTTTGTTACATAATTTCACCACAATATCACAAAAGAGTTTGAATGAGGTCTCTTCATAAACTCCCCTGACAATATTTTTAACTGCTAAATTAGTCCTTATTATTTCTAAATCATCACCCACATCTAATGCATTCAATATACGTTTTACATCAGGCTCTCTATACTCCCGCAATCCACGCCCAGTTACAATACCCAAATAGTAATTACAAAAATCATTTCTTGCTTCAATATTCTCTATGCCTGTATAATTTTCTTCTTTTCCAAATTCAGTCGCTTTCTGAGCTGCTTCGCTAAAAATAAAATATCTTTTATCATATCTAAATACATCTATGATCTCCTCAATGGTTTCTTCAAAATCTTCATAAAATCTATACTGTGACAATATAATCATTGATGGAAACCACGGATAATTTTCTAAACCGTGCCGATAAGGGTCTGCTACTTTTGGTGACATGACTCTGAGGACTGGAACTCCCGTCGCTCCTGCCAACGCTGCGACTGCATTTGGAATACTGACCACAAGATCCAGAGCATTCACCAAAGCCAACAACTCGTCAATATCATTTTTTAAATCTACATCTTCAAAACTTACAATTTTCTTTCCCGTGAGCTTAAAAAATTCTTCGATATCTTGAGCAGTATCTCCGTATTGCAAATTTATGAAGACAGTATTCTCAATTTTCAATAGCACTTGCCAGTAATTCGTATCACTCACGTTTATACGTGCTACGCCTTGAGTCATTCCACTTTTCCATGAAAACCCTACGTATACCAGCCCTTCGATTCTTGTAAGTCTATTTTCCCACTTTTTGACTTTTTCTTGATCAGGAATAAGGTAGGCGAGTTGTTGCTTTTCAAAGTCGCTTATCGATTTTCGAAAGATTCTTGGTAAACTACCAATAGCGATTTGATAATCATAACTATTGTCTTTTTCCAAATCACTTTTTATTCTAATTGCGGCTTTAGGAACAATAGCTGCCCAAGGAAATGATCTAGCATACAACTCAACCAGACGTGCATCACACTCTATAAAACAATCTGCCCCGGTTTTTTCAACATCCGTTATACAGGATGCAAATAATAACTCATCACCTAAGCCTTGCTCGCTATAAATGAGTAAACTTTTACCTGTAATCATCTCACCAGTCCAAACGGTGTTTGCAAAATGCCTTGGTTTCTGAGCCGGTGTTTTCCATCGCCACTCATATTCCTCCCATCCTTTGTCCAAATTTCCTACAGCCAGAAGTACTAAGGAACAATTGTAGCGTGTCTCTGCATTATTCGGATCTAAAGCGATAGATTTTTTAAACAGCGACAAAGCTTCGGAAGTTTTTCCAGTAAACCGATGACTAAAAGCGAGATTACTTAAAACAACGGCGTTATTTGGCTCATATTGCAAGGCTTTTTCAAGGGTCTCTTGGGCTTTTTCCAACCAGTCTTCTGGGGTTTTAACAATTAAATAGATACCCGATAAAGCAACTAAGGCATGTACATTATTGTGCTCTTCAATTAACACTTTTTCAAAATCACGCGCTGCTTTGTTATATTCTTTATGGGTGTAATAAAGCAATGCTCTTTGAAGAAGCCCATCTTTTCGGTTGCCTGCTTCGACTAACGCGGTTGCAGCATTTATCGCATCACTCACTCTATCTAAGAAGCTTAACAGCGCTATCTTCTCCAATAGACAATTCGTTAAAACATTGTCCAACTTTCCACCTACTGTGATGAGCTTTTCAAGCACATTTAAAGCATCATCATATTTTTTATGTTCTTTCAAAATATTGTAAAACTGTTCAAGTGCAGAAAGATTATTTGGGTCAGACTGCAAAACGTAGTTAAGAAGAGTTACAGCTAACTGAATATTACTTTGAGTAAGAAATGTTTTAGCCGTGTTTATTATGAAATCTATTTCCACTAAGTGAAATACTGGGTTTTGAATTATGTTATCCAATATAGTGGCATTAGCCTCTATCTTTGGCAATAAGACCAGGCAACGCTCCAACACTTTATTATTGTGTGGATCTAGACGTAAAGAATTTGCATATAAATCCGAAGCTAATATATGTTCATTTTTTGTCTCAAACACCTGCGCAACCGATGCCGATAACAAGGGATGACTTCTAATTAGGTGCTCATACTTAGAAAACAACGCCGGTACAGAATCGATGTCTCCATTTTCATACAATAGATTCACCAAATTTCTTAGCGCATCAGCATAAGTATCATTACATTTTAGCGCTTTACAAAAACACTCTCTGGCAGAAAAAAAATCGCCTAAACCTTGTAATGCAAGACCTAAGCTATTATATGCTTCTGTATGTTGTGGGTCTTTGGATAGCAGTTTTTTTAAATATTTTACAGCTGCATCATAACGTTCCAATTGGGCACAAAGTGTTCCATACAAATAAAGGATAGAGGTATCATTTGGTTTTTTTTTAAGAAGCTTTTTATAAATTTTATCGGCTTCCAGAAGCCGCCCATTACTGTGCAGTTTTTTTGCAAAATCTAAGTTTAATGTATTAGCCATTCTGAATGGATCCCATCAACCAACAAACTCGGAGATTTCCCTCGCAATTATATCACTACCTGTTCCAAATATTTTGCCGCTATATTTTTCCGCAAATAAATTAAACAGTTCTATATCTTTATATTCCATCTTTGAGATTGGAACAATAAGAGGCTCCACATCAAGAAAAACCGCCTCATATGCACTCATTCCCAAGTTTGAAATAAAGTACTTCGCGCTTGCTAAAACCTCGAGGAACTCGCCTATAAACTCACTCGTATTTCTAAAAATCATACTTGAGTAACTATTTTCCAGTTTTGCTATCGCTTTCTTGAATTCTTCATCGGTCTCTTCTCGAAAAGAATATATAAGTGTCAAGTCTTTTTTTATCACCTTTTGTTCTGCCACTCTTTTAACTTTATCTCGTATCACAATGTATTCAACACCATGTTTCAGATTTAGCAATTTGGCGCCAGAATAATGCGCTGTTGGAACAACTATAGAATCAGCTACAACGGCCCCATCCAAAATATTGTCGATGAACATCACTTTAATATCTAATTTTTGCAAACCACGAACTGTAGTTTTTGATATCCTATATTCCTTATTGATATCAAAAACCACTACATCGGCCCGAATCGAGACACCAGCACCCAATGATAACTCCCCTTCAACCTTTTGCACTGCATACCCCATTTCCTCAATATATGAATATGCAATTTCGTCCAGCACAAAAAACTCAATGCCAAATCCATATTGATGAACCAGTTTATCGGAAATTTCTATGGCTCTAAGTAAATTACCATATCCATACTCAGCTACAGCAGTAACAAAAAAAATAATTTTTCGCCTTTTGTCTGTTAGTGTTTTTTGATATACATATTTATTAACAGAGAGCAACTCTGAATTTTTACTTAACAAACCCATCGCATTAGTCAAATTGAAACAGGTATCTAATTGCTCAAGTTTTTCATACACTGCCCTAAAAAATTTCAAATCTGCCAATGTATCAATGGATATTCTATGTTGTAGCCCATAAAATAGATCTTCATCCTGTATCACTTCCCGTTGAAGATCAGGAATTTTAGGAGGATGCATCCATAAAATCGGAAAATGATGTTCCCTCCATTCTGGTTTATTCGATTGCTTTTCTGCTTGCTCCCAAACCCATCGTTTTGCAACAACAATTCCTTCATGTATCGGTGGCTTGCTTTCTTTGGGGCCAATAGCGACTGTAGCAACATCCGAGTTTTTCTTTAAATGCGTCACTAGCTTGTCAATGGTGCGCGGCTCTAATAATGGGCAATCTCCGCTTGCTAATACGCAGATATCCGCCCCATAATTTTGTGCGGCTTTTGTTAGCCGGCCCACCACATCGTTTGTATCACCAGGATGCAGATACAATTCAACCTCTTCCTGCAATGATATGGAAACGAGTTCCTTAGAACTCTCCTCATCGGGCGCACAAATAACAACAGTATCAATTGTTCGTGAATCTTTAAGCCGCTTAATGACCCATGAAATTAGGGTACGATCACCTATTTTTTTCAGGTGTTTTTTCGGGAGGCGACTAGAAGTTAGTCTCACGGGGACAAAAGCAATGGTTCTCATTCGAGAAGGTTCCATTTATCACGTAGATGTTTTAACGGACGCAACCCATCATTCGGATCTGCACGCCAATCTCTATCAGCTAACTCTGATAACGCAGGCTCTTTGCTAGCAAAGCCATCAGCGACTACCCCTTGACTGATATGTGAGATCACCGATCCAATCTGCTCAGGTAGCCAACAATGACCTTGTGAATACTCTTCTCCTGTAGTGTCTAAGTCTAAGTGAAACTCAATAATTTCTGCATCCCATTTATGAACAGCACGATAAAGCACAGCAGGGGAAACACTATGATCAGACCAGCCAATGGAACGCATGAATTTTTCTCTTAAAGCGCCAATTATGGCTAAATTACTCTCCAATATGGGAGAAGGATAACTCGAAACACAGTGCAGTAAGGAAAGTTCAATATCATTTATTTTTGTTATAACATTCACCGCTTGTTCAATTTCATTCAAATGAGCCATACCCGTTGAAAGCATCATAGGCTTTTCAGTCGCCGCACATTTTTCCAACAAGTTGGTCCAAAGTAGTTCATACGATGCAATCTTATAAAAATCTACATAAGGCTCAAGTACATCTACAGCTTCTAAATAAAAGGGTGTACACGCAAACTTTATCTTTTTTTCCTCGCAATATTCGTACAGTATTGGAATGAACTCTATAGGCAGCTCCCAATTTTTACGCTGTCTATGTTTTTCACTTACCCTTAAAACCTCTGGTGTAAACATTTGATCAATTTTAAATAATTGAAACTTGACCGCATAACAACCTATGCGAGATGCCTCATCAATGAATTGAAAACAGCGATCAATATCCTGATGATGATTGCTTGATATTTCCGCAATAAACTTTGTGTTATTCATCTTTTGCATTACATTTATACCGAATAACATAACCTTCAATCCACGGCGAACTATCCTCATCATCTCTATAGGTAACCGCTAACAAGAGGTTGGGCGCAATAGTAATTAAATCTCCATAGCCACCGTCATACACCTGGTTATAATCCGTTACCCTAAGTCCTCTCTTCCATTTATTGTTCGTCATACGCCAAGCGATACTAAGATGAGGGATTTCAGTTTCCAAATCTCTGTAGAGCAAAAAAATATTTCCGTCAGCATCTTGCTCCAACATGGGTGCATGCCCAAACAGCCCTGTTGCTTGCAATTTGCTCCATGTTTTGCAGTTATTGTTACTCAGAGAATAATAAAGCGGAAAGGGTTTAGTATTTGTGCGAATCACCGTTAGCCAATGTGTTTTACCGATTTTAAGGATAGAAATCTCATTTAAATAAGCGCCAAAATTATCTGAGTTTTCAATAACTGAGTATAGTTTCCAAGAATTTTCACAATTACTCGAGACCAATATAACGGGAGAAGGTAGAGTATCACCACCAATATTGGCATAACATGACATTAATAAGGTTTTGTGATCAAGAGATCGAATATGACCAAAACAGGCTGCAAAAACCAGTGTTGACGCCAGCGAAGATTCAGTAACTTTGTTAATTAAAGGTTCACGGCTAATAATGATAAATTTGTTTTTAATTGCTTGCTCTATTTCATTTGAGCTAATCTCAGAAAAAAAAGGAGTATTACCTTTAGTCCCGCTAAACCGTCTTGTTATTAAAATAACACCGTTATCCTTTGAGATTGAAAGAATGGAATCCAGCTCATGCCACTTTTTATTCGAAATATTAAAAGAAACTTTAATTTCTTCCCACTTAGTCACGTCACTAAGAGACGAAACAAAAAAACGTATTTTTCCACCATCCCCATGCGCTACTTTCGGGTTTCTAATACCTGTTCGACAGGCGAGTAAAACATTGTCATTATGTATTAATAACGTCGGAAAAGACGTATATTCACCTATTTTTTTATCTACAATATTAAACCGTTGCTCTATTTCAAACTGCATAATAGCTTAGAACTTTTTTGACGGCCTGGACAACGTCAGTGACATCATTGACCTGCATAATAGGGTGTATCGGTAAAGACAGTATTCGCTTGTATACATCGTCAGTATTAATACATTTCGATTCATAATTATCTTGATAAAAAGACTGTTGATGTACTGGCGTGTAATGAACATTCACGCCAATACCTTCTTGCAACAATGCTTTAAAAATATGACTGCGAGAGGCCGAGAGCTTATGCAAATTTAGTTGCACCACAAATAAATGATAACTATGAACTCGATCAGGCAGCTTCTTCAGTGGTTTAAGTAAATCAAAGCCTCCAAAAGCATCAAAATAGTACTGAGCAATTTTTCTTCGTTTAGATACAAAATGATCGAGCTTTCTAAGCTGGGAAATGCCCAAAGCACACTGCATATCACTTAGGCGATAGTTAAACCCAGGCATTTGCATATCATAAGACCAGGTCTGTTGTTTATTTCTAGACACAGCATCCAAATCAATTCCATGATTTCTAAATTGATAGGCAAATTTCGTGCTGTTCCTCTCTAAAGAGGTTAACATTCCACCTTCCGCAGTTGTAATATGTTTGACAGGATGAAAACTAAATGCCGTTAAATCCGCTAAACCACCTACACTTTTTGCTTTATAACTAGCGCCCAACGAATGACAAGCATCTGCTATGAGAATGAGCCCAAATTCTTCTATTAATTTATAAAGCTTATCATATGAGCATGGTTGTCCTGCAAAATCTACAGCAATAATAGCGCGCGTGTTTTTTGTTATTTTTTTTCGTATGTCTTCAGCACTAATAAGTAGTGTTGATGGCTCAATGTCAGCAAAAACAGGCTTAGCTCCACAATGAACAACACAGTTTGCGGTCGCCAGAAAAGTCATGCTCGGCAAAATCACTTCATCATTTTTTTTGAGATCAAGTGATGCCAGTGCAGTGTGAATCGCGGCTGTCCCACTACTGACCGCAATGGCATCAGCTACGTTTACCTTTGCAGCAAACAATTCCTCAAACTCAGACACCTTTGGTCCAGTTGTCAGCCAGGAGCTTTTCAAAACCTCATTAACGGCTCTAATATCTTCGCCATCCACATCTGGAGCACCATACCTCAGCATGGAATCACGCTGCGGAACACCACCTTCAATTGCAGGTAATGCACACATCTAGGAACCTGTCCTAGAACAGACTGATCTACTGCGACCAAACCATTTTGGCCAGATTTTCCGATTAAATTCGTTAAATATGCTCAATATTCGCCTCATTGAATCGAAAAATATGACTCAAAATGGTTTGCCCTTGCTACGATCACTGTTCTCGGACAAGCTCTTAATATCCCAATTTTTGAATACTGGATCTTAGTTGCTCCGCTGACAACCACTGTGGGTTCGTATCACTACCATAAACAAAACCTTCAGCGCATACTGAGCCACCAAGCTGCTCGGCACGACGAGCACGTTCGTTAACATAATCAATATATGTTGGATATATTATAAAAGAGCCGTCAAGTTCAATAGAATAACGCGCATCCTCAGCAGATATCATAATTTCATGTAGCTTTTCGCCTGGCCGTATGCCAATCACCTGATGGGTACATTCTGGAGCAATTGCCTTAGCTAAATCCGTTATTTTTATACTGGGAATTTTTGGAACAAATACTTCACCGCCTTGCATATCCTGCAAGCTATTCAGTACAAATTTCACGGCATCTTCCAGGGTAATCCAGAAGCGAGTCATGCGTTCATCGGTTATTGGGATCACCCCCGCCGCCTCTTTTTGCTTTAAAAAGAAAGGCACAACACTTCCACGGCTCGCAACAACATTGCCATACCTCACAACCGAAAACCGGGTTTGACTGCCACCAGAATAGGTATTCGCAGCAACAAACATTTTATCTGCGCATAACTTAGTCGCACCGTATAAATTAATCGGGTTAGCAGCCTTATCAGTACTCAAATTGATCACATGGCTAACATCACTGTCAATCGCAGCTTCAATCACATTAGAGCTGCCTATGATGTTTGTTTTAACCGCTTCAAATGGATTATATTCGCAGGTATCTACTTGTTTGAGTGCTGCCGCATGAATAACGATGTCTACACCTTTAAACGCCCGATAGAGTCTGTCTTTATCACGTACATCACCAATAAAATAGCGCATAAAGGGATAATCACGTTTTGAGAAACGTTGCTGTAGTTCATATTGTTTCAGCTCATCTCGACTAAAAACAATCAGTCGAGTGGGCTGGTAATTTTGACACACAAGTTCGACAAATTTTTGACCAAACGAACCCGTTCCACCTGTCAATAAAATCGTTTTTTGATTTAGCATGGATTGAATAACACCAGTTTTTTATCGAAAATACAAGCCAGAACAACAACAAACATCAATGGCTTTATACTTGCACAATATATTTCCTCAAATAAATGAGCAATACCATGCAAGCCACGCAAAAAAAAGAAAAGCTTTCAACACTGGCCGCGCAGCAATTTCAGTCATCACATTTTGAACAGGCCATTAAAACGGGAAAGAAACTGCTCCAGTTGTCGCCAAACAACTTTATGGGCTTACAAATTATTGCCTTTTCGCATTATCGCCTGGGCAACCTAGACTCCGCCAAAGCCTTTGTCGAAAAAGCACTGAAAATAAAGCCGCAACAAGCCGAGCTATACAACACTCTAGGCTGTATCCACAAAGACGGTCAAGAATGGAAACTCGGCGAGCAAAATTTCAACAAAGCCATAGCGCTGAACAACAATTACACGAGCGCATATTACAATTTGGCATTGCTTCAACATTTGCAAAACAAACCAGCATTAGCACAAATAAACTATCAAAAAGTCCTCAATCTAAACACCAACCACAGAGGTGCACGCATAGGACTAGCGCAAACACTCATAGCAGACAAAAAAATCCAACAAGCAGAACATCATCTGCAAACTTACTTAGCACAAAATCCCAACGATATTGATTTCCAGCAACAGTTAGCACCTACACTCATGGAAAATGGATATCTCGACAAAGCGAATACACTGGCGTTATCAATACTACAACAAGACCCAAACCATTCAGATGCACTTTATATTGCTGGAAATTTTTTTGCTGAACAGAAAGATTATGAAGCGGCTACTAAAAAATATACTCAATTACTCAAAACACAGCCAGAACATAGCGGCGCTTTGCAAAACCTAGCTTTTGTTTATGAAAAGCAGAAAGATTATGCCGCTGCAGAAGTATGTTATATCAAGCTCACTTCCAAAAACCCAGAAAATCTAACAACACAATACCAACTTGCACGAATGTATCGCCTTCAAAAAAAACACCAAATGGGAGAAAAAACATGCGCCGCAATGGTGAAAAAATGGCCCCTGAAACCTGAACCCTACTTTGAGTATGGCACCTTACTCAATGAGCAGAAAAATTTCGACCGCGCTGAAAGCTATTTTCTTAAAACCCTAGAAATAGATAAAAAATATGTAGAAGCATGGGATAATTTGGGATTTAGTTTTTGCCAACGTGCAATGTTTGAAGAAGCAATAACGTGTTATGAAAACGCAGTTCAAATTGATCGGGAGCATAATCATGTGCAAATGAATTTGGGCTTATCGCTATTAACTATGGGTAAATTCAACAAAGCATGGCAACACTATTTTTATCGCCCGCGATTTCTGCTCCCCAATGATAGATTGAGCACCATTGTTCCAGATCAAAATCTCAATAACAAACGCGTACTCATTATCCGTGCACAAGGTATAGGTGACGAGTTACTCTTTTTACGTTTCGTAAAGCTCTTGAAACAACAAGGGGCATGGATTTGCTACCGCTGCAATAATAAAATAAAAACTCTACTAGAACGCTTGCCCTATCTCGACAAGGTTATCGGTGAATTAGAGTACGAAGACAACATTGATCTAAGCTACTCAGTCGATGACCTTCCGTTATTACTCAGTATTGATGACGTAACAAAGATACTTCCACCTATACGTTTGTTTCCACTGCCTGAATCCATAGAGAAAATCAAAATCCAACTACCCAACACGTCATTGCCTATTATTGGGATAACTTGGCGTGCCGGGCTTTCCACCGAACCAGTAGAAACAACATCAGTCAATTTACTCAATAAGCAGATAAATTTATCAAACTTTCTATCCTTATTCGAAGGTATTGACGCCTACTTTGTCATATTACAACGAAATCCCACCTGCGACGAAATTGAATACTTAAGCAGACATTTTAGTGAGCGCTTAATCAACTTAAATGAATTAAATGAAAACTTAGAAGACATGCTCGCATTACTTGACTCACTGAATACCTACGTCGGCGTAAGCAACACCAATATGCACTTGTTAGCAGCACTTGGGAAATCCGCACATGTACTCATCCCAAATCCGCCTGAATGGCGCTGGTTTGATAAGGATACATCACTCTGGATGCCTGGCTTTGTTTGCTATCGGCAAGAACATAATCAGAGCTGGGAAAAAGGTCTAAGTGCGGCAGCTCACAACATCAGAACCCAGTTTTTAAATAATAGAGAAAAAAGCTCAGAAAACGAAAATTTTATTGATCCAGGCTCCAGGAGCCTGTCCTAGAACCTATGCTATTAATGCAGCATTGCGAATCTGGCTGTTATGGCGTTGGTCATAGAGGTTTAGGCAATAAAATGCCACATCTGCGCTGTCGTAAATATAGGCAATAGTGGCTAATTTTAGTAACTTATCATCCGCCAAACTGTTTAGCAAAGAAAGCGTTTTAATAAATAAAGCATCGGACCACATATGTTGGCTAGCCGCATTGGAGTCGCTTTTATAGACCACAGGCTTAAGTGTCCGACCGGCTAAATCAAAAAACTTGTGAAACATTAATTTATTCTTGTCCAAAAAATGGCACACATCACCAAACAAAGGTTGGTTTTCGTACAAGTGAATAAATTCCACCTCACTCAGTATTGCTAGCACATTTCGCAAACAGTTCTGACCACCCTTAAAAATATCCAGCGCAGCTCCTTGCACATCAATTTTTATATAGTCAATGTTAGTCATTTGGAATTGATCACAAAAATCATCCAAAGTAATAGTTTTTATATTGCTTATTCGCTTAATCATTGCCACTTCAAGGTTGTTGTAGTAGTTAAGTAATTCCTCATTGGGACGATAAAGCGAGGAACACATAGGGTGCTCTGTTAAATAAAAATCAGCAATCTCATTATATCGGCCAAGAGCAATTGGATAGTAGATTAAACCTGGCTTTGCTGTCTCATTGAGTTTGTTACAGAGTTCTTTCTCTGTTTCAAAGGCGATAATGCGAGAACCCGGAAAAAAATCCAGTAACTGATGAAATGGCTCACCGCTCTCTTCTAGCGGAAGTGCTCCCACTTCAAGAATATTGAAAGTTAAAGACCCATAATGATCCTTGATGATGGAACAAAATTGATAAAGTTTGCTTTGAGCCATACCTACCAACTTATCACGACTGACTTACCTGCGATGTATTTTCACAGTAATGTCGCCACATTTCCCTATACGTCAACTCCAAATGACTAATAAAACTTTTTGCATCCATAAGCTTAGAGTGTCTGACATGTGGACGAAGATTGCCACGAAGATGGTTAAGTAGATCGGGATTCCCTGCAATACCAGCAACTATTTCTATATAGTTCTCCGGTGTCTCTGCGATAAGATCGATCAAGTTCGCTTGCTGCATAATACTTTCTCCCACTCGCGATAAATGCATATCACCTTTGAGTGTAATGACCGGCACACCCATCCACAATGCCTCACAAGTGGTAGTCGTGCCATTATAGGGAAAAGTATCTAAGGCTATATCTATTAAACTGTAGATCATAAGATGATCAGTGATTTTTTGTTCATAGCTCAATATCTTTATACGTTCGCGTGCTACTCCAAATTGAGAAAATTCTTTTGTGATACGTTGCCGAGCATTTTTATCTCCCAGCCCCCTTGCTTTGAGCACGATTCGGCTGTTCGGAACAATATTTAGCACGCTCGCCCAGAGTGCGATAGTGTTGATATTCATTTTCTGTAAGTTATTGAATGATCCAAAGGTTATATATCCATTTTCATTAAAAGGAGCTGGCGCAACATCAGGTAGGTTAGCTGCAGCTTGAAAACACAAAAATCCATCAGGAAGATATACGAGCTTTTCTGAGTAGTATCGCCCTTTCTCCTGAGGAGGATCGGCCCAAATATCCGTTAGTCTATAGTCTATAGAATCCAAACCTGTGGTATTCGGGTATCCAAGATAAGTAACTTGGACTGGGGCAGGCTTGGAAGACAAAGCTTTTAGCCTATTATCACCAGTATGTCCGGCAAGGTCGATAAGTATATCGATCTCATCATCTCTTATGCACTGCAAGACATACTCATCATTTCTAAGACCGATATCTCGCCAATGATCAGCTAGAGTTCTTAAGGTCGCAGTCATGCTGTCATCTATTACACTATCTGAATAACAAAATGTTTCATATTCACTTTTACTATGCGATTTCAGAATACTCACAAAAAAATATGCCACAGAATGGACATGCATATCAGGGGAAATATAACCAATTTTAAGGCGGCGCCTTGGATCTTTGTTATTTCTATGTTGCACAGGTTCATCGCGAGAAACAGCATGCTTTTTTTGCCACTCGCAGTGTTCCTCGTAAAGAAGCTCTTTTGATAAAAGAGGCTGGTAATGCAAAAAAAGCAAAAGAGTGGAGTGGACAAGACTATTCGTAGGATCGAGACAAATAGACCTACGTAACAAAGCTAAACCATCCTTAAGGTTACCCGTTTCACATTGCAAGATACCAAGATTGAAATGTGCAATAGAACTGTTGGGCTTAATCTCTATGGCTTTTGCAATATATTTTCTAGCCTTATAGTAATCTCTATGCAACCCATAGATCGTTGCCAAAGCATTATATGCAGCAAACAGATCGGGTTGAATTTCAATCGCGCTTTCATAACAGCGTTGGGCCTCATCATGCTCTAATTGACGATGATGAAATTGGCCCATACTGTAGATAATCTTAGCGTTGCCTGGATCAATTTCACTCGCTTTACGAAGATACCAAGCAGCCTCTTCATACCTCTTCTGATCCAATAATACAGACCCTAAGACATGATTAAGCGAAACACTATCAGAGTTTTTTTCTAACAATGCACGATAGCTGGTTTCAGCTAGAATAAGATCTCCACTAGCATGCATCTTCTCTGCAAAAGCTAGTAAATCATTCTTTTCTATTTCTTCACACTGTTGATTAATCATGTATGCCAACTAAGTTTTATTGAGTTATCTTAGACCTCCTCCGAAAAACCAGCACTTTTTGTTCCAGCGCAATATTTGAGGATCTCGATAACTCAACAAAAATTAGTCGGTATAAATAGTGCAGATACACCCGACATGCTTTATTTACAACCCTATACTAAAAATATCCAATGCTAAAACGTCGAGCTAAAAAGCAAAAAAATAAATTATATTCTATAGCAGAACTAGGTAACTTTTTTAACCTGGCCATTAGCTACCATGAGTCTGGAGATCATAAAAATTCTGAAAAATATTATACACTTATACTAAATCAACTACCCAATCACGCAGATTCACTGCACTATCTAGGACTATCAAAATACGCAACAGGAGACAACAAACAAGCCATAGAATTAATTAAAAAATCAATAACAATAAAGAACAATGATGTCGATTACTTCTATAACCTTGGAATTATTCTTTCAAAAGAAAATTTATGGAAAGAGGCTAGAGAAAATTATAAAAAAGCTATTCATTTATCCTCACAACACGCGATGGCACACAACAATCTTAGCGTGATAGAAAAACGATTGAGCAATGAAGAAGGCTGGGAGAGTCACTGCAAAACAGCATATCAATTATCTCCTAATTCAACTGAAATAATTAACACATATGCAAATTATCTTGAGCAAAAAAACCAAATATTTCCAGCCATAAAAGAACTGCAACGCGGACTTCTACTCAATCCTGATGATAAAAAAATGTTAGCCAATATTACAAAATTCTTGTGCTCAGTCGGAGATATAACTAAAGCAAGAGAATATTTATCTAAACTAGAGATTAGCGACTGCAAATCAAAAGAATCTTCTCATCTCAAATTATTCTTTCTAAACTATGATAATAAAATGAACCCAGAGGAAGTTTTCCAGCATCATCTTAAATTTGGTAACTTACTATCGGATAAAAAGAATTATTTACACTACAAACTAAGAGATCATAAACCTAAACACAAGCTTAGGATTGGATATATTTCATCTGATTTTAATTATCATTCTGTTGCCTATTTCATAGAACCAATATTGAGAGAGCACAATAATGAAAAATTCACTGTCTACTGTTACTCCAATTCAAAATATTCGGACAAAATGACAGAGATCCTTAAAAAACATGCCAACCACTGGAATGACATATTTTCCTTAACCGAAAAACAAATTATCCAACAAATCCTGAATGACAACATCGATATTTTAGTCGATTTATCTGGATATACTGCTGGAACCACAATTAATATTTTTGCTCATAGGATTGCGCCAATACAAATAACTTATTTAGGTTATCCGAATACCACAGGATTACAAACTGTAGACTATAGAATCACTGACTATTGGGCAGATCCTATTGGGCAGTCCGAGCATATTAATACTGAACAGTTAGCACGTTTAGATGATGGCTTCTTATGCTATAGTCCAAATGACGAGAGCCCTGATGTTGGCTCTCCTCCTATGATGAAAAACGGTTATATTACATTTGCTAGCTTCAATAATTTAGCCAAGCTCAATGATGATGTTATAAAATTATGGAGCTCCATATTACATAATGTTGAAAACAGTAAACTACTACTAAAATCAAAAATGTTTTTGGAAAAAGAAGTTTGCAATTTCACCTATTTCAGATTCGAAAAGTTCGGCGTTAGCCATAACAGGATCATACTGAAACCACATACCCCTGATTACTATTCACATATTTCACTATATAACGAGGTCGATATTGCACTTGACCCCTTTCCATATAATGGAACAACAACAACCTCTGAGGCATTGTGGATGGGAATACCCGTAATAACACTGCAAGGAAACGCACATATATCACGAGTTACCATGAGCATACTCTGCAAACTGGGTTTGACAGATTTCATTGCCTCGAGCCCGGAAAATTATAAAACCTTAGCAACAGATCTTTCTAAAAATGGTAACAAATTATCCTATTTACGAAAAAACATGAGGCATATTATAAAAAAATCAAATTTTACAAATGGAAAAAAATTCACATTGAAACTAGAAAGTCTATATCAAAAAATGTGGGCAGCCTATATAGAACTTAAAAATAAGTAGTACCTTATTGCAACCAACATCAAATGGAGATTGCTTTGTCCAATACCGCATTAACAAGCATGCTGTTGTCGATTAATAACGATATATCGATCCATGTTCCCAATTCTACAAAATATATGACGACTTATATTTTACTTGAGCAAGAAGACTGGTTCGAAACTGAAATGAACTTCATTCGAAACTACATAAAGCCCCATATGAATATAATTGATATTGGTTCAAATCATGGGGTTTACACACTAAACTTCGCAAAATGTATAAATAATCAGGGAAATATTTTTTCATTTGAGCCTACGCCAAAAACACATAGGTTATTGCAAGAAAGTATTAAATATAATGGATTTAGCACAATTAAACTTTATAGAGAGGCCTTATCCCATAAAGTTGGAGAAGCTAATTTTTATTCCAGCGAGAACAGCGAACTCAATAGTCTCGGTAAAATAGCTACGGCAGCTGAACAGATATCGGTAAAAACGAACACCTTAGACAATTTATCTCATTTATTTAATAGAATAAAAATCGATTTTATAAAAATTGATGCCGAAGGAGAAGAAACGAATATACTAGAAGGGGCCACTCACTTTCTCAAAAATCACAATCCTCTCATCATGTTTGAGTATAAACATGGTGATACTATTAACAAAGCACTACTAGATGCTTTTAAAAAACTTGGATATGTGATTACACGTCATATTCCAGGATTGAACATTCTATTTTCGATACAAGAGGATGAGCAATGGGATACATACCAATTAAATCTATTCTGTTGCAAACAAGAAAAACTAGATCAATTAGTAACATCCAATATTGCGGCCGATAAGCATTTAAATAAAATTGAAATTCCCGATGAGCTGGAAGAATTTTGGGTTGAAACTTTGCGACCTAGGTTTTTTCCTGATTTATTCAAGCACATGATTAATTCCCTCAGTATCGAGAAAGATGATATCGCATTATACATAAGCGCACTAAACAACTATTGCATATCAGTGAATTACGATCTTAATAGCAATGACCGGATCGCCTTACTGAGATACGCATTTAATATACTAAGAAAACTAACTCAGGAAACCAATAGACTTGAATATTTACTCACATATTCCAGAGTCAGCTTGGATCTAGGTTATCGAGAAATCTGCGTAAACACTTTGTCGACCATACTTAAAAACTTTAATAATTACAAAAATATAGATTACCTTATCCCGTTTATTCCCACACTAAATAAAAATTTAACGGAATTAAAGCAACAACCTGTTATGGATCAAATATATCTTAGAACATTTGAAAATATCGAAAAACTAAGCAACCTGTCTTCATATTTTGTTGCTGGACGGGATTATAAAAACCTAGAAATCCTCGTTAAATTAGGCAGCAAAGATGCCCATATTCTCAGAAGACATCAGCTTGTTAAAATGAGGCAGGAAAATCGTAATTCCTTCGAATGCATACCTGAGCTTTCCATACGTTCGCCAGCCAATCTAAACCCCCATATATGGTCAAACCATTGTACTAAAATTGGCTACCAAAAAAAGGCCGAATCTACTGATATTGAAGGAAGATTTCGAGAGATCATGAAAGATCCCAATAA
>Ga0256830_1000312_pt1 | contig 42450 bp, 40 predicted proteins | sample 128326metaG_FD_190537 | JGI IMG/M metagenome (GOLD analysis project Ga0256830, IMG submission 190537) | Hydrothermal vent microbial communities from Lau Basin, Pacific Ocean - 128-326 | ecosystem: Environmental > Aquatic > Marine > Hydrothermal vents | place: Pacific Ocean: Lau Basin | collected...
CTCATAACTGTGTTACAATGCGCCATAGCCTGAACCTCCTTTGTTTTCAATGGTTTGTGGTAAACGCATTGTATCACAGAGGCTCGGTTCAGGCTATTTTTATCTCATGTTAATGGGACAGCAGTGATATGAAATATTATCTGAAATAGTTGCAGCACCTGCGGCGGGGTGTTCAGACAGGCGATCATTAGAAGACCCCCTGCAGTGGGCTCAGGGGATCTTCTAACATAAGGAATTATCCTATTATTCGCTCGCCAACCCGGCAGCAAGCTGGTAGAAGTGCGCTCCCGATACAGGTTCAAGATAAATAATGCGGTAAAACCGTGGTCAGGCGGCAAGCCGCATCCATGGCCCGACGCAGCGGGTGTCGGTATATTTTACATTCCAGAGCCAGCACAGCTTACAGCTAACATATTGATACTAAAGAGAAATGTACTAGACAACAGAAAAAACCGTCACAAGTGCAAACGATTAACTGTAAATTTTTTTTACGACTTCACACCCACCGGGACAATGGGAGTCACCGCGACAATGAGATCATCTCAAAAAATTCTTTCAATTCAACATGTTATGCTTGAAGGGACAAAACGTCGGTATTTTTGGCACCGTTGTTGCATGTATTCAAAACACATCGACTGGGAACCTGTTTGCAGGAACTTTAATCAAACATCTGGGAGACGACATCATGAGAAAACCAAGGGCCTTTCCGAACCTGCTGGCTATGCTCTTTTTCCTTCTGACCGGCCTCGTATCCGTTCCTGCAGTATCGGCGATAACCATTGACGGAATATTTGACGAAGCTCTTGAGTGGGCAGGCTTCTATGCCGCTGACGACGGTGTGGGCGGCAGCGGCTACGTAGGACCTGGATACGGAGGACAGCTGTTTGACGTGGAGTATATAGGACTCAAGCCCGTGGGGGACAAGATCTACTTCGGCCTACAGACCGGCTTCGACCTTCCTAACGGCTCTGTATACGACGGTACAACCTACCACCCCGGTGACCTGGCGCTGGACGTAGACGGCGATGGGTTCTATGAATACGCCATAGACTTCAACATAACCTCCGGGGTTGTGACCTTCGACCTCTACGAGGTCTCGACTTGGCAGGGCGTAAAGTACTCCGCACACGCTGAGTCCAACCCGTTCCAGTATGCCTCGGGGACTTGGCTTGCATCGTTCGGCGGGGCGTACGGAGCAGGGGTGTTTACAAACAATAGTGACGGAGGCACCTCCCATGTGCTGGAAGGCGGCTTTGAAATGAGCCTTCTGGGCCTCTACGCCGGCGGGCCCATAACCCTGCACTGGACCATGGACTGCGGCAACGACCACCTCGAGGTCACGAGTACCCCTGTCCCTGAGCCGTCAACTCTCATTTTGGTGGGCAGCGGCGGCATGGGTGTATTGCTGCTAGCAAGGAGGCGCGGTAGGGGCTTTCGGCAATGAAGCCGACACCGGGCATAGTACCGCTTTGCCCTCGTGCCGTTGACATAGATGGGCATGTATACTTTTCACTAACCCATTATAAAAAGACATGCCTTTATTCCTTGAAGATCCTGCGCTGTCAGGCGGAACGCAACACCTCACCAGGACCGAACCTCGCCAAGAACCGACGTTCATCCTCCGTCGGCTTCCTCGTCAAGTACCTCTCTTACCTTTCTCAAAAGCTCCTTGGGGGTGACGGGCTTTGAGACGAAGTGCAACCCTCTCTTGCCGAGAAGCTTCTTATCGATGATGTCTTCGGTGTAGCCGCTTGTAAAGATGACCTTAACACCCGGCACCTCCTTGGCGATCTCGCTGTACGCCTCTCTGCCGTTCTTCCTCGGCATTATGACATCCAGGATGAGGAGCTCTATCTCGTTCCTGTGTTCCATGAACTTGATCACCGCATCCTCGCCGTTCACCGCCTCTATGACCCTGTAACCGAACTCCTCGAGCGCGATCTTGGTAAGCGTTCTGAGCTCGGCACTGTCCTCGGCCACCAGCACGGTCTCGGTGCCGCTGACCGGGGCGGGAACGGCTCTCTGTTCCTCCCGGCCCGCCTTTGAGTCCACAAGCGGCAGGTATATCTTGAACTCCGTGATCTCCCCTGGACGGCTGTGGACGTCGATGTACCCGTTGTGCTGCTTCACTATCCCGTACACGATCGAGAGCCCCAGCCCCGTGCCCTTGCCGACCTCCTTCGTCGTAAAGAACGGCTCAAATATCTTCTTGCAGGTCTCCTCGCTCATACCCACGCCGGTGTCCGTGACCGTGATGCAGGCGTAGGGACCCCTCTCGCCGTAGCCGTGGGCCTTTATGAACTCGTCGTCGATCTCCGCGTAGTCGGTGCATACAGTGAGAAGACCGCCGTCCGGCATGGCGTCCCTTGCGTTGGTTGCCAGGTTCACCAGCACCTGCTCTATCTGGACGCTGTCCGCCATGACGGTCAGATCCTCGTCGGCCAGGGAGACCATGAACTCGATGTCTTCGCCTATGACCCTGGAGAGGAGTTTTTCGAAGCTGCTTATGACCTCGTTGATGTTCACGGGCTTCAGATCTATTATCTGCTTGCGGCTGAAGGCAAGCAGCCCCTGTGTGAGGTTCTTGGCCCTCTCGGTCGCATTGAGTATCTGCTCCACGTATACCTTGAGCGGATCCCCTCCTCCGAGCTTCATGTTGAGCATGTCCGCATATCCCATTATGGTGGTCAGTATGTTGTTGAAGTCATGCGCGATACCGCCTGTAAGCTCTCCCACCGCCTCCATCTTCTGTGCGTGGATGAGCTGGGCCTCTAGCCTCTTGCACTCGGTCATGTCCCTGAGGATGCCGCGGTACGCAACGACCTTACCGTCCTTTCCATGGACGGTGTTGGCCGTGATACTGGCGATTATCTCCGCCCCGTCCTTCCTCTTGAGGACCACCTCGAAGTCCTTGACAAAGCCGTGCCTGTTTATCTCCTCCATGAACCTCTTCCTGTCCGCAGGGTCGAGGTATATATCCCTGTCGATGTCCACGGCCATGAACTCCTCTTTGGAGGAGTAACCGAAGAGCTCCAGCCCGGCCGGATTGATGTCGAGGAAGTTCCCGTCGGGGGAGCTAATGAAGACCGTGTCCTTGGACTCTTCGAAGAGGCTGCGGTACCTCTCCTCGGACTCGCGCAGCGCCTCTTCGGTGCGCCTGTGCTCTGTGATGTCCCTGGCTATACCGGCGACCCCAATTATCCTCCCCTGCTGGTCCTTGAGCGGCATGTTCTTGTACTCGCACAGTATGCCCGTGTCCTTGAAGCAGAGCTCGTACTGCGGGCGTTCCCCCCTCAGTGTCGCGCTGTGCACCTCCCTCGCTATCTCACGGTCCCTTTCACTGAGGAGGATGTCAAAGCTCCTTCCGATGAACTCCTCGGTACTGTAGCCGGTGAGCCTTTCGAAGGCCTTGTTCACGTAAAGGATCTTACCCTCTGTGTCGCAGATATACGCCAGGTCGGAGATGTTGTCGAAGAGCGCCTTATACTTAAGGAGCTCCTGTTCCTGGGCCGCGGCCTGCCGCTGGCTCGCCACCGAGCTTCCGAGCTCGGCCAGGCGCCTGCGAAGCTCGGCCACTTCTTCAAGGTGTTCCGGTTTCATCCTCTCCTCACCATGCATATCCGTTTCACTGAAGGTGGTGGTAATATTATCCACTATCCATTTCATAACGGGTCCACGGCTTAAATACTTTAATACTCGCCATAGAGTACGCGGGACTAAAAAGAAGGAGCGGGCCTACGACAAATCAGCGCCTTAACGCCGCAAGGAAGAACGACCCATCATTGCTGGCCTTACCGCGGCGCATCACTCAAGGGGGCCCCCATCGCAAAGCATTCGATCCGGATGTACAGGACCTCCACGACCACGGCCGATCCGTTGTCCGGAGGTTACGCGGAGCCTTCAAGTGCGAGGCCCCGACAAAGATCCGTGATTTATCCGCGATGGAAGGCGTTTCAATGCAAGACACTTTTGGGAAAAAACTGCAGCTTATGGGGGATCGGGGTTGAGAAGCGCTCTGCGTCAAACCGTCAAGTGCGGTTGAGGCCCTCTCGGCCGCGGTGATGTCGTCGCACACTGCTTCGCACCTCCCGGACGAGTACAGGACAAAAGCCCGTGGTGTGTCTTCGCGGACCTGCACAATATTGGGTGAAATGGATTATAGCACACGAGGTTTACGTGTCAAGAAGGGCCGGCCCTTTCATGTCGGGTGTCAAAACTGGGGTTTGCAGGAAAGGAGGCCTGCCTGTACGCACCGGATGCGGCATCCACCCCTCACAGGCTCAATGTCTCTTCTTGTTGTTCGTAAGCTCGACCCCAAGGTCCTGTGCTGTCTTCATCATCCAGAGGTTCATGAACCCCATCGCGGCGTTGCCGCCGTTTTCGGAGTCCGCTCCGGCGCTGTTCATCGTTATATCCGGCACCCACTTCTGCTTGCCGAGCTCCTTTGCGAGCACCGACATCACGCTTACGTAGGCATCGAGCTTTTCCTGCAGGGCGCCGTCGGCCTGGTAGATGAGCCGCGCTTCCTTTCGGCCAGCCCATGGCCATCGAATATGTACGCCCTCTTCGTATGGATACCTTCTGAAACCGAGACAGGTCCACGGAGAGAAGAACCGGAGGCAGGGAATGCGACCGACGCCGACCGGTCCGGTACGGGAGCTTCAGCGCGAACCACCTCATGAGGCCGCAGGGAACTGGCCCTGGTGTTTACTCGCTTACCCGGCTTGCGGTGCGTGGTGTGCGGCCGGCCGGGCAGCGGACAGGTGCTCCCATTGCATCCTCACTTCAAGTGCAGGATCTTCATCACTGGCTGATTGCGTGCAGGATCTTCATTAAAGCCCGAGACCAGCAATACGTCATGGCCGGACCGTCCCAGGTTGCAGCGTGCGCCGACCTGGGCGCACAGGCGCCTCCAGTCACGCGTGTGCGACTCGCGGGTGGAGACCGGGACTATCCCCCAGTGCAGCGCCAGGCGCCTACACATAGCCCTGTCGCTGCACACACCGACCATCGGTGCAAGCGCGCGGTGTGCGGCCATGATCCGCGCCGTCGTGCCTGTACGGGTAGGTATTATGATGGCATGAAGGCCGAGATCACGTGTCAGCTCGACCGCTGCATGGGCCATCGCCTCGCGTATGCGATGGGTCTTCGTGGCCCGCTCGGCGATGGGGTTGGGCGCAAAGGAGCCGGTGCGCCACTGGTGCCGTTCGATCTCGCGCAGTATCCGGTCCATGGTGGCCACCGACTCCACGGGATACTTCCCGGTGGCGGTTTCCCCCGAGAGCATGGCGGCATCGGCGCTGAGCTGTGCCGCTGTGGCAACGTCGCTCACCTCGGCGCGCGTGGGCCTGGGCTGGGTGATCATCGACTCAAGCATCTGTGTGGCCACTATCACCGGAATACCACGCTGACGCGCGCACCTGATCAGGTCCTGCTGGATCAGGGGGACGCGCTCGGCCGGAAGCTCTATGCCAAGGTCCCCTCGCGCTATCATTATGGCATAGGAGCAGTCCATGATATCGTCGATGTTAGACAGGGCCTCCGAGCGCTCTATCTTGCTGATGACCGGCAGCGTGCATCCAAGGCGCTTCATGTAGCGCTTAAGGCGCATGACGTCGGCCGGGCCGCGTACGAAGCTGAGCGCAAGAAAGTCCGCCTTGAGCTCAAGGGCGAGCTTCACATCACGCCTGTCCTTGTCCGTGAGCGTTGGGCTTGAGAGGTTGGAGTCCGGCAGGTTCATCCCCTTGTTGTCGGTAAGAAGGCCGCCGTCTATGACCCTGCACAGGACATCGCTGTTTTTGACCTCGACCACCTTAAGCTGCAGCCGTCCGTCGTCGAGAAGTATGCGCTGCCCGGGCCGGACGTCGCGCGGCAGACGCCTGTACTGCGACGGAATTATGCCGTCGCGTCCGATTACCGCACGGCTGGTGATGGTGACCGTGGCCCCCGGGTCGAGGTGGATGCCGCCGCCTGCGAAGCGCCCTACCCGGATCTTGGGGCCGCGCAGGTCAACGATCATGCCTATGTGTCTTCCCAGGCGCTTCGCCGCACGGCGCACGCGCGCAACCAGCCGGCGGTGCTCATCCGGTTCACCGTGAGACATGTTAAGCCGCACAAGATCAACGCCGGTCTCGAGCAGCCGCTCGATCACGTGAGGGGAACTCGAGGCCGGTCCCAGCGTGGCGATGATCTTTGTGCGGCGCCACTGAAGGGCCACGTCTTCATGCCGGTATGTTTTTTCAGACATACACCCGCCCTCCTTAATTCCCCGGCCTCGAGGCTGCCGGCAAGGCCGCACTCGGCCTTCGATCGAAGCCCCTGACGCAGGGTGTACGCTTGGGATGCGTGTTCAACATCACCTTATCTAAGTACATCTTAAGCCGCCGTCACCGGAAAAGGGACCGCTACCGGCGATTATACCATCGATCTTTCGGTTCCGCCGTCCAATCGCCAGCTCGAAGATAGGGACGCAGGGAGACCATGGAGAATCGACCTCCCGCCCCATGGAACATGTGTGCACGGTTCACACCGGGGCTTATATACTACGTACTTCTCGTCCACCACACGTTGCCTTCTAAGCAGGTCTCGGAGGTCGCCCCCCCCGGACGGCTTCTCTCACTCCAGCGCGGCAAGGATGGTTATTTTCTTGCCGTCCACTGTAATAACCCCTTCCTCGGTCAGCTTCTTAAGCAACCTGGAGAAGGTCTCCGGCGAGACCCCTAAGAGCATGGACAACTCCCCTTTGGGTACGGGTAGGAAGACGGTGTCTCCACCGGTTTTTTCCCTCATGTACTTCAGGTAATTCATAAAACGCTCCCTCACGTCCGCAAGGGTCAGGTTCTCCACCATCTTTACAAGGTACTTCGACTTGGCGGCCAGCATCCCTATGAGCTTCATGGCCACTTCGGGGTGCATCTTGATGAAGTTGAAGAGCTTGGAGGCGTCTATTGCGAGCACCCGTGACGGTTTTATGGCCATGGCGTTCACCGGGTAACGGTTCTTCAAAAAGAGTATGAGTTCCGCGAAGAGATCTCCGGGTTCGATAAAGCGTATGATCGCCTCCTTCCCTTCCTCGTTGGACTTGAAGAGCTTGATGCTGCCGGAGGTCATAAAGAAGAGGTAACGGCCAACATCCCCTTCAAAGAAGAGCATCTCCCTTTTTCCGAGGCTGACCATATGGCTGATGTCGTATATCAGCCGGTAGATCTCTTCATCGACATCGGCAAAAAGGACGTTCAGAAATGATTCGACAGCCTTTTTTTTCGTCATCCTTGACCTCGGTCAATTTTTCATCGGGTGAAAACGGTTATATTACAGCATACCAGATAGGTAAAAAAAATAAAACAAAGGAGTTGAAGTCATGGAGATGTTCTGTTTTCAATGCCAGGAGGCTGCAAGGAACGAGGGTTGCAAAACGGTCGGTATCTGCGGAAAGACGCAGGAGGTCTCCAACCTTCAGGATCTGCTGACATATCTTCTGAAGGGAATATCCATATGGGCGTCAAAGGCACGCAAGCTCGGCGTAGTCGATGAGGAGACCGATCTCTTCGTGGTCGAAGGCCTCTTTGCCACGGTCACGAACGTGAACTTCGATGACGAGTGGTTTGAAGGACGGATCAAAGAGGCGCAGAGTGTGCGCGACAGGATCCGAAAGCTCTTTGTCGATGCGTACGAGAAGGCCAGCGGCAAGGCCTTCGAAGAGACGGTCCACGACGCGGCCACATGGACCGGTGAGACGAGAGAGGAGATGCTCGAAAAGGCCGCCCGGATCGGCGTTCTATCCGAGACCGACGAAGACATCCGCTCGCTAAAGGAGCTTCTGATCTACGGACTGAAGGGTATTGCGGCGTATGTGGACCACGCCCACATCCTCGAACACAAGGACAATGAAATCTTCGCATTCATAGAGGAGGCCCTAGCCACAACCACGCGTGAGGACATATCGGCCGAAGAGCTGACCGCCCTCGTACTGAAAACGGGCGAGATCGCCGTGGGGGCCATGGAGCTTCTGGACAGGGCCAACACCTCGACATACGGCGACCAGGAGATGACCGAGGTATACACAGGCCTTGTCGAGGGCCCGGGCATACTGGTGAGCGGCCACGACCTGCGTGACCTCGAGGAGCTCCTGGAGCAGACCGAGGGCAAGGGAGTCAATGTCTACACGCACTGCGAGATGCTCCCTGCCAACGCCTACACAAAGCTCAAGAAGTACAAGCACCTCATCGGCAACTACGGTTCGGCCTGGTACAACCAGCACAAGGACTTCGAGAACTTCAAGGGCGCGATCCTCATGACCACAAACTGCCTCAAACCGCCGAGGGAGAGCTACAGGGATCGCCTCTTCACCACAGGACTCGTCGGCTGGCCGTCCATCCCGCACATAGGGGGCCGTAAGGACAACCGGCCCAAGGACTTCTCAGCGGTGATAGACAAGGCCATCGAGCTGGGCAGCGTTGTTCCGAAAGAGGGAAAGAGGATAACCGTCGGCTTTGCAAGGGGTCAGCTCATGGCCGTTGCCGACAAGGTCGTAGAGGCCGTAAAATCCGGCGCAATCAAGCGTTTCGTGGTCATGGGCGGCTGTGACGGGCACCAGAAGAGCAGGAACTACTACACAGAACTGGCTAAGAAGCTCCCCCAGGATGCCGTGATACTTACGGCGGGCTGCGCCAAGTACCGGTTCAACATGCTCGACCTCGGCGATATAGACGGGATCCCGAGGGTCCTCGATGCCGGTCAGTGCAACGACTCCTACTCGCTGGCCTACATAGCCCTCAAGCTGAAGGAGGTATTCGGGCTTGACGACATAAACGACCTTCCGATCTCCTACGAGATCGCCTGGTACGAACAGAAGGCGGTCTGCGTGCTCCTGGCCCTGCTGCATCTCGGCGTAAAGGGTATACGCCTCGGCCCGACACTGCCCGCGTTCCTCTCACCCGGTGTAGCCAAGTTGCTGGTGGAGCGGTTCGACATCAAGGGGATTTCAGACCCAGACGACGCCATCCAGGAGATCTTCGGCGACAAGGTGATGGCCGTTTAACCGGGACCTAAGTAGCTCGCTTGTCAAACGGCGGACCTTCTGGTCCCTTGTTATCCCGATAATAGAAGGGGGTTACGGTATCTTCCGTAACCCCTTCTATTATTTCAGCGCCCAATGGGCACAGCAGGATCCACGGCCGTGGCCATAGCAGCGCATCCGGAAGTGGTTGAGCAGGCCGGGCACCGGCGGATCTCCACCACACAACGCTATCTCCACGTCATTCCCCGCCGCGAATCCCCGGTCCATCGCATCGATTTCACCGGCCGGAAAGAGGCGGAATACCGGCCTAAGAAATGAACCCAAAAATGAACCCAAAGCTCTCGCTGGAACCCAAAAATGAACCCAAAAATGATACCACCTCGCACCACCTGCCACCACTTAAGCCGCTCTCTGCAGCACAAATAAAAAGGCCGTAACCTCTTGAGTTTATTAAAAACTCTTGAGATTACAGCCTCTTACGGTCTGGCGTCCCCACGGGGATTCGAACCCCGGTTACCGCCGTGAAAGGGCGGTGTCCTTGGCCAGGCTAGACGATGGGGACATCGATAGATTTAGAGTGGATGCCTGCTTCACCTGCCCCTGTGTCTCATCATCGGCGCCCCGCACACCATTGCTTGCGCGGCGGGGGCCGGCGCCCTGGTACTGGTGAGCCGCCGGGGGCTCGAACCCCGGACCACCTGCTTAAAAGGCAGATGCTCTACCAACTGAGCTAGCGGCTCGAAGATCCTCCTTTGAGACCCCAAGCAAGTTTAACTTATAATTTGTACCATAACCACGAAGCTTTGTCAAACAAAGCAAGGACAAAATGTAACGTGATCCGCTGGATCGACAAGCGAGGAGAAAAACCCTATATAAGCGGGAAGCAGGGCGTGGTTCAGTGTATCAGCTCCTGGACCAATATGCCGAGTATGCTTATGATCACCGCCCCAGCGAGTGCCGACAGAAAATCGATGATGAGGAAACCCTCCACAAGCACACCCGTTGTCCAGAGTATGAAACCGTTGATGACCAGCCTGAAGAGCCCGAAGGTCAGAAGATTCAGCGGAACCGAGACAAGCCGCAGAAGCGGCTTGAGCAGGAGGTTCAGAACCCCGAGGACGAGGGCGGCGGCGAGCGCAGCTGAAGCGCCTTCCACCTCAATACCAGGCAGAAGGTACGAGGTGAGAAGTATGCCGCCAACGAGCGTAAGAAAACGTATCAACAGGGTCTTCATCCAACCCCCGATCAAGGAAGGAGCGGCACGTCCGGGCGGTCAGGCCCTGCGTGTACCCATGTTGAGCACACCCACCATCTCGTCGTGTATGAGGCCGTTGGTTGAGAGCACATCCCCGCCGTATATGGAGAAAGGACCCTTGTTAAAGTCGGTAACCATACCTCCCGCCTCCCTCACCACAAGGGCCGCCGCTGCGACATCCCATGGTTTGAGCTTCATCTCCCAGAAACCGTCGAACCTTCCGCACCCGACGTAGCAGAGGTCAAGCGCAGCGGCCCCGGCCCGCCTTATGGCCTGGGCCCTTACGGCGAAGTTGGCGAAGTGATCGAGGTTGTTGTCCTTGGAGGTCCTCACGTCGTAGGGAAAACCGGTTGCAAGGAGGCTTTTGTCCAGATCAGGCGTCTTCGATACACGTATCCTCTCACCGTTCAAAAAGGCCCCTTCATCCCTTGTGGCCGTAAAGAGCTCGTCAAGCATGGGGCAGTAGACCACGCCGAATGAAACCTCTCCCTCCTCCTCCAAGGCGATGGACACGCAGAAGATCGGAAACCCGTGTGCATAATTGGTGGTCCCGTCAAGAGGGTCTATGATCCAGCGGCAGGAAGAGTCCGTAACCCTCTCGGCGCTCTCCTCGGTCAGTATGCCATGGTCGGGAAAGTTCCTTCTTAATTCCTCGACTATGAGATCCTCGGCCTTCCTGTCCATCTCGGTCACGAGATCCACAGCCCCCTTGTACTCGACCCTGCCCGCCCTGCCGAGGTGTTCTTTCAGGAGGCCTCCCGCCCTCAATGCGGCATCTATGGCGACATCTCTCATATCCATGCTACGCTGGCCGACCCATAAAAAAGGGACCCTTCAGAGGATCCCTTGGAGTTGAATATTAGTTGACAGACGCCCGACTCAAGGCCTTCAGGAGGAAGACGACGGACACCCTTCACAACCCGACGCCTTGGATGTGTTCTGGTCACAGCTATTCGACGGCTTGTCCGCCGGTCCGGAGGACTTCTTGCCGGCGTAATCCGTGGCATACCAGCCGCTTCCCTTCAGGTGAAAGGAGGACAGTGAAATGAGCTTCTCAACCGGTCCGGAACAGTATATGCACTCCGTCAGGGGATCGTCGGAGAACTTCTGGATCACCTCGAACTCCTTCTCGCACTCGTTGCACCTGTATTCATAGATGGGCATCTTGCAAACCTCCATTCTTACGGACTGTTATTTATATTTTATGTCCCCGCATCCTGGTTGTCAAACCTTTTATCCATGCGGTTTAACAGGGGCATCCTTGAACTTCCCCAGGTGCCCTCGGCGCTGCATGCCGGGCTAACCGTGCGGGTAATGCTTGCCTATCTTCTCCTTCAAGGTCTCCCCTATACGCCACAGTATGTCCATAAGGGTACGCTTTCTCTTGTGGAACTGCGGGATTATCTCTTCTATCTCCTTTCCAAGCTCAACGTCTATGGATGCGGACTTCTTGAAAGCCAGGACCTGCGACGGGTAGATGCTCCTGTGGCCGGTCATGAGAAAGCTTATAACCGATGAGATGGCGGCATAGGGGGCCATCTGCGCACCGAAGATCTCGACGGCCATTATGGTGGCCGTTATTGGTGTATTCGCAGCCCCGGCAAGGAGGCTCACCAGACCTATGGCCGCGAAGACGGACTTGTTCAGCCCGAGCATGGTCGCGTATGCGGTGCCGGCGGTGGCTCCTATGAAGAATATGGGGGTCACTATGCCGCCGGAACCGCCGCACACAAGGGTGATGACCGTAAAGATGATCTTTAACACGAACGCATAGATGACGATGTCCTCGCCCCTGAGCGACGCAAGTATCATATGCTCACCGAGGCCGAGATATTCGGTCGAGAATATGAACGTAAGGATTATAAGGGCTATGCCGCCTGCCACAGCGGTGTAAGCGGGGTTGAAGCGGTACTTCTTGACAAGCCCCTCCCCGAAGTTCATCAACTCTATCAGGAACAGCGAACACAGCCCGAAGAATATGCCGCCCACGGCAGCCTCGATGAACAATATGTTCGTCTGCGGCACAGAGACTATACCCAGTGTCGTGTACGGGAATGTAAGCCCCAGGCTGCTTACGACCTGGTAGCCGACGATACCGGCGACAAAGGAAGGCAAGAGGACATCGTACATCATCCCCCCCACAAAGAGCACCTCTATGCCGAATACCGCACCTGCTATGGGGGTTCCGAAGACCGACGCGAATCCCGCGCTTATGCCGCAGATCACAAGCTTCTTCCTGTCTATGTCATTGAACCTGATGAGGTCCGCGAGCGCACTGGTAAGTCCGGCACCGATCTGTGCGCAGGGACCCTCCTTACCCACGGAACCGCCGACAGCGAATGTGATGATGGTGGTAAAGAGCTTTACCGGAACGACCCGGGGCCTTATCTTGCCCGAGGCCTTGTGGATCGCCTCGATGACCTTCTCGGTACCATGCCCCTTGGCATCCGGCGCGATATGATCGATTATGATGGTGCTGGCTATGAGTCCGAGCGGCAACAACAGGAAGTAGTACGAATGGCTGGATGTCAAATCGACGCTCCACTCGAGCGCCTTGAGGAAGACGTACGTGGCGACACCGACTATTCCGCCTACGCACATGGCTAGGAAGAACCACTTGAAAACACTTATAAAGATGACCGTCTCTTCCGCGAGCCTTTTCCTCATCGAAAAAACCTGCCCTTCGGTATCGTCACATATATGGAGTTATATGATTAATATTCGCTCTATATCTTCAATTCTTGAGCCGCACTGCGGCTCCCCCTTCTCATCGAACCTCCCTGCTTCGTCTTTTGGTGCATCTTCAAGTTATTAAGCTATATCGTCTGCTCCGCGCGGCATATCCAGATGCCGCAGCATAACGTCAATACTCCACCTCCATCAGAAACAGGCCCTGTGGAGGGGCCGTAAGCGGCGCCCTCGTCCTGTCCCTTGCCTCGACCAGATTCTTGACATCTTCAAGCGATATCTTCCCTCGGCCGAGGGTCACCAAAGTACCCACCATTATCCTGACCATGTGCCTGAGGAAGGCCGTTCCCCTTACGGTGAACTCCACAAAACCGTCATCCCTTCCCTCCACGTCGAATGAAAGTATCTCTCTTACTGGATGCCTTGCGCCGCAGCCTGCGGCCCTGAAGGATGAAAAGTCCTTCTTGCCCACCATCAGGAGAGCGCCCTGCTGCATCAGGCCGATATCGAGCGGATAAAATACGTTCCAGCTGTAAAATCTGTTGAGCGGGGTCGGATGGTCCCTGTTGAAGACCCTGTAGAGATAGGTCTTGCTCTTCGCGTCCCGTCGCGCATCGAACCCTGGTGGAACCTCCTGGACTTCCCTAACAGCGATATCCCCGGGAAGTATGGAGTTCAGGCCGCGCATAATACCTCTCAGCGGGATCGATGCAGCGGTTGTGAAGCTGGCGACCTGGGCCACGGCGTGTACGCCGGCATCCGTACGGGAGGCGCCGGTCACCTTGGTGTCAGCGCCAGTAAGCTCACCCAATGCGCGGGCAAGTGTGCCCTGTATGGTGGGCCTTGAGGGCTGGACCTGCCAGCCCGCGTAACGAGAACCGTCATACTCCAGGACTATCTTTATGTTGCGCATCAGACCCGGTCATGCGAAGTACTCCCTAACAAGCAGCTCCGCAATCTGAACGGCATTGAGCGCCGCCCCCTTGCGAAGATTGTCGGATACAACCCACATGTTTATACCGTTCTCCACCGTATCATCGCTGCGGATCCTGCCGACAAAGACATCATCCCTCTCGGCGCAGTCAACCTGCATGGGGTATTCGTTCCTTTCGGGCTCATCCACCACCGTTACACCAGGAGCGTCTTCGAGAAGATCCCTGACCTCTTCCGGAGAGACCGCCCGCTCGGTCTCGATGTTTATGGATTCAGCGTGTCCCACGAAGACCGGCACACGCACAGTGGTGGCCGTAACCTTTATCGAATCGTCACCGAGGATCTTTTTGGTCTCGTTCACCATCTTCATCTCTTCTTTCGTGTAGCCGTTGTCAAGGAAGGTGTCGATATGAGGAATGCAGTTGAAGGCGATCTGATGCGGAAATACCTTCTTTTCCACTGGTTTCATGTTGAATAGCTGGCGGACCTGGGCCGAGAGCTCTTCCATGGCATCCCTGCCGGCGCCGGAGACCGATTGATACGTTGAGACAACCACCCTCTTCACCCTGAACATGTCGTGAATGGGCTTCAACGCAACAACCATCTGTATGGTAGAACAGTTGGGGTTTGCTATTATGTTCTTGTTCCTGTAAGAGGCGATTGCATCGGGATTAACCTCCGGCACCACGAGCGGAACCTCCGGATCCATCCTGAACTGTGACGTATTGTCTATGACAACACAATCCGCCCTTGCCGCCACAGGCGCATACCGGGCCGAGACCTTTGCTCCTGGTGAAAAGAGCCCTATATCCATCCCCTCGAAGGTCTCCTCTTCGAGAAGCCCGACGGGGACCTCCCGGCCCCTGAAGCTGAGTTTTTCGCCTGCGCTTCTTTCCGAGGCAAGAAGCCTTATCTCGCCCACAGGGAAGCTGCGCTCTTCGAGTATCCTCAGTATCTCGCGCCCGACGACACCGGTGGCCCCTGCAATGGCGATGTTATATGACCTCCTCGTCAAGAAAAAAACCTCCTCTGTAAAAAGACCATATTATAAGATACACCCCATGGATGCTAAGTTCAAGTATTTTTGGGTGATTTCTGCTGATTTCAAAGCTTCTCGCGGCGATCCGCGGAAAATTGCAGCCTCTGTGCGCCTTCGGGACGAAAAAGGGCCGGTCCGGCGGGGTGTTGATACCTTTCGACAAGGACCTTTACCAAGGAAAAGCCCGCCGCCTCGCCGCCACCGCCCCTTGACGGTCGCCGGATACCCCTGTTCCTTCAGACGGGAAGACGTGCAAAAGGGATGGTACCGATTGTTGTGGCCTTGCACTCAATAAAGAGAGATACAGGAGAGCGGAACGGCGTACCATACACAGCCCCTCCGGGCATCGAGGCCGGCCCGGGACAAGACCAGCGTCAGTTCCTTGAGGAAAAGCTCCTTGCGGAGGCATCGCCCGAGGTTCCGGGCTCATCCAGGATGGCGGAATCAACACCGGCAAGACCAGAGAGCTTTTCGCCGAACCTCTCCACCTTCTTCTGTGCGTCTTCGTACTTGCTCCTCGCCTTGGAAATGTGACCGCCGAGGATATCGAAGTCGTTCGAGAAACGGGAGAAGTCGTTATTGAGGGTCTCGAGGCTGGACAGTATGGACTGCGCCTTCTTGCTTATCTCCATTCCCCTGAGCCCTAAAAGGATCGTCTGGAGATAGGCGTAGAAGCTGTTGGGTGATACGGGTACGACTCTCTTGGAGAAGGCATAGCTTGCGATCAGGTTCTCGTCACCGAAGGCCTCGTCCTTTATGATAGTCTCGTAATAGACATTCTCCGCCGGTATATACATCAGGGCGAAGTTGAAGGTGCCCTCTTCAGGGATTATGTACGAAGAGGCTATCTCGTCTATCCGCCTCTTCACATCCTTTATGAAGTTCCTCTTCGCCGCAAGCTTCTCCTTGTCGGACTGGGCCTCAATGAACCTCCTGAAGTTTTCCAGCGGGAACTTTGAGTCTACCGGAACCAGCCCGCCGCGGAGCTTTATCACGGCATCGACCCTGTTTCCGTTCCTGAAGGAGTACTGAAGCTCGTAGTGCGTGGAGGGAAGTATCTGGCTCAGGAGGTCGCCGAGGAAGAACTCGCCGAGCTCGCCCCTGAGCTTGGGCGCCCTGAGTATCTCCTGCAGGCTCGCTATGTCCTTGCCGACCTCGAAGACCTGTGCGGTGGCCCTTGAGAGCTCGCCGAGGTTCTGTCTCACCTCGCCGACGACCCTCGCTGCGTTGTCCATCCTCTCGTTTATCTGGCCCGTGGAGGTCTGCAGCTGCATGGTGACGCCCTTTAGCTGCTCCGAAACCTGCGCTGTGACACGGGAAAGCTGGTCGTTCACCATGGAAAGGTGTTTTGTGATGGAGTCATTTAGCTCGCGCCTCAACGACTCGGTCTCCCTCTGGAGCATCAGTATCGACTGGTCCTCTCCCCTCCGCTTGAGCCCGATCCCCACCCAGACAAAGACACCGAGTAGAGCCAGGAGAAGCCCTGCGATGACGAATTCCATCTTATATCGCCGCCTTCCTCACCACACCTTCGCCCTTGCCGTGCCTTTCCATGAACTCCCTGGCCTGGTGGACGAACGCCTCAAGGCGCGTCCTGGCGTTCGTGTCTTCTATTCCCTCGAAGACCATATTGAGGTAAGGTATGTTCGAGTACTCCTCCCGCACCTTTTTCAGTATCCCGTTCACCACCGTCCCTGGCATGCAGGTGAAGGGCATGACGTTTATGATGCCGTGCGCCCCGTTCCGGATGTAGTCAATGACCTTCCCCACGCTCAGAACAGCCTCTCCGTCGAAGGAGTCGTGTATGTAAGGCGCCGCCAGCTCCAGTATCTCCCTCGTGTCAGGCTCGTGGCCGCTTCGGAGATCGCCGTTGAAGATCTCCAGCATTCTGTTCTCGTACCTGTGCTGGAAGAAGTTGTTGAATATTATCTTGAAGAAGAGCCCGTAGTTGCCCTTGCTCCAGTTCTTCCTCTTCTGAACGAGGTTCGTATAGAATATCCACTCGCCCACCGGAGGCACCCTGACCTCGGCCCCGAGCGATTCGAGCGTCTTTACGAGGTTCTCGTTGCTGAACCTGTTGCTCCTCACGTATATCTCGCCTATGATGCCGACAAGCGGTCTCGTACCGACCTCGTATGTGGGTATGCGCCTGAATGCATCCCTTGCGTACTTGAGCCCCTCTTCCGGGAACTTCTTCTGCGCTATCTCATCGCATACCCTGTGGAGGCTCTCCCAGAAGACCTTCTCCGCCTCGCCGGGGTTCTTCTCGTAGGGCCTCACCTCGCGAAGCCTCTTTTCGAGAAGGTCCGTTGCCACTATCCCCCACCAGGCGTACTTCGGGAAGTTTCCCCCGACGATGCCGAGTTCCTTGTAGAACTTCTCATCCTGGTCCGGTGCGTATATGGGCACGTCCTTGAATCCGAGCTCGTCGAGTATGAGCCTGTGGTAGCGGTTGTACTGGCCGAACCTGCAAGGCCCGTTGCCAGAGGGCATGAAGAACGCGCTGTTCTCGGGATCGAAGTTCGGGTCCCTCACGGTCTTTATCAGGTCCCCCGTGGTCAGTATCGCGGGGTAGCACTCCCTGCCTGAGGTATAGCGCCTGCCCCACTTCAGCGACTCCTCGTCCGGCATGGGCATCACGACCGCATCCTTTATGCCGCATGCCCTGAAGGCCGCTGCGAGCGCATGGGCGCCGTCGGCCATGTTGGGGATATAGAGCCTTGTCCTGATCTTCGTCCTCGGAACGAGCGCCTCCTTCTTCTTGAACGGCTTGAGCTTGCCCTTGACGTTACGCAGGCTGTCGAGGAAGGCCTCGCACCTGGTTATGGCCCCGGCATCGGCCGAGTGCTCGTCTATCTCGAGCTGCAAGAATGGCTTGCCCTTTGAAACGTCCTTGAAAAAGTGCGTGATGAACGAATCAGGGCCGCACCCGAAGTTGGTTATGTATATGGCAAAGAGCTTCGGGTTGTCCCTGACTATCTTCGCCGTTGCCAGTATCCTCTGGCCGTTCTTCCAGTACATGTCCTCCGCCAGGACATCGTCTATGGCCTCCTCTACAGGCAGCATGTCGAACGGCACCGCAATAACGCCGAGGTCCCTCAACCTCTGCGGGAGCTCGAGGTTTATCCCCTTGTCGGTGGTATTGTAGGCCCTTCCCACGATAACGAGCGCCACCTCGTCATCCTTGAGCCCATCGAGGACCTCTCTGCCCCGCTCGAGCATCCTCTGCCTGAAAAGATCCTGGGCCTCGAAGGCAACGTCAGCGGCCTTGTCCACCGCCCCTCTGCCCCTGCCCAGCACCTCGCCGAGCACATGGAGCTCCTTCTTGACACCCGAACGCTTCTGGTTGAAGTGCACAACCGGCGCCACAAGCTCCACACCCGCCCCCTTGAAGTCGAAGGTGGCCTTTGCAAGGTAGGGGATACTCTGGACATACGGACATAGGACCGTATGTCCGTGCCCCTCTTTAGCCGCCGGCATGTTGACAAGGCTCGGGATGAATATCTTTTTCACCCCCTTGTCGATGAGCTCCTGGATATGTCCATGAGCGACCTTCACAGGGAAGCACGACTCGGTCACGACCCTCTCGAGCCCCTCGCTTATGATGGCCTTGTTCGTCGGCGAAGAAAGCTGCACCCTGTAGCCGAGTTCATGGAAGAAGGCCTTCCAGAAGGGATAGAGCTCATGGATCATGAGTATCCTCGGGATCCCGATGACAGGGGCGTCATCCTGAAGCGGCCTGCCCTTGTAAGAAGAATAAAGAAGCCTCTCTCGCTCCCTGAAAAGATCCGGTATGCTGTTGTCGTTCCCGCCCTTCTTGACGTCGTACTTCTCGCAGCGTCCGCCGTAGTAGAGCGGTGCCTCCCCCTCCATGACCACCTTTCTTATCTCGCAGATGTTGGAGCAGTCACGGCACTCAAAGGATTCGAGCTGGTACTTCTTCCTGCTGAGGTCAAACCCCTTGAACTTCGTCTTCTGGCCCGGATCCATCTCCTCCATGGCTAGTATGGCCGACCCGATGGCCCCCGTGACGTCATGGTGGGTGGGAACGGTTATCTTCTTTCCGGTCACCTTCTCAAAGGCGGCGACCACGGCGAGGTTTGCGGCTGTGCCGCCCTGGAAGAATATCTTGTTGCCGATCCTGCGGTCACCGACGACCCTGTTCAGGTAGTTGAGCACTATCGAGTAGGCGAGCCCCGCCACAAGGCCTCCCTTGTCGACCCCCTTCTGCTGGTGGTGGACCATGTCGGTCTCTATGAAGACGGTGCACCTCTCGCCCATCGGCGCCGGTGCGCTTGTCTCGAGGGCCAGATCGCTGAACTCACCCTTTATGCTTATGCCGAGCCTCTCGGCCTGCTCCTCAAGGAAGGAGCCTGTGCCCGCCGCACAGACCTTGTTCATCTCGAAGTCGACCACGACCCCGTCCTTCAACGCTATGTACTTCGAGTCCTGTCCGCCTATCTCGAAAATAGTATCGACCTCCGGGTCTATGGCCGCGGCGGCCTTGGCCTGCGCCGTGATCTCGTTACGCACCACGTCTGCGCCGACGAAGTCCCCTATGAGGTACCTTCCGGACCCCGTGGCCCCCACCCCTACGATGTTCACGCAATCGCCGCACTCCCTGGCCACCTCATCGAGCCCCTTTCTCACCGCCTCGAGCGGCCGGCCGGCGGTCGGCAGGTAGCACTTTGCGATGAGCTTCATATCCCTGTCTATGAGGACGACGTTGGTGCTCGTAGAGCCTATGTCGAGCCCGAGGTATGCATCGACCTTTTTGGCCGGATCGAGCGGATACCCGGCGGCACTCCTCCTCTGCGACGGATGCCCGGAGGGCGCCTCTAGCTTCTCCCTTGCGCCATCCTGGCTCCTTCCGCTGCGTACATACTCGGCCAACTCCCCGAGCCCCTTGAATTCGCCGATCCCCTTCCCCTTCTCTACAGCGACGAGGACGGTACCGAGCGCACCCATGGAGGCGTAATGCTCGGGTATTATGAAGTCCTTGTCATCGAGCTCGAGTATGTCCTTGAAGGCCTTCCTCACGCCGAGGTTGGCTGCGACCCCGCCCTGGAACGACACAGGCGGGGCGAACTCCTTGCCCTTGCCTATGGTGGCCTTGAAGTTACGGGCAACGGCGTAGCAGAGCCCGGCGACGATGTCATAGTCAGGGGTGGCTATCTGCTGGAGGTGTATCATGTCGCTCTTGGCGAAGACGCTGCAGCGGCCGGCGATCCTCGGCGGGTTCTTGCTCTTGAGCGCAAGCCTTCCGAACTCCTCTATGGTGAGATCCATCCTCGTTGCCTGCTGGTCGAGGAACGAACCCGTACCCGCGGCACAGACCGAGTTCATCTGAAAATCCTCTATCCTGAGCTTCCCCGTACCATCGTCCTCTGTGGCAAGAAGGATGAGCTTCGCATCCTGTCCGCCCATTTCAATGATCGTCTTCACCTCGGGGTGGTACGCCTCCACCGCCTTGGCCTGGGCTATAACCTCGTTGGTGAAGGTCGCGCCTATATACGGCGCAATGACCTTTCCGCCGCTGCCGGTTGTGGCAACGAGCTCTATGGCCTCGGCCCCGTAACGCTGGATTATCTCCTCTAGCATGGCCAGAGAGGTCTCCAGCGGCTCACCTTTTGTCCTGATATAATGCTCTTCGATCACATTCCTGTGCTCATCGAGGACCACCACGTTTGCGCTCACAGAGCCCACATCGATCCCGACGTAAACAGGGTGCCTGTTATTCAACTTCCACCTCCCGAACTGCTTTGGAATTACGGATGCTATCGATTTTTATCTATATAATAAATATCAACAGGAGACTGCTGACCGGATAATCAGGGGACTATTTCAGTAGCTAAAGCATAGTATAATTCCGGCTTGCTTGTCAACAAACTCTTTATCCTCCACACCGGCTCAAAGAAGATTTAAGGGTCCGCTTTTCCATGGCTTCTTTTTTAGGTACGTCCAGCTGATCGAGGTGCAGGGCACGTGCACGAAGCGGCCTCGGGCATGATACGGGGGAGGTTGCTGCCAACAGGGGCTTCACTTGCCATATTTACTCGGATGCGGCACGGGCTGAAAATGTATGTCTTTACCGAAAGGCGCGGATGCGTAAAGGCCGGCCGTGGGAGTGGTTAGGCCGTCAAGCCGGAAGGATGCCGCGGGTTGCAGCAGCTCTTGATGTAAAAAAGAAAAGCCCGGGGCTCGATAGAGCCCCGGGCACATTTCCAAAAACTATCAACCGGGATTAAAGGCTCTGCAGGTACTTCACGACCGCATCGAGTTCGGCCCCGGAGAGCTGCGAACCGAAAGCGGGCATGGCTATCGGGAAGTTCGAGTACTTCTTCGCAGCACCGGAACGCCCCTTGCTTATGGCTTCCTTTACGGCAGCGGCATCGCCCTTAACAAAGGCGCTTCCTGCCAGCTTCGGGGCCATGGAGGTGCCGGCACCGCCCTGACCATGACACATCGCACACTTGGATGCAAATATCTTCGCACCGTCGGCTGCCATGGCCTGACCGGAAAATGCCAGAGCTGCGGCAACCACTGCGATCCAGATTAGCTTGCGCATAAAAGCCTCCTTTCGAAAGTGTTTTTTCTGCCTTAGATTACAATCAACCGCTTGCCTTTGTCAAGAACTTTGTAGCCCGCAGGATGAAATCTTTTTAATATTATAGCACAACGAGGCGCCGCAACAAACCTCTTTCGATCTCACTGGGATGAACGCCCTCCGCCCGGAGGCTGGCTTACCCACGCACTTTCCTTGCCACAGCCAATCCGCACAACTTGACTTATATCATTTACCGCAGATAATTAACTATTTAAAATGTGATTCTAACCTGCTATAATGTATGGATTAATTTCAAACTTTACCAGGAGGTACGAAAAAGATGCTAAGAGAAAAGGTCGAAGAGGCTCTTGACGGTATCAGGCCCGCTCTCCAGGCTGACGGCGGAGACGTGGCCCTCGTGGACGTAGACGAAGAGAACGGGGTCGTGAAGGTTCAGCTTCAGGGCGCATGCTCCGGATGCCCAAGCGCCCAGATAACGCTCGTCATGGGCGTTGAGAGGGCGATCAAGGAGAAGGTGCCTGAAGTAAAAGAGGTGCTCTCGGTTTAACGCAACAGCTTCGGTTCGGACTGTGATCCCCTGGCACATGCCTGCCGTGGATCCGATCCATACGAAACAGAGCAGTTTAAGGATATGTCATTCCATATACTGGATGATTGCATAGAGTGCGGAACCTGTCTTCCGGAATGCCCGGAGGGCGCCATAACCGAAGGCAGCCCTTACCGGATAGACCCCAGACTCTGCACCGAGTGCGGTGCATGCGCGGAGGTCTGTCCTGTGGACGTGTGCCAGCCCTTGCCCGAAGAGTGAGTCGTGCCAGAGCCTTCTCACGGGCGCATGCCGAGCACCGTAGGCGACCCATAACCTGATTTTATCTTAAGGAGTGCAGGAGCGCAATGAGCAAGATAACGGTAGCGTTTCTCAAATGCGCCATGGTCTACTTCGTGTTGGCCATGCTCATCGGCATATACATGACCGCAAGCGGACCGGTGTATCCCTACAAGCCCATACACACTCACTTCAACCTTCTCGGCTGGATGAGCATGATGATATACGGTGTGGGTTATCACATACTGCCGCGCTTCAGCGGCACCCCGCTGTGGAGCGACAGGCTCGCCACGGTCCACCTGTGGACGTCCAACATAGGGCTGGTCGGAATGGCCATAGGCTGGCTGGTGGCGGGGTTCGGCGGCGGAATCGGCGTACTGCATATCTTCTCGCTCGTCGAAGGGCTCTCGATAGTCTTCTTCGTACTGAACATGTTCATGACCATAAAGCCGGCTCCGGCGCTCAGGAAACCGCAGAAGTAAGCAAAGCAAGGAGGAACATATGTCCGAACAGAAGATAACAAAGGATATGAGCATCGGCGAGGTGCTGGACAAGTATCCTGCCACGGAAAAGGTCTTCATGAAGTGGTTCGGCAACGGCTGCTTTACCTGCCCGGGCGCAAAGACCGAAGACATAGCGTTCGGTGCGACCATGCACGGGGTGGACGCGGACGAGGTGGTAAGAGAGCTCAATGAGGCCGCTGAACAGGAAAATCAATAAGGATCCGTTAAGATGAAGGAAGAGGCCAAGATAACAAAGTATCAGATAGTAAACGACGTCATCAAGGAGTACCCCAACACCATAGGGGTCTTCAGCCGTTTCAACATAGACTCATGCTGCGGCGGTGCCGCAACCATTGAAGAGGCGGCCCTTCGGGACGGGGCCCCGCTCGATGAACTCCTCGAGGAACTCAACAAGGCCGCGGAGGAGTAGGGATATCGGCTCGACACAACCAGCGGCCCGTCTTTAATCCATGGGGCGTTGCAGCCCACGGGACCGAGACGGCATGGAGGTTCAGGGAATTGACACAGGCTTCAGAGATAACCCAGGCTGACGTACTTGAGGCTTTGAAGGGGGTCATGGATCCAGAACTCAACAAGGATCTCGTGAGCCTCAACATGATAAGGAACATAAGGATAGAACAGGGCAAGGTCTCCTTCAGGCTCGTCCTCACCACCCATGCCTGTCCCTTGAAAAAGGAACTCGAGAGCGCGGCAAGGGATGCGGTGGCACGGATACCCGGGGTTACCGAAGTATCGGTCGAGACGACCGCCGAGGTGCCGCGCACAAAGGGCCTTCCAGAAAAGGAGCCCATCCCGGGGGTCAGGAACACCATAGCCGTTGCCAGCGGCAAGGGCGGGGTGGGCAAATCAACGGTCTCGGTGAACCTCGCGCTGGCGCTATCGAAGAAGGGCTCGAGGGTAGGCATACTGGACATAGACATATACGGTCCGAGCATCCCCACCATGATGGGGATCCACAAGCCGCTTGAGGCCACTGATGACAAAAGACTCATACCGCATGAAAGCCACGGTATAAAGCTCATGAGCGTGGGGTTCATGCTCGACGAAGAAACCCCGCTCATATGGCGCGGGCCGCTCGTGATGCAGCTGGTCCAGCAGTTTCTGAAAGGGGTTGAGTGGGGTCAGCTCGACTACCTCGTGATAGACCTGCCGCCTGGCACAGGGGATGCCCAGCTCACGCTGGTGCAGACCATACCCCTTACAGGGGCCGTTGTGGTCACCACCCCGCAGGACGTGGCGCTCATAGATGCAAGGCGTGCCATAAAGATGTTCGGCGAGGTGAAGGTCCCCATACTCGGCATAGTCGAAAACATGAGTTCATTCGTCTGCCCTCACTGCGGGCATGAAACGGAAATCTTCAGCCACGGCGGCGGAGAAAAGACGAGCCGGAGGTACGATGTCCCCTTCCTCGGCGCAATCCCCATAGATCCCGAGATAAGAAAGGCGGGAGACGCCGGAACCCCCGTAGTCGTGGCCGCACCGGATTCGGCGCAGACCGCTGCATTCATGAAGATAGCGGAGCAGGTGGCGAGCAGGATCAGCGTGCTGAACCTGTCGGATTAGCGCGGGGCCCGGGGGTCTTCAAAGATCCGACTATCTCGTTGACATCCCTGATCCCGTGTCTTTTCATGTAATCCTCGATCCCGTCGATTACCTTTACCGCCGAGTCGGGCTCAAGGAAGTTGGCCGTGCCGACCTGAACGGCGGTGGCCCCGGCGATGATGAACTCGAGCGCATCGGTCGCAGTGACGATCCCTCCCACTCCCACAATGGGCACCCTTGCAACTTGCGCGGCCTCCCAGACCATTCTCAAGGCCACAGGCCTTATGGCGGGCCCTGAAAGCCCACCGACGGTAGTAGCCAGAACAGCACGCCTCGCCTCTACGTCAACGGCCATGCCGGTGATCGTGTTCACGAGGGATATGGAGTCTGTCCCTGCATCCTGGACGGCCTTGACCATCACCTTTATATCCGTCACGTTGGGCGAAAGCTTGGTCATCACATGCAGGCCGGTGGCCTTTCTTACGGCCCTTACGACCTTCGACGCCTCCACCGGGTCCGTCCCGAAGACCATCCCCCCTTTCTTCACGTTGGGACAGGAGATATTTATCTCCACAGCATCGACACCCCTTGCCCCGTCGAGCCTCCTTGCAACCTCCGAATACTCCCGCACGGTCTCTCCGAAGATATTGGCGACAACTCGTGTACTGAACCTCCTCAGAAGCGGCAGCTTCTCCTCAATGAACGCCTCGACGCCCACGTTCTGCAGCCCTATCGCGTTCAACATGCCGCAGGGTGTCTCGATGGTCCTCGGTGCGGGGTTACCGTCCCTGGGCCTCAAGGAAAGCCCCTTGACGACCACGGCGCCGAGTCTGTTCAGGTCCATGTAGGGCGAAAACTCGATCCCGTAGCCGAAGGTGCCCGAGGCCGTCATGACGGGGTTTTTAAGCTTCAACCCGCCTATGTCGACGCCCAGGGCGACCTTGCCCGAAGCGGTTATGGAAAAAGAAGTCCTGCCCATTGCATACCCCTCTCAGGCTACGATACGATCAAAAAGAATCCCAGTCTATCTCCTCGCTCGCGAATACCGGGCCGTCCGAGCATACCATGGAGTAATGCTTTTGCTCCTGGGGATGCGGCCTTGTCTTAACTGCACAGCCGAGGCAGACCCCTATGCCGCAGGCCATTGCCCTCTCGAGCGAAACAAGGCACTTAACCCCCCTTCTGCGGGCGGCCTCTGACACGGCCATGAGCATCCCGAGCGGGCCGCAGGCGTAAACCGTCCTGCCTTCGACCAGCTCTCTATCCAGTAGATCCGTAACAAGCCCCCTTGAGCCCACGCTGCCGTCCTCTGTCGTAACCCTAACGCGCACCCCTGCCGCCCTGAACGGCCTTACCAGCCGCACCTCCTCCTTTGTTCTCGCGCCGTAGAGCAGGACCGGCCTGCGACCCTTCCCTGCGATCCCCTTGGCAAGCCAGAAAAAGGGCGCAACCCCTATACCCCCGGCGACCATCACGAGACTTTCCGGATCACGCACCATTGGGAAACCGTTACCGAGCGGACCGAGCACATCAACCCTGTCGCCCGGATCAAGCTCGGAAAGCATCCCGGTTCCCCTGCCGACCACCTTGTAGAGTATCTCGATGCCTTTCCTTCCCCCCAGTACGTCGTATATGCCGAACGGTCTTCTGAGGAGCGGATCCAGAGCACCGGAGACCCTGACCATCACGAACTGACCAGGCCTGAACCCCCTGCCCTTCCAGCGCAGCGCCATTCGGAAGAACGGACCGCCCACGTGTTCGTTGTATATGACCGTTGCGTTCGACATCTGTTAAATACCCCGGCAGCTCCCTTGTTTGAGCTCAAGCCTCATGACTATCGCATCCTCGTCGCCGTAGTACCTCTCCCTTACGAACGCCTCTTCAAAGCCGAACTTCTCGTATAGTCTTCTCGCAGCGGTATTGGACCTGCGTACCTCCAGGAATACGGAGGAGATACCGCTCTGCTCCATGTAGTTCAGAGCGAACGACAAGAGCCTCTTTGCAAGCCCCATCCCGCGCAGCTCAGGGGCCACTGCGATGTTCATTATATGCGCCTCTCCCACTACCATCCAGAATACGATATAGCCCGCGAGCACCTCCTCTCCCTTGTATGCAACCCTTTCGACGAATGCGCTCGAGACGGGGTTGTGGAGTTCGCTCTCGAACATCCCCCTCGTCCACGGCTGGGGGAATGAGAGGTTTTCAATCCTCAACACATCGTCCAGGTCGTCTTCTGTCATGGGAAGGATCCGGCAGGCAGTCGGGATATGTCCTCTGGTACGCAATCCGGTGCTTCTTCTTCATCTTTATGGATCAAGGAGGATAAGACCTTGAACAGGGCCTCTGTACTGCAAGTTAAGGTGTGGTTTACTTTTCGTTTACGGTAAATATAAGGTACCAGAAGTCCAGTTTCTTGAGCTTGAACTTTCTCTTGACCTTCAGCTTGGCCCTTGCTATGAATTCATCCATGGAAAGATCGGAGCGCCAGCCTATCTTCTCGCTCACCGGTGTTATGACCTTCTCAAAGCCGGCCACCATCTTGTTCTTGCTCTGGAAGTGGTTTACGATGACTATGTCCCCCTCCCTCTTACACACCCTCTTCACCTCGTCCATGACCCTGTAGGGGTTGGGCACAACGCTCACAACGTGCGATATAAACACCTTGTCGAAGCTGTTGTCCGCAAAGGCAAGGTTCATCGCATCCATCTCGAAGAGCCGGATGTGGTCGAGCCTGTTGACGATGACCTTTTTCTTCGCCTTCATGAGCATCTCTCTCGAAAGATCGATGCCCACCACCTCACAGTTTCTGGGATACAGCGGAAGGGAAAGCCCTGTACCGACCCCCACATCAAGCACCCTTTCGCCCGGCTTTATATCCATCGAGCTTATGGCGCATTTTATCCTCGGATAAAAGAACCTCTTAAAGAGCGCATCGTAAACGTTCGAGTAACCTCTGTATATCCTCTTTACCGATTCGAGTTCCAAGTCTCCGCTCCATTAACAAGCTGTTATGGTCTTTTAGGTATACTATATTTTATCATCCCCCGGTTTGAAAAGAAGTTCCGCTGCCACGGGCCTTACCCCCGACCGTTACGGCAAGCCCGTGAGTCCTTCACCGAAAGACACGCTTATGCAACGTTTATCACACGGGATACTATGGTGCTTGCGTGGATCGGTCGGATATACGCGACAGTACCGTGTGCATGCAGCAGGCGCAGCAGGGCTGCTTACCGTCCCACCACCCCGGCAGCGTCCAGCGGTCAATTCACCCTTCCCATTTAAGGAAACCCTGATTTATTGCCCGTCTCGTCATTGCAAGCGCAGCAAAGCACCGGATCCGATAAACGGATGAAGCGACCTCGCCGGGTAGAAGGGTTCTTATCTCCTCCAATCTCGTTTTTAATTAAATCAAACACTTAGAGATTGTTTCGCCGGGCCGGCCCCCTCGCTCCGCGTCGGAACAAGCCTCTGCAATGACGGATTAATCAGAGCTACCTTAAATATATATCAACATTCCACGGTGTACAATCTTTTTCTTCCGCTGTGAGGCCATCCCCGGGCAACGGGATAATGCACTGAACGATATCGGTTCACACGCCGCCCTTTCCGAGACGCTGAACATGGCACCTACCATAGGACCGACCGTATCCAGATGGTTCCGCTGAGGCACTCTACGGTATAAGGACCGCCGCCGCGATCACAGTTGTGTATTTGCCGTCGCTCTTGACTATGGCCGACTGCGTGATGTTGGTCGTCTTGACTATCTTGTCGCTTATCCTGTAAATCTCCTTTTTCTCGTCCCAGCCGAGGTTCTCATCGAGCTCTATGCCGAGTGTGGAGGCGAGCATGGCCGCCGCAAGGTCTTCGGCATAATCCCCTGCGACCGTATCGGTCTGTCCGTAGGCGTGGTGTTCGCTCAGATACCCGTAGAGCTTCTTATCGACCGGCAGGGCGCAACCGATGGAGGCCGCCATGAGGCGACGGGGCTCGTTGCTCGAAAGCCTGCTCATCACACAAAAGGTCACCTGTCCCGGAGAGAGCCTCTTCATACCCTGGCTTCGAGAGATCACCTTGCATCCGGGGGGAAAGATGCTTGATACCTGGACCAGATTAAGCTTCTCTATGCCCGCGTCACGCAGAGCGAGCTCAAAGGAGTGGAGCTCCTCCTTGTGTATGCCCACACCTTTTGTAAAAAACACTCTCTTCGGAACAAACATGGTCTTACACACCTCCGGTGATCATTTATGATGTATGGTGTTCAAAGGCTTACAGCGAAGACCGATCTTCCCGGCGAAGCGACCTCTCCATGTAACCCATGACCTTGTAGGCCAGTCTCGCCGCAAGAAAGTCGGGGGCGACATTGCCCGGTATGGGGCTGAGCTCGACCAGGTCAAAGCCCACGACGTTTTTCTTCGATATGACTGTACCCAATGCATCGAGGACCTCATACCAGCCAAGCCCGCCAGGCTCAGGGGTACCTGTTGCGGGCATTATCGAAGGGTCGAAGACATCGAGGTCTATCGTGATGAAGACCTCGTCGGAGAGTCCGTCCGCCACGGCTCCCCAGTCCACCCCTTTTCTTATATCGGCTGCGTAGTACGTCCTCACAGCCGTACAATCCTTCAGGAACAAGGCCTCTTCCCTGCTCAGGCTCCTCACCCCGGCCTGCACGATCGGGCATATCTCGGATATCCTCCTCGCCACACAGGCATGGTTGAAGGGGGTATCCTGGTATCTATCCCTCATATCGGCGTGTGCGTCGAGGTGAAAGACGGAAAGCGTAGGGTGCCTCTCTCTCAAGGCCCTTACCAGCCCAAGGGTCACACTGTGCTCCCCGCCCAGAAGCACCGGAACCCTTCCATTGTCCAACACCTCGACGGCCGCATCCCTCACCCTATCTATCATGTGCTCCGGCCCAAGCGCCGTGGGCTCAAGCGGGGGCAGGGTCTCTATACCGGCCTTGTACGGCTCGAAGCCGAGTTCCTCGTCATAGAGCTCCATGTGCGCGGAGGCCTCTATGATGGCCCTCGGACCGTTCCTCGTCCCGCTCACATAGGATGTCGTAAGATCATAAGGGACCTGAAGTACGGAGAAACGCGGGGCCCTGTCCCGCCGTACCTCCTCGTCGAGGCCGCAGAAGTTAAAGGCAGATCCGGTGGCCGTCAATCCCATATCCTCTTTCTGACCCTGAATGCATTCTTGAGGCTCAGGTCCGGAAGCTTTCTCTTAACCCCATTCATCCTCTGAGCCAGGGCACTTACTATTATGGGCAGCGCTATGGTCGTATCGCTGTTTACAGTCACCCTCTTCGAGTTCTTGGCGATCTTGCCCCAGGACTGGGCCTCCTCGAAGGTGCAACCGCTGAGCCCTCCCCAGTGAGGCGCATCGGCTGTTATCTGTACGGCGTACTTGTGTCCGGGCGTGCGCTTGCACATCATCTGGGCCGTAACCTCCGTCTGCTGTATGAAGTTCTTCGGCGTGCCGCCGCCGGCGAATACGATCCCTGAGTTCCTGGCCCTTGAAGTGAGGTGCGCCGTCTCCTTGACGTCGCCGACGACGTCGAAAAGGAGATGGTCGTCACCGTCCTTCAACGCAAGCGCTATCCCTATGGACGAGTCCCCTATGGCCGGACAGTATACGTGCACACCCGCCTTGTACGCGGCCGTCAGAATACCTTCCTTCCTGCTCCTCTTCGACAGGTCCTCCCCCATCAAATACAGAAACTCCCTCGTGGTGTAAGGGCGCCTCTCGAGGGTGTTGGAAAAGCTGTATATGTACTCATCCGATGAGTTGAACTCCTCTTCGAGCGCGAAGACGTCGTACATGCGGTCTATGCCTGCGTCCCTCAGGTCCTTGTCGTCGACGGCGTGGGAGCCCTGCCAGTGGCGCCACCCCAGCGTCTCGTGTATGTCGTGAAAGAGGTTGGCCCCGGTAGAGACCAGGCAGTCTATGTACCTGTTCTTTATAAGATAGACCATGAGCTCCCTCATGCCGGCCGGGACGAGCGCACCGGCGAGCCCGAAGAATATGGTCGTATTTCCCTTGAGCATCTCCTCCCATACATCGGCCGCCCTGGAGAGGTTTTTCCCCTGGAACGCGGTCTGCCCCATGCCCTTTAAAAGATCCGAGATGCTCGCATCTGGATCTATCCTGACCGGATTCACACTCCTCTTGATGTACTTTTTCCTCTTTGCTGCGTCGAACTTCATCAATCTGCTATCCTTTCCTTGAGATTCTCGTACTTTGACATAACCTTGCTGCCGTAACGCCTGGGCAAGGGCCTTCCCAGGCGAAGCCTCGCCGTCACATAGCCCGGGCCGCTGTTGTAGGCGGCCAGGGCCTTTTGCCTGTCATCGCCGTACCTCTCCAGCAGGGTCGCAAAGTAATGCAGCCCCAACTTGACGTTGAGGTACGGATTGTACAGGGTCCTCTCCCCCTCCCATCTTATGTTCAACTCATCAGCAACATGCCTGCCGGTCCCCGGCCTCACCTGCATGAGCCCCACGGCCCCCTTCCTCGACTTGGCCCAGTTGTAATAGGTGCTCTCTGTCTCGATCAACGCAAGCACAAAGAGCGGGTCGAGGTTGTAGTTTCTGCTCTCCTCCAGTATAACCTCGGAAAGCCTTATCTTCTCGGCCAGCCCCAGCCCCGTACGGTAACCGCTCAGGACGCTCAGGACACGGTACTTCTCCGTGGACTCCACCTCCGGACGCACGAAGGAGTGACCCTCGATGGATGCGACCTCACTCGACGGCGTCACCGAAAGCTCGACCGAGGCCATGATGCACAGGGAGATGAAGACCTTCTTCAGAAACCTCTTTTTTCCGTATCCTTCCATCGCAACCCTACACTGTGTTTAACGTAACAATGTATTGTTTTTTGGCTTCTGTGTCAAGGTATTTGAGGTTGTTCCTTGAGCTCCTTTACGTTCAGGCGCAGGTTCCTCGAACCGTTCCACTCATCCATGTACGGGTAGAACGCCACATCGAACCTGCCCCCCTTTACCGGGTGCGAACCGGCCATATCAAAGGCAATGGCGTACCTCGTGCGCCCGCTCTGTCTGAGCATCATCCTCAGATGCCTCTTGGCGACCACCTCCGTATGCACTATGTCCGTCCCCGTGGCACACAGAAGCGGTCTTTCGTTCGAGCGGCCGAACGGTGCAAGCCTCTCTATCTCGCTTACAAGCCTTGCGTCAACCTCATCCAGAGACACTATACCGTCAAGCTCCACCTCAGGTACGAGGTCATCATCCGACAGTGTCCTGTTGAGGAGTTCCGTATACGCCTTCTTGAAGTCGTCTATCCTGTCCCTTCTGACCGTGAGCCCGGCGGCCGCCTTGTGACCCCCGTACCTTTCGAGCAGACCGGAACATTCCCTCAACCCCTCCATGACGTTATACCCCTTGATACTCCTCACCGAGCCCTTTCCCGTCTCACCCTCGACCGCTATGAGGACGACCGGCCTGTAGAACCTCTCGACAAGCCTTGAGGCGACTATGCCTATGACCCCGGGATGCCAGTTCTCTGAGCTCAGCACTATGGCCCTGTTGAGGGGGCCGTCCCCGACCATCTCCACCGCTTCCCTGCGCATCCTCTCTTCAACATTCTGTCTGGAGGAGTTCTCCCTGTCAAGCCTGCGCGCAAGCTCCACGGCCTCCCTCTCGTCCCCGGTCACTAGCAGCCTGAGCGCAGTATCCGCCCTCTCCATCCTTCCGGCGGCATTTATCCGCGGTGCGATCTGATAGGCGATATTCTCGGCCGTAACCTTGCCGCGTCTTATACGGCATACATCTATCAACGCCTTGAGCCCCGCCCTTCCGGTATTGTTGAGTTCCTTGAGGCCGAAGCTTGCAAGGACCCTGTTTTCGTCGACGAGCGGCACCATGTCCGCCACCGTGCCTATGCAGACGATATCAAGGTACCTCTTGAGGTTAGGTATCCGGTCCTTGAACCACCCGGCATCCCTGAGGCCGGCCCTCAACGCAACCATGAGGTTGAATGCGACCCCCACGCCGGCAAGCCCCTTGAACGGAAAGCCGCAACCCTGCTGCAGCGGATTGATAAAGGCGCAGGCCCTGGGAGGGTCGCCTGACACCTCATGGTGATCCGTAATGATGCAATCGATCCCGAGAGAGCGTGCGATGTCGACCTCGTCGTGGTTTGAGGTGCCGCAGTCAACGGTTATGATGAGCCTCACACCCTTTTCGTAAAGGGCCTTGATCGCACCGGTGTTCAGACCGTAACCCTCGGTGCGCCTCTCGGGGATGTAACAGAGCGTATCCACCCCTATCTCGCGGAAGAAAAGGTGCAAAAGCGCCGTCGATGTCGTGCCGTCGACGTCATAGTCACCGTAGACGGCGATCTTCTCACCGCGGGTCACAGCCGAGACGATACGCCTTACGGCGCTGTCCATGCCCTTCAAGAGGAACGGGTCGTAGAGGTTTTTCAGGTCGGGCCGGAGAAAAGAAAAGGCCCTGTCACAATCGACAAGGCCCCTGTTTATCAAGAGCTGGGCCGTCACAGGAAGGATATTCAGCTCCCTGCCCAGTTCTTCCTGGAGTTCCTTGTTTACCGGGTTGATCTTCCAGCGCTTTTCCATCCTTGCGGTTATGAGACAGGCCCCCAGGGCGATTTCGGGAAACTTAAATGTGCAGAGAGTGTGCAAAGACACCCGGCGGAACGAAATTTAGGACATTCTAACAGCAAAGAAACACGCGGTCAAGGAGTGTTTTCCCGTTCATAATTTTCCATGCGGATCGATGTGGAGATGAGGATGCACCTGGCAGGTGGTGTGAGAAAAAGTTCCGGAAGACTGAATAAAGGGGGCACGCCGGTCGGCATGGAAAGTACGTGGGAGAAGCTCCTTTCCGGTTGAATATGCACATCGAGAGCTCGTCAGCCGCCCACGGAAAAGGCCGGCCCGAAGCCACCCCGGCAGGGCTACGAAGAACGACCCCGCTATGGGACCCCCGTAACTACGGCGGAAAAAAGATAAACGCCGCCGTCGGGATCCAGTGGCAGCCGTTCCCATTGCACGTCGTGGAGCTTGACCTCGGTGTGCCGCTTTACCAGGATCTCAACGGCCAGCAATTGGAAGAGGACTACAGGGTTGTCTTCTCCTGGTACGTCGAGATACCGACGAAAAGAAGCATAAGGCACACCGGCGCCGGAAAGCCGGCCAAGAGCCGGCTCGGGTTCTGATCCTTTGAAGATACAAGGCGGGTCAAGAAACCTGAGCTTCCCCATCCTGCTGGATCGTGAAGGCGAGGTGAGGCGTGCCTACGAGGTCGAGGCGTTGCCGACGAGTTATATCATCGGCAGGGACAGAAGGATCATAGGCAGGATAATCGGGGCAAGGGAGTGGTACGGAGCCGCATCGATAAGGTTCTTTGAGGCCCTGCTCGGCCGTTGAGGTGCTGCAGGTTACGTAAGGAAAGATCCACCGGAAAAGGGCTGCATGTTTACGCACCTTTACGGATCGACCGTAAACCGAGGATTCCCGGCGCCGACCGGCTACACCCCGGTACTCCGTTCGAACGGATACCGTGCCCTGGTACCACTTATCGGCAATGACATGCATTGCCTTGCGGCTGCAACGCATTCCCAAAAGCAGGTGCAATATCACATGCAGTTGAGAAGGAAGCGGGTGACGGGCCGATTAAAGGCCGAGGGGGATAGGTGCGGTGCCGCAGGGTCCCTTGTGCGGAAGCGACCTCCACCAAAATGCGTGCTAAACCTTGATGAGCTTACCCTGCTTCTTCTTCCATACGAACAGAAGCGGGCTTGCGACGAATATGGACGAGTAGGTCCCTATCAGGACACCCAGGAACAGCGCCAGCGAGAAGTCATGGATGACCTCCCCGCCTATGGCCAGAAGCGCTATGAGCACCAGGAGCGTGGTTCCGGAGGTCACTATGGTCCGTCTGAGCACCTCGGTGATGCTCCTGTTTATGAGAGGGACGATCTCTTCCTTGGTCTTTTTGCGGAGGTTCTCCCTTATCCTGTCGAAGACCACGACGGTATCCGTGAGCGAGTACCCGGCTATGGTCAGAAGGGCGGTTACAATAAGGAGGTTTATCTCCTTGTTCAGTACAAAGAGTATGCCGAGTACGGCCAGGACGTCATGGAACGTGGCGGCGACCGCCGCCACGCCGAAGCGGAACTCGAACCTCCAGGCCACGTAGAGGAGTATCCCTACAAGTGATATGGCCACGGCCCAGAGGGCGTCCTTCTGAAGCTTCCTGCCGACGGTCGGCCCGACCTCTGTCGTCGAGTCAACTGTAAAGGGATTATCCGGCATCTCCTTTGCGAAAATCTCGCCGATCGCCTTGGCCAGCCCGCGTATATTATCCGTCCTCTTGACCCTCACAAGGAGCTTGCTGGTGCCCGCGAACTCCTGCAGGTCCGCGTCATCGAACCCGTTCTTCTCCAGGACCTCCCTTACCACCTGGATCTCAAAGGGCTTTTCAAACCTGAACTGGACCGCCACCCCACCGGCGAAGTCGGTTCCAAGGTTCGCCTTTCCGAGCGGAATGGCTATCGCCGCAACGAAGCCCACTATCACCAGTACGGCCGAAACCACGAGCGTTATCTTGCGCTTGCCCAGAAAGTCTATGTACCTTCTCTTGATGATCTCCATCTGTACTCCGCTCAGATGCTCAGCCTCTTTACCCGGAACCGTTCGTTCTGTATGTCAAAGGCGAGCTTGGTACCAATGAGAGAGGTAAAGAGGTTTATGAGTATGCCGAGGCTCAGGGATACGGCAAACCCCTTTATCGGTCCGCTCCCGAACTGAAAGAGCACCGCTGCTGTTATGAGGGTCGTAACGTGGGAGTCCACTATCGTCCACCACGCCCTGTCGTAACCCGCATCCACCGCAGACCCGGGGGTCCTTCCGGCATTGAGCTCTTCCTTGATCCTTTCGAATATCAATACGTTCGAGTCCACACCCATGCCTATTGTAAGCAGTATGCCTGCTATGCCGGGCAGCGTCAGGGTGGCGTTGAACCAGCTCATGGCGCCGAGCAGCATGATTATGTTCAGTACGATCGCGAAGTCCGCTATGACGCCCGACAGCCTGTAGTAGAACACCATGAACAGCAGGACCAGCACACCGCCGAGCAGTATTGCCCTCACGCCCGCCTCTATGGAATCCCTGCCCAGCGTGGGCCCCACTGTCACGTTCTGTATTATGTTCACCGGGGCCGGCAGGGCGCCCGCCCGCAGGATGATGGCCAGATCCCTCGCCTCATCCACGCTGAACCCACCCGATATCATGGCGTTTCCGCCGCTTATCTTCTCCTTTATTACAGGGGCTGAGTAGACATTTCCGTCCAGTATTATGGCGAGGCGTCTGCCCACGTTCTTCTCCGTGATCCTCTCGAATATGCGCGCGCCGCTGGAGTTGAAGGTCAACGAGACGTAGGGCTCGTTGAACTGCCGGTCAAAGGCGACACGTGCGTCCGAAAGAAGGTCTCCTGTCAAAAGGACCTCTTTCTTTACGAGATAGGGTATCTTCTCCACCCTGCCGGTCTTCGGGTCCTTGCTCTTCTGGTAGAGGAGCTCGGAACCGAACGGCGCGCCGAAGTCCATGGCCTCGTAGGGATCGTTCTCCTCGTCGAGGAGCCTGAACTCGAGGACCGCGGTCTTTCCGATGAGCGAGATGGCCCTCTCTGGGTCCTTGAGGCCAGGAAGCTGTATCACGATCTCCCTTTCACCCTGCCTCTGTATGAGCGGCTCGGCCACCCCGAACTTGTCTATCCTGTTTCTTATGGTCTCGAGCGCCTGTGTGACCGCCCAGTCCTTTATCCTCTCCACCTCCTTGTCCAAGAGCCTGTAGACAAACCTTCCGTCATGCTCCTCGGGCGGAGAGAAGATCCCGTACTCATCGGCCATGAGACCCTTTATGGAAGAGGCCGCATCATCACCGTAGAACGAGATCTCTATTGCGTCCATACCCCTTCTTGCAACATCCGTATATGGGATCCCCCCCTCCCTCAAGAGACCCTCCACGGAATCGGCAAGCCTCTGGGTATAGTTCTCAACGGCCTTTTCCTGGTCCACATCGAGCACGAGGTGCATCCCTCCCTGCAGGTCGAGCCCCAGGACTATCTTAGGGACGTTAGCCGCCCAGAAAGACGGGAGCTTGTCCGAAAGCGGGGTGGACGGTATGAACAGTATCAAGGCCAGGAGCGTGAAACCTCCAAGAAGCAGACCCCGCCATAAGATGCTCTTCATAGCTATTAAAGACTCCGGTCCATTGATTTAAGGAAGCCCTGAAAAACCGCTTCTTCGATCATCATTGCAAGGGTGCGCGGCCCCGGCGGATAAAGCGGACGGGGAGACGACGGAACATCTCCCACTGTTTGACTTCATGGAAGAAAGACCGCTTCGCCGCACCTGCAACAACAACTCCGGAGGTTTTTCAGAGTCTACCTTCTTCATGTTAAGAACAAAAATGTCGGCATTGCCGACACCGCACGAACACAAGCAGTGGGAGCCATGCGGTCTCGCCTACTTTGAACCGCCCCCTTCTGAAGAGACCCTCTTACCCTGGATCGCGTTCTTTTCGATCTGGATCCTTACGTTGTCCGCGATCTCGAGGACCAGAAGATCGTCCTTGACGCTCTGGACCCTGCCGTGGATCCCTCCTCTGGTTACGACCCTGTCCCCGGGCTTGAGCTGCTCGAGAAGCTCACGGTGCTTTTTTGCGCTCTTCTGCTGGGGACGTATGAGAAGAAAGTAGAAGACCACGATAAGGATGATGAAAGGAAGCATGCTCGCGATCCCGCCGGGACCGCCGGGTCCGGCACCTTCCTCTGCAAAGGCCACTGCAACCGGCAATAGGTACAACACTTGTTACCTCCTTATAGAGTGCTTACTGTATTAATCCCAACTTAGAGTAAAAATCCTCTTTGAACCCGGACAGATCTCCGCGCTCTATGGCATCGCGCAGCCTGCACATGAGGGTTGCGTAATAGTGGATGTTGTGTATCGTATTCAACCTCGACGCCAGGATCTCCCCCGACATGTAGAGGTGCCTGAGGTATGCCCTCGAGTAGTTGGTGCAGGTGTAGCAGCTACACCCTTCATCCACCGGAGAGCCGTCGCGCGCATATTGACTGTTCTTTATAACCAATTTCCCCCTGCTTGTAAAGAGTGTTCCGTTCCTGGCGCACCTGGTGGGCAGCACGCAGTCGAACATGTCCACGCCCATCTCGACCGACGTGACGATATCCTCCGGTGTTCCGACCCCCATGAGATACCTCGGACTCTCCTCGGGCAGGCGGTCGACCGTGGCCCCGAGCATGGCGTACATCAGATCCTTACCCTCCCCCACGCTCAGCCCGCCTATGGCATAGCCGTCGAAACCTATCTCCACGATCCTCTCGGCGCTCCTTGCCCTCAGGTCCTCGTACATCCCGCCCTGGACTATGCCGAAGAGAGCCTGATCCCGGCGCCTCTTCGCCCTCTTGCACCTCAACGCCCACCTGTGGGTAAGCTCCATGGACTCCTCGGTGTACCTCCTGTCAGCCGGATACGGGGTGCAGTCGTCAAAGGCCATGATGATGTCCGCACCCAGCGCCTCCTGTATCTCCACGGACCTTTCCGGTGAGATGAAGCACATCGCGCCGTCTATGTGAGACCTGAACTCAACCCCCTCTTCCCTTATCCTGCGCAGCCCCGACAGGCTGAAGACCTGAAATCCTCCGCTGTCGGTGAGTATCGGCCCCTTCCAGTGCATGAAGCCGTGCAGGCCGCCGAGGTCCCTGATGAGCCCCTCACCAGGCCTGAGAAAGAGGTGATAGGTGTTGGCGAGTATCATCTCCACACCGCAGTCCACGAGCTCCTCCGGTGTCATCGCCTTGACCGAGGCCTTTGTCCCCACCGGCATGAAGGCCGGGGTCTCCACCGTGCCGTGCGGTGTGGTGATGCGACCCCTCCTTGCACCTGTGGGGTCCGTACTCAAAAGCTCGAATCCGAAGTCCATCCCTGCCTCTCTATTCCAATCCCCGCTCAGACGATCAGCATGCAGTCGCCGTAGCTGAAGAACCTGTATCTCCGTCTTACGGCCTCCCTGTATGCGGCGAGAACGGTCTCCCTGCCGGCGAAGGCGGCCACAAGCATCACGAGGCTTGAGCGGGGCAGGTGAAAGTTGGTGACAAGCGCATCCACGACCCTGAACCTGAAGCCGGGTCGTATGAATAGGTCCGTTCCACCTGAAAGCCTGGGTCTCCCGAAACCGTCCATGAAACACGCCTCGAGCGTCCTGGTGACGGTCGAGCCCACGGCCACGACCCTTCTCCCCTCCTTCTTGGCCGCTGATACGGCCGAGGCCGTGGCCTCGGGGACCATGTAATGCTCTTCAGGCACCCGATGTTCCGACACATTCCCGTCCCGTACCGGCAGAAATGTGGCAGGCCCTGTATGGAGCGTCAGGTAACGTATCTCCACCCCCATATCCTCCATCTCCTTGAGGATATCCTCGGTGAAGTGCAGTCCGGCCGTCGGTGCGGCCACCGCACCCTCGTTCCTGGCAAAGACGGTCTGGTATCGCCCCGAATCGATCTCCACGGCCTCGCGCCTTATGTACGGGGGAAGCGGCACCTTCCCGTACTTACTGATCATTCCACCGACATCCTTCCCGCAAAGCAGGAACCTCCACAGCCCCTCGCCGCAACGGCCGAGCGCTCTCGCCTCGAAGTCGTCCCCGAAGACGACCCTTGTCCCCTCCCTTATCCCCTTGGACGGGCGCACCATGCAGCGCCAAACCTCGCCGTCCCGTTCCATGGTGTCGCGGCGTACGACGAGGAGCTCCACCCTGCCGCCGGTGACCTTCCTTCCCGCAAGCCTTGCGGGAATCACCTTTGTATCGTTGAAGACAACGAGGTCACCCGGCTCCAGGTACTCCAGGATCTGCGTAAACACCCTGTGCTCCAGCCGGCCCGACCCCCTGCGGAGCACCATGAGGCGCGAAGCGTCCCTTCTTGAAAGGGGGTACTGTGCTATGAGTTCGTCAGGCAGAAAGTAGTCGAATTCTTCGGCTCTCATCTCGTCTGCAAGGAAGAAGTGAAGTCCCCGGAGCGTGAACGCGGGATATCTTCAAATGCAAGGAGGTCTGAGGACCTCCACAGGGGTGTGCGGGAGGTCTTCGGCGTGCACGGCCCCTTACGATGATACCTTGTTCGCTGTACACCGTATGAAATGAAAGGGCGGGCCCATCCGCGTGGTCAGTATATCTTGCGGATGAACGTTCCCGAGTAGTAGTGTTTGAGTATCTTCCTGTAGCTGTAGCCTTCCTCCGCCATGCCCTTGGCCCCCCACTGGGAAAGCCCCACCCCGTGCCCGGACCCCCTTCCCCTGAAGGTGAAGGTTGAGCCCCTTTTCTTGACCCTGAACAGCGTACTCTTGAGCATGCCGTAGCCGAGGACCTTTCTGAGCTCCTCGCCGCTGAGCGTCAACTCGCCCCCTTGTCCGTCCCTTATGACGAGCGCCTTGACCCGGCCCGTAGGGGTCTTTTCCTTGATCTTGATGCTCCTCGGTATGCCTATGCCGTAGCCCGCCCCGGCGAGCATATCCCCGATGGCCCGGGCCGAGAGCGAGAGCTCCCAGCGGAAGTTCGGGGCTCCCTTGTCGTGCCTGCTCTTGACGGCCCTCAGGTACGGGTAATCGATGGACCATACGTGCTTCGACGACTCTGTCATCCCGCCGGCATTAGAGTGATAGACCGTAAGCGCCGGGGCCCCGTCATAAAAGAGTACCTCGCCGGAGGTCTCCATTACGGCAAGCATGGAGGCCGCATCCTCTACGGCCGCGCCGGTGTATACCTGATCCATGTGGGTGGCTGTCAGGTCGTACAACGAGCCCTCCCTCTTGCGTTTCTTGTAGATCGCATACGTGCGGGCAACCACGGCCTGTGCCTTTATTGCATCGATCGGCCACTTCGAGGATATCTCGTTGTTTATGATACCGACGAGGTAGTCCTCAAGCGGCATCTCGTCTATGACCACGAGGCCGTCTTCGTCTGCATAAATCTCCAACACACCCCTGTAGGGCCTCTTCCCTATATAGATGAACTCCGCGCTCGGACTGAACCTGAGCGGCAAGGAAGCCTTCTCTCCGTTGAGCGTCACCGCGTTGCCTCCAAGATGCCGCACCCTTATATGCCCCGCTCCCTCGGCTCCTCTTATCTCGATCTCTTCCGTACCCTTCAATACCAGGACCCTTATCATCTCCTCCCGACCCGCCGCCTTGTCCTGGCGAGACGGCCCGGGTGCTGCGCAACCGAAAAAGACGAGCGAGATGAGAAGACAAACGAAGAGGAGCCTTGTTCTTTTCAGATCCATCTTCAACCGAGGTACGTCCTTACGATGTAGAGTATCACGAGCCCGGCCGCCATGGAGAAGATGCCCATCACCCTCAGGTTGCGGTCGCTTACCTCCTGGATGAGAAAGGCCCACTCCTTCACCCTGGCCGGAAAGGCGAAGTAGGGGATCCCCTCTATGACGAGGATCGCGCCGAGTACGCTAAGGATAAATGCCATGACGTATTGAGCTTACGGTTAATAAGCAAAAACACCCCGCCAGTGCCGGATGCTGTCTTCTACTTCAACGACGAGACATATCCCGCAAGGGTCCGTAACTCCTCTTCGCTTACAAGTCCGTTGTAGACCGGCATCGCTGAAAGCGGCTCAAAGCGTCTGGTATCCTTGAGGAACGCATATATCCAGTCGGGGTTGAGCCTCTTGCCGGCACCGACGAGGCTTGGGCCGCTGAGCCCGCCCACGGTCCTCCTGCCCTTTCTTATCCGGTGGCAGCCGTAGCAGCCGAGCTTCTTTTCAAAGATTATCCTTCCCTTGACGCTTCTTGAGGGCCTTATGATCCCCTGCTTCACCAGGCCTGAGCCGAGGCCCATGAGGTAGGCCGCCACATCCCTGGCCTGTTTCGCGCTCAGGGCGGGGTGGTCGGAAGTATTCGTCTCCGTGATCGACCCGTATGCCATGGGCCTTATGGGATCGGGGCTCTGAAGCCAGCCCTCGAGGAAGCCCTTCCTGAACTTGCTTCCCGCGAACCACAGGGCCGGTCCTTTACCCCTGACGGCCGTTCGCCTCAAGGCGTGACAGCCGCCGCAGCCCCTGGAATCGAAGATCCTCTTTCCTTCGGCCGCGGACGCCGCGTCTGAAGGAACCGGGGCGTGGACAATGAAAAAAGACACCAGCAAAACCGGCCAAATGAGCCGCTTCCAGGCGATCTTCACCTCTCTCCCTCCCTCACACTATCTCGTACTCCTCCTGATGAAACGTATCCACAGGCTTTACAACTATCTTCTTCCTGAAGCGCTTCGAGAGATCCGTGACAAGGTCGCTGGCGCTCCCCCTCAGCCGCTCCGCGATCACTGGGTTTGCATACACAACGACCTTCCTCCTTCGTGCGGGCATCTCCTTTATAAGGTCCCTGTATATCTCCATGAGCACGGTGTCCTTTCCCTTTACAAGTCCGTCACCATCGCAATACGGACAGGGCTCAAGGAGCGTTTGCGTGATACTCTCCCTCACCCTCTTCCTCGTCATCTCGACGATACCGAGCTCGGAGACCTTCAGTATGTTGGTCCGGGCCTTGTCCTTTTTAAGCGCCTCCTTGAGGCCCCTGTAGACCTTCTCCCTGTTGGACTGCTTCGCCATGTCTATGAAGTCGATCACTATGATACCGCCGATATTGCGCAGACGCAACTGGTGTACGGATTCCTTTACGGCCTCGAGGTTGGTCTTGAGTATCGTATCCTCCGAGCTCTTCTTGCCGACGTACTTGCCGGTATTCACATCTATAGCGGTCAGGGCCTCCATCTGGTCTATGACTATGTGCCCCCCCGAGGGCAGCCATACTTTTCTCTCCAGGGCCTTGGCAAGCTCGACCTCTATGCCGTAGGCGTCGAACATCGGCTCCTTGCCCTTGTAGAGTTCAACCTTTCCCAGGAGCTCGGGCATGAACTCCTCGATGAACCTTACCGCTCTTTCGTACTCCTCCTTCGAGTCTATGACGAACCTCTTTACGTCCC
>Ga0256830_1000313_pt1 | contig 42405 bp, 32 predicted proteins | sample 128326metaG_FD_190537 | JGI IMG/M metagenome (GOLD analysis project Ga0256830, IMG submission 190537) | Hydrothermal vent microbial communities from Lau Basin, Pacific Ocean - 128-326 | ecosystem: Environmental > Aquatic > Marine > Hydrothermal vents | place: Pacific Ocean: Lau Basin | collected...
AAACATGTGCTTATTCCAGTCCTTGCAGTTCTATCCCTCTGCAGATAAGCGGACTTACGGACGTAACCGCTATTGCTGCAGGAAGTCGCCATACCATCGCGCTTAAAGCCGATGGCACAGTGTGGGCGTGGGGAAATAACGGGTCCGGACAGTTGGGGGTAACAACGACTGAAACATGTGGTGATTATTCTAGTCCTTGTAGCATTACGCCTGTGCAGGTAAGCGGACTTACCGACGTAACCGCCATCGCGGGAGGAGGTCGCCATACCCTCGCGCTTAAAGCCGATGGCACGGTGTGGGCGTGGGGGGGTAACCAGTCCGGACAGCTGGGAGACGGGACAACAGATGGCAGCACTACGCCTGTGCAGGTAAGCGGACTCACGTATGTTACCGCCATTGCTGCCGTATGGAGACACAGCATCGCACTTACAACCGACGGCACGGTGTGGGCGTGGGGGGCTAACCGGTCCGGACAACTGGGCGACGGGACGACAGATGACAGCACTACGCCTATGCAGGTAAGCGGTCTTACCGACGTAACCGCCATCGCTGCCGGAGGTGCCCATACCCTCACGCTTAAAACCGACGGCACGGTGTGGGCGTGGGGATCTAACTGGTCCGGCCAATTGGGAAACGTAACGATAAACACCTTCACCTCCACACCTGTGCAGGTAATAACTCCATAACGCCTACCGCCTCTATTCCCTCTGTGGTTTTCTTTTTAACCGCAGAGGGCGTAGAGGGTGAGCTGGTTTTGGTATTATTAAAAAGTATAGATAAGTTAAACCATTACCTTAGAGCTGCATACACAATCTAAAGCGGAAACCTATATACTGTGGAAGGCTATAACAGTTTGTTCCGGCACTTTCCGGCGAGACTAAGACGGAAGTCAAAGTGTTATACAGTAAAAGCAAGAAAATGTTTCAGTACTTCGTTATGCCTTTAATGCTTAAATGGAATTGAAACCTTGAAGCTATACTTAATTAACAATGTCCTTTTCCGGATGCTGGATACAGCCGCGGCCTGCTACCGTATTTTTGCTGGATATATATTTTTCGAATAGAATATTTCGGTCATTTCGTGGTCCAGCATAGTACTTACAGCCTCTTTGCCTTCTTCGCTCAGATCGCCGCTTGCGCTGCCAAATAGATATTCGTCCAGCTTGAATTCATTTAGAATCATCTTTGTGTGAAACAGGTTTTCCTGGTAAATATTGAAATCAATCGTACGATAACGTTTGAGCAGCTTTTTGTTGATAAACTCCTGGATCGAAAGAATTTTATGGTCGATGAACAATTTTCTGCCCTTGGTATCACGCGTGAATCCGCGAACTTTGTAATCGATAAGAACTACATCGGACTCGAAGCTTGAAATAAGATGGTTCAAAGCTTTAAGCGGCGAAACCTGTCCACAGGTGCTTACGTCTATATCAACCCGAAATGTAGAGATTCCTGTTCTTCTGTTACTCTCCGGATATGTATGCGAGCAGATATGACTTTTGTCCAGATGAGACAGTTGAGTCTCAGGCAGCGGACAGTTTGGATCTTCACTTATCAGCATTGTAACGCTGGCGCCCATTGGATCATAGTCCTGGGTCGATGTATTGAGGATGGTTGCCCCGACTATATCGGCCACGTCGTGCATTATTTTTTTCAGCCGTTTCGAGTTATATTCCTCATCAATATATTCCAGGTACTCTTTACGTGCCTGGGCCGTAGCGGCATAACATATGTCGTAGATGTTAAAACTCAGGGTTTTTGTAAGATTATTAAAGCCGGCAAGCTTGATACGCTTTTTTTTGGGCTTTTTTTTCGCCTTTTTCACTCATTAACCTTCCTGCAAGTGGTATGGCCGGAAAAACCGGAACTTATAATTTTTACGAAATAATCTTAATATGTCAAATTCATCGTAGCTGTCGTAGATGTTTACTTTGATTTTCCGTTCCTGATTTAATTAAGCTAATTGGACTATGCATATAATTCTACCAAACGAACAGAAGATCGAATCACTGCCGGGCGAAAGTATACTTGCCACCCTTCGAAGAGAAAAAGTGTATCTTGTCGCCTCTTGCGGCGGCAAAGGTATCTGCGGCAAGTGCAAGGTGCGCATCACTCACGGTGAAGCTGACAAGCGCTCTGTGATAAGACTTACAGAGCAGGACCTTGATCAAGGTTACACACTGGCTTGTCAGACCTATCCTAAAAGCGATGTCAGTATAGAGATTCCTGAGGAATCAAGGCTTATTGTCGGTGATAAGATAGCTGTAGGACGTGCTGATGACCTGATTAAACTCAAAGAAAAATTCGGCATTGTTCTTTCTCCTCTGGTAAGGCGTATTCCCCTTGAACTGCAGCACCCAACTCTTGAAGACAACATAAGTGATCTTGAACGGATAAAGCGTGGTCTTAATATTGAAGACCCTGACTCTGCGGAGCGGCTGCATGTACGCTATGGTCTGCTACGGCTGATGCCGGACGCTCTCAGAAAGGATAACTGGAGAGTAACCGTCACCATCGGTACCGGTGAAATCCCTGAGCTTTTGGCCGTGCATCCAGGCAGCGAGGCAACAGCCCACTACGGTGTGGCAGTGGATATAGGTACAACAACAGTGGTTCTTTATCTGGTGGATATGGTAACCGGCAAACTACTGGATGTGGGATCAACTTATAACTCGCAGATGCAGTTTGGTGATGATGTTATCAACCGTATTGTTCATGCAACAGAGCAGGGAAGGATGAAAGAATTACAACAAGCGATCCGATCCGATATTAATGTTCTGCTCGACCCGCTTCTTGAAAGACACGGCCTGACACCTGACGACGTGGATTCCGTTGTTATAGCCGGAAACACCACCATGACACAGCTTTTCTACGGCCTGAATCCGCAGTACATTCGTGAAGAGCCTTATATCCCTGCGGCAAATTCCTATCCAGAGATCCATGCCGGGCAGGTTGGAATCCGCATCAACAACGGAGCGCCTATATTTACTGTTCCCTGCGTGGCCAGCTATGTGGGAGGCGATATCGTTGCCGGAGTTGTCGCTTCCGGCATGGCTAAAAGAGAGGCTTTCAGCCTGTTTATGGATATAGGCACAAACGGCGAGATAGTGCTTGGTAATAATGAAATGCTCATGACGGCAGCCTGTTCTGCCGGCCCCTGTTTCGAGGGAAGTGGAATAAAGTGCGGTATGAGGGCTACCGAGGGAGCTATCGAAGGAGTTGAATTTTCTTCTGAAACATTTATACCCAAGCTCAAGGTTGTGGGAGGCGTTAATAAACCTCTGGGCATCTGCGGCTCGGGCATGATTGATGCCATAGGCGATATGTTTCTTAAGGGCATAATCGACCAGAGGGGTAAGCTGCAGCCGGTATCACCACAGGTAAGAAAAGGTGAAGACGGTATGGAGATTGTTCTTTACCGGGATGAGCAGAGAGATGTGGAGGTTGTTCTGACCGAGCCGGATATAGAAAACATCCTCAGGGCTAAAGCTGCCATACATGCAGGATATTCCGTTTTACTTAACCATATCGGTTTTACCATGGACATGATCGATAAAATCTATATCGCCGGCGGATTCGGCAACTACCTTAACATAGAAAAGGCGGTACTTCTGGGCATGCTTCCTGATGTTGAAAGAAATAAATTTGTCTTTTTGGGAAATACATCTATTATAGGTTCTTATCTTTGCCTCCTTTCGAAGGATATACGAACTGAGGCACAGGAGATTGCAGCAAAAATGACCTATCTCGAGCTTTCCGTCTCGCCTAATTTTATGGATGAGTACATGTCAGCTCTTTTTCTGCCGCACACCGACATGAGCAGATACCCATCGGTTGAAGCACGGCTGAGTAATAATAAAAAACAGAAATGAAACAATATCCCGAATATCTTGAAGAACTAATAGAGTTTCTTAAGATTCCCTCCATCTCGACTTTACCCGCCCATAAAAATGATATGAGACAGGCGGCGGACTGGGTGGCTGAGCGTGTCCGTATGGCCGGTATCGAAACTGTTGAACTACATACGGTGGATAACGGGCATCCCCTGGTTTATGCCGCCAGGATAGATGACACTGCCAATCCGACGGTTCTTCTTTACGGCCACTATGATGTTCAGCCGGTGGACCCGCTTGGTGAATGGCATAGCCCTCCATTTTCCCCGCTTGTAAAAGACGGAAAAATATTTGCCCGTGGGGCCTCTGACGACAAGGGACAGTTTGCGGCTCACCTGTTTGCGCTTAGAGAACTCTCAAAGAAGTGGGGAGATAAAAAGTGGCCTGTAAACGTAAAACTGATTATAGAGGGGGAGGAAGAAGCAGGTGGCGTCTCGATCGAAAAGTGGGCGTCCGAAAACCCCAAGAAGCTTGCAGCGGATTTTGTCTTGATCTCAGACACGGCATTTATACGGCAGGATGTCCCCTCTATTGATTACGGTCTGCGTGGAATAGCCTATATGGAACTAGAAGTTGCCGGTCCGGTTCGTGATCTGCACTCAGGAGTCTATGGCGGTGGTATCGTCAACCCCTTAAGTGCGTTGGCTCACATACTGGATAAACTCCTGGATTTGGATTCAGGCCGGGTTAGAATCCCGGGCTTTTACGATAGTGTGGTTGAAATCACGGAAAAAGACCGGAGATATGCTGCCGAGGTTCCATTTGATAAGGCGGATTTTCTCGCAAGGGCAGGGGTGAAGGAAGACTGGGGTGAAACAGGATACACGACATACGAGAGAATAACGTCGAGACCCTCTCTTGATATAAACGGTATATACGGAGGTTTTCAGGGAGAAGGGGCAAAGACTGTGTTGCCCAGAAGAGCCGGAGCAAAGATAAGCATGAGACTTGTGCCTGAGCAGGAGCCGGATATTATTCTGAAACAGACCACGGAATATGTTAAAAAAATCGCTCCAAAAGGGGTGGATATCTCCTGCAAGCCCGTATACTTGGCAAAGGGAGTGCTTCTGGATACGGAAAGCCCGTATTTTGAGGCAGCGGGTATTGCGATGGAAGAGGTTTTTGGCAGGCGCCCGGTATTTACCAGATCAGGCGCATCAATACCGGTTGCCAATGTCTTTAACTCTATACTGGGATTGGACATAATATTTATGGGACTCGGCTTGCCGGACGATGGGCTTCACTCTCCGAACGAAAAATTCGAAACAACCCAGTTCTATAAGGGTATAGAGGCTGTTATTAAATTCCTGGAAAAAGTGGGACAGATGTCCTGAAAAAAACTGTTGCGGACTGCCTGTTTTTAGGGTATGCTTTTTTTATAAAACTAGTCCTAAAGGAGGTTTTTAAAAGACATGGAATTTTGGGAAGAGGTCAAAAAGGATGTTCAAAAAGGGATTAAGGAAGGGATGTCCATGGTCAAAGCCGGAGCAACTCTGGCAGCAAAGAAGGTGGATGCGTTAACCCAGGAGGGCAAGAAGCGCTACCAGAGCTTCGACCTTAAAACCAAGGTCCATAACGAGATTGCTGAGCTTGGTGCAAGGGTTTATTACCTCAATAAGCAGGAAAAGATTACAATCGAAGATTCAAAAGCTAAGACGATCATTAATAAAATACGTAAGCTGGAAGAAAAAATAGCAAATCTCGAGGGGAAAAAAACATCCGGATCGGCAAAGAAAAACACAACCACAAAGAAGTAGTGGACCGGCTTAAGCCGGTCACACCTTCACCCTTTATTTTTCACCCTTCATGATTCTTAATGCCTGCCCTGTATGGGATGCCTTTACATACGCAATCTCATCCGGCTGTCCTTCGGCTACAATAAAGCCTCCAGACTCACCGCTTTCCGGCCCTAGGTCCACTACCCAGTCGGCACACTTTATCATGTCGAGGTTATGTTCCACGACCAGCACGGTATTACCGTCGTCCACCAGCCGGTTTAAAATTGTAAGAAATTTTTTGATATCATGGAAATGAAGCCCGGTTGTGGGTTCGTCAAGAATGTAAAGCACTTTTCCGCGACTGGATGTGGCGCCGAGTTCAGCGCATATTTTCAGCCTCTGTGCCTCACCACCGGAAAGGGTCGGAGCCGGTTGGCCTAGCTTCAAGTATCCGAGCCCGATTTCCACAAGTGGGGTAAGACGTTTTGTGATGGCCGGGACAGCACAGAACAGGTCTATTGCTTCGTCAATTGTCATATTAAGCACCTGGTGGATGTTTTTGCCAAGGTACGTGATATAAAGAACTTCGGACTTATAACGGCGGCCCTTGCACTCGTCACACATTACGTAGAGGTCTTCAAAAAAATACATCTCCAGCTTCTGACTCCCCTCGCCTTTGCATGTTTCACACCGTCCTCCCGGGACATTGAAAGAAAAATGGCCGGCTGGAAGCCCCAGCCGTCTTGCCTCGGGTTGTGCGGCGAATTCCTTGCGGATGTAGTTAAACACGTTCAGATAGGTGGCAGGGTTTGACCTTGGGCTACGACCGATCGGCGTTTGATCTATGAGTTTAACTCCTCTTAGATGTTCAACACCTTTAATTCCTTTAAATAAAAGATCTGAAGAGGATGTTTTAATCCCCTCCAATTCATCCGCTTTAAGAGCTAAGGATACCGCAGGGTAAAGGGTGCCGGTTATCAGTGTGGATTTACCCGAGCCGGACACACCGGTTATGCACGTAAATGTTTGAAGCGGCACTGACAGGGTAACATTTTTTAAGTTGTTGGCCGAGGCCTCCTCAAGGTGTAACCAGTTTGCCGGTTTTCTGCGCCGCCATGCATGTGGAGTTGGTATTGTCTCCCTTCCGCTGATATATTTGGCTGTTAGAGTATCTGTGGCATGAAATACTTTTGAGCTTCCACTGTATAGAGCTTTACCACCCTGGTGCCCTCCGCCGGGTCCCATCTCGACGATCCAATCCGCCGATTCTATAACCGACCTGTCGTGTTCAACCACTATAACGCTGTTGCCGGTTCTTGAGAGGTCTTTGAGGATAGACAGAATCCGCTCCGTATCCCTTGCATGCAGCCCTACAGTAGGCTCATCCAGAACGTAAAGCGTACCGGTCAGCCGTGCGGAAAGCTGGTTGGAAAGGTTTATTCTCTGGGCTTCACCGCCGGATAGGGTTCTGCTCTGCCTGGACATTGTAAGGTAATCCAGGCCTACGCGGCGAAGAAACCGAAGCTTTTCTTGTATTAGGCGGAGCATCTCGCCGGTAAGTTTGCGCTGGTGTTCAGACAGTGTCAGAGAAGCCTGCCACTGGTCAAGCTTGTCAAGCGGCATTTCCGCAATGTCGGCGATTGATCGGCCCGCAATCCGGTAACCGAGCGATTCCTGGCGCAGGCGTGCGCCGCCGCAGTCGGGGCATGGAAAGGCCCGGCGGTACCGGCTGAGAAAAACTCTAATATGAAGTTTATAGCGGCGTGATTCCAGCTCTTTAAAAAAGTCTGTAACAGAGTAAAAGCCGGAAGCTCCATCAAAAATTAGAGATTGTTGTTTAGCCGGAAGCTGAGCGAATGGTGTGTTTATATCAATGCCGGCCCGGGTTGCCTGGTCCAGGAACTGCCGGTGCCATTCATAGTGAGACGGCTTTGACCATGGCTCAATTGCACCACGGGCCAGTGAGAGATTTTTATCAGGAATAACACGGTCTGGATCGTAGCTTAGTATATTGCCGAATCCGTTACAACCTGGACAGGCGCCGGTTGGATGGTTATACGAAAACAGAAGCGGCTGAGGCTCCGGCATACTAGTACCACAATCGTTGCAGGTAAGCCTGGATGAAAATTTTTCCACACCCCCTTGCAGCATATCTACAATAACCATCTCTTGACCTTGCTTCCAGGCCGTCTCAAAAGAATCGGAAAGTCTGCTACTGTTTTCCTGGCTGATCACAAGCCTGTCCACGACAACCTCTATCAGGCCGGGTAAGGGATCTTTCTCTACTTCCTTACCGTTTTGTCTGAACCTGAGGAATCCCTGTCTGCGCAGCATCTCGATGCGATCCGCCGCTGACTCAAAACATATAAGGGCACGGTTTCCTGATCTGGTCTCGATCAGTTGAGCTACTGCTGTTGATGGTGTCCACCTGAAAAGCTCCCTGCCGCAAGATGGACAGTCCGGCCGCGCAAGCGCGGCGTAGAGAAGACGGAAGTAATCGTACAGCTCTGTGGCTGTGCCGACAGTTGAACGTGCTCCGCGTGTAGTGTTTCTCTGCTCAAGAGCAATGGCAGGACGTATGTTTCGGATAGAGTCGACATCCGGCCGGTCGATCTTTTCGAGAAACAGACGGGCATACGTGGAGAGAGATTCTATGAATCGCCACTGGCCCTCGGCAAATATGGTATCAAATGCGAGTGATGACTTTCCTGAGCCGCTCACCCCTGTTATCACTATCACCCTATCCTGGGGCAGGGAAAGTGTTACGTTTTTAAGATTGTTCTGGCGTGCGTTTTCGATTATAAGATCTCTTGCGGGCATAACTATATAGTTTAACAGAAGCTGTGAAAATGTAATTTTCTTGCTGTTTCACGTAGAATATTTTTCAGGGAAAGGAGAATTATTTAATGAAAAACAAAATTACAATCGTAGGAGCCGGAAATGTCGGAGCTTCGGCTGCGCAGCTTATTGCTCAAAAAGGCCTTGGGGATGTGGTGCTGGTGGACATTACGGATGGAGTTCCACAGGGAAAGGCGCTTGATATGGCAGAGGCCTGTCCGGTCTGGGGCTCTTCATCTGCCGTTACAGGAACCAATGGGTACTCGGAGACCGCGGATTCTGACCTTGTAATAGTTACGGCGGGACTGCCCCGAAAACCCGGAATGAGCAGGGACGATCTTTTGCAGGCAAATGCAAAGATAGTAGGATCGGTAGCTATGGAGATACGGAGGACGTCACCTGAGGCTGTTGTTATAGTGGTCAGCAATCCAATGGATGTAATGGCTCAGCTTACCTGGCAGAAAACCGGGTTTCCGGCCGATAGAGTGATCGGAATGGGAGGGATTCTGGACTCGGCCCGTTTCAGGAGCTTTGTCGCAATCGAACTTGGAGTTTCCGTCCGGGATGTTTACGCTCTTGTCATGGGAGGGCATGGAGATTCCATGGTGCCGCTGCCGCGTTACACAACGGTATCGGGAATTCCTATAACCGAACTGTTGCCGGAAGAACGTGTGGATGTGCTTATAGATCGAACCCGCGCAGGCGGAGCGGAAATTGTGGGGCTGCTTAAGACCGGAAGCGCTTACTACGCTCCGGCCGCTGCTGCTGTCCAGATGGCAGAGGCGATACTTCTTGATGAAAAACGTGTACTTCCCTGCTCGGCACTGCTTGAAGGGCATTACGGTGTAGAGGGCGTATACTCCGGAGTTCCCTTGAAGCTGGGCGCCTCCGGAGTTGAAGGTATTTTAAAATTAGCCCTCTCCGAAGATGAACTGCAAGCTTTTAAGGCTTCTGCAGATACGGTTCGATCGTCGGTTGAAGCTTTACTGTAATTGCCTCAGCCGCTGCCGTAAGCGTGCAGCCCGGAAAGAAGCAGGTTTACTCCAAGGTAAGTGAAAATAACGGAAATAAAGCCGATTAGTGACAGGACTGCTGTTTTTTTACCTCGCCAGCCTCTCATTAACCGGCTGTGCAGATACAGGGCGTATACAAACCAGGTTATGAGTGACCAGGTCTCTTTCGGGTCCCAGCTCCAGTAAGTGCCCCAGGCGCTGTCTGCCCAAATAGCGCCTGTTATTATGCCGAGCGTAAGCAAAGGGAAGCCTACGGCTATGCTTTTATAGGTGATTTCATCAAGCATATCGGCTGATAGAGAGAAGAATGAGAGCGGTTTTTGGAGTGATAGTCCGAAACGCCAGGTGATAAACAGCAGAGCCGGGTAAGCAAGCATAGTCCAGAACCAGAATGAGGAAATTTGAGCCGGTTGCAGGTCCGGCATAAACAGGGTTCTTGCTGTCATAAGAAGCAATGTCCAGATGAACAAGCTGAAAGTGAACGACCAAAACAGATAAGATGCCGCCTTTTTTTCTGTAGAGGCGATTATGAGATGTATATTGGCTGTGCTGTAAGAAACGGCAAAGGCTCCATACCCGAAGAAACTTATAAGCACATGTGCTATCAGCCAGTTCGACTGAAGCGCCGGCACCAGTGGAGCGATATCTTTGGACATACCCTGCATTTCTATAAAGGCCAGGGCCAGACCCGCGACTGGGGTTACAAAAGCTCCCAACGACCTGTTTTTGTAGGCAAACTCTATAATTAAATAAACTATTATCAAAGACCATACAAAGAAAACCAAGGATTCGTAGAGGTTTCTAAGCGGGGCCGACCGTGCGATACCAAGCAGAAAAGAACTATCCGGCGAAAAATGCATCCACTGAGTATAAGATTCACTCCACCTCACCAAGATAGCAGATGTCTGCGCTATAAAGCCCATAACAGTTATGCTGGTGGCAGCAATTCCTATCCCTTTGTTTTTAAAGGCCAGATAGCCTATATAGGCTATCATGGCCAGGATATATGCAAATGTTGATATGTTAAAAAGCTCTGAACTTTCCATTAATCTTTTCCTCCCAGCCTTGTTACTATACTAGAAAGCATTTTATCAACATCCCTCTGGAACGAATGCTTGTTCTTATGCGCGCTGGCTCCTATCAGGATATTGGTAGAAGTGCCGTTATCAGGAGCGGCCTGAACGAGTATCCAGATCTTGCGGTGGCTCATGAAAAAGGCCACATACAGGGCCAGCGACATTAGAATGCACCCCAGGTAGACAAGCCAGACCCCAGGGTCTTTACGCACTTGGAGACCTGTGTACTGAGAGCCCCAGTAGTGCATGAATTCAAGTGATATCCCTTCATCAAGTTTTCCGGTTTCAGGATATCGTTTCCATATCCAGCCGACTTTAACACCCTTTTCGGTAGCATACTGGATTTTAACCGCAGGGTTGTTCATAGATTCGGCATATGTGAAGAGTTGTCCTGTCTGGCGGTCCGTGGCCAGGGCAGGAGAAAAGTCCAGTACAGTGGCTGAATGTTGAGTCCCAGGAATCTGGAATGTCTGGTTCTTTCTGGCCCAGACCAGCTCTTCCGTAACGCCTGGAGCTGTTACCTTAAATACAAACCAACTGTTTGTAGGATTTGGATTAAAACCAAAGCTCGACTGATAGAACGTGATGCCTTTATAGGTCAGTGGATCATTAACACGAATCCATTTTTTTAGTACTTCCTTGCCGTTTTCATGGATCGACAGTTCGCTCTTAAATAGCTTAGGCATATCTGAACCGCCGTAGAATTCTGTCTCATACCAACTGCACTTTATTGTAAATCCAAGCGGGATAGGTTTGCCGGTTCCGTATTGATACGCTACATCGGAACTCGAGCCTTCTGTCAGGTTCAGCCCGCCCTTAAATCCCCAAATAACTCCAATGATTGCGCCTAGAAATATAATTAAAATACTGGCATGAACAACATAGACCCCCAACCGTGAGTATGCGCCTTTATGCCCGTAGACTTGTAGTGAACCACCTTCCTCTTTGTTGATATTAGGGAGAAATCCCTTTGCTTTTATAACGTCCTCAACAACCTTGCTCACATCTTCCGGTGTTGCTGTGACGCTCGCTTCCCTTTTAATGCTGAGATTACGGATTACGTTCTCTTTTAGCGGTATTATAGGATCGGTGATCAGTTTCCATATGCGGGGCAGACGATCGAAGGAACAGACAAGCAGGTTAAGTGAAAGCAGGCAGAGAAGCAACAGGAACCACCAGGAGTGGTACATATCCATAAAACCAAGCGCATCCAGAAGTCTATAAGCTGCAGGAGCCATGGATTCTCCCACAAAGGTGGAAATAACCTGTATATTCCTGGCCTTAATAGCGTTTTGTTCGATAACAGTGCCTACAATCGAACTAAGGGCAAGCACAGCGATCAGTACAATCGCCAGTGTTACCGAGGAGAAAAAACTCCATGCTCTCATCACGATCGAGAGACCTTTTTTGTTTTTCGAAGTCATACCTGTTAAGTTTTATTAATGCTTACAAACATAATTATTGTACATAAAATAATTAAGAAAGATCTCTTAAAGAAAATTTGAAAAAATATTAACCACGAGGAACACAAAAAAAGCGAAGAATTGTTTTTAATAGCAGCCCTTTTGGTTGCTTGCTAGAATACATGGAGATGGTTTTTGTTGTCAATTTCGTGGAAAATAAGAAAACAAGTTAGAACTTTAACCGTACCCCAGGCCTCTTTTAACTACAATACATAACACCCCGGATGGCATGCTTGATAAGTAGCCGCTTCTGAAATAATCTTTTTGCCGGTACTCCAGAGCTGCAACTAAACCCGTTTGTCCCCTAAAGTATCCGGCTTGTGCTGCCGAAAAAGAGTACTGGGTGACAAAATTTGTCATGGGGTTTTACTTCCACCTCCTTTTGTGTATAATGGTTTTCGTATTGAAAACCAAGGAATTAATTGCAGTTACTTGAGATGTTAATCGTAAAAAACTTACTGGCATGCTTGTTGCTAAAACTATTGCGGGATTAGGATTACAGGACTATTAAAATATTTTAATTATAAGGAGGTGAAATTTACAAAGCAGGCCAGTTTATCTGGTTTTTATTCTAAAGCAGGAAATTATTCCGTCAAAAAAGACGAAAGGAGAAAAATTGACATGTTTAAAACAATCGAGAAAATGAAATCAAGAGACGAAAGAGGCTTTACGCTGATCGAACTATTAATCGTGGTTGCTATTATCGGAATCCTGGCTGCCATAGCCGTACCCGCATATATCGGCGCCCAGGAAAAGGCAAGAAGTTCCAATGGTGAAAAAGCGGCGGCAGCAGGCGAGGCGGATCTGCAGAACTGGCTTCAATCAGCTTTGAAGGGAGCAGGCGCAGGTTTAACAACTGGTTCTTTAAAGACCGAGGTTGATTCAGACTGGAATGGAACTGTGGAAACAGGTGTAGATCTAAGAAATGATGCCCTTTTTGCTTTAACTGGTGTTGCAAATACGGCTGCTGCCAACTGTTATGCTGATGCGAGAACTCAAGGACTTTCTGGTAATGGTAGTGGATGTGGTGCTGCTGCCCTTATTGCAGAGCTCTCTCCTTGGATAGCGATGGATGCTTGTCCTGCGGCTCAACCTCTTTTCGGCACTGTACAAGTAGGTCCACCACCGATTTTGGCAGATCCAACCGCTGCTCCTCCGTGTACAATAACTTTCTACGCTGATCCTGCATCCACTAACTCTATTGTAATAATTGCAGCCAGTAACGGTCCTGGTGGCGCCGATACGGCAAATGCGCAAGAGCTTGTCAGAAATATGGTAACAGCAGAGTAATTAAAGTTAACAAATACCGAAGAAACATAAAACCGTGGCGTCATTTTTTGGCGCCACGGCTTATTTTGTATGCACTATATAAAGGGAGCGTATAGGTATAGTTTATGAATATGAATAATGAAAATGGTCTTACCCTGATAGAGTTGTTAGTAGTTATAGCCATTATCGGAATTCTCTCTGCGGTAGCTGTGACAAGTTATGTAGGCGTTACAACAAAAGCCGCACGTTCAGAGGCGGTTACACAGCTTGAAAGCTTAAGACTTCTTCAGGAAGAATTCAGGGGAGAGAACAATGTCTATACAAACAGCCTTGGTGTTGCTGGTGATACGTTTGCAATTCGTGATGCAAATGTAGCAGCAATTCAGGCTGTTCTTCCTGCTTTTCAACCCGGCAATGATTCGGTTTACGCTTATTCTGTGATACAAGATGCGGCGCTTCCACCTCCACCTGTTGCAAACCCTTATGATGGTGCAAGTGTGCCGGCTCCTGCAGGTAGCTGTTTTATTGCTATAGCCACCGGCATTGTTAATACCAGAGTGGCGGATGATATTTTTGCCGTAGACTGTAACAACAATAAAAATTATTAGTTGAGCTTCAACTAAAGACCAGGTTTTTAATTTAGTTGAAACTTATCAAATCTTTTAGCGCTTAAATGCATAGAAGCGTAGGTTACAAGCAGGTTGACAAGAAGCAGAGTAAGACCAAAGGTTCCAAGTATTAACCATGATTTTTGAGTAAACTCTATTTTTGTCGACTCCTCTAAAAAAAACAGATAGATGGGGATTACTTCCAATGCTAAGTTAAAGATTATCAGTAAAACCGAAGTAATCATATAGATTGTGCTGCCTGCTTTTGTTTCTTCCCCTGTTTTTTCTTCAGTCACATTTTTTAGGTTAAAAATGCCAAAGGCGATAGTCATACTTACCAGGGAAAAACAGAGTAATGCTGTTGTTATAATTTTTAGAATAAAAAATGGTTTTTCGAGACCTATAAAAACGGATGAAAATATCGTTAGTAATTCTCCTGAAAAAAATATAGGAGTGAAGAAAAATAAAAATTTTGTCCATGTATATCTCTTGGATGTCATAGGAGATGTTTTTAATATCCATAAAGCATTTCCTTCAGAGATAATTGCCGGATAGACAAGCCTGGCACATAATGATGTAATTATGACTAATATCAGGCCGAGGTTGAAAAACGAGATAAAGTACTTCAAATGGGCAGTATATCCCACCCAGTTTAACGGCAGTGAAGCGATGCTGAGCAAGTAGATTGCTATTAATGCAAGAAGAATAAGAAGTTGGTGGACATTTTTAATATCTCTGGTTTGACATTTAAAATCCCTGCTTAGAAGTGTTCTGCTTTGGATATCCAGTATTGATGTTAAGTTCTGAATAAGCTTTGATTCGTTCAGTTTTTTTGCCAGGTTGAAAACAGAAGATGTTTGTACCTGTTTGCTTTTTAAAACCATGCTTTCTGCATGCAATAGGCTCCAGCCTTTGTAGTGATATTTTTTATATATATATGCCAGTAAAAATACTGTTAGGTATGGGGTAAGAAAAAGCAACGCTACAAAAATGAATGTATCATTGTAGTTTTTATTAAGAAATTCAAAAAGAGCCTCGCTGAGCCACCTGTTTGGCAGCAGTATAAAAGAAGGTGTTTTTAAGTCACTTAAAAAGAGCGTAAGATTTGCAAATAATTCAGGATTTACAAACCTTTCGGGTTTAAATATTCTTAGTAATGTAATTATTGACACTACGGTGATAACCCCTGCGGAGGCAATTGCCTTTCTTAGCTTAATAACAGAAAAAATGCCTGATAAGACTATAGTCATGCCAATGCCTATATTTACAGGAATAATCGAAAATAATATAAACAGTATTAAAGAATAAAAGTAATATATAGGATTTGTATGGAATATAAGACCTGAAGATACAATTAATGGTATGCCAAAAATTATGAGCATCCATGATGATTTAAGATGTGTTTCAACAAGTCTTGAAAAAAATAGAGAGATCCTGTTTACCGGGGAAGTAAGCAGAAGTTCTAAGTCTGCTGACTGATAGTAGGTGTTAAATGATATTATAACTCCATTAATAATCTGAATAAAAAAGATTATTACGAAAATTAACGAATATCCCTTGATTAGTAAAAGTGAAAAAACATCTGTTGACAGACCTTGCAGTTTAATCATGCCTGTGTTTAACAGCTTTGTAATCAAGATTATGAATGTAATACTGGAAAAGGTATATAAAACAAGGTTTTTATAAAACGTTCTGTTAAAGAGAATAATATTATTTTTTATCGACCATACCACAGGAGAGAGAAGAATAAGTAGCTCTTTCAACAAATACCTCCTTTATGACTCGTAGCCGGAAGTGAGTTGTAAAAAAATATCTTCAAGTGTTTTATCATCAGACTTAGCATGGTCTTTCAAATCGTTGTTGCTTCCTTGTGCGGCTATAGTCCCTTTATTTATAATGGCGATTTTATCACATATTTCTTCAGCTATGGCTATTATATGTGTGGAAAGCAGTATCGTTACACCTTCGCTCCGCAGTTTGAACAAGATGTCCTTTAGTAATCTTACGCCCTTCGGATCAAGTCCGTTATGGGGCTCGTCCAAGATAATTACTTTGGGTTTTCTCATAAAAGAAGATGTAAGTAACAGCTTCTGCTTCATTCCATGTGAGAAATTGCCTACTAACTCATCTTTCCACTTATAGAGTCCAAATATATTTAAATACTCTTTAGCGTTATTTTTGAAGACATTCTCATCCAGCTTGTAAAGTCCGCTTATAAAGGTCAAGTATTCCCATGCAGTAAGTTTGTCGAAAATATAGCTTTTTTCAGGAATATAGGCCAGGATTTTCTTTGCACCAATAGGGTCCTTGCTGATATCATAGCCTCCCATCTTGATACTTCCTGAATCAGGTTTTAGAAGGCCTACCATCATCTTAATTGTTGTTGACTTTCCGGCGCCGTTTGGGCCAAGAAGCCCGAATATGGCAGATTCATTAATTTTGAGAGACAAGTTATTAACCGCTACGAGTTCGCCGTACTTTTTAGTGCAGTTTTGTATTTCTATCATGACGTCTCCAGAATTTCTATTTCTATACCTTTTAAATCATCTATTATAGAAATAATCTCATCTAATCTTCCTTCTTTAAGTGGAATGTGTGTTACATCAGCCGGAAACTGGTAAAAGGCCGGATCTACCGGGATCCATTTGTCAAACCAGACCTCAGGCCATGCATGAAAATAAAAATATCCGTTTCTATAGACCAGCCCGGACACAAGACGTGTTGGTAACCCGGCCGCACGTGTATACGAAGCGTACATGACAGAGCGTTCCAAATAATTACCTGAAAGTGATTTTAGGATATCCTTGGAATCTGATACTGCGAAAACCGGCATTGTCCTTAGGAGGTTATATAGGTATGACGTCAAGTAACTTGTAAGTTGAAGTGCGTCGTTGTTGTTTGATTCTGCATATATGCGGCCTGTATTTTGCAGCGGCTTATAATCACTTAAAACCCACCTGTCCGGAGCAAGGTAAGAATGTAATCCGTCTTTCTTATAAGGCAATGTATATGTTTTTTTCTTTATATCTTCAAGTTCTTCTTTTTTTATAGTAAGAATATTATTTTTGATATTAACAAGACTGCTTTTGTAAAGTCGTTGGTCTAAACTGAAACCGGTTACTTTAAGTTTTAACGAGGTTAGTTTCTCTGGATCGGCGATTGCTTGTTTCGACTTGAAGTATGGCAAGGATGTGTAGTCAAAAACAACTCTGTCGGCAGGGTCTTTTGCGATATACTCCGTCTCTGCATAAAATGTAAGCCCTGTTGAAAGTTTTTGTTTTACCACTATGCCTTTTTCGTTGATCCAGAATATCGAGTCTCCTACCCTGAACTTATATAAGCTTAGTATGTTTATACCTACCTTTATAGGCTTGATTTCTTCCAGAACAACTTGAACATCATTAATAGAGAAGTTGATTATATCCAGCATTTTTATCAGAAAAGGTGTGTTTGGAGTTGGATTTTTCTGGTAAATAACAGGTATCAGGGTTATAGGCAGGTAGAAATCGTTTCCGTCTGTTGATAGTTGATGTGTTGTTCTTTTATCGGCGGAGCCAAGAAAAAAGAGTATACCGTCTTTGTCCGCTTCGCCACTGACTTTGATCCCTTTCTCGTCTTTAAAGTTAGATGTATATTCAAATGACTTAATCGCATAGTTCATAGTGGTGAGGCACTTTAGTTTTTCGAAAAGAACCGTCTCTTTTTCATTCTTCTTTACCTTTACTTGGAGTTCATACTTAATTATGATTTCGTCACCAGCCTTCTCGAAATCGGTTTTAGAAAACCCTGCCTTTTTGGTGCCTACGTAAATATCATACCAGTAGGTATTTTTGCTGAAAGCCTCACTCAATCCTTCTATTCTTTCTAATGAATCTCCTTTATAGTTTTTGTACAACAATATGGATATCAAAACGGCCCATATGCAAAAAACAGATAGATTAATTATTTTTATTGTTTTTGTCATGATAAGCTCTATACGAATACTTCATTTATAAGAAGGTAGTCAACCCGGTATATAACCTGGCAGTCTTGCCTGCTTTAGTTATATACTCTTATTCTGGCAAATTTACCATTCATTAAACCGGATGTCAACTGCCACTTAATTTGTTGACACTTCTTTATCTTAATGGGGGCTGGTAAAGAGCAGTTGGAGGTTTTAAGAACTGTTTGATTATCCGGACTCCGGCGGCTTCCATTTCCGCTACGGCACGCTCTGCATCACCCGGTTTAAGTTCTACAGCTTTGCAGGCCTCCAGAATTACGTTTACTTTGTAACCTAGCTTAATGCCGTCCAGAGCGGTGAATTTAACACAGTAGTCGGTTGCCAGTCCGGCAAGAAACAGCTCGGTTACTCCCATTGATTTAAGGTATTCGTTCAATCCGGTAGCATCTACGTGATTGTTATCAAAGAACCCCGAGTATGAATCCACCTCCGGGTTCATACCCTTTCGGATGATTTTATCTCCTGGTTTTAGCTCAAGGCCTTTCTTAAATTCAGCCCCCGGTGTGTTCTGCACGCAGTGGTCAGGCCAGAGAACCTGTGGCTGTCCGCCTAGTTCAATAATTTCACCAACATTTTTGTTGTGAGATGATGCGAAGCTTTTATGGCCGGCAGGGTGCCAGTCCTGAGTCGCCACTACCAGGTCGAACCTGTCCCGGATTTTAGTTATTATAGGAATGATTTGATCCCCATCATTTACAGCAAGGGTACCTCCGGGGCAGAAGTCGTTCTGCACATCTATTATTAATAATGCGTTCACTTTAGGTGCCCCCTGTTATCTGCCGAGTTAACCCGGCCCAAATACTATTGGCACTGTTAATTAAATATATATTTAAGGTTTCCGTTTCATTTAAGCATTAAAAGCATAACGGATTACTGAAGCATTTTCTTGCTTTTACTGTAACACTTTGACTTCCGTCTTAGTCTCGCCGGAAAGTGCCGGAACAAACTGCTATAGCCTTCCACCGTATAGGTCTCTTTAGATAGTGTATGCAGCTCTTTTGGTATGAACCGCTCATAATGTGTCCAGTAGCCAGTCATTATCCTTTCGATGGTTTCATGTTGGATGGCATTCCATAACTGTCGCCCTGTTTCTGTGTCGCGGGAACCCAGTACGCAATGGAGGAATCCTTTTCCATAGTGATCAACAGCAATCCATATCCAGCGATAGTCTTTTTTGAACCAATATAGGTGTGCATTTCATCCATCTCCACAACTTTACGCGCTGCGGTTGAACGTAATTCCTCAATCGACTCTCCATATGCTTTAATCCAATTATAAACAGTAACATGACTACACCTCAGGAAGCGACCTATTGAACGAAAATCTAATCCTTCAAGATACAATTCCAACGCCTGCCGCTTGATCTCGGCACTCTTTCCGCGGTGCTCAACCGTATATCTGTATCCGCATGCTTTACATTTATGGCGTTGTTTGTCTTTAACAATGCCGTCCTTATTGCCTGATACAGTTGAGCTGTCTTTTCAGATGGTTCCAGACCAAAGGTGGCATGGAGCAGATTACGGCAGTTGCGGTACACGGCCAGTGCCTTGGTCCGGTCGCCCTGTCCGGGATCCTGAAAAGACGGCTCCTCGGGTAAACGGCCGGAGAGAGAGGCTGGGACGCGTGATCTTGGCGGTGGAAAGGGATTTTTGCTTCATTAGCCGCTCTTTTTAAAGACTGATATATAAGGCAGGTTCCTGAACTGATTGTCGTAGTCGAGGCCGTATCCCACAAGGAACTTGTTTGGAACTGTGAAGCCGACGTAATCCAGGGGTACGTTCACCACCCGGCGCTCCTTCTTGTCCAGAAGAGTGCATATCTTCAAAGATTCCGGTGCACGGCTAAGGAGGTTGTCGCGTATATGATTCAGAGTTAACCCGGTATCCACGATATCTTCCACAAGCAGTACGTGTCTGCCTCTGACTTGCTCCCTGATGTCGGCATGCACCTTCACTTTGCCACTTGTACTGGACATTACATAACTGGATGCGATTATAAAATCGACTGTGATGGGGACCTGAATATGCCTTACAAGATCTGAAAAAAACATGAAGGCTCCCTTTAACAGGCCAACGACTACCAGGCTTTTACCGTTATAGTCGTTGGTTATTTCTTCAGCAAGCTCCCGAATTCTGGTATTGATATTATTTTCGGACAAAAACGGTTTTCCGGTAATCATTGTTGCCTCCTTTAGTGTCAAGGTCTAAAAACCCTTGTTTTAATACTATTCTAGCATGCTGCAGGTTACAATATCATATGAAGTCGGGTGTTTATTTACATGTTCCTTTTTGTATAGACAAGTGCAACTACTGTGACTTCTTTTCGGTTCACTGGGACGAGAGACTTAAAGACAGTTACCTGCGGGCACTGGCCCTTGAAGTCGAGTTGCGAGCTAAATCATGCTCAGGACTTGTATTTGACACTTTGTTCTTCGGGGGAGGAACACCATCCCTTTTTTCTCCGGCTGATCTGGAGTTTGTTTTCGAGATACTACAGAACCATCTGTCACTTGAGCTTATAGAGGTTACGGTAGAATGTAATCCTGGAACTGTCTCGGAAGAGTTTTTTAAGGCACTGTCAGGCCTGGGAGTCACAAGGATAAGTTTTGGTGTTCAGTCATTTGATGATCAGTTGCTGAAGTTCCTTGGCCGCTCGCATAGCTCGCTCGAGGCGGTCAAGAGCTTAGAGGCGGCAAGAAAATCCGGTTTCGACAATATTGGCGTTGATCTTATCTACGCAATTCCAGGCCAAACTTCCGTTCAGTGGGAGCAAAGTATTTACCAATCTCTTTCTCTTGGGGTTGAGCACATATCAATTTACGAGCTGACGGTTGAAGATGACACGCCGCTGAAGCGAACTCTGAATGCCGGAAAAATCCGGCTCCCAAATGAATCATTGGTAGAACAGATGTATTTTACTGCGGTTGATCTGCTTGATAAATCTGGGCTTTTCAAATATGAAATATCCAATTTCGCCCGGCATAAAAAACAATGCCTCCATAATATGAACTACTGGGCGCATGGGGAGTATTTAGGGCTCGGCCCTTCGGCCCATTCATTTCTAGACGGACACAGGTTTCATAACACGGCGTCACTGCGGCAGTACGTGGAAACTCTTCTTTGTGGGAAAGATCCCTGTACCGGTATCGAAGAGATTTCTTGTGAAACCGCTGATTTTGAGAGAGTGATGCTCGCTCTGCGCACAAGCGAGGGTGTTGAGTTGTCAAGCCTGACACCCGGCATGAAAGTGCAGGCCGCTTCGCTTATCAGGGAGGGCCTGCTTAAGAGAAAGGCAGGCAACCTTTGTCTGACTTCAAGAGGAATCATGCTTTCCAACGAGGTTTTTCTTCGATTTATGTAGTCTGTTTTGCCATTTTCATCAGGATTTTTATGTTCATTTCTGTTGATTCCGGGTTTACTAACAAAGACGTGAGTGTTATACTTTTTAGATTTTTTAATTTTATTGACTTTATCTAACAAATTATAATTCATACTCTTTTAATGAAAAAAAATGTGTTTGGAAAAATATCTCTGTTTATTTTTTTTGTTACTGCCATGGCATGGGGAGCGCAAGAAACTTTGGCCATTTCCGGGGGGATCGAGGGCGAACCGGTTGTAAAATCTATCAAAGTAGAGGGTAATAAGAAAATCGACACGCAAAGCATCAAGGCTAAGCTGTCCACCAAAGTCGGCGAACCTCTTTCGATGGAAACAGTCAGGCAGGATATACGTACGCTTTACGAGATTGGGTACTTTGATGATGTTAGGGTGGATGTTGACCAAAGCCCTGAAGGAGGGGTAATACTGTATTTCGTGCTTGTTGAAAAACCGTCTCTTACAAAGGTCGAGTTTGCCGGCAACAAGGAGCTCTCCGAAGAAAAAATCAAAGAGCATGTTCTGCTTTCCCCCGGCGCTATGGCTGACTCCAGGCTTATTGATGACAATGCCGAGAAAATACGGCTTTTTTACGAAACAGAGGGATATTGGCAGGTGTCGGTATTTCCGATTTTAAGAATTATTTCGAAAGACGAGGCAACAGTCACCTTCCAGATAGATGAGGGAGAGAAGGTCAAGGTGAAAAAAATCACTTTTGAAGGCAACAAGGCATTGAGTGAATCTGAAATACTCGCTGTTATGGAAACGAAGCCTGCCGGGTTACTTTCATTTATAACAGGTTCCGGCAAGTATGTTCGCGAAGCAATGCGCAATGATCTGGAACGTATTAAGAACCTTTACCATAACAACGGCTACATTGCCGTCAAGGTTGCCGAACCCGTAATCGATCTGTCTGATGATCTTAAGAGCATGGAAATCAGTATCAGTATAAATGAAGGAGATTTGTTTTATACCGGAACTGTTTCCGTCACCGGTCCTGAAAAGATTCAGCGTTCAAAGATTGAAGAGCTGATCAAGTTGAAAAGCGGTGATATTTTCAGGGGCAACCTTCTTAGGTCGGATATTATTGCAATAACCGACTATTACTCGGACAGGGGCTATGCTTTTGCCGACGTGGTACCTGATCTGAATGTTTTGCAGGAAGAAAAAATCGTTAATATCGTGATAAACATCGCCGAAAATTCGCTTGTTCGTGTCGGCAAATTAAACATACTCGGCAATGAGGTTACGCGTGATAAAGTTATCCGCCGTGAGGTCAGGTTGAATGAGGGTGATATTTACCTCCCAAGGCTGCTTAGACGAAGCTATGAACGGATAAACAATCTTAACTATTTCAATACCGTTGAACTGGTACCAAAGCCCAGGCCCGAAGAGGGTTTAATGGATCTTGACATAAAAGTTGATGAACGTTCCACGGGCAGCATGACAATGGGCGGCGGATACAGTTCTATTGACGGCCTTTTGGCCACTGTCGAAATCGTTGAGGGCAACCTGTTTGGACGTGGATATACCCTGAAACTAAAAGGAGAAAAAAGCGGTAGAACCAACAGTTACTCTTTATCTTTTAAAGAACCCTGGTTGAACGACAAGCCGATTTCCCTAAACACAAGCATTTATGACCAGCAGCGTTACTACTTTGACTACAGCAGGCGTGCCAAGGGATTTGGCGTTACGGTCGGCAAGGAACTCTCTGAGTATGTAAGGGGTAGCATAGGTTACAACCTGGAAAGTGTCGATATAATAGATGTTTCTGAAGACGCCTCAATAATTATTAAGCAGCAGGGCGAGTGGGGTAAAAGAACTACAAGCAAGGTATCGCTTTCGCTTTTGCGTGACTCCAGGGATAACTATCTTTATCCGCGAAAAGGCAGCCGTAACTCTATATCTGTGGCTTTTGCCGGAGTCGGAGGTGAGAACGCTTTTTACAGAACGGTTCTTGACTCAAGCCTGCATTTCCCGCTTTTTAAGAACTCTGCATTTTCAATCCGCAGCCGGCTTGGTCTGGCTGAAGGCCTCTTTGGAGAAGAACTGCCGCTATACGAGCGTTTCTATGTTGGCGGGGTTTACACTGTCAGGGGACTGGATTATGGAGCGGCCGGACCTCTTGATAAAGAAACAGGGGAGGAATTCGGTGGTAACAAAGAGTTGATATTTAATGTAGAATATACAACTCCGCTTGTTTTGTCAGCCCAGCTTTACGGCGTGATCTTTTACGACATCGGAGCTGGATTTGACGATAACGAGAACATTGCATGGGATGGCCTCAGGCATGGTGCTGGTTTTGGCTTCCGGTGGATCTCTCCCATCGGCCCGTTACGTCTTGAGTGGGGCAAAAACCTATACAGGAAGGGTAATGAGCCTGGCAACAGGTGGGAGTTTACTTTTGGAACGTTTTTCTAGGTTTGTATTTTTTATTTAGATTAGAAGTAGAAGTACTTTTATTAAAACATAGACGGACACAAAGGTTCGTTTCTACGCTATAGAAGGGGGAAAAAGTATGGAAAATCTTAAAAAGATGTTTTTTGTGGTTTCGGCGATTTTGCTTCTAGGATTGTTTCAGAGCGCTTCCGCCGGGGAGGTTAAGGCAGAGGCAGGGCTCAAAATAGCGTCTGTGGATCTACAAAGGGCATTAAATGACTCCGAGGAGGGAAAATCTGCAAACGAAAAGCTTAATAAAACAGTGCTTAAAAAACAGAAAACCATCAGTGATATGGAGGAGAAGATAAAAAGTCTGCAGGACCAGGTAAAAAAGCAGAGGCACCTGTTTACAGAGGAAGGTCTTAAAACAAAAGAGGAAGAGATAGAACGTCTCCTGCGCAACTACAAACGTCTGGTCACGGATGCTCAGGATGAGCTTCAGAAAGAGGAGCAGCGAATGATTAAGTCGCTGATGTTAAAAATTCATGAGGTTGTGAAGAAGATCGGTAAACGGGACGGTTACTCAATAATTTTCGAGAACAACGCATCGAGAATCCTCTATGCGGATAAAAGCATAGATATTACCGATCAGGTGATCGAGCTTTTTAACAAGAGCAGTAAGTGATGCGATTATACGACCTGGCTTCCACTATAGGCGGAAAACTTCTTGCGGACGATCATGACGCGCAGATTACAGGCGCTGCTTCACTTGAAGAGGCAGGCAATGGCGACGTAACCTATCTGGATTCGACAAAGTTTATAGGGCTTGCCGAAAAAACCAGGGCCACAGCAGTGATAGTTGCCGAGAGTATAAATATTCCGGGCAAGAATCTTATAACGGTGGAAAATCCGAAGCTTGGGTTTGCGCGTGCTATCGAGGCCCTTCTGCCTTATTTGCGTCCGGCAACCGGTGGAGGAATATCTTCTGAGGCTTTTATCGGTGAAGGTGTGGAACTTGGCGAAGATGTCGGTATTGCCCCTTCCGCACACCTGGAGTCCGGTGTTAAAATTGGCGATCGTACGGCTATTTATCCCGGTGTATATCTTGGCCGGAATGTCAGTGTGGGTTCTGATTGCGTTTTATTTCCTAACGCTGTTGTGATGGATGGGTGCCGCATAGGCGCAAGGGTAACTCTGCACGCAGGGTCAGTTATAGGCAGCGACGGCTTTGGTTATGTTACAGACTCTGGCCGGCACCACAAGATTCCGCAGGTTGGCATTGTAGTGATAGAGGACGATGTGGAGATAGGAGCGAACTCAACAGTTGACAGAGCTACAGTCGGAGCTACGGTTATAGGCTCTGGTACAAAGCTGGACAACTTGATTCAGGTGGCACATAACGTAAAGATCGGGTCTGGATGCCTTTTGGCCTCCCAGGTGGGAATTGCCGGCAGCTCAACGTTGGGTGACTATGTAATGTTTGGTGGACAGGTCGGTGTTGCTGATCATGTCTCGATAGGTGACCGTGTTATGGTCGGAGCTCAGTCGGGTATTGCAAAAGACGTTCAAAGCGGCTTGGTGGTTTCAGGTTCCCCCACTTTTGCCCATCGTGACTGGATTAGGGCAAACCTGGTTTTTCAGAGGCTTCCGGATGTCGAAAAAAGACTTAGAGCCCTTGAAAAAACTCTTGATGGGCTCAAAACAGATAAAGATAAATCAGGAGAAAAAACATGATTATGGACGTAAATCAGATAAAGCAGGCATTGCCTCATCGTTATCCGTTTCTTCTTGTTGACCGAATCATAGAAATAGATCCTGGCAAAGCGATTACAGGCATAAAAAATGTTACTGTTAATGAGCAATTTTTTGAGGGACATTTCCCGGGAAAACCAATCATGCCTGGTGTGCTTCAGGTTGAAGCGCTTGCACAAGCTGCCGGTGTTCTGGTGACAAATTCCGGAATTGATGGCAATATGGTCTACTTTATGAGCATGGATAAAGTGAAGTTCCGGAAGCCTGTTGTTCCGGGAGACCGGTTGGTTTTGAAGGTTGCCGTAAGTCACAACAGGGGTAAAGTCTGGAAGTTCAAGGGTGAAGCTTTTGTAGATGAATCTCTGGTTTCCGAGGCGGAGTTTACTGCCATGGTTTCAAGTGAGGAGTTTTGATGCGCAAGTTTGTTCATCCTACGGCGATAGTAAACAAAGGAGCCAAGCTGGGCACAGGAGTGCAGGTGGGGCCGTTTTGCGTTATCGGCGGGGATGTAAGCATAGACAGCGACACCAGGTTGCATGGGCATGTAACAATAGATGGTCATACAAAAATAGGCTCTGCATGCGAAATATTCCCCTATACCAGTATAGGGCTTCCTCCGCAGGACGTGAGATACAAAGGAGAGGATACTCTCCTGGTTATAGGTGATCGCAATATAATACGTGAGTATGTTTCTATCCACAGGGCATCCAGCAGTGGCGATGCCGTAACCAGGGTCGGCAATGATAATTTTATTATGGCCTACTGTCACATAGCCCATAATTGCACGCTTGGAAACGGAATTATAATGGCAAACGCCGCAACTCTTGCCGGGCATTCATCTATCCAGGATCAAGCTGTTATAGGCGGAATTGTTGCTGTTCACCAGTTTACCAGGATCGGTGCATATGCGATAGTGGGCGGCTTCAGCGGTGTGGCGCAAGATGTGCCTCCTTATATGATGGCTTCAGGGGCCAGGGCCAAGCTCTATGGTCCGAACCTCGTGGGACTCAAAAGAGCCGGCTTTTCACATCAGAAAATCGCACTTATTAAGAAAGCCTATAAGATCATCTCCAAGTCAAAACTCTCGCTTAAAGAAGCTCTTAAGGAGACTCAAACTCAAATACATGATTCGCCCGAAGTTGATGCCCTGGTGGAGTTCATATCGGCCAAGAGCCCCAGGGGAGTGCTTCGTTAATAAATAAAAAACTAAAAAAACTAAAAAAAACTAAAAAATAATGAATTATAAATTTACCAGGTATACGGCTTGAGTGCTTCTACTTCAGAAGCCGCACCAGTGGTTTCCGACGGCAGGATGATAGGTCTTATTGCCGGAAGCGGTGAACTGCCGTTTGCTGTTGCGGCCGGAGTAAGAGCCGGTGGATTCGGTCTTGTTGTTTTTGCCCTAAAAGGTCTTGCCGAGGACGGCCTGGCTGCTCTAGCCGACCAATATCAACCTGTCGAGGTAGGGAAACTCGGCAAGCTTATTACCGCAATAAAAAAGAGTGGTGTCCAGCAGGTAGTTCTTGCCGGTAAAGTATCAAAAACCCTGCTTTATAAGATGAACATTGTGCCGGATGTCCGGGCTGTAAAATTCCTGTTTTCATTGAAAGACCGGAAGGACGACACCATAATGGAGGCATTTCTGGGCGAACTCGAGACCGAGGGGGTGAGTGTTGTGGCGACCACGGCTTTTACCCAGTCACTTCTTGCTCCGTCCGGGTGCTTTACCAAACGGACTCTTAGCAAGGGTGAGCTTAAGGATGTACGTTTTGGGGCCGGCTTGGCCAGGGAGATCGGAAGACTTGATATCGGTCAAACAGTTGTTGTTAAGAACCGGGCCGTAATGGCCGTTGAAGCGATCGAAGGCACTGACGAGGCTATAAAAAGAGGCGGAGCCCTGGCTAATAAAAAAGGCGCTGTGGTGGTTAAGACGGCCAAACCGAACCAGGACCTCAGGTTTGATGTGCCGGTGGTAGGCATAGAAACACTTAAAAGTATGAAAGCTGCAGGTGCCTCTGTTTTGGCTGTTGAGGCTGGCAGGGTAATCATTGTTGATAAAGAAGATGTGATCAAGATGGCGGATTCACTTGGAATTTCAGTAATGGGTTTTGATGACTTTAAATGATTAAGGTTGCGGTAATAGGCGTAGGTTACCTGGGTCGACACCACGCCCGTATTTACTCGGATCTCCCTGGGTGTGAGCTGCTATATGTGGTGGACACCACATCCGGCTATGCCGAAGAGATAGCGTCTGCCCTGGGCTGCCGGGCAGAGACCGACTTCCGCCGTGTCATTGGGAAAGTGGATGCCGCAAGTATAGTGGTCCCTACTGTGGATCATTTTCCGGTTGCTATAGAGTTTTTGCGGGCCGGTGCTGATTTATTGATAGAAAAACCTATCACGACTAATATAATTGAAGGCGCCGGTCTTATACGCGAAGCCCAGAAAAGTGGTGCCGTGCTTCAGGTAGGGCATATCGAAAGATTTAATCCAGGCGTAGCGGAAATGATAGGACGCTTTAACGTTCCCACCCTTATAGAGACACAAAGACGCGCACCGTATAGGGAAAGAGGGACTGATGTTGATGTCACTCTTGACCTTATGATTCACGATATAGACATAATCCTCACGATTGCTAACTCGAGGGTGAGTAATGTCAGGGCTGCCGGCGAAAGCGTGATCAGCGATAACCTGGATGTGGCCAGCGCCTGGATAGAATTCGAAGATGGATGTGTGGCCCAGGCTACAGCCAGCAGGCTTTCCTCGGACCAGATGCGCCGTGTGCGTATATTTGAACGGGACCGCGTAATCTCGATGGATTTTCAGTCGCAGAATGTTTTTGTTAAAACCAAGTCTGAAAGTGGTATTCAGACCGAACATATACAACCGAAACCTGTAGAGCCTTTGCGCGCGGAACTCGAATCGTTTCTGGAATGTGTTAATACGCGCAGGCAGCCGGTTGTTACAGGAGAACATGCTCTCGAGGCGCTTAAAGTAGCGTTAAAGGTTTCTAATTTGGTAAAAGGGGCGAATAACAGATGATTCCCATGGTCGACCTGAAGGCCCAGCACCAGGCCATAAAAGAAAAGATAGATGATCGTATTAAGGATATTTTCGAAAGCGGGGCATTTATCCTAGGGCCTAATGTCATGGAACTGGAGCGTAAAGTTGCGGCTTACCATGAAGTACCCTATGCCATCGGACTTGCATCCGGCACTGACGCTCTGCACCTTGCTCTAAGAGCAGCCGGTGTTGAAAAAGGCGATGAGGTTATTACCACCCCTTTCACTTTCTTTGCCACGGTAGAGGCGATACTTTACTGTGAGGCGAAACCGGTCTTTGCAGATATAGAGCCGGATACATTCAATATGAACATAGCTGCTGTTGAAGCGTTAATAAGTGATAGAACCAAAGCTATATTGCCGGTTCATATTTTCGGTCATCCGGTTGATATGGATGCACTTATGCCTGTGGCCGACAGTCATAATCTCAAAGTGATCGAAGACTGCGCTCAGGCTTTTGGCGCTGATATCAGGGGTAAAAAAGTTGGAAGCTTTGGTGTGGCCGGGTGTTATAGCTTTTACCCCAGCAAGAACTTCAGCTGTTATGGTGACGGAGGAATGGTGGTGACAGACATAAGCGAGATAAACGACCGCATAAGACGCCTTCGAAACCACGGAAGCAGCCGTACCTACCAGCATAACGAGGTCGGCTATAACAGCAGGTTGGATGAAATGCAGGCCGCCGTGTTGAATGTGAAGCTGAAGAGAATCGACGGTTATAACGACCAGCGGCGCCTGGTGGCCGAGCGTTACAGGGAGAGATTGTCTGACCTGCCTTTGACCCTTCCTGTGGAGCGTAAGGGCTGCCGGCATGTTTACCACCAGTTTACTATGCGCTCCGGCATAAGGGATGAGCTTTCAGCGTATCTGCATAGCGAGGGGATATCGAATGTAATTTACTACCCAGCCCCGATTCACCTGCAAAAAGCGCTTAACAGTTTCAACTGGAGTGAGGGAGATTTCCCAGAGGCCGAAAAAGCCTCACGCGAGGTGATGTCGATTCCTATGTATCCTGAGCTCCCGGAGTTCGACCTGGACTTTATATGTGATAAGATCAGGAGTTTTTTCTATAAGCACTAAGCAGTCAGGAGTCATAAGTCAGAGTGAAAAACGGTAATAGTCAAACATCTTCACCATTCACCATTCACCAATCATCACTTTCTTCTTCACGCAGCATAATGATTGTATCAGGCGAAGCCTCGGGTGACATGCATGGCGCTGCGCTTGCCTTGGAACTGAAAAAAAGGCGTCCTAACATCCATATCTTCGGTATGGGCGGAGAATATATGAGAGCTGCTGGTGTGGAGATTTTAACCCCTCTAAATCCGGTGGTCGGAATTATCGAGGTAATCGGTCATATTTCCGGAATTTTGCGCTCTTTTAAGACGCTTAAACAGGCTATTGACAAAAGACGGCCGGACCTTGTGGTACTTATAGATTATCCGGATTTCAACCTGAGGATTGCAGCGCATGCAAAAACACTCGGCATAAAGGTGATGTACTACATAAGCCCCCAGGTGTGGGCCTGGCGTAAGGGAAGGGTGAAAAAGATAGCATCGCTCATAGACGCGATGGCGGTTATTCTTCCTTTCGAACAGAAAATCTATGAGCAGGAAGGAGTAAATTGCCTCTATGTGGGACACCCGCTTATCGAAGAGCTTGCAGTGTTTGCTTCTAAAAACGCATCTAAAAACCCAGAATGCATCAGACTGGCTGAAACCAAAAATCTAAAGAAGGACAGCCCGTTTCTTGCGCTTCTGCCTGGAAGCAGGCGTGGCGAGATAGGGCGTCATATCGATTTGCTGGTTAATACGGTTAATCTTATAAAAAAAGAATGCCCTGATATACAAGTAGTGGTCCCTGTTGCTGCAACCTTGCCTGGTGAAAGCCGATTAAAACTTGAACTTCTGAAAAATGCCGGAGCAACTCTTGTAGAGGGACATGCCCGTGAGGTCCTAAGCATGGCTGATGTGGCTCTTGTAGCTTCCGGTACCGCGTCTTTAGAATCTGCACTGCTTGGAACTCCGACCGTGGTGTTCTACAGGCTTAACACGCTTACCTTTTTGATGGTCAGGGTTATGGTTAAAATACGTTACGCATCACTGGTAAACATTATTCTCGGGCGCGAGGTAATACCAGAGTTCATACAGGCTCAGGCTACGCCTGATAATCTTAAAAAGGCTGTTCTGTCTTTAATACATGATGAAAACAGTAGAAACAAGATGCTTGCGGCATTCGAAGCCGTAAGAAGAGAGTTGAAAAATTACAGCGCCTCTGTCAATGCCGCCGACCTTGTAGAAGAGCTTGCGGGATGGTAGGTTTACTAAAGCTCGTACAGCCATACTGGACCAGGATTGTCGGTATCATCCTCAGCAGCCTGATTGTTTCCAGCACAACCGCTGCCATGGCCTGGGCGATTAAGTATTACATAGATGATGTGCTTATAAAAACGGATCCTTTCTTCAGCGCCGCACTTCCGCTTTTATTTATCTTGCTTTTTTTCCTTAAGGGGCTTTTCTCCTTTACCCAAAAATATCTCGCTCTTGCTACGGGGGCAAAGATTATAATGGGTTTAAGGCAGCGTGTATACGGGCATCTTATGACCATGCCGCTTGGTTTTTTTCACAGAAATCCATCCGGATCGCTTATATCACGTATTTTAAATGATACAAATCTAATAAAGGCCAACCTGGTGCAAGGTTCAAAAGGGTTATTTGTTGAGGGTTTTACAGTGATAGCCTTGCTGGGTGTCGCATTTTGGCGAAGGTGGGACTTGACCCTTCTGACCATTGTGGTGCTGCCTGCAGCATTTTATGCCGTAAGCAGGATTTCAGCAAAGGTTAAGGCTGTCTCCCATCGCGGCCAGAAGCGTATAGCCAACCTCACGGATGTTCTGACCGAAACATTCGGTGCAATTAAGATAATAAAGGCATTCCTGCTTGAGGCATTTCAGCGTGATGCCTTTGAGCACGAGAACCGTAATTATTACAGGCTTGAACTTAAAAACGTCAGGCTGATAGAACTCGCGGCTCTTCTTATGGATGTTGTAGCCGGTATAGGTGTTGGTTTTGTTATATGGTACGGAGGACACCTTGCCCGTATCGGAGAGATGACTCCGGGAGATTTTACTTCTTATATTGCTGCTGTTATGCTGGTTTTTACTCCGATGAAACGTCTTGCCATGGTGAACACGAAACTTTACCAGGCCGTGGCTGCATACGAGCGCATAACAGAACTTCTTAAAAAGCCGCAGGAAAAGAGCGGAGATCTGGACTTGCCGGTTATTAGAGGGGAACTTGTTTTTGAGAATGTTCACCTCAAGTACGATGGCAGTGATGTTGAGGCTGTGGCCGGAGTGGATCTGTCGGTTTCTGCTGGTGAGGTTATAGCTATTGTAGGCAGAAGCGGTGCGGGCAAGACATCTCTGGTGGATCTAATTCCGGGATTCTTCCGGCCGACAAAGGGGCGTATTCTGATCGATGGCAATGATGTAGGAAAAGCAAAAATCGAGATGCTTAGAAGACAGATAGGTATAGTCAGCCAGGAAGTCGTTCTGTTTGACGACACTATAAGAAACAATATAGCCTTTGGAGCCGGCAAAGCCGATAGTTCTTTTGAAAAAATACGGGAGGCTGCAAGGGCGGCCTATGCAGACAAATTTATTATGGAGCTTCCGAATGGATACGACACAAAAATAGGCGAGCGGGGCGTGATGCTCTCCGGAGGACAGAGGCAGAGAATATCAATAGCAAGGGCAGTGCTTAAAAATCCGGCTATTTTGATACTTGACGAGGCTACCTCGGCTCTTGATACGGAATCTGAAACAGCTGTTCAGAGGGCGCTTGAAAACCTTATGCAGAACCGCACCACTTTTGTTATAGCACATAGGCTCTCCACGGTCAGAAGGGCTGACCGTATTGTGGTTATGGAGAAAGGCAAAATTGTTGAAATGGGCACTCATGAGGAGCTTATAAGTCGTAATGGTGTTTATGCAGATCTTAATCAGATGCAGTTAAGTTAAAAGTGAGCTCAAACTGGGGTGTTTGGTAGCGGTAGGAAAGCCGGTCACCCGGCTTCCCCGCGTAGATCCCAGCGTGCGAAATTATCGCACTTGGCTCTCCTACCTCGAATCATACATCTAACCGCTCCAGAGGGTACGGATAATAGAATCGAACCTTGGGAAACCACGTGTCCACAAGTCGTCGCATCCTAGCCCCGGTCAGTTTGTGCTTCTGGCTACGGCTTTTCAACGTCTTCCACCACATTCAAATGCACGTATCACACCAGGGTAGCCAGGTAATTGTCCATGTCACATAGTATCGCCTTGTAACGCCCTTGAAACAGATGACCCACCTTGTATTAAGTCTGACCCCCATGACTTTCTTACTGGGCCGTCCGTTTACTTCATGGTAATGTTGTGTCAGAATATGCAAAGGTAAGTCAGGCAAAATTTCTTATCTGAAAAGTTTAGCCCATAACCCATCAATTAATTTGCGGCGTTTAGGCTCTAGAAAATCAAGGGTGTCGAACGTGTCAATGGTTTTGTGGTCTTTTTTTTGTGTGTGCGAGAAACATTGATATCTCCGGTAACTTATTGATTTAATTCCACTATTTCACCATAATCAAACCTGTAAATGCAAGCACAAATTGTATGTTTTTAAATAAAATCAAATGGTTGCGAGATTAAGACTTTTTACGAGTTCATCCACTTTTCATATCAACTTTTGAACGTTACCAATTTATTATCATTAAACGTGGATAACAAAATTTCAATAAATGGCCGGCTGGCCAAGGTTTCACCACCCGATTTAACAAACTGTCTGATGCGTGAACGTATGTTCGATGCACTGGATACAGCATCCAGGAAAGCAATGGTCTGGGTGAACGGGCCGCCCGGTGCAGGGAAAAGCTGGGCAGTAGCCGGTTATTTGCAGACGCGGGATTTGAAACCTCTCTGGTACCGGCTGGATAAACGGGATAGTGATCCCGTATTTTTTTTCCAAACCCTTGGACGTGCTATCGAAGAGATTACCAGCCATAGGGGACAATCCTTTCCCTGCCTGCTCCCGGAAACAGGCGATGACATTGATACATTTGCACACAATTTTTTCGAGCAGGATTACCGGGCGCTGACTCACCCCTTTGTGCCGGTCTTTGATAACTACCACTCGTTGCCACCTGAAAGTCCCCTGTCCCGGTTACTGGAAATCGCCGCTTCTTCCCTGCCTGAGAATCGCAATCTTTTTATTATCAGCCGTGAAAATATCCCTGACTATTTCTCCCACTTGCAGGTAAAACAGTCCATCGCAAGGATAGATAGTCAAATACTTGAATTTACCGTAGAGGAAACAGGAGAGCTATTACCGTTACTGGGTTATGAGGGAGTATCAGAGGAAATACTTGCCTCATTATACAAGCAATTCCAGGGCTGGGTTGCCGGAATGGTATTACAGCTTCAGCAGGGAACAGATGCAGTCATCGAATCGGCACTCTCTGGTGTTGTAGGCGATTATCTGGAGCACGAGCTTTTCAGTCAGATATCGAAACAGAAACAGGATGTCCTGATGAAATGTGCCTTGTTAGGAGAGATGCCGGGGGCGATGCTGACAGAATTGACAGGAAGCGAACAGAGTATTGAATTGTTGTCGGATTTCAGCCGCAGAGGTTTTTTCACCCGGCGCCATTCGCAGCAATACCCGACCTATACATTTTTCCCGATGTTTCGTGAATTTCTGTTGCAAAAACAGCGGGACAATTTTTCTTCCGAACAACGCCGTGCCATACAAAAAAGAGCAGCACATCTGTTGACGGATCTGGGGCATTTTGAGCATGCAGCCAAACTGTTTCAGAGTGCCGGAGCATCTGGAGATATTGAATCCTTAATCATGGAACATGCCCCCGTTCTGCTTGAACAGGGACAGTTCCCCCGACTTCAACAACTGATAAACAGCATACCCGGCGAACAACACTCTCCCTGGATTACTTATTGGTCGGGCACCGCCGCTTTGCCCCTTGATCCTCACGTCGCAAGACATCACTATGAAGCAGCACTGGAACTATTTCATCAGGCAAAAGACCCTGCCGGCATCTATATGAGCTGGGCCGGTATCGTTGACAGCTTCATATTCTCCTGGGATGACTTCAACCCACTGGATCATTGGATAAAGTGGATGGAGGCATTCATGCGGGAGAACCCGGAGTTTCCGTCACCGGAAGTTGAAGCGAGGATTGTCTTCGCCATGTTTTGCAGTTTGATGTACCGGCAGCCCCAGCATCCTGATATGCCGATCTGGTCACAACGGCTCGGTAGAATGCTGGAACATATACCGGACAAAAACAGGCGTATAGCGATTGCCACACACTATGTGCTCTACCTTGCGTGGATGGGTGAGTTTGAAGAGGCCAATGTGGTTATCGAGAGGCTAAAACCCTCCGCAAATATTGAGACCGTACAACCTGTCAACCTGATCGCCTGGTATCAGACTTATGCGATGCACTCATGGTTAACCGCAAACTTTAATGAAAGCCGAAAATCGGTACAAGCCGGACTGGCGCTGGCAGAAAAGACCGGCATACATCTCTGGGATTTTATTCTGCGAGTGCAGGATGCCTATCTGGCGTTGGAGTCAACCAATCCGGATCACTGGCAGAGCTATCTGGAAAAGATACTTGTCATCATGGATGAAAATGGACGCCTCCACCAGTCTCACTACTATTATTTTGCTGCTCTGGAAGCACTGCTGCAGAAGAGTCATGAACGTGCCCTGCTGCATATCAGAAAGTCGTCGCAGGCGGCCGTTGAACTGGGCACACCCTATCCCGAAGCGCTTAACTGTATCGCCATGGGAAGGATACTGGTCGAGCTTGCCAAGTATGAAGATGCCGTGAGTTGCCTGACCAGAGCCAATACCCTGGCTGAACAGATCAACAGCGCTTTCCTGACATTCAATCTTCATCTGGCCCAAGCTGAACTTTCCTATGCGCGTAGTAATGATAAAGCCGGTGTTGCTGCCCTGGCCCAGGCGATGGCCATTGGGGCGCAGAAAAACTACCTCAATACAGACTGGTGGCGTCCCTATGCCATGTGCGAGTTGTGCATCAGGGCGCTGGAGAACAATATTGAAGTTGACTATGTTCAGAAGCTGGTAATAAAACGCAAGATGAATCCTGACAGTCCTCCGCTTCACCTCGACAACTGGCCGTGGCAGGTGAAGATCTACACCCTGGGGCGGTTCAGTATAGTAGTTGATGACAAACCGGTGCACCTTAGCGCCAAGAGCCAGAAAAAACCGATGGAACTGCTCAAGGCATTGATCGCCCTGGGCGGCCGTGAAGTCAGTGAAGAACGATTAACCGGGGAATTGTGGCCGGATGCCGAAGGAGATATGGCGCACAGCGCCTTCACTACCACCTTATCCAGACTGCGCAAGCTGTTATCCGGCGATGCATTAATTGTTAGTGACGGGCGGTTGAGCCTTAACGATCGTCTCTGCCGGTTGGATACCTGGGCTTTCGAGCGGCTGCTCGGCGAACTTGAAAGCCTGCTTTCATCCGGACATCAAGAAGTCGAAAAAGTGCAACAGAAAATGCAGAAAGTGTTTGATCTCTACAATGGCCCGTTTTTAGCTAAAGAAACCCAGATGAGCTGGATGCTGGGTCCACGGGAACGCCTGCGCCTGAAATTGCTGCGCATGATAAAGGGATTCATAGGCTTCTACAGCAAAACAGGACATTGCCGACAGGTCATGGCGCTTTATGAAAAAGCCATGCAATTGGATGAGCCGGCTGAAGAACATTATCGCGGATTAATGAAATGTCATGCCGGACAGGGTGACCGGGCCAAGGCACTGGCCGTGTACCGCAACTGCCGTAATCTGCTCCATGCCACCTTTGGCCTGGAACCGTCTGAAAAGACCGCTCAACTGTATCAGGCAATAAAGACCGATGATCAAGCGTGTCTGAAACGTATATGTGATGTCTGCCAACATAGTTAGGTCTGTCTGAACGAATTTTCTCTCATTTTCCTTTCATTGCTGTTCTCCTAAAAATAATTTTTCCATTTGTGACTGATCTGTGACCTGCCGGCTGGTACACTCTTAATAACAAAGCAGTCATTCCGTTGATGCCACAGTGGAGGCCTGAAACAGATGGAAAGCTACATTGTACACATTTACCGACGGGGTTCCAGCCCTGATTTGCGGAACGACACGGATACTATTGGTATGGTGGAAGGCATTGAAAGCGAGAAGCATTATCCATTCACCAATCCGGATGAATTGTGGGACATAGTGACAGGAAAGAATCCGGCAAACTTTGCTGCTGGACAAGATGTTGATAGTAAAAAAGGGAGGGATGAAAAATGATTAAAACAACACCGGACATGAAAAAATGTTTACCTTTGCTTGGTTGCCTGGCATTATTCATTGCTGCCGGCAACGCCTTCGCGGGACATACGCTCTACACAATCACCGACCTCGGCTCTTTCGACAGTACGGACCGCATCAGCACTCCCGCCGACATCAATAACAAAGGCCAGGTGGTCGGTTCCGCTTCTCACGGTGCCAGTAACAGTGATCATGCCTTTCTGTGGGATCCGGTCAATGGACTGACCGATCTCGGCACTCTCGGCGGTGGACAGAGCAGAGCCCTTGGCATCAACGATGCCGGCCAGGTAGTTGGATGGGCAGAGACCGCTGAAGGGGTGACTCATGCTTTTCTGTGGAACCCCGACAGCCCCAACGCTGCCACCGGCACGATGATCGACATCGGCATACTTGACAACGGATACTCCAGCACGGCCGAAGACATCAATAACAACGGCCAGGTGGTCGGATGGACTGCTTACAATAGTATCTACTCCGGGCCTAAAGCTGCCTTTCTGTGGGATCCGGTCAACGGGATGACCGACCTTGGCACTCTCGGCGGTTTATCGAGTCAAGCCTTTGGCATCAACGATGCCGGCCAGGTGGTCGGAACAGCCAAAACCGCTGACTGGGAGTATTCTGATGAGACTAGTGCTTTCCTGTGGAACCCCGACAGCCCCAACAGCGCCACCGGCACGATGACCGACCTCGGCCGTCTCGTCAGCGACCTTTATTACTCCTATGCCAGCAGCGCCACTGACATCAATAACGCCGGTCAGGTGGCTGGATGGTCATACTTTACCGGCTCGGCTTACATTACTGACGCCTTCCTGTGGAACCCCGACAGCCCCAACGCTGCCACTGGCACGATGATCGACATCGGCAGCATAGGAAGCGCTTCAAACACCATTGACATCAACGAGGTCGGCCATGTAGTCGGGAATTACTTAAGCTCGGTTCAAAATCTTGTCTTCCTCTGGGAAAACGCCTCCGAGGGAATGATCTACTTTTATTTATCTGATCAGCAACCCCACTATGTATATCCTATCGTTCCGGACGATCCGCTATTCGGGGTGTTTTTTTATGGACCAGCCGCAATAAATAATAGCGGTCAGATCGTGCTTATGGGTTTGAAGAGTGATAATTCGAGGACCGCTCTGCTGCTGACTCCGACCGACAATGATGGCGATGGTACTGAAATCGATGTGACCGACTCCATAGGCGTTGATAACGACCTTCAGATGCCCTTTGGAGACGTAACAGTTGGAATAAGCTCGACGGCAGAGACGGCAACCATATCAAATGCGGGGAATGCCACTCTCAATGTATCCGGCATCCAGCTTACCGGTGCGGATACAGGGCAGTTCAGCCTTGACATAAACGGAGGCGCATCCCCGTGCGGAGCCACGGCGCTGGCTATTGCACCAAGCGGAAATTGTACCGTAACAATTACCTTCAACCCCGCAACAACTGGAGCAAAGACAGCAACCCTCGAGATCACTTCCGACGACCCGGACGAGGGCACTGTAAACGTAGCCTTAACCGGAACAGGACTTTCGGCAGTCACAAACAACCCGCCTGACCAGCCGCAACTTGTCTATCCGTCAAACGGTCAGCAGAGCCTGCCGACCACCGTGACCCTGGAATGGGAACCCGTTACAGACCCTGACGGAGACACGGTGAGCTATGACGTATACCACTGTACAAGCGCCGATCCGGCAAATAATTGTGAGCCTGCTGCAGTGGCGTTACAGCAAAAAGTCTCAGACAATAGTACTTACTTCGCAGGCCTCAGCTTTGGAGGTGGAGTATTAATATTCGGAATAACCCTTGCGGGAGGTATAAGAAGCAGGAAACGGATAGCCTTGTTAATTGCAGTGATTGCAGTAACATGTGCTCTTGTGGCCTCATGTGGTAGCGGTAACAACGATAGTGTAGGTCAGGATAATAATAATGGACACACACCTGACGACAACAACAAAACCTATACTGTCTCAGGCCTTAACTCAAACACCACTTACTACTGGACGGTGATTGCAAAAGACAGCAACGGCGGTGAAACTCAAAGCTCTGTATGGAGTTTTAAGACACAGTAATGAATCTGACATGGTGGACGCAATGTCCACCATGTCTTATTTTAAAGTGGGAGATAGTGACAGGGAAAAATCCGGCTCGCTTTGCCGCTCGAAAAAATGCGGAGTAAGGAAGAAAAATAACCAATATTTCGTTATTCAAGGAGGGAGTTGAGATGAAAAAAGCATTTTTAAATATTTTCATATGTCTGTTTGTTCTTATTTTTGCCGGTTTGTGGATTGCCGGCGGTGTTGCAGAGGCGCGTTCCAATGGGATGAAAAAAAGGGAACATCATAGGCATCACTCTTCTTACAAAGTGGACGTACCTAAGGTCATCGCCGTCGCGGCCGGAGGCACCCATACTATTGAGCTTAAATCAGACGGCACAGTTTGGGCGTGGGGATGGAACAATTTCGGCCAGCTGGGAGACGGGACGACGACAGACAGCCTAGCCCCGATACAGGTAAGCGGACTTACGGACGTAACAGCCATCGCGGCCGGAGATGTCCATAGCATCGCACTTAAAAACGACGGCACAATTTGGGCATGGGGATTTAACCGTGCAGGCCAGCTGGGAGATGGAACGACGATATACAGCTCTACGCCTGTACAGGTAAGCGGGCTTACGGATGTGACCGCCATCGCGGCCGGGAGTTATCATTCCATCGCGATTAAAACTGACGGCACGGTGTGGGCATGGGGATGGAATCGTGGCGGCCAGCTGGGAGTAGAAACAACCGAAACATGCGTGTTTCCCCTTATGGAGTGGTCTTGCTCCACCACGCCTGTACAGAGCAACATCACGGATGTGACTGCCATCGCGGCCGGGAGTTATCATTCCATCGCGATTAAAACTGACGGCACAGTGTGGACCTGGGGGAATAACTACTATGGCCAGCTGGGAGACGGGACGACGACAAACAGCATCACACCTGTACAGGTAAGCGGACTTACAGACGTAACAGCCATCGCGGCCGGAAATGTCCATAGCGTCGCACTTAAAAATGACGGCACAGTGTGGACCTGGGGGAATAACTACTATGGCCAGCTGGGAGATGGGACGACGACAAACAGCATCACACCTGTACAGGTAAGCGGCCTTACAGGCGTTGCAGCAATAGCAGGCGGAGGCATGCAAGAGTGGTCTACGGGGTATACCATCGCGCTTAAAACCGATGGTACGGTCTGGGCGTGGGGAAGCAACGAATACGGCCAGCTGGGAGCAACAGTGACAGAAACCTGTTCTGTAAGCTTCGGGCGATGGGGTAGTATTTCTACGTCTTGTTCAACCACACCTGTGGAACTAAGTGGCCTCACAGGCGTAGCAGCCATCTCGGCTGGAAATTCCCATACCCTCGCGCTTAAAACAGACAACACAGTTTGGGCATGGGGAGGGAACGAATACGGCCAGTTGGGAGACGGGACGACGACAAACAGCACCACGCCAGTGCAGGTAATAACTCCGTAACGCTTATCGTCTTTGCGCTCTCTGTAGTTTTTTAACCGCAGAGGGCGCGGAGGTTGAGCGATTTTTTAGATTCACCGCACTGCAATATAGTTTAGGTCGAAGACTGTAGGGGCTTATCGGCGGAGGCCGGTACGACGTATTACCACAGGGTTCGAGCTGTTGGTGGTGATGGATATTCAGAGTATTCCAAATGCCTCAAATGAGACAACGTCCTGTTCGCTAACGGCTATAGATGTGGTCAATATTCTCTCCGCAGCTCAGAAAGCGGGACGGCTTAAGAAAGAGGGGCAAGCTAGGGTGCCTGCCCCTTTACTGTTTTATCAGGAGCTACCTACCTCTTCTCCCATGCCTCATTCCTCTTCTGATGCCTATAGTTGTGAATTCAGCACTGATTGTATGGTCAGAGGATACATTTGTAAATGTATAGCTTATTATCCGGCCTACTGAAACACCATCAACCAATACATCTGATACCTGATAGCCTCTCCCGGGAGTGATCGTAAAGGTCTGATCACTGCCCGCATCCACAATCACATCGCCCGAAGGAGATATACTTCCACCAGAACCTGCTGTAGCCGTAATGGTATAGATGAGTGGACAGTCGGCGGAATCATCCGTATCGGTTAATCCATCGCAGTCGTTATCCTGGTTATCATCACAAGTGGCTTCCGGACTTTCGGCTGGTGTCCCCGGGGCACAAGTATCAACTTCAGCGCCATCAATACATTTTGTCAGGCCTGTTGCTGCACAGACGCCGAGTCCGCAGATGGTGTCGGTTGGCAGATAATTGTTATCAACCACGCCGTCACAGTCATCGTCTCTGCCATTACAGTCGGTGTCATCACCAGACGGGCTGCATGCATCTACGGTCAGCGTTCTTTTGCCAGGGCCTTGAGCAGTTCCATTAAGAACGTGTAGGTTCCAGCTTGTTCCGGCGCTGTTGGTTGCTTTTACATTCCAGGTATATATGCCGTCCGGCAGGTACCTGGTGGCCATGTAGACTTTACCCGGGATAAGGACATCATCCGGTATGCCAAAGAATGCACGTAGAACAGCTTCATCCACTTGAGTCATAGACAAAGACGAGCTGCCGTCTACATACAGCAAAACTTCGGTAACATCTGGATAGGTGAAACCGCCCGTGGTCGGCTCCAAAACGCCTGCGACAAAGATCACGTCATTGGTGCTTGTTTCGATGTAGCCATTTTCCGGGTATCCTGAGAGTACTTGCGGCGGCATGATCGTACCGTCAAATATTGGCAGGCCGGCGGCGTTCCACTCCTGCATCCCTCCCTGATCGTTATTAGGCGTACCGTCGGTGTCAATATTAAACAGATTTGTAAATGATGAGGTCTCGTTTGTCGCAGGATTTGTGAAGGTCTGACTGTTCATCCAGGCGACCATGTGATAACTTCGGTATGCTGTAGAGCTTATAAGGTATATTGGTGTATCAAAGCCTATGATATTGGCTGCAAGAGCGCCTTCTATAATATTCCTTGTCTGGGCCTCGTCCTCGGGCGGACCAGTATTGCGGTTAATGCCGGCATACCAGTAGGGCAACGTTATCGCTAGTTTTTCTACACCGCCTACTGCCCATTGCGGAGTACCGGCATAGGCGGCATCGGTATCTATCTGACCGCCACAATTTTGATCCCATGGCTGGCAATAGCCGTTGTGCTCGTCTACTGTGCGCGTGTCGAACATGACCGCGGTCGGGTCTGTTGTCAGAACATCATAGGCATCCTCGACTGATACGCTCTGCACGCCCGGGGCATTTGTTGCATATTTGAGGTCCCAGTCAGTGGAATAAATATCCCAGTCAGTGGTATCAACATAGCTGATATGCACGTTGTCGTTTGAGTCTATCGCGATAGAGGTATCTCCTGCCCACCCCCCTTGAGCATCAACGGCTTCAATTATCCATGAGCCTGAAGCATTCGTAGCATAGTTGAGGATGGGTTCGTAGATATTACGATAGCTGATATGCACGTTGTTGCTTGAGTCTATCGCCATGGAGTGATACAATCCTATACGCTCTCCTTCATCAATGGTTT
>Ga0256830_1000314_pt1 | contig 42308 bp, 41 predicted proteins | sample 128326metaG_FD_190537 | JGI IMG/M metagenome (GOLD analysis project Ga0256830, IMG submission 190537) | Hydrothermal vent microbial communities from Lau Basin, Pacific Ocean - 128-326 | ecosystem: Environmental > Aquatic > Marine > Hydrothermal vents | place: Pacific Ocean: Lau Basin | collected...
AGTACCGGCTTGCACCGTTTTTTGCCCAGACGCGGTTTTTCGCTTAGCGTTTTAGCTTGGTCAAAGATGGGTATGTGTTTTAGAGCGGCAGACATGAAGACCTTTTTCCACTATCTGCAGGCCTGAGTCAAGAGACTGGTGGGCAATAGAGGCAAGAAGATCAGAACACCCGGTTTGTATCCCGTGAACCGTGTAACACATGGACTAACTCGATCCCGTTGGTATTGGCCCGGTAATACAAAATATATCGATCGACCGGAAAGCTTTTCAGATCGGGAGCTAGCTCCGGCCTATCGATACCGATTTCCGTGAACTCAGCAAGTTTCAAGGCTTTCTTTTCCAGCCGATCGAGGAAACGGTCAGCATTAACGGAACTGTCTTCAGCGATATACAGCCAGATATCGAGCAGATCTTGCTCGGCTTCGGGTGAGGTGATCAGCGTTGGCATTATTGACCGCTTCCAGCCAGGCGTTTACGTCCCTTGGCTTTGATCGCCTTCATATCGAGGGGCTTACCCTGGTCATTATCCAAGGACTCCAGACCTTGGCGGATGTCTTTTCGCAATGCCTCCAACTTCATCGCCTGAAGGGCGTCTCGCTCTTCCAGCAACCTTAGGGCTTCACGCACAACTTCACTCACCGAGTTGTACATGCCTTTCTCAACCTTTTGTTTTATATAAGTTTCTAGTTGGGGTGTTAGGGATACATTCATGGTCTTGGCCTCTATGTTCAGGATTCAGATACTGTCGTAATTATAGCAATCTTTGCTAATCTTTGTTATCGGTCTTTTTTCCCTTATTTGAAGACTTAAGTCATGAGACCACCGGGTGTTGGGGATGAGAACGAGAGAAGTCGCTTTGTCTTTCTTTTTAGTCGCTGATTTTTTCTTGAACCAGGGCACGGCTGCGCCCTGGCATCAAAGCCGGTTACCCGGCTTCGATCAGATGCATGCAATCTCTTTTGATGAGTCTGACGTAGTGTTGCCAGTTATCGAGCCGATCCCAGGCATCGATGACATCGGGGTAACTTTCGGGTAGGTAGTCCATGCGGCTGAGAAATTAATAAGCTCCCATTAATGTGTACAGATTTACTTGACCACTTCATCGGTTAAGAATTTAATAGTTTCAGATTTTTTAACTATTATCGGTATCGGTTTAGGCGTTACCCATTTTTTTCTTTGTCATAAGAATCTCTTCATCTGAATCAAATTAAAATTTTTACTACAATACAGTATTGAAAATTGATAAACCTAATACTTTTTAGAGTATAAGGTCAATCTCTTTATACTTACTTAATCCTTCATAACATCGTTCTATTTGAACATTACAAACATTTGAATCTAACGCTTTGCTTAAGTTTGAAACCACCATCGATTGATTAAACCCTACGCATGCAATCAAAGACATATTTACTACTCCCAAGTTTTATTTTTTATTAAACGAAATTACCATCCCGCTACTAAATATGCGTAATCACTCCCAACGGTATCTAATAAATAATTTATATATTTTCAAGGATCTTAAGAAAAACCTATCAAAATAAGTCAAGTATAAGTAATTCGCTGCTCACAACAATAATCAAGCGTGGAAATTCACTCTAATATCGTTAGCTCTTGCTCGTAATTACACCCAGAAGCACAATGATGCAATATCGCGTAGATACCATCTACATTCGCCCTTGCTAAGTGATGCAAGCTAGATTCGTAAAAAACCGATGAGTTAAATACTGAGGATGAGTTATGGTCAAATAGATTTTTAGCGTAGTTAATACAATATATTTTTTTCTGCATTTTTTTAATTGAATAAACTATATTTTTTTAATTTTTTTAATACCTAGTACTTTAGTACTAAGAGATTAACATTCAAGTACTATGCGCGCGATTCACAAACTTATCTCGATAAAACTCAATAAACGCTCGGGTTTTTGCGGGTAGATATTTGCGATTTGAATACAATACAAATATTTGATCTAGATGCAGATTTTTAACTTTTATATGATACTCCGACATGAGTGGTACAAGCTCTTCGGTTTGCAGCAAATCATTGATCAGTAGATCGGGCAATAAAGAGATACCGAGTTCTTGTTTTAGCGCTGTTAACAACACCGTAACCACATTGGTATTGATATTCCCGGAGACTTGGATTGTTTGCATTGGAGTTGTTGGTTTAGATTCTTTTTGGTTCGGTTTTTTTTGCTCGGTAGCATAGAATTCCCATTCATCATTCGCATTGTATAGAATACAATTATGATTCAATAAATCTCGTGGTGTTTGCGGTATTCCGTGTAACGCAAGATACTTCGGTGACGCACACAAAACCATTCGAATAGATGCGAGAGGTACTGCAACATAACTGCTATCCGTGAGTGAACCCACTCGAACAACTAAATCAAGACCTTCGTCGACCACATCTTGAATGACTTCGGTGCACTGAATATCTAATTCAATTTCAGGATACAACTCAAGAAACTCCGCAAGATAAGGGGTAATTTTAAGATCAGTCCATAACAAGGGGGCGCCGATTCGCAGCAAGCCTGAGGCGGTTTCTTTAAACCCAGCGATGGACTGACTTGCGGCAGAGACATCACGCAGTATTTGCCGCGCTTTTTCACAGTATACTTGGCCTGCTTCAGTCAAGCTAAGCCGACGCGTGGTACGTTGCAATAAACGCACTCCTAGATGCTCTTCTAATGCATTCACTTGGCGAGAAACAGAGGGTTGAGACACCCCCAGTCTACGTGCACTTTCTGAAAATCCGCCACTGTCAGCGACTGAAACGAACACCTGCATACATTTAAGTAAATGACTATTATCCATTTTTTTGAGAAGTCGACCCAGCTCTATTAACAATAGACTATTTATTCACCAAATGTATAAGTTCTATAAATAAAAAGACTATTGTGTCTGTTTTAATTATAAATAATAATACTCTCACTTTTTCCAACAGCCAAGGAAAAAATATGAACGCTTGATGGATTCTAATCTGCAAATAAACACATCCTGAGCATTTTAATCCACGATAAGCATGAATAAATCTACACTCTTGCCAACACCTTAAAAATACCCTCTTTTATGCTTAAGCTAATTTAGGAGATAGTCATGAAAATCAATCAAACGATGCCACAAATAATATTGCCAGCAATCGACGATTCACAGTTCGATAGTCATTCATTAATAGGTAAAAATTATTTACTGACTTTTTTCCGGTTTGCCACTTGTCCGTTTTGTAATATGCGCATGTCACAGTTGGTACGGGCAAAGTCTGAACTAGGGGAGGACTTTGAAATTGTTGCTATATTTGAATCTGAAATTGAACATTTGAAAAAACACGCAAATAAACATTTTGCAAAATTTCCGATACTTGCTGACTATGAGCGCCAATACTATCAATCATTCGGGGTAAAAAAATCGCTGACAGGTGGACTAAAAGGAATGTTATTTCGGCTGCCAACCCTAATGACAGCGATGTTCCGAGGTTATCTCCCGCGTGAGATTTCATCTCGAGCTCTTATCATGCCACTATCGCTGCTGGTCGATAAACAGGGCGTTATTCAGGCCATCTATCACGGCAAAGATGAGGGTGACCATATGCCTTTAGAGCAGGTAGTGGAATTCGCTAAAAAACAAGCTTAAAAGTTTCACCGGGATCGTCAAGCACATTCGGCATACGTATTTGCATTTTAATCAATAACATAACGAAGCTTTGAAGCGGTCAACTGAGGTTTAATGCAAGTGCCAAATCAAGCTGAGTCAGCCCCCGATTATAGTTCCTTGTCAAGCTGCCAAATCCCTAGGCGTGAATGGGTAAAACTTTCCGCACTCATCGATTATTCCAACGCTAATATTTACTTTCGATTCCACCAGTTTTATATTTTTCAACATAGAAAAACGTAGTTTTATAGTTACAAATACCAAAGACATCATCACCATGACGTGGACAACTTAAGATTCAATACCTTCACTGAATCATCTACTTCGCTACGCATAATAAATCCCATAGCCTGAGGCTGTTGGGCCACCCATTTTTTGATCACAACATCGCGTCCAATCACTTCAGGCGGCATGCCTTTCCCAGTAAAAATTAAACGTGACCAGTAAGATTTCAACTTCGCTTCACTCCGCCCAATAATACGATCAGAAAAAAGCCTGCGACTTTCTGTTCCTGTTGGCTGGTCACCAGGAATAGCTTTTTTTCCATCAGGAAACGTTTTTTTCTTTCCCAGATACATTTTCTGCACATCATCTACAGAAATTTCAGTTAACGGATTGGAAGGATGAACTATAATCACTAGGTCTGCGTGACTTATGCTCACATAAAAAAATGATAAAGCGATCAGAATTGACTTTGAAAATTGTTTCATTTTAAATATCCTTTTTAAAAAACAGTTGTCAAAGCCATTTGCAGCAATGACGCATTGTTAGCCGAATCACGTTTATTGTTATAGCGAGTGAACTCCGCTTTTAACGCAGTCGACTCACCCATTTCCCAGCGAACACCGAACGTATAAAACGCGCTTTTGTCCTCCACCATAGCAAAGGCTTCTTGTGTACCCATTACTAACTCATCCAACGGCGTGCCAGTATTTTGCGGAACGCTACTAAGAATACTACGGTCAGCGACATTTTCATCCTCACCATAGGTAAAATGAAATAATACTGGACCAAAGTGTTTACCTACGCTCACATAAAAAGAATCTTGGTCGGGTAAAATATTATTACCCGGTTGGACTCGTGTAATTTCAGCCACAAGCAAATAATTTTTAGAATCGAACGTAATGCCTAAACCAGCATAATCAGCAAGATCATTTAAGGCTTCCAGTTTATCAGCAACGTCTTGATATGGCGTCGCACGCCAGCCATCATAAAGCGACTGCATTGGGGTAACGGGAACCGTTAAATTTGTTCTTGAATAGCTAGATCTTAGCGTTAACCATTTGTGACTAATAGACCAGGAGGCCGCGAAAAAATTGCTAAATTCAAGATTTTCTTCTAGGCCAAGATGTATTGCTGGGTCACGATTTCGGCCGTAAGTAACGTGTAAGGTCGAATCCAATTTTCCAATCGAACTATTGTAAACTGAACCAATGCCATCAAACACATCAAACACCAGACTATAAACCCCACTAGGTGGTTTTATCCAATGATAAGCATAAGACACATCCAGGAAATCGGAATATATATAAAAAGGTGCACGTTGACGACCAAATAATAGTCGCCAATTATCGGTTACTTCGTAACTTAAAAAAGCCCATTCCGTATCCAACTTCCAGGAATCCACACCTCGAGCAAGAAACTGAGTCGTTGCCGACCAACCTTTTCCCAGTTCACTCGACGCCTGTATACCAAAAAGTGAACTTTTATCAGCGCTTGGTTTATCATCATACCCTTCTAGCACTTGACTTTTTCCCGCAGTAAATCCTCCCGCGATCGTTGCAAATCCCGAAAGTTTAATATCACCCGCGATTAGATTCAACGGCGATAATATTGCCGCTATCACTAATATGCTGCTAATTTGTTTCATCTGTATCTCCCATCCTTTATTAGCAAAGTTCATCAATTTTTACGTAAACATAGAAAGCCATATACGGTAAAGATATTCCTTACTATTTACGCCTAACAATGCTTCATTACTTCGTCCACAATTCATTATTTTTTCAAACCCATCGAGAATGAAACAACTTAAAACAATTCAATCACCTCTTCATTTTCTGGTTTTAGTTGCTTAGATTTATCGGAAAACCCTCCTACCAATGCTTCGAGTTGGATGGAGTATTGTGACAAGTCACCATTATCCGATATATTCTGTTTGGCCATCGCCGCTGCTTCATACACACTTTTTTCGATTCGTATAATAGCTTCTTGAATATCTGCAGCCATCTGCCGTTGCTGGTTCGCAAGGTCTGCGCTAACCGCGCTACTGCTATGAATATCCCCAATGCTATTGGCAATGTGCTTAAAGGTCTCACCTGCCTGCCTTATTTGCTGCTGACTTTGAACCGCCTTATTTTCGTTGTACTCCATACTGCCTACCGCCTGATCGCTACCCGATTTGATGGTTCCTATTAAACCGCGAATTTCCTTGGTAGCATCCGTAGTACGTCGCGAAAGATTACGCACTTCGTCCGCCACCACCGCAAAACCTCTACCATGCTCACCAGCACGAGCAGCCTCAATAGCCGCATTCAATGCCAGCAAATTCGTTTGCTCGGCGATGCCTACAATCATATCCAACACCTTGCTAATACTGGTATTCTTTTCTGCTAAGTCGCTAACAATGATTCTTGTCTCCGCTACATTGTTTTTTAACTCATCCATACTGCTAACCGCGATTTCTATCACCTCACGCCCCTCATCTGCTTGCTGTTGGATCTGTTTTGCCTGCTGGGCAACATTCCCCACTTCATTGCTTACATGGGCACTCGTTTTCGCCAATTGCTCAATATTTTGGGTAAATCCGGCAATTGCAGATGCCTGGCTTTCTACCGAGGAGCTAGTGGTCTCTGTAATTTTCTGTGCTCTTATACTACTGCTGGATAGACCCTGGGAAACACTAAGAATCTGTTCCACCATGTCTTTCAGTTTTTTTACAAACTGATTAAAAGATTGCGCAACCTGGGACACTTCGTCTTTGCCTTCTGCTGGCAAAACAACATTAAAATCCACCTCGCCCTGTACCAGACCATGCATGGTATCCTTCAGGGAAATCAGTTGTTTCATCTGGTGATTTAGATACCAGCGATTCAAAATAGCAATCAGCATAATTCCCAACAAGCCACCCATAATCATCTCGTAAACCAGGATGTATGCTTCTTTTTCTAGCGACCCAGCATCAATACCGAGTTCCAACCGTCCGTAACTCTCATCACCCACGATGATGTCTGAATTCACATCAAAAACACCATCGTTATGTGTACCTATGCTATTTTCATCACTTAAAAAGGGCTGCTGCAGCAAATTATTTTTGTCCTGACTTACTAGAACGTCACCCTTTTCATCCAAAATTCGTACAAATAAAATATCTTTCCCTTCCAATAAAATCGATGCGAAGGCATCTAAAATAACGATCTCACGTTTGATAATCGAAGAAGAAATAGCCGCAGCGCTTACCAAAACCAAGGTCTGGCTACGCTCCTTCATCTCTTTATGATGAGCATCAAGATAAGCCATTAGCATATAACCCAGCAGCAACACCAGTACAACGCACATCAGCACAATATTGCCTATTAGGATTTTCCCCCCGAGAGACAAAAACGACTTCTTATGCCAAAATTTCAGCATAGAAATTTCAAGACCTCTAGTTCTTGTAGAGACATATCACCGTGATGACTAATATTTTTATCGGACATATAAATATAAAATTTACCGACATTTAGATTCATGATTGCTATACCGAAATTACCTAATATCTTCGCGGAATATATTGCGTCACTTTAATCTCGTACGCATTGGGCATAACGGCAAAAAATATGACCATCTTTAGTTAGACAAGCAATTGCGGAAAGCAAAGGGAAGAAAAAAACAGCGAATGCATTTCTGTGTGAAAATGTTCAGCAAAAATGGAAAGTTTCTGGTCATTGCTATGATCTTGGTTGAGACCACATCGAGGTATCTCACAAAAAAATCACCTGATTATCTGAGTTTTTTCGAACATGTGCACAACGTGTGTAAACGAGGTAAAGCCGTACTAACATTGATCGGCAACTTCTCAATGCACCCAGATTTGATAGACCAGGATCTGACTGCTTATTTTAATCGTCACAACCGTATTGCTATGAATGAGAATGAAAAAACATCGATTGAGTTTCCGCTTATGGGCGAATGGAAGTATTTAAGGCCTCCTGGACATCACCCTTTTGCTTTCGATTTTGTTAAAACGGATGAAAAACGGAAAAATTATTCTAAATGAAGTAAATTAAATTATTTTTTTAGTAATATTCTCTCTGATCAATATTATTGCTGGGATCAACCTGTTTACTCACCGGTTGATGGCGTTATTCTGCAAAGGTTTTACCATTTGTGTTTAATGAATATCAGGAATTAGGTAATGACGGAAAAATGGAAAGTTAAAAAATTAAATGTACCAAAGGTCAAATCATTTGTAAGACTGTGTTAACAGTGACAAGAAAAATAGTCCGAGAAGGCATACACATAAATCGAGTAGCCGGGAGTTTTTCTCTCCCAGCCACCATATCGTGCAAATTCGCAATTTTTTTAGTTTATTGATATACAAATATCTATGTCAGTTTGATTTTTATAATATTCGTAATCTGTTTTATAAGCTCTTTTATATTCTGAATTTTCATCGCCAAAGTATTGCCAGACTTTTCCCCAAGTTTCTATAACTGCCTGAACTCTTGCATTGTCATCTTGTGTTTTTGCTTTGGCTTCAAAGATTAAGTATTTCCCTTTTTGAATGATGGCTTTATCAAGCGCGTTGTTATTTTTTTCGCATCCTGCTAACACATCAAATTCACCATTTGCATCTGATTCATAATTGTAATAAACACCATAAACTTTTTCACCATTTTGATAATCAACAGTGACTTCATTATCAAATTTTTGCCAAGTTTTACCTATTTTGGCAGTTTCTGAATTCATTTCATTTGCATTAGTTGTCCTTATTGATATCCCATATATAATTTTTTCTTCAACTTCTACTATTTTCATAATTTTCCTTTGTACTGATTTGTTTAATGATAAAACCACTATTTACAACATCGACTCTTGCAACTAATGGCTTATTCGACTAAATGAGGCGAATCGAATATTGAACATATTTAACGAATTTAATCGGAAAATCTGATCACCATGGATTGATCGCAGTAGGTCAGTCTGTTCTCGGACAGGCTCCTAGGGCGGTTTCCCCCTGCGTTCACATTCATATATTTTTCCTAAATTTACTGCGTGCCTTAAATGGTAACCATACAATTATACTCTTTGCCTCCTGACACCGTATTGTCAGGAATGCATGGATTTATTTTTTTGGCCCTCTTACGCTAGGAACCTTTCCGACCCAAAGTCCCCCGCACGTGCAGTTTCCCACATCCGGCTCCTCGCTTGTACTTGCTGCTGAGTCGGTTATATTTATTACAATCAACAACATAGAAATTCTCCTTGGCACTTAACTGTGGACTAGCAGAATTGAAATATGTGAGCTAATTAATCCGGCTTTAGACGACGGGTTCAAAGAATTTTAACTAATCATCAGTAAGATAGTAATCAGAAAACTCTTTGGTAAATCTGATGATGAAAGAAAGAAGAATGGCCCACAGGGCTAGTGCAAATAATCGAGTTAGCATTTACACGGTGTCTGGCGAAGTCCATAAAGCAAATTTAACGAATATTTCAGCGACTGGATTGGCAATAATATTTTCTGCTCCAGCGGATGTTGGCGCTAAGCTTTTGCTTAAATTTAGCTTGTTTATTGGCAACAAGCGGAAAGAGTTTAAGATTGGGTGTGTCGTTGAACATTCTCACCTTAAAGGCAATCAGTATTATATTGGAGTTTCGTTTTTCAGCAATACTCAGGCGCAGGAAGATGATATTATTGCGTATGTTGAAGAACGGAATAATTTGCAAAGTCTTGCAGGATAGAGATCAGGGAAGTTGTTGCGTACCTATTCCTTACTGGCTTGAGAAAGAAATTTGTCCATAATATGCCGTTGCACTCGATTGTGTATTATCACCATCTGTCATTATAGCAACCGCATCTATGGAAATAATATCTATACCAAATAATGTTTTGAAATCCTTTTTTACATTACGTTTTTCAAATCGCCAAATACCTTGATATTTTTTGCCCGATTGTAACGCCATCATTTTTACATTTGATGTATAGGGGTTGTCCCATACCTTGTAGATTTTTTGTTGGCTGGCCCAAATATAGTTTATCGCCAGTGTTTGCCAGAAGAATATTCCTGTAGAAGCAATGATGGATATTCTTGCAGGGTAATCATCGCCTTCCTTTTTTGTTTCATTGTAATTCTCATAGCTATTATCAATTTTCCATGACCAATTAAGGTAAGGTGTTTTATTCAGGTCAATTTTTGTTTTATAGATAATGCCTGATGCTGTTCCATTGCTGATGGCGCGCAAGACCGTTTTTTTTTCCTGTTGAATAAGGTCGTATTGCGTTGTTCCTTTAAATTCTTGTTTTTCCCATCCAATGAGTGATCGCTGCGCAAAATCACCGATCAGAATTTCTTGCGCATAAACAGTATTCATAAAAGCGATACAGAGCAGACATAGCAGCGATTGACAGTTCAACATGAAGATTATATTACGTAATTTCTATACTAAAAAAGCGGCAGCGAGGCCAAGGAATGCAAAAAAACCTGCAACATCGGTAATGGTTGTTAACACAACACTGCCTGCTAAGGCGGGGTCTGCACCGAGTTTTCGTAAGACTAAAGGGATAGTCGCTCCAGCTATTGCCGCTATAATGAGATTAAATAAAATCGCTGCGCCTATTATAAGGCCCAATGAGGTATTGTCGAACCACACATAGGCAATTAGTCCGACGACGAGTGACCATAGGATGCCATTGAGGATGCCGATAAGAATTTCTTTACGTATTAAGGCTTGGCGATTAGCGGAAACTACGGTACCGGTTGCCATTCCACGAATGACCAGGGTTAAGGTTTGACTGCCCGCAATTCCACCCATGCTAGCCACAATAGGCATTAATACCGCTAGCGCGACAAGCTTTTCAATGGTTGCATCGAATTGCCCGATTACCCAGGAAGCGAGTAATGCCGTTAATAGGTTTACGCCTAACCATACAGATCGTCTGCGCGTGCTCAATACGACAGGCGCAAACATGTCGTCTTCTTCATCTAAGCCCGCGTGGCTCAGAAAGGTGTGATCTGCTTGACCACGAATGATGTCTACGACATCATCTATGGTAATTCTCCCGAGCAACATCTCATTATCATCAGTCACCGGTGCTGAAACTAAGTCCCATTGTTGGAATATTTTTGCGACGTCGGTTGAGGATGTGTTAGCAGTAATGCTTTTGACTCCGGTGTTTAACACTTCAGCAACCGTCAATGATGGGGCATGCGTGAGTAGCGAGCTCACTGAAATAGCGCCAAGAAATTTATTATCTCTGCCTACCACAAAAAGGTTGTCCGTCATTTCTGGCAAATTTCCGCGAAATCGGATATAGCGTAAGACCACATCTAAGGAAACATCGGGTCGTAGTGTAATAGTGTCTACATTCATCATTCCACCGGCGGTATCTTCAGGAAATTGCAGCACCGATTCCAGGCGCTGGCGATCCTGCTTATCCATTGAGCGCAATAGCTCATCGGTTACTGTTTCTGGTAGATCAGGTATGATGTCGGCAAGATCATCAGTTTCCAGGTTTTCTGCCGCAGCAATCAGTTCATCATTACCCATTGATTCGATGAGTCCGGAACGCACATCATCATTGACGAGTAAAAGAACATTTCCCTCCGTATCTGCCGCAATTGCTTGCCAGACAATATGTCGTTGCTCAGGCGGGAGCGACTCTAAAACATGCGCTATCTCGGCCGAGTGACAGTTTGCAAGTCGATTTTTTACCTCGAGGTGGTTCTGAGCTTCGACCAAGGCGCTGATCTGCATGACTAGGTCATGGGTATGTTCATGTTGTTCCATCATCCTAAAATCCTCAGTTGGACGACATAAAGAGTGCGCTTAACAGTAGGATTCTAGGATTCTTCTTCATTGAACTTATTGTCGACCAATTGCTTTATTTCTTCAAAAGCATGTTCTTCATCGGCGCCGTTTAATGTCACTCCTAGTTCAGTACCTTTGGAAGCGGCTAACATCATTATGCCCATAATGCTTTTGCCATTCACGCTACGTTCGCCGCGTATTAGCTTAATATCGCACTCGAATTTGGAAGCCAAGGTGACAAATTTAGCAGCCGCTCGTGCGTGCAGTCCCAGTTTGTTAATGATGTGTATTTTTCGCCTGATCATAAGTTATGTCGCTTTGTGATTATTTAGCAGAAAAATGAATTTTGCAATCCATAATCCCTTCTCTCCCACCGCTAATAGCCTTTTCAACCAGCTCTTCTAAATTGAGTCGAGGATAATTAAATATTCTTATAAGCATCGGTAGATTTACCCCAGAAACAACCTCGACATAGGTCATTTTTTTCATCGCGCAGGCGATATTACTGGGCGTAGAACCAAATATGTCGGTGATAACCAAGACGCCATCACCAGAATTTAATTGCTCAACATAACTCTGCGCATCGTTAATCTGTTTATCCGGTTCGCAGTCTCGATGGATGGATTGCACAATGACTTCTAATGGGCAAAATCCTAGTGTAATAGTTGCGGCCTCGACTAAGGCGGATCCAACTTTTTCATGTGCAACGATTAGAATACCAACGGTCATGCAAGCTCTCTATGTCGGGCGAGAACATCGTGTTCAGAATTGAAATGCGCAGCAAGTCTTTCAACCAAATACACCGAACGGTGTTGTCCACCAGTGCAGCCAATAGCAACGGTTAAATATGATCGATCAGATGCTTTAACGCTGGGTATCCAGCGCTCAAAAAAATCTTTAATGTGATCAAACATATTATTTACCATTTCATGGCCTTCCAAAAATACATGAACTTGCTTGTCGCGACCAGTGAGTGAGCGTAATTGTGGATCCCAATAAGGATTGGGCAAACATCGAACATCAAACACATAATCTGCATCAACAGGAATACCATGCTTAAAGCCAAAAGACTGAAACATTAAAGAGAGCGTTTGTTGTTTTTTTCTGCCAACCCGTTCTCGAACTAAGTCTCGAAGATGATGAATATTGGTGTGGCTGCTATCGATGAACAGGCTTGCTTGAGAAAAAAGAGGCTCCAGTAGTTCTCGCTCTTTAGTGATGGCCTCAGATAAAGCGATGGCTCCTTTAGTTAAAGGATGTTTGCGTCGTGTTTCGTTAAAGCGTTTTATGAGTATCTGATCATCGGCATTGATAAAAATAACCGTGCAATCGAGTTCTGCATCACGTAATCCACTTAAAATAGACGGAAAACGGCGAATGTCTTCTGATCGGTTTCGTGCATCTATTCCGACGGCCGCATTTTCATAAAATTTTTCTGGAGTACTTAGCATCTGCGCCGCAAAATTTGCCAGCAAGCCAATCGGAAGATTGTCAATGCAAAAAAAACCCATATCTTCTAATACATGTAGTACCGAACTTTTGCCAGAACCAGATAAGCCACTTACTACGATTAGTTTCATAGGTTAACCTTGTTTGGATGATTGATGTTCAATATGCTTTGCTTCTCTGCTGGCATTGATTTAAAACCATTCATGGGTAATTCAGATGATAATAAGCTTTCGCTGATGGCCTCAATTTTTTCCGCTAACCCCGATACGCCCGAGTGCAATTCCCACTCCGGAATTCTAACATTAAAATAGCGTTGGCTTGATTTTTTTGAGGTAATCAACACCTCCCAGTCGTTCGCGCGTTGAGCAGGTCTCTTGAGTGAAATAACCAGCGATATTTCAGTTTTTTTTCTTATTTTATTGGCCCCATAAATCCGCGCAGCATCGAAAAACCCTAGCCCTCGTACATGCATTATGCCTACGGAATTAGGTGGGCATTGGGCAAAAATCTTACCTGAGGAACCGACAAAAATGTCCACAATATCATCAGCAACAAGGCAATGTCCGCGCTTGAGAAGTTGTAATGTGATTGCGCTTTTGCCCATTCCTGGTTCACCAAGAATGAGTACACCACGACCCAGAATTTCTACCACATTCCCATGCACAGAGAGTTTAGAAGAAGATAGTTCAATGAGTGAGTTTTGAAAAGTATCGAGTTCAATGGGTTTGGGACTTTCCATATTGAAAACGGAAAAACTCTTTTGTTTGATAAAAGCGCTAGGGCAAGCTTGCTGGGTTAAGTTAATGATTCCAAGCCCCGTCATCGGCTTGAGTTCATTGCTTAAACGGGCTAGTTTTTCTTCGCTAAGCGATTGTAAGTAGCTGTGTGCTTGCTCGTCAATGAACTGTAATGCGTGCCACCGAATAGGGTTTAAGCAACCACAAAGTTGGCTGAGCGCGTTTGAGGATACGTATACTTGCTTGTCGCAAGGTCTCTTTCCACCCATCCATTGCAATTTAACGGGATCTTGATACCAATCGATGAGATCCTGGGTACTAAGCAGAGATGACATCGGGTCGCGATTGATTTGAGTTCGTAGGCATTGCGTATAATACCATCTTCAAGTTAATCGATGATATATTGATTAAGGTCTTAAATTTTAGCTTGGAAGCCACGTAGTTAATAGTTCGTGTAATTTTTGCGGGTCATTTATCGTTCGTATTGTCTCACGTAATTTCTCGGTTCTGAATATTTCAGTTAGTTTTGCGAGTATTTCTAAATGCTCATCCGTTGATTCAGCAGGCACGACTAAAGCACATAGTAGATCCACTCGCTCACCATCTGGAGCATCATAGTCGATACCATCATCGAGCTTGATGAAGGCGAGTACGGTTTCAGTACTTGATTTCAATCGGCCATGGGGAATTGCAACCCCTTTTCCAAGCCCAGTACTGCCTAATCTTTCGCGCGCCACTAAGCTGTCAAAAATTTCATTTTGTTGTAGGCTGGAACTTTTCGACGCTATCAGTTGACTAAGGTTTTCAAGAGCGCGTTTTTTACTAGCTGCAGTAAAACCACACGCTACTCTATCGGGTGTTAATAATTCTGAAAGTTGCACGATATTTCTTCTTTATAAAAGAGAAGGAGGTATTATTCAAAGAACGAATGTCAAATTTCGTCTTTGTCGTCAATTACTTCAGGCTTCTTGCCGCGATGATCCTTGGTTTTTTCTTTGTATTTGACAACTTGTCTATCCAATTTGTCGGTCAAGGAGTCAATGGCGGCATACATATCCTCATTTTTTGCATCGGCAAACAATTTATTGCCTTTTAATTGAATCGTTGCTTCTGCGCGTTGAACCAGTTTCTCAACACTTAAAATAACATGGGTGTCGGTTATCTTATCTGATCGTTTATAGACGCGTCCAAATTTTTCTTCAACGTATGAACGTAAAGAGTCAGTTATCTCTACATGATGACCGGTGATGTCAATTTGCATTTAGGTACTCCTTAAATGATGTTTTTATGCGATGCGCTTTCTTTCGTTAGAAGGCGGAATCTTCATGCCATCGCGATATTTAGCTACAGTACGTCGAGCGACATTGATTCCTTGATCGGACAATACTTTAGCAATTTTGCTGTCGCTTAATGGTTTTCGTGGATCCTCAGCGGCAACCATTTTCTTGATTAACGCTCGAATAGCGGTGGATGAACATTCCCCACCATCAGTGGTGCTAACATGACTGGAAAAAAAATATTTCAATTCAAAAATGCCGCGCGGTGTATGCATGTATTTTTTATTGGTAATCCGGGATATGGTTGATTCATGCATGCTAACTTCTTCAGCTACATCGTGTAGCACCAGCGCTTTCATCGCCTCTTCTCCATACTCAAAAAAATCTTTTTGTCGCTCAACAATGCATTTAGCAACCTTAAGTAAGGTTTCGTTACGACTGGTTAGGCTTTTTATCAACCATCTGGCTTCTTGTAACTGTCCTTGCATATAAGTGTTATCTGCACTTTTATCTGCGCGTTGAATCATTCCTGAATACAATGAATTAATGCTGAGTTTTGGAATGGATTCACCATTCAGTTGGACTTTCCAAATACCACTTACTTTACGTATAAAAACATCTGGCACTATGTACTCAGCCCCCGTACTTGCTATTTGCCCACCGGGTCTCGGATTTAACGAATGAATCAATTTTACAACTTGTGCTAAATTTTCCTCAGACAGTTTTAACTTGCGTTTTAGTTGGTTAAAATCACGATTTGCAAGCAAATCAAAATAAGACTTTAATAGACTCATTGCTTCTTTATACCAAGGAGTGGCTGCATCAAATTGCTTTAATTGAATGAGTAAGCTTTCACGCAGGTTTTGTGCTGCGACACCAGGTGGGTCGAAATTTTGAATCCGGTGTAATACGGCTTCGACCTCATCAAATTCAATTTCTAGATCGTCTTTTAGTTCTTCCCATATATCGCTCAAGGGACTTACAAGATAGCCATCTTCGTTGATTGAATCGATGATGGCGGTAGCAATAGCTATATCCACATCCGAGAACGGAGTTAAGCGCATTTGCCAAAGTAAATGTTCTTGTAGGGTATCTTCTTCAATATTTCGATTGTCGAAATCACGGTCATCACTATCGCTGTTTGGTGATGAATAGGTGGTCGCTGAAGTATCATAGGTATCTTCCCAGTTACTGTCTGTGGGAAGGTCTTGCGGCAGTTGTTCTGTTTGTACTTGGGTGCTGGAGTCAGATTCAAAATCATTTGTTGCATTGCTGGCTTCTAACGCGGCAGTTTCTTCTCCCGTTGCTTGTTTGCTTGCAGCTTCTTTATTTTCAACATCTTCCGCAGTCTCAAGCATCGGGTTGCTTTCTAGGGCTTGTTGAATTTCAGTTTGTAATTCGATGGTAGAGAGTTGTAGCAGGCGTATCGCCTGTTGCAACTGCGGTGTCATCGTAAGATGTTGACCTAGCCTAAGCTGTAAGGATTGTTTCAAAAGCAAGTTACTCTATGTGAAAGAAAAATAAAAAATTCAGATACCTGTCATTGTATGCAAATTTGAGCAAATAAAAAAGCGTGCAGAATAAATAATCATGCCGATGATGGCAATGTGTTCGATTAATCGTTTTTTGGTTGTTTTATAATCTAAAGTCCTGCCCCAGATAGACTTCTTTGACTAATGAGTTCTCTAATAGCTGATTTGGGCTGCCTTGGGCTATTAGCTCACCTTGGTTGATAATATACGCGCGCTCGCAAATTCCGAGTGTTTCTCTTACATTGTGGTCGGTGATCAGTACGCCGATGCCTTTGCTGCATAAATACTCAATTATTTTTCTAATATCTTTAACAGATATGGGGTCTACACCCGCAAAGGGCTCGTCTAACAACATAAATCGGGGCTCTACGGCCAAGGCGCGTGCGATTTCGACTCGCCTGCGTTCGCCACCCGACAAGCTCATGCCTAAATTGTCACGGATATGATCGATATGTAGATCGTCTAATAATGATTGTAATTTTTCCAATCTGCGCTGTTTTGAGACACTTTTTCGTGCTTCGAGTACGGCTAAAATATTATTAGCGACGCTCAGCTTGCGAAATACTGAAGCTTCCTGTGGCAAATAGCCTAGCCCTAATTGCGCTCTTATGTGTAAAGGAAATGGGGCGATATTGGTGCCGTCAAGCTCGACCATACCCTTGTCGGCTTTGATGAGGCCTACAATCATGTAAAAGCTTGTTGTTTTTCCAGCACCATTGGGACCGAGCAAGCCTACAATTTCGCCAGCATTGACTTCTAAGCTTACATTTTTTACAACAGCTTTTCCCGAGTAACTCTTGGCTAATCCCGCAACGCAGAGACGACTCGATAAGTGAGCAGATAGACTACTCATTGTGCCAACTCCAGAGCTTCAGGTTGAATGACAATTTTAACCCGTTCGCCGCTGAGCTTATTTCCCCGTGCTTGTAAAATATCGTTTCCCGTGTCATAGATCATTTTATCTCCGGAGAATGTGTTTTTACCTTGCTGAAAATGCGCTTCATGGGTAAAGGAAAGGAGTTGATCTTTAATCGTGTATTCAATATTTTGAGCGCGTCCGCGAACTGTTTGTTCATCTTGCTGGATTTGTTGTTCAAATGTTGCCGGGGTGCCCGTTGCAACGATTTTATTTAAACGCCCTTTTATCGCATGAAGCTCAACCACATCGGCAGATATTTCAATACTGCCTTGCTGGAACGTGACACTGCCTTTGTAGATGCTGATCTGATTTTTTTCATCAATTGATACTTGATCGGCTGCAACATAAATGGCTTGCTGTTGGTCACTGGGTAATGCGCAAACCGCATTAGGAAGCAAAAATGACAGCATGAGCAATAGCGTATAAAGCCTATACTTCTTACCGCTTCCTCTTCTATAGGTTCTGTGGTTCATACCGTCCTTTTACATTTGAGTTTAGCTCGATAGTCGCACTGTTTAGATCAAAGCTCATCCCTGTCGATGAGATGAATAGACCTTGGCCTTGCAAGCTCACCGAGCTTTTTGTTGCTCCTATTTTTTGCTCGAAATTATAGCTAAGTCTGTCCGTTTTCATTGCTAATATTTGCCGCTCACTGGTTCTCTTAATAATGACATTGCCGGTCAATAACATAACATTGGACTGATTCAGAGTAGCGTAGTCTGATTGTGCGAACCAGGTATCGCCTTCATTGATAGCTAAGTTGACTATAGGAGACTGCATTTGAATATTATCGCCTTCGTAGTGTTGTAAATAATGCGCACTGATTGAACCCGTTTTTAAACCATTTTCATCCATGAAGGCAGAGGAAAAATCTTGCATGATAAACAAGGGTTGTGAAATGTCTTTGGGCATAACCACACGAGATACTTGGTCAGCGTTGCTAAGCCATAGCCCAAGTGAAGTTAGCGCAATGATGCTGACAATTGGCAGTGCGCTACCTAGGGTAAAAAACCCCGCTGAATAACTTAAAGTTTTACGGATAAGCAAGGGGCACATATTTGATCGCAACCTTACTCGTTTATAAATATTTTTCTAATTCGGTTTCAAGCACGCCATGCCCTTGCATAATGAGTTCACATATATCGCGCCCAGCACCTTTTCCACCAATACTAGGTGTTACCCAGTGAGCATGTTTTTTTACCAGTTGATGAGCATCTTGTACAGCCACTGATAATCCAACTTTACGCATCACGGGCAAGTCTACAATGTCATCGCCCACGTATGCTACTTGATGAGCGCTAATATTCAGTTCTGTTAAGAGTTTTTCGTATGCAATGACTTTATTATGCTGGCCTTGATAAACATGTTTAATGCCTAGCTCTTGCATGCGATGGCTAACAATATTGGATGTGCGGCCGGTGATTATTGCAATATCAACACCACTGGATTGCAGCATTTTCATACCGTGCCCATCACGAGAATTAAATGCTTTTAGCTCTTCACCTTGCTCGGTAAGATATAAACTACCATCGGTAAGTACTCCATCAACATCAAAGATGACAAGCTTTATTTTTTCTGCCCGTGTTAATATATTTTGCATTTAAAGTTCCTTGCTTGCTTATATGACCCCGGCTCTTAATATGTCGGACATATTTAACGCGCCAATTAATTCATTATTTTCATTAGTGACAGGAAAGGCGTTTATTTTTTTACTTTGCATAATCTGTAATGCTTCAGCGACTAATATATTAGGTTTTATGCTCGTGCAATTAGCAATCATGGCATCCGTAATTGGGATGCCATGAATATTTTTAGGTTCCATCAATAAACGTCTAAGGTCACCATCAGTAAAAACACCTAATACTTTGTTTTCGAAATCAACCACTACGGCGAAGCCAAGATTAATCCGTGTCATTTCTTTTAATGCTTCAGCAACGCTGGCGGTATGCGGAATAAACGGAACATTTTCGTTTTTATGCATAAGGTCTTCAACTCGAAGCAATAGCTTTCTGCCAAGTGTTCCACCAGGATGGGAATATGCAAAATCTTCTTCAGTGAAACCTTTGCTTTCGAGTAGCGCTATGGCAAGCGCGTCGCCCATCGCTAAGGTAGCCGTTGTACTTGCAGTGGGCGCAAGACCTAAGGGACAAGCCTCTTTGGCAACACTCACGTCAATATGAACATCCGCAATACGTGCAAGATTTGAAGAAGATTTGCCCGTTAATGCGATTAATGGCACTTTGAGTCGTTTAATCAATGGCACAATGGTTAGAATTTCGTGTGTTTCACCGGAGTTTGAAATTGCAATGATGACATCGCCTTCGGTAATCATTCCCAAATCACCGTGACTGGCTTCGCCGGGGTGGACAAAAAAAGCTGGAGTACCTGTACTGGCTAAGGTGGCCGCGATTTTTCCGCCAATATGACCGGATTTTCCCATGCCGGTGACCACAACTCGGCCTTTAGAAGCTTGCATAAAACGGCAGGCTCGGACGAAATCCTGGTCAATACGCGCAAGCAATGCATTGACTGCATCCGCTTCAGTTTGGATGACGGCTCGCCCCATTTCAAGTAGTGCTTCATTGGTTAATGTTCGTGGCGCGGGGCTATGGATTTTTTGAGTTTCGGTCACATGCAAACCTTCTGTTTGAATATTATTTTATCGCGGTAAAATATAACAACAGCATATAAGCAAAATAGATTGTGAGCAATCCGAGTCCCTTTAGCCGTGTTACTTCACCGGCTTTTTGGTTTTTTGTTCTGAGCATAAAAAACAACAAAACGGTAATCAGAATCATTACCGGATAATCTCTGTACAGTGCAGGCGCATCTACCACAGCGGGATTAATAACCGCTGGAATGCCAATAACACCGAGCAGATTAAACATATTGGAACCAATGAGGTTTCCAATAGCGATGTCATCTTCACCTTTACGAGAAGCGGCAATACTTGCTGCAAGCTCCGGTAAACTCGTACCGATGGCAATCACCGTGAGTCCAATAACAAGGTCACTAACACCATAAAACGTCGCTATTTCGACGGCTCCCCAAACAATAAGTTTAGCGCCGATTAACAACAGCCCTAATCCAGTCAGCAGCCAAAATATAGATTTTCCTAGAGGCATATCTTCCGGTATTTCTTGTTCAAACTCCTGTTCCATGGGGTCTGAGGGATCTGCTCTCATACCAGCCCAGGTTAACCACGCAAAAAATGCAACCATCGAGACTAAGAGAATACATCCATCAACACGGCTTAAATAGCCGTCAATGAGCAGTATCGCTGTAAGCGCCATCAGGATAAACAAGACTGGAAACTCTCGCCGCAGAATAGTCGAACGCACAACCATGGGAGCAAGAACAGCTGTTGCTCCGAGAACTAACGCAAGGTTGGTTATGTTAGACCCGATCGCATTGCCGATGGCAATGCCGGTATTACCATTCCATGCGGCCACTCCACCGACCAGCATTTCAGGTGCAGAAGTACCAAATCCAACCACTACGAGACCAATGATTAAGGTAGGAATGCCCAGTGATCGTGCGACCCCTGACGCACCTAATACAAATTTATCTGCGGCCCAAACGAGTAAAACAAAGCCCACTAATACCGCGGCAATTTCTAATATTCCAAACATAATTCTCTTAATTCTTCATTCTTAAAACGGGTTAATACATGAAATAATGGATAAAAATTCCGGCAAAAATAATTGCGCCAATCCAGTTATTATTTAAAAAAGCTTTAAAGCAGAGGCTACCAAGCCTGTCTTTTAGCAAAATTTGTTGGTAGAAAAACAAGCCAGCTGAGAGTAAAACGCTAATATAAAATGCCGCGCTCATTTGTAATAAAACGCCAATACCGAGCAAAGCGAGGACGACTAATGCCTGTAGCAGTCCAATAATCATTCGGTCGAATTGAGCAAACAGAATGGCGGTAGATTTTACCCCAATTTTAAGGTCGTCTTCTCTATCAACCATGCCATACATAGTATCGTAAGCCGTCGTCCACAAGACGGTAATCGTAAATAATATCCACGCTACCAACGGAACACTGTTGGTCAACGCCGCAAATGCCATCGGGATACTCCACGCAAATGCAGCACCAAGAAACACCTGAGGCAGGTGTGTATAGCGTTTCATAAATGGATAGCAAACGGCGAGCAATACAGCAACAAAGGAAAGCACGATGGTGAGTGTATTCATGAGTAACACGAGGAAAAAAGCTGTAAATACCAATACTGCAAAGAGAGTAAGCGCTTCCTTGCTGGAAACTCTTCCAGCGGCGAGAGGACGGTTCTTAGTACGCTCAACATGAGGATCAACTTTTCTATCGGCAAAATCATTAATGACACAACCCGCTGAGCGCATTAAAAACACACCTAATGTGAACACCATTAACACACCTAAGTCGGGAAAGCCTTCGGCGGCGATCCAGAGCGCCCATAAGGTTGGCCATAACAATAAAAGCGTTCCGATGGGCTTGTCCATGCGCATCAGCAGACGATATTCGGACCAACGTGCACTCAAGCTATAGGGTTGAATAGTTGTCATTTAGTGAAATTCATTTGATTTTTCTAGGCAAGCGATGATACGTGAAACAGTATGGCTTTTCGATGGATAATGAGATTATTGAGCCGATATTCCGTTGTTACCCGCTGAGCGATGGATAGATGTAGGTTTTTATGCTCCTTTTAATGGGATAAAGATTTTTCTTTGTTACCGCCAAATATTCCACTCACGATATCCCAGAAACTAGATTTTTCAGACTTTGTTCCCGTATTTTCGGAACCCTGGGTATTGTTAGTGATATTTGGCAATAGCAGATCAGGAAGGAAAAACTCACTGACAAGAAGAGGATGTTTTCGCACGGTAAATTTCGAGCGTCGCCCCCATATTTCAGATGCCTTGCGCTGGCTAAGCTTGGTGGCAATATCAAAACATTTTTGCTGGTTAGAAACGCGAGTTAGCGCTAATGCACTACGTTGTATGTTGGGATCGCTAAACAATACAGAACCTAAGGATTTATTTCCCAAGCGTGTTAAGCCCCTTAATGGCCCATTTGCTGTTTTCACGGGTATGACTGAGCGCGCAAAAACCCAAGGCTTGCCTTTACAGATTAAATAGACTTGTCGAGCAAATACATATTCACCGTGTCGTAATCCTAATGCCATTCTTTCATTACGCTGAGGAAGGCCGCGTTTTTCAGACTCGACCTCAATGCTAAATTGCCCATCAGAGGCTTTAATCAGGCGTGAGGTTAACGAGCTTTTATCAAATAGCCATTTATCTAGATTTCCAGGGATGCTTGTTCTGCGAACGCGTGCTGCCGATTTCCAGAAAGGTTCTTTTTCGCGATTCACTAAACGCATGACGTGCTCCAACAAGCTCAAAGTTAAGATGAAAAATAAGTGAGCCATAGTATACACAGCTATACACTGTATGTGGAATACTTCGTATTTCGCATATTCACCGGCAAGCTATTCCTTTGAATGATTTCCAAAATTAAAGAAACAAATCGAAAAGGAATTTCAACGTGGCCACGAAATGAAGAGGACGTACAATAACACCTAAATCTCAATCGCTACGGGTATATACTCTACTACATGGATTGAAAATGAAACGCGCCGCAACGTTGTATCCCATTATTGCACTCACTGCCTCTTTTAGAATTGGCAATATGATGTCAACAAATCCTGTCATCGATGACTTGACTTACCTCTGGCCAAAGGCAAAAAAATTTCGGCCGATCAATCAACTGAGAAAAAAATATTTTGCGGAAAATGCCACACGCCAAACTTAGTAAAGAACCTAAAAGGGAGTTCTGGAGCATGCAGAAAAAATAATAGAAATATCGCTTAGCTGCGAGAAGGAGAAGGTCAATGGATCCATTTTAATAAACGTCAGACTGCACTTTTTTACATATCCAACACTGCTTATGCGGCTTCAAACTTTGCGTAGGAAGACTCATTTTTAAAATGAAATATTCGATCATCATCTAGCATTAATACCTGAGGTTGCAAATGCTTCACAGTGTCACAAAGATTTGACAAATCATCGTTCTCAATGACGATCACATCGTAACCACCGCCTTTCAAACCTTCCAATAAATACTTTGTACGCTCGGTTCCATCATCCACCACGACAATTCTTTGCTTCATAACTACTCCCTTCCTTGCATCATTTTCCATTGCACTGTTTCGAACGCTTAAAGAATATTCTTTAATATATTTCAAACACAACAAATTTATATAAGGGGGGTATTCTCAATCATTTTGCCACTCGTACCGAAACAACTTTGGCCATAGTTTTTAAGTCATTTGAATGATTACTCATTCAAATATCACGCCGTTACACACACCATATTTTGAACAGGATCATGTACACACTAACACGCTTTTTAAGCAGTGCAAAGCTTTAGCGTGCATCACAAATTTGATTTAAAAAATATCTAGACATATGATTTCGCAGTAAAATACTAGGTTGATAGAGTGCTAGGAGCCTGTCCGAGAACAGCGATCGTCACGAGGGCAAACCATTTTGAGTCAGATTTTTCGACTCAATGAGGCGAATATTTAACGAATTTAATCGGAAAATCGGGCCACAATAGATTGATCGCAGTAGGCCAATCTGTTCTCGGACAAGCTCCTAGGCAGCAAACAACTCCAATGGAGGCTCATCCATAATAGCAAGTTGCTCTTTGAGGATATTAATTTGCTCTTCCCAATAACGCGGGGTATTGAACCACGGAAAGTTTTGCTGAAAGGCAGGATCAACCCAGCGGCGCGCAAGCCATGCAGAATAGCTTAACAAGCGGATGCTTCGTAACGCTTCAATGACGATCAACTCTAGGGAATCAAATTCAAAAAACTCCCTATAACCTTCAATCAATGGAACCAGCTGTGATTCCATTTCATGCCGCTCACCCGACAATAACATCCACAAATCCTGTATAGCCGGCCCCATTATGCAATCATCAAAATCGACAAAATGCGGGCCATTGGATGTCCATAGAATATTACCCGGATGACAATCCCCGTGAAGTCTAATCGATCGTAGATGACCCGCTATTGCAAAGATGGTTTTTACTCTTTCAATAACATGTTGCACAGTAGACGAATAAGAATCGATGACATGAGAGGGTAGAAAGTCACCATCCATAATGAATCGAAATGATTTTTCAGCATGTGAAGCTATCGTCAACTCAGCTCTAAATTTAAACTCAGACAACGCACCAACCGCATGGATACGCGCAATAAACCGGCCTAACAGCCGCAGGTTGTCAAAATTATCTAGTTCTGGCCAACGCCCCACCTTCCGTTTATATAATGCAAAACGGAAACCTTGGTGACAATATAAGGTTTTACCTTGCGAACTAGCATTAGGAGCAATAACAGGAATTTCTCGGTCCGCAAGCTCAATAGAAAAAGCGTGTTCTTCCAGTATTGCATCATCACTCCAGCGTTCAGGCCGATAAAATTTTGCAATAATAGGATCATTATCTTCAACACCTATTTGATAAACACGATTTTCATAGCTATTTAAAGCGAGTAACTGGCCATTACAACTTATACCTTCTGCTTCGATGGCGGCTAATACGGCATCGGGAATCAAGCGTGAATAAGGGTGCTCGTTCGCTGTTATTTCATTCACTGTTTTTTTATGCCTTTAAGTCGAATTTCGCATTGACTATAACATAGTCCTAAAATTCACTTAGCGGTTAACTGCAAAATTTAGATAATATACCCCCGCTGAAGCGTTAAATACTTTATCAATAATTACTGGCCAAACACTACCTCAATGGTCGCGGTTATCAGAGGTTCTATTTTATAACTTTGCTCAACCGGAAAGATTAACTCGGGTCTTATCTCGAAATATGTCCATCTCTTGTAAATTCTCCAACGCACCCTTATCTGGGCAAGATATCGCTGCATATGTACATACGGCTCACTTATCGCAAACGCCCCAATTAAATGCGAAATAGCCACATCATTTGAGAGCACATGTTGAACCGAAAATGTTTGCGACAATTCAAAATAATTAATTTCCTGTCGCCATCCAGCAATGCTGGATGCACGAAAAAAGTAATCGTTAAAAAGCTTCCGGTCGATATCTAACGAAGTGGTTTCTCCTAACTTATCCACAATAAAAAATTCAGCGGATTGCGTTATGCGGATATTAAATGTCCATAAAGGAATAAGCTTACGAATTCTTGCACGTACAAATGGGTCGACATAACCACGATATGCAACACCGACTTTAGCATCGGCATGCCATCCATCCGTGCTTTTAATGACATATTGAAAAGCCGTACTAAAAAAAGAAGGATTTAATGAATTTGGCTGCGAACCCTCTATATCTAACGAAGGATCGTCCGTCGGCCCTCGCTCTTCACTTTCACGAGCGGACTCAATCAATAACCGCCAACGATGAGATGTTCGTGGCAAATGCAAACGAAGTGACAATCTTGGTTTTTGCGAGAGATTTCCATTGACGTCAGATTGCACACCTATGCCAACTAAGAGCTGAGTTCGATTAGCTTCTTCTAATACACGCTCATTGCCAAAAAAACCATCAACTTGATCGGCAAATTGCTGTATCTGGTTAGAAACTACCTCATGAGCATCATCTAAAAGCGCTGATTCTGCTTCGATCACCTGCTCTTCAGCACCGAATACAGCGCTTGGGAAAAATATTATTAAAATAAATACGAATAGATTATTCACTGAATTCGAGACTTCGTCCTTGATAATGTCGTACAATCAACACTTTGCAATATAAGAAAAAAACGTGCCGTCATCATGCTAAACTATCGCTATGCCTTTGTTAGTAATGTTTTTTTCAGCCCAAGCCTATAGTCCCCATTACTCTCAACATCTTGCGGAGCACGCTAAAAATCACTAACTTATTAAAATAATGCCATTTAAAAGATTAAAAAAAACACCTCTTGCCTAGCTACTTGGTTACAGTCGCATTTGCACGCCATTGTCGGTGAAAGTATAATTTTCGGCCCTTTGCATAGCAGGCTCGATTTTAGACCAGCGTCAAGGATGGGCAAGGTCTAAAAAATTTAGCGGTTCGCGTAAAAAAATTCGCATTTTTTCGTTGAGTCCAACATAAACCCCGTATTTTTTGGTAAGTATCTGTGAATAAAACAAGTAACGAATTACAAGGCTTATACCGCCCCGGTTTTGAACGCGAAAACTGCGGCTTTGGACTGATAGCGCATATGGATGGAATCCCCAGCCATTGGATCGTAGACACCGCGATCAATGCCCTCGCCCGACTGACACACCGAGGCGCAGTCGCTGCCGATGGAAAAACCGGTGATGGCTGCGGACTTCTCATGAAAAAGCCCGATTTGTTTCTGCGCCACGTCGCCACATCGGAAGGATTTAAAGTCGCCGAGCTTTATGCCGTAGGCATGGTATTTTTGAATCATAGCCCTCATTTAGCCAGCAACGCTAAGAGCACACTAGAACAAGAACTAAAAGGACAAAATCTTCAGGTCTTAGGCTGGCGTCACGTTCCTATCGATAAATCCGCATGTGGAGAGCAGGCATTAGAATCTATTCCGCAAATCGAACATGTTTTTGTCAATGCCGCCAAAGGTATGGATGAAACTACATTTGAACGATGCTTATATATAGCACGACGTAAAACCGAAAAAATCTTAGAACCCAAAGATCCTGTTTTTTATATCCCTAGCCTTTCATCCAAAGTTTTATCCTATAAAGGCCTGGTAATGCCTGAATATCTTCCAAAATTTTACCTGGACTTGAAAGATAGCCAGCTGCAAACCTCGACCGCTGTCTTCCATCAACGCTTTTCCACCAATACGCTGCCACAATGGCGACTCGCACAACCTTTTCGCTTTCTCGCGCATAATGGAGAAATAAATACGGTACAAGGCAATCGTAACTGGGCGCTCGCACGAGGACATAAATTCGAAACACCATTATTAGACATGGAAGCGGTAAGACCACTGGTTTCCACTACAGGCTCAGATTCAAACAGCTTGGACAATATGTTAGAAGCCCTACTCGCGGGAGGAATGGATGTTTTTCGCGCAATGCGCTACCTCATTCCACCCGCCTGGCAAAACATCGACGTAAAAGATCCCGACCTTAGGGCCTTTTATGAATATAATTCTATGCACATGGAGCCCTGGGATGGCCCCGCAGGTGTGGTGCTAACCGATGGTCGGTTTGCGGCCTGCTCATTAGACAGAAATGGGCTTCGACCGGCGCGTTATGTCATCACCAAAGATAGACATATTACGCTCGCATCAGAAATTGGCGTTTATGATTACCAGCCTTCCGATGTCGTTGCCAAGGGCCGCTTAAAACCAGGACAAATGCTCGCCGTTGATACCAGCACCGGTGAATTGCTATTCCCCGAAAACATTGACCAAATGCTTTCTACGCGCCACCCCTATAAAAAATGGATGGATAAATACTCGAAACGACTTGAAGCCCAGCTATACGGTGATAGCATTGCTAAAAGTTCATTGAATGTAGACCAGATCAGCACTTACCAAAAAATGTTCAACGTCACATTCGAAGAAAGAGACCAAGTATTACGTGTGCTCGCGGAAAGTGGGCAAGAGGCAATAGGATCAATGGGTGATGACACCCCCATGCCAGTACTTTCAACTAAAGTACGCTCACCTTATGATTATTTTAGACAACAGTTTGCACAAGTCACCAATCCTCCAATAGACCCCTTGCGCGAAAACATTGTAATGTCTCTGGAAACCTGCCTTGGCCCGGAAAGAAATTTATTCGAAGAAACTTCCGAGCATGCAAACCGGTTGTTAGTTGATACTCCGGTATTATCAAAAGGAAAATTTGATCAACTTTTAGCGATTAACGACGTTGAGTACAAGCACCAATTTATCGATTTAAATTACGCGAATAGCGATTTGGAATCCGCGATTAAAATGGTTTGCGACGATGCGGTAGCGGCCGTACGCGATGGAAAAGTCGTTATTGTGCTGTCAGATAAAAACATTGATAAAAACAAAATACCGATTCATGCTTTGCTTGCAACAGGCGCAGTTCATCACCGCTTAATCCACGAAGGATTACGCTGTGACGCGAACATTGTAGTTGCAACCGGTACCGCAAGAGACCCCCACCAATTCGCGGTATTAATTGGCTATGGCGCAACCGCAATCTATCCCTATCTTGCTTACGAATGCCTGGCAGATATGGCGAGAACTGGCGAAATTGTAGATGGCGTTACACCTCGACTCGCTCAGCGTTTTCGGCGAGGAATTAATAAGGGGCTGTATAAAATATTATCCAAGATGGGGATATCCACCATTGCAAGCTATCGAGGCTCACAGCTTTTTGAAGCCGTCGGTTTATCTCAGAAAATCGTCGACCTATGCTTTGTAGGTACCACCACTCGAATTCAGGGTACGACTTTCGCGGACTTAGAAACCGAGCAAAAAATACTAGCGAAGAACGCGTGGATCGCGCGCAAAAAAATAAATCAAGGCGGCTTGCTAAAATATGTGCATGCAGAAGAATACCACGCCTATAACCCTGACGTCATTCAAACACTACAGGTCGCGGTAAAAAGTGGTGATTATAATGACTACAAAAAATATGCAGATCTCGTCAATAATCGGCCAATCTCTTCGCTGCGCGATATGTTTTCATTAAAACAAACAACACCCATCAAGCTTGACGAAGTGGAATCTCTCGCAGATATTTATAAGCGTTTTGATAGCGCGGGCATGTCATTAGGTGCATTATCTCCAGAAGCGCATGAAGCACTTGCCATCGCAATGAATCGCTTGGGAGGCCGCTCCAATTCTGGCGAGGGCGGTGAAGACCCCATACGCTTCAACAGCGAAAAATTATCCAAAATAAAACAAGTAGCATCCGGGCGTTTCGGAGTGACACCGCATTATTTAGTTAATGCTGAAGTTATTCAGATTAAAATTGCACAAGGTGCGAAGCCTGGTGAAGGCGGTCAGCTTCCCGGCGGTAAAGTCGATAAAATGATTGCTAAACTTCGTTTTGCGCGGCCAGGAGTATCTCTGATATCACCGCCACCGCATCATGACATTTACTCCATCGAAGATCTCGCACAATTAATCTTTGATCTAAAACAGGTTAACCCAAGTGCTTTAGTCTCCGTAAAACTGGTATCCGAAGCGGGTGTAGGCACCATTGCAGCGGGCGTCGCAAAAGCCTATGCCGACTTAATCACCATATCAGGATACGACGGCGGCACAGGGGCAAGTCCGCTAACGTCAGTCAAATATGCGGGCATTCCCTGGGAGTTGGGACTCAGTGAAACTCACCAAGTACTACGCGCAAATGATTTACGTGACAAAGTGAGACTGCAAACAGACGGTGGATTAAAAACCGGTCTTGACGTGATCAAAGCTGCGATCTTAGGCGCTGAAAGCTTTGGTTTTGGCACCGGGCCAATGGTCGCACTGGGATGCAAGTATTTAAGAATTTGCCACTTAAACAATTGTGCGACCGGCGTTGCAACTCAAAATAAAATTTTGCGTAAAGATCATTTTATTGGTTTACCGGAAATGGTCATGAACTACTTCAGATTCGTTGCCATCGAAACACGTGAGTTACTCGCTCGACTCGGCATTCGTTCATTACAAGACTTAATTGGTCGAACAGATTTATTGGCAATTATTGAAGGCAAAACGAGTAAACAATCAGGTTTGGATTTAGCGCCTATCCTATCAGACGGAGGTGTATCGCCAGACAAACCTATGCATTGCTCTGAACCCAAAAACCAACCTTTTGATAAAGGCGAACTAGCAGAACAGATCGTCAAAGAAACGGCGAGCGCAGTTGCCAACATGACCGGAGGGACTTTTAACTACAATGTAACAAATACCCATCGCTCCATCGGTGCGCGCCTTTCGGGAGAAATAGCCAAGCGCTATGGCAATCAAGGGATGGCTAAAAACCCCATTACTCTGAAACTGAAAGGCACTGCCGGCCAAAGTCTAGGAGTTTGGAATGCCGGTGGTCTACACATCCAATTAGAAGGCGATGCTAACGACTATGTAGGCAAGGGAATGACAGGCGGAGCCATCATCATCGCACCAGCAAAAGAAAGTGAATTCAAAACCAATGAAACCACTATAATCGGTAACACTTGTTTATATGGAGCCACTGGGGGTCGTTTATACGCGGCGGGTACCGCAGGAGAACGATTTGCTGTCCGTAACTCTGGCGCACACGCTATCGTTGAAGGTATTGGCGATCATGGCTGTGAATATATGACCGGGGGAGTTGTTGTTGTTCTCGGTAAAACCGGAGTGAATTTTGGTGCCGGTATGACCGGGGGATTTGCCTATGTGCTCGATGAGCAAAATGAATTTGTCGATAATTACAACCATGAACTCATCGATATCCATCGTATAGCAACCGAATCTACTGAGGCACATCGACACTATTTACGTACAACAGTAAAAAGATATATTGCCGCAACAGATAGTGATTGGGGAAAACATATAATCGATAATTTTTCTGACTACATTGGAAAATTCTGGCTTGTTAAGCCCAAAGCTTCGGAACTTGAGTCATTAATGGATGCATTGAGAAGTGCAGCATAAGCTAAAAAACAAGGTTCAAGTAGGTAGATAAAGCATGAGTAAAAACTTTCAATTTTTAAAAGTAAATCGCGAAGACCCTTCTAAGCTTTCATCAGAAGTTCGCATCAATGATTTTCGTGAAATCTATGATCAGTTTGATACCAACAACGCAAAAGAACAAGCGACTAGATGCTTAGAATGCGGCAACCCCTATTGCGAATGGAAATGCCCAGTACACAATTATATTCCCAATTGGCTCAAGCTTGTTGCCGAAGGAAAAATTCTGGATGCGGCAGAGCTATCAAACCAAACCAATTCCTTACCCGAGATTTGCGGTCGCGTTTGTCCGCAAGATAGATTATGCGAAGGCGCATGTACGCTAAACACCGGCTTTGGCGCAGTCACCATTGGCGCTGTTGAACGCTACATCAGCGACCAAGCATTTGCCCAAGGCTGGCGACCCGATTTATCCAAAGTTATTGCTACTGGTAAAAAAGTGGCTATCGTCGGTGCTGGCCCGGCAGGAATAGGATGCGCAGACATCCTAATACGTAATGGGGTCAAACCCGTGGTATACGACAAATATCCCGAAATTGGTGGCTTATTGACTTTTGGCATTCCCGGCTTCAAATTAGAAAAAGATATCGTCAAAAATCGCCGTCAGATCCTTGAGGAAATGGGCGTACAGTTCGTACTAAATACTGAAATTGGTAAAGATATCGACTTTCAACAACTTCTGAATGAGTACGATGCCGTATTTCTTGGAATGGGTACTTATAATTATATGAAGGGTGGTTTTCCCGGTGAAACACTCAACGGCGTTTATGAGGCACTACCTTATCTCGTCGCCAATGCTAATCGTCTACTCGGCTATGAAAAAAAACCCAGTGACTTCATCGATATGAAAGGCAAAAAAGTGGTTGTACTCGGCGGCGGTGATACCGCCATGGATTGCAATCGAACCGCTATCAGACAACACGCCAACCAAGTTATCTGCGCATATCGTCGTGATGAAGAAAATATGCCCGGCTCAAAAAAGGAAGTTGAAAATGCGCAAGAGGAAGGGGTTAATTTTATGTTTAACCGTCAGCCGGTTGAGATCATCGGCGATGACAAAGTAACCGGGGTCAAAGTTGTTACCACTGAACTCGGTGCAGCAGACGAAAGAGGAAGGAGGCGCCCACAGATTGTTGCTAACTCTGAAGAAATAATTCCGGCCGACAATGTCATTATCGCATTTGGTTTTCAACCCAGCCCAATGAGCTGGTTTTCTGATTACGGAATCAATATTGATGAACGCGGGCGAGTCGTCGCAGCAGAAGCAGGATCTTTCAAATTTCAAACCTCGAACAAAAAAGTATTTGCGGGCGGGGACATGGTACGTGGTTCTGATTTAGTGGTAACCGCCATTTATGAAGGCCGACAGGCTGCTGAAGGAATATTGGACTTTTTAGAAATTTGAAGCCTTTGCACGAAAACTATTTTTCGTGCAAAGGTCTCAATCTGACCATTTAGTGAGAAATAAATATTATGAGTGAATTAAAAAATGACCGCTTCTTACGCGCCTTAATGCGTGAATCCGTAGACATTACTCCGGTATGGATGATGAGACAAGCCGGTCGATATCTTCCAGAGTATAAAGCAACACGCGCAAAAGCGGGAAGCTTTATGGATTTATGCAAAAACCCTGAACTCGCATGCGAAGTAACACTTCAACCATTGGAACGCTACCCACTTGATGCAGCTATTTTATTCTCTGATATTTTAACAATACCGGATGCAATGGGCTTAGGCTTATATTTTTCGGAAGGCGAAGGTCCTCGATTCAAAAATCCGGTGCGAACTGAAAAAGAGGTAATGAATCTTCCAATACCTGATCCCAATGATTCACTGGGCTATGTAATGGATGCCGTACGCACTATTCGCTCCGCCCTTGATGGCAGCGTTCCGTTAATTGGCTTTTCTGGAAGTCCATGGACACTTGCGACCTATATGGTAGAAGGCAGCTCAAGCAAAGAATACTCAAACATTAAAGCAATGATGTATAACCGACCTGATTTAATGCATCACCTATTAGAAACTACCGCTCAATCAGTTATTAGTTATTTGAATGCTCAGGTTGAAGCCGGCGCACAAGCATTGATGATCTTCGATACCTGGGGAGGCATATTATCACCACGTGACTATCAAGAATTCTCGCTCAAATACATGGACAAAATTGTAGCGGGTCTTACCCGAGAGTATGAAGGCCAGAAAATTCCCGTTGTACTATTTACCAAGGGTGGTGCAAATTGGGCAGAGGACATGGCTGATACCGGATGCGATGCACTCGGTGTTGATTGGACTGTTAATATTGGAGATATCAGAAAACGTGTAGGTCATCGTGTTGCACTTCAAGGAAACATGGATCCTGGCATTTTATACGCTAAGCCCGAACGAATTCGAACAGAGGTTGAAACCATCTTAGCGAGTTATGGCGAAGGCTCTGGCCACGTCTTTAATCTCGGGCATGGAATACACCAGTTCGTAAATCCGGAGCATGCAGGCGCGTTTATCGAAGCCGTACATAACCTAAGTCCTAAGTATCACAAATAATCCGAGAATCCGTTCCACCTGAAATTGCTGGAAACAGTGCATGGCATTGGTGTTATTTTACTACTGACCCTACTTTACAAGATAGGAAATATTCGCCAATTTGAAAGTGTACAGAATTTCGCTTCCTATTCCCGACGGGTAAAATGCAAAGCGGAGTCCACAGAAAAAGCGATGACACACCAGCTTGGGCGCTGTATTTACTTGAACCTAGACTCCGCAGTTGACCGTTCTTACCAGGCGGTAACTCGCTGAAATATCGAAATTAACTGCGGATTTTAGGATTATCCAGTGTGCTTCCTTTCTGTTGTTTTTAAGACTCTTTCCCCATTATGAGTAATGAAAGACCAGATACGCTCATCGTGTTTTTTAATCCCATCAAGTAACTCTTCTACACTCGCCATGCAAGGCTGCCGCATACCAAAACAATCCACCATCGCTCCCACTGGGGTAAATTTAATTCCACTCCGTGCTAATAAGTTAATGAGCTGTGGCTCCATTAGCGCAAACACATGCGTTACACCTGACTCGGTTGCCATATTCATTATTGCTTTAAACAATCCCAATGTAATTTGCGAACAATGTCTTTTCTCTCTATGCCTTTCTGTAAATGATAGATTAGGGCTAATGCCATGGGCATTATTTTTCTCCTCTATACGTCGACGAAAATCCTTTGACACGGCAAGTCTTGATATTTCACCTTTAACTCGTGACGACACCTGCCACTGCTGGTCCCTGCTTTTTCGTCGCAATATATGAAATCGCTCAGTGGGTAAAATTTTTTCAGTGACTACATTGCTTGATTTTGGGTTAATAATGAGCCGCACAGTTGCGACGCTAATTCTTGTTTTTTTATGAGTGAGTAGAGCATGTAAAGATCTCTGATCAAATTCGTCTGATTCTTTTTCTGCTAAATAAAGAGAGGAGTCAAATATATGTTGTTCGTCACAAAATACTTGGTAACGCAAAGCTTGACACTTTTCAACAAGCCGTGCTGAATTTCCAATTTCGGTTTCAAAATAGTTATCAAATTGATTGAAGCTCATAGTCATAAGGAATTCCACCGAAATAGATAAGCTCAGCATGTTGTCGCAACACGACAAATTAATTCAAAACATGCTGAAAGTTAATGTTTTTTCTAATTAAATTTAGTCAATTGTTTAATTCCAGCTATAATTAAATTATTCGAAATATTTTTAATTAATTGCATGCATATTTTCAAGAATATTTATCACAATTTATTCAAAGGATTTCTTTTCCTAATATTATGCTTTGCTTCTACAGCTAGCCATTCCGAAATTATTATTGGAGTTCACAACAACAATTTAACTTCCATTAATAAAAGCACTTTACGCGCCGTTTTCACAATGCGGCTTAATCGCTGGGAGAACGGGCAAAAAATCACCGTACTAATGCTCGATCAAAATAGCAAAATCCACCGTGAATTTTGCGTTCAAAAACTCGGCGTATTTCCTTATCAATTACAACGTATCCTGGATAAACGGGTTTTTTCAGGGAAAAGCCAAGCACCGATAAACGTCTCAAACATGGAAGAAATGATTACTAAATTGCTAAATACGCCGGGCGCCATTGGCTATATTAGCGAGGAGTTTGTAAATGATATTCCAGCAGATATTACGACATTTTAAAATAATGAAAACACTAATAGCACTAACTATTTACGCATTGTTTTCAAGTATGGCATTTGCAATAAACCTGTCAAAAAATATTCAACTTCATGGCTTCGCGACTCAAGGGTATATCAAAACTGATAACTACAATTTTTTTGGTGAAACCTCGAGAGTAAAAGGCGATATCGATTTTCGTGAACTAGGGATTAACGCTTCATATCGTGCCTTTTCAAATTTTCATATTGCAACTCAACTCATTTCTCGCGAGGCAGGCGCAGTAGATAACTCAACGATCCAGATTGATTATGCGCTCGCTGACCTACAGATAACATCTAGAAATCAGTATAACTTCGGTCTGCGCGTGGGCCGTGTAAAGAATCCTCTCGGTTTTTACAATGAAACACGAGATGTCGCTTTTACACGAAACAGTATATTTTTACCACAGTCCATTTATTTTGATCGCGTGAGAAAACTTGCCTTATCTGCTGATGGACTGCATATTTACGGGCAAAAACGCCACAAATTCGGTGACTTTGATTTTCAATTCGGCATTGGTTATCCGCGGGTTGATAATGAGACCGAGATAGCGATATTCAAAACTGATCGCGATGGCTTAATGAAGTCCAACCTAAGCTTAATAGCGCACACCAGCTATAGCTTAAATGCGGGCAATCAAAAAATAGCATTGAGCTGGGTACGATTATCCGCAGACTACATGAGTACCGGCGCGGAAAATGCTGTTGCTTCTAATCTAAAAAATGCAAACTTCTCTTTCACTCCTATTATATTGTCGGCACTTTCGACACATGGTGACTTCACTATTTCCAGTGAATATGCACTACGATTTTTTCAATTTAATAATATGGCACCATATGTGCCTGAAGACATTGCAGACCTAACAGGAGAAAGCTATTACATTCAGATGCAATATAGACTAACTCCTTTATTTGAAGTTTTTCTACGCTACGACATCATTTACTTAGATAGGAATGACAAGGATGGCCTTAAATACGAAGCAAAAGGATACGGGAACCGCATTGAGCAATTTGCTAAAGATGCAACAGCAGGCATTGCCTTTCACATAAATAGCGCATGGCTACTGAGAGCTGAATATCATCACATAGAAGGAACCGCTTGGCTACCAGTCCAAGATAATCCAGAAATGTCAAATAATCAAAAAAACTGGCAGCTATTTTCAGTATTAGTATCCTATAAATTTTAATCAACAAACAACTCGAGTTAAACATGGATTTAGGCAAATCTAAAGTTAGAACCAGATTTTTTATAAGTTTAAAATGGAAAGTTATCGGTACAATAATATTGTTTACGATTTCTCTAAACGCGTTTTTTTACATCAATGCTGAACGAAAACACGAACAACAGTCTTTAGAAAAACGCCAGGCTATTAAACTAAAAAATGAAACCGCTTTTGTTGAGCTATCAAACTTATCTATGCTTAGGTTACAACAATATGCCGAAATGATTGTTTCTTTCAAAGAAATCAAGTCAACCATTAACCAACACAACATTGAAGAACTTACCCAAAACTTAACGACACTTTGGCCGGTCTTAGAGTTTAACCTAGAAATGGACTTGGTTTCTTTTTTTGATAGCCAGAGCAATTTAATTTTTTCCAATAGTAGTGCATTAACTAAATCAAAAGAATGGAAAAACTTAATATTCAAAATTAGAAAGGTAAATTCCAACGGCAAACCGCAGTCCAGCGTGGTTTGTTCGGTGACCTGTCTGCATATCGTAATACTTCCTATACTTTCTGAGAACGGAGAATTTGGTGCAATTGTTCTCGGTGCTTCGATTGCAGAAACCTTGTATAGTTTCTCCCGGTCACAAACACTTGATGTTGGGATTTTAATAGACAGCGCAAACAATGCAAAAACAGATTTAAGCAACTGGAATCATGACATATCACTAATCACCAATAATAACGAAACCTCTAAGCTATTGCGTTATTTGAATCGCAATTACCGACTCGATCAAATAATTAATTCAATCGAAAACTTCAATTTTGATGACCGACTTTATTCGATAAATCTTCTCCCGCTCAATCGAATATCCAACAATGATAATGGCTATATTCTTATGGTGGAAGATGTCACTCAAGAACATCTTAATACTCTAAGCATTCTCAATGAAAACAGAACATTTACTTTTGTCACTACGGCCTTTACTGCATTAATTCTATTATTAATTCTCTGGCCTGCACTGCGACGAGTAAAAAACATCACCAATGCATTACCACTCATTGCCCAGACATCTTATGAACAAGCAGATAATATTTTAACCTCAAAAAAACCCAATCGATATCACTCAGATGAAATCGACACTTTAGAGATTGTTACCGTTCAACTATCTCAACAACTCCGTACACTGTACGAAAAAATCGATAGTCGTACAAAATTACTTTTTAAAAAAATGGGAGAATTAAAAAACGAAAAGGAATTTATTCAAAAACTTTTTGACACAATGCCTTCTATTCTAATCACCTTGGACCACAACCTTAATATCACTTCTATTAATAAACACGGCCTTAGTTTATTAGAAAAAGAAGAGGGAAACATTCTTGAGACTAATTTTCAAAAAACATTCAGCTCCTTGAGTGATACCGCAGAGAAGGATGCGCTGAGAGAAATAGCATCGGGCCTGAGAGAACATTTTGTTATTGAAAAATCATTAAATAACTCCAAATCAAAACCTCGAACCTTAAACTGGATACATTCTCGTTTACATGGAAAAAATGGGCATAATGCGATTATATTGTCGGTTGGAACCGATGTCACTGCAAGAAAAGAAGCTGAAACCAAGATAACCTGGCTGGCTAATCACGACCCTCTAACCGGCTTATATAATCGTTACTATTTCGGAGAAATGTTTGAACGAACACTAAAACTTAGCCAACGATACAAAACCAAGGGCGCTTTAATGTTTTTGGATCTTGATAACTTTAAATACGTAAACGATACCCAAGGTCATTTTGCCGGCGACACCCTCATAAAATCAGTCAGCTCTGTTTTATCTTCAGTAACTCGGGAAACCGATATTGTCGCACGCATAGGGGGGGATGAATTCGCTATTGTCATACCTGATATTGATGAAACAGGCGCAACTGCGTTCGCTAGAAAAATTAATACCAAAATTGGCGCGATAAAACTCGCTGCATTTGGAGGCAATTTGCGTACAACAACGAGCATTGGTATTGCACTCTTTCCGGAACACGGCAACGACGTCGATGATTTGCTATCTAAAGCGGATATTGCAATGTATCAGGCAAAAGAAGGTGGACGTAGTGCCTGGCATTTATTTTCCTCCGATGAAAAAGTCCGCGCAAAACTTGAAAGCCAAATCACCTGGAAAGGAAGAATTGAAGATTCATTAAAATTTGATAAATTCAAACTTCTATACCAACCAATCATTGATATCCGAACACATACAATATCTCATTACGAAGTTTTACTTAGAATGATTGGCCCTGACAAAAAACTTATATCTCCAACCCCCTTCATCCAAGTCGCAGAAAAAACCGGGCTTATACGTGAACTCGATCAAATGGTAATCTATAAAGCAGTACAGAAACTTATTTCATTAAATGAACAGGGCCAGCACATCTCGCTTGCCATCAATTTGTCTGCCCACAGTCTAACGAATAATAATATTTATATACTGCTCAAAGAGCTATTAAACGAAGGCTCGATTGATAGCAATCAATTGATCTTTGAAATCACTGAAACGGCCATGCTCGAAAAAATTTCTGAAGCCTCGCTACTCATTGAAAACATTCAATCGTTAGGTTGTCGGTTTGCACTCGATGATTTTGGCGTAGGTTTTTCTTCATTCTATTACTTAAAGAAATTGCCTATCGAGTATATAAAAATCGATGGTGCCTTCATTCGCAACCTTGAGCACAATAAGGATGACCAAGCGATGGTTCGCGCCATTACTGAAGTTGCCTACACCTTAGGTAAACGAACAATTGCTGAATTTGTAGAAAATGAAAACACCTTAAAACTACTAAAAGACTTTCAGGTGGACTTCGCTCAAGGCTATTATATTGGAAAACCTGAAGAAACCTTCAGCATGGAATTTGAACATTCCCCACCTAAATTAGAAATTGTCTAGAAATCTAGTTAATTTTCACCAATAAACCCTTATAATACAGCCTCACTTACAACTCGGCTCTGAAATGCCCTCGATGCTGTCTTTAATTCATAAATATATTCAATTTGCCACCCTAGTCAATCAAGTTATTGGTAAATCCATCCCTTGGCTATGCTTACTGATGGTATTAATAACCTTTACGGTTGTTGTGCTTAGATATGCTTTTAATTTTGGCAATATTGCTTTGCAAGAATCTATAATCTACATGCATGCTTCGGTTTTTATGTTAGCAGCTGCTTACACATTAAATCGTGAGCAACATGTTCGCGTGGACATCTTCTATCATAAATTTACCAAACATCGAAAAGCCTGGGTTAATATTGTGGGCACACTCTTGTTCCTACTCCCGTTATCTGGATTTATTTTATGGAGCAGCTCAGAATATGTAATCACGTCTTGGACACTGCGAGAAGGCTCACGCGAAGCCGGAGGCTTGCCTTATGTCTATCTACTCAAAAGCAATATTCTCGCATTCGCAATCTTGTTAATAATTCAGGGCTTATCCGACCTTTTTAAAAACATCTTAATTATCTTAAACCTAGACTCTCCAGTTGACCGCTCTCGCCAAGTGGTAACTCACTGAAATGGTAAAATTAACGATGCGTATTACTGCGGATTCCCGATTAAAGTTTGAAAACGATCAATGCACCACTCCAACATCGCCACAAAATACTCCCTAAACCTTAAAATCAATCAACAGACAAAAAAGCTATGCTCGAAGAATTCATGCCCCTCATTATGTTCGCCACTGTCTGTGGAGTCCTGTTACTCGGCTATCCCGTTGCCTTTACCCTAGCAGGCACGTCCCTCGCATTTGCTTGGCTTGGCTGGGAAATGGAGATATTTGACGAAGACTTTCTCTTTGCCTTACCTAGTCGTTTATACGGAATCATGGTTAACCAAATTCTAATTGCCGTACCCTTGTTTGTATTTATGGGTGTCTTGCTGGAAAAATCAAAAATTGCCGAAAATCTTCTTGAAAACATGGGCAAGCTATTCGGCAAGATGCGGGGAGGCCTAGGTATCTCGGTAACACTTGTCGGCATGTTGCTGGCCGCCAGCACCGGCATTGTTGGCGCTACTGTCGTCACGATGGGCTTACTTGCTTTGCCAACGATGTTACGGCGCGGTTATGATCCTGCTATTTCCGCCGGAACTATTTGCGCATCTGGAACCCTAGGGCAAATTATCCCACCTTCGATTATTCTGGTATTGCTTGGCGATGTTTTGTCATCCGCTTATCAGCAAGCACAACTCGATATGGGAATTTTTTCACCAGAAACCCTATCTGTAGGCGATTTATTTACCGGAGCACTCATACCTGGCCTACTACTTGTGGCCTTATACATTACTTATTTACTTATCATAGCCATTATCAAACCAACAGCTATGCCTGCGTTGGCGGACACTGAATATGATTCTAATAACGACTTTAAAATCTATGACTTATTAAAGGGCTTAGCCCCACCGCTACTACTGATCTTTTTCGTATTGGGGTCAATTTTAGCTGGAATAGCAACTCCCACCGAAGCCGCCTCTGTCGGAGCAATGGGCGCTCTATTGCTCACATTTATCAACAAGCAATTAACCAAAAAAATCTTAACTGAAGTCGTTCAGCAAACCACCTTAGTAAGCAGCATGGTTTTCATGATCCTAATTGGCGCATCGGTTTTTTCTCTTGTATTTAGAGGATTCGGAGGAGATGAACTCGTTCATGAATTACTTAATGATCTTCCAGGGGAAACTTTTGGGGCCATAGTTGTTGTCATGTTAATCATGTTTCTGCTTGGATTCGTTCTCGATTTTATTGAAATCACTTTTGTGGTAGTCCCTATTGTTGGCCCTGTTTTATTAGCGATGGGCGTAGACCCTGTGTGGTTAGGGATTATGATTGCACTGAATTTGCAAACCTCTTTTTTAACACCTCCCTTTGGCTTTGCATTATTTTATTTGCGTGGCGTTGCAAAAAAATCGTTGACGACACTGCAGATATATAAAGGCGTTACACCTTTTATCATTATTCAATTATTCGTTTTAGCAGTCATTGGATTTTGGCCTGAATTAGCAACATGGTTGCCAAGCGTGATGAACGGAGAATAAAACTTTAACTAGTGCTAGCCCGAAAACTACGATAAAAACATAGTCGCTTCACTATCCCGCTTGTTATTTGACCGGCAAGTGACTTGTTTTTTTCCTACTATTCGAAAATACGTTTTTTTGTACAAAAAATGAATTTTGTCTCGCTGCATTTGCTATTTCAAACACAGCTAACCCTGTCAAACTGACATCGGTCACATCAACACCGAACCTGAGTCAGGCTGCTTTTTTTCGATACTCAGCTTGAATAATAATAGAATAATAGGGGACGAATAATAGGGGACAGACCACTATTAACACACATGATTGCTCATCAAAACATAGGCGTGAATATCACATCCACTTTTATCAGCTTGATCTTTAAGATGATCTAAATACAAGGGATAATCTTCGTCCGTGAAAAAACAAACCGCGCGATTATTCCCACGTTGGATTATATGCCAGGGTATTCCTGGTATTGAGATACGCACCCTGCGTGGTATTAATCATCTCTCACAATGCTGAAAACCCCCAGAATAATGCCTTAATCGTGACCTGTCCCCTATTTTTGTTATTGCCTATTGACAGCGTTACGGCTCATATGTGCTAGATTTTTGCTACTGGTATTCTCTCTTTAAGAATACCAGTTTTCTGTTTTTAGTTTTGGAACTTTTGAAAACTCTTTCAA
>Ga0256830_1000315_pt1 | contig 42072 bp, 64 predicted proteins | sample 128326metaG_FD_190537 | JGI IMG/M metagenome (GOLD analysis project Ga0256830, IMG submission 190537) | Hydrothermal vent microbial communities from Lau Basin, Pacific Ocean - 128-326 | ecosystem: Environmental > Aquatic > Marine > Hydrothermal vents | place: Pacific Ocean: Lau Basin | collected...
GCACTACTATAGGCTTTATTTAGAGTTTTCCATGGATTTGTTTGCGAACCATCACCGTTAGTATCATCACCTGTAGGACTTATATACCAAGTAGCCATCTTTAAATTAAAACTCCTGTATCAATACATGGACTCGAGGGACTCAGATTAAAATCATAAGAATCCTCATCTACAAATAGAGGATCTAGATTTATTACACCTATTCCTGATGGTGAATTAGAAATATTGTTAAAGCAAGTATAAGAAGCCGAAGTATTTGAAATAGCAGCGGCATTACCATAAAGTATAGACCCTCCCTTATTACGAAATATGCAGTTTTTAACAATTAAAGTTGTTACATTATTTGTAGATGTTACATAAAAAAGAGAATATATTGGTTTTGTTGTTTCTTTAAAATAGAACGTAGAATTAAGTATATTCCAAGTTCCAGATGATCCCTCAGATCTCGTAGTGATTAAATGAGAGTTGTTTATAGATCCCGCTTCTTTGAAATCTACGAATAGACATTTGTCTATCGTAAGATCCAAAATATATTCGGAAGTATTTGTATTAACGCCGATTAACGCTTCTGCATTGTAAGAATTATCTACTGTTATAGTTATGTTTTGAAACATGCAATTTAATAAATTAATGGTATACGTGCCTTTTCCAGGATTATATAAACCTACAGCAAACAAATTATGATTCCCAGTAGATCCTTCTGTGATAATATTCTCAAATTTTACCCCGTCGAACGTCATTGATTTAGGGGCACCAAACCTGAAGTGCATAAAGTTATTATTTCCGTCGATTATAGCATGCCAAATCCCATTTGATGGGGGGTTTTGTGACCTAAATGTAAGATCCTTAGAATAAGGGTCTATATTTTCTCCACTATATGTTCCATCCATTAGAATAATTGTGTCGCCATCTGCGGCACTACTATAGGCTTTATTTAGAGTTTTCCATGGATTTGTTTGCGAACCATCACCGTTAGTATCATCACCTGTAGGACTTATATACCAAGTAGCCATCAGAATGAACCTCCATCAATTCTTCTTGGAGGCGGCAAAGCACCCATACTTGTTTTATATTCATTTACAAACGGTCTATTATTAGATGCCTTATTTACACTCATTCCACTCCAGACCTTTATGTCTTCAGCTACGGGTGCGTGTCTGAAATCTCCAGTCTCATAAGTCAGATCGTAAAGAAGAGTTTGCCATTTATTCCGCAGATATATTTCGAACGTATCAGGGTCTTTTGTTACATCTATTCTAATTGCCCCATTTTCTTTTGTAGAGTTCCCTTTTATGGCACAGTTATGAAGAGTTTTATCTGTAATATAATTTGCATGGTAACCGCTCCGTGAGCTATCTTGCAGATAACCTATATCAGGACTGCTCTTGTCTTCATAAAGCGGTATATCCGTTCTATACCATTTTGCTCCATCCCAGAAATAAAATCGCTTCGCATCTAGACCAGCAGGAACAGAAGCTGTATCCGTCGGAATTCCTATCGTTTTCACTGCCGGCGTCGCTGCCAGAATATTTGCTTCTGTATCCACCATAATCGCCATTACACCCGCCTGCTCCTTCGTAGCACTGGCAAAAGCACCGCTAGTAACATAAATCACATTCCCATCAGAACCAGGAGCAAGCTGTGTCAGGTTTGATCCTGTAGCATCCGCAACCTGAATGGCATTTGCAGTAAGCGAAGATGGCGTATCCGTTAAATCCACATATTTTGATGTACCGCCTCCCCCACCTCCAGGGCTACCACCACCAGCAAGATTTACTACATGAGTTTCGCCTTCAAAACGGATAATAAGTTTTATTGTACCGTCTGGTTCCTTAAATACTCCTAATTCACCTTCTTTGATATTAGCAGGCGAATTAAGGTCTTTCGACTGAAACTTTTTTACGCTTCTGGCTTCTTCCAGTCTTTTTTCGACATATTTGAAAAAAGAAAGGAGTTCATTTTCTATTTTTTTAAATTCTGGCGGTAATTTAACTGCAAAACCCATTTTCCGATCATCTCCTCTTTAATGCTCTGCCAGCCAATTCCAGAAAATCTATTTCAGTATCGGCATTTGTAGATGCTTGCGTAGTCAATTCAATCTGAATTCTATCGCTCTCAAACGAAACAGGTACATCAATATGCTTTTCCTCTGTTGTCGGAAGAAGATAAATAGTTTCCCTTGGTTGAACCGATGATTTCTCCACATCATACAATTTTACTGTAATACTATCACTGGATTTATAGCTTGCACGGAAACGCCTTGGTCTTATTCTGGAACTATCGATATGCCCAGATTTCCACAGCAGCGATGTTGAATTGGTCTGACTATCAGAATCGATTTCATAGATAGATGAACTCGTTGCTCCAAATAATTCATTATCCGGCGTATTAGCAAAATAAACCCATGTCACACCATCGTTTGCCGTCTTCCAGTTTTTATATATTGTATCGAAAATATATGTTGTCCTGGAAACATAAATATAAAACTGTCTTCTTGTCATGTTAACGGCCGTTATAGCGTTTTGTCTGTTGCTTAAGCTGATATTCTGCCAATCCTTTTTTATAGGAATACCAATATCAATAACCTCTGAACCGTTGAAGGCATAAATAGAGTCTTTGCTGCAAAAGTATACAATATTTTCAATAACTTGCACTCCTCTCTGTGATATAAGCCCCTTCTTCTGAAAATGTTCCTTTATGAAGCTGTTTTGTCCATCCAGTGAAACAATAGCAAAAGCATTCTCTCCAAACACAATAAGAAAATTCAAATAAGGCACGATGGACTGAATATCATAGATACCTACTTCTCTAAAGCGGAGCCACAAAGAAATAGGCAATACAGCTGGCATGAGATTGTTCCCAACAAGAGCTCCAGATTGCGGAGATATAAAAATCGTATCATCATATTTTTTATCGGCATATACAGGGCCAACAGCCCAATTGCCCGTAGTACCGTCAGCAAATTTACCGTTTGCTCCTGTTTTCTGTATGCTAAACCCCGCATTAAGCGTTCGTTCAAGCTGTTGAGCTATGGCCCACTCTCTACCAGTAATTCTTTCCGTTCTGGTATAAGACACTGTCCCCGACCAGCCAGAATCGATATCGATCTCTTTAACCTGATAAAATGGAGTCGTCAGCTTTATCTTTCCTGCTGAATTGGGAAGCCCCATAGCCATATAAAGGAGTATTTTTTTTATCCTCCTATTAAATATCGATGTTTCTTTTGCCGTCGGGAACGTCTCCGAATATTCATCCTGTCTGAGATAAGCATTTTCAGGATAAACACTGAATGCCACATCTACAGAATTATCCGTTCCCGTTAGTTGCGTCGCGGTTGCAGTGAAATCACTGCTTTCATCAAAGTATAAATTTGTTTCCTGAAAGCCGTCCAACAATCCAGTCACAAACCACACCGCATGTGTCTGCACACCGGCTATATAAGGCAAACCGTCTGATTCTCCGGTATTTACTGTAAAAGCTGTAGGATCATCAAGCCAGTCAGGGTTATTGCCATCCGCTCTCATTAGCGGGAACGGCGGCAAATGATCAAAGTGAAACCCAAGATAATCCCAATTAGAATCATTAAAATAGCCCTGTGGTGTTGTCGCATCTTTACCAATAAACCCAAGCCAGAGGTCAGGACCGTCATCAACCGAATGATTATGCCCTGTATAAATATATACATGTTGCCCAACCGTCTTAAAAACAGGCAAATCATCTACTTTATAATGAGGATTGGGCGTAGCATTACCAGACACGGGTATAATCGATTCCCTAAAAACAGGAAACCTAAATAAAATCACATTTTCTCCGGTCGCACCTGCGAATGTCGTCCCTCTAATCGTAACCTCCGCCGTGCTGCCTTTATAATCCAGTACATATCCGTTTAATGAATTTTCCAGATTAACGGCAAACCATTTGTTGTAGTAATCATCAAGATTACTAACATCTGCTGTATTCAACGTAAAGACAACCGACGATGTTATAGATTGGATTTTAGACGAAACAAATTCCGTCAATTCCTGAAAAGCGCTGATAGCCTGCCATGTCACCGTACCGTCCGTTACCGTATTTCCTATCGTTGTCGGCCAGGACGGTTCTGACGATCCGCTGTTTCCTGCCGTTTTGCAGTAGTAAGCAAGCCCTGTTTCGTTGCCTATAGTGGGCATAACAATATCACCCACAGAATATGATGTTGATGCCTGCCAGACCGTATCTGTCCACTTGGCATTCTGGTAAAACGGATAAAGATAGAATCTATCCCGTCCTCCATTATCTCCAAATAAAATAATCAAATCTTTCTGTGACGGAATTGTTACCCGCCAGACATGAAAAGCTTCCAGTGTCAGTCCAGAAGGTAGTGTAGGAATGGGCCTGCCGTTAAGTTTTGCAGCACCGTAACCTCTGGATTTAAGCAATCTGCCAAGCTCATCAAAGCGGCAGTTTTCCGCCTTAACCGCTCTACCGAGTTCAAGATCAGTAGGCGAATACGTTGTATTTAAACCCCGATCAAAGCGCTCTATTTTTATGGATTCAAAATTACCCATTTATCTGCTGATGATTCTGTCGTCATAAAAGCTTGCAATGATTCGCAGTGTAACAGCAGCAGTAAGTTTGTTCCCGCTTATACCTTCTACCGTTACATAAAACCAGCTTCCAGGAGGCATATCCGCATTTGATCCCAGATAATACCACACCGGATTTTGCGTTGTAATATCCACAGAATCAATAGCAGCATAATAACCAAAAGGAGGCGGTAAATCACTTTCGTTTTTTCTGGAGAAAAACTCGCTTTTGGCGCCGAAATAAAATTTAACCCGCAGTCCCACTGAATCGGTGGTAGCATCATTGGCATCCAACAAAAAACCCATATAAGGCCACGTTCTGTAGGCAAAAGATGTGTCCTTTGCTGTGCCTTGAATGGAAAAAAGGCTGTCGCCCGTAACTTTTGGCTTTTTGTTAATGGCACCCACCAAAAGGCCGAACCCGCTCCCAATAGAATCCTGTTCCACTGTTGTTGTATTCTTTGTGTGGGGCTTAACAATAAACTGGGCATTGCTGTGCCTGTGATGCTGGCCGTAACTGCTGCTCCAGACCGTTAAAACTATTAAGGAGAAAATAATTCTTTTCAGCATGTCCTTTACTCCCAGCGGTATCGTTTAAGTTTCTTGTAAACATAGATTCCAATCAATAAACCAATGAGAATAGAAACTGGAAAACTACTTTCTTTATTGGTAAAATAGAAGTCTTCTTTCAACTCTTTTGGGCTGTCGATCCCTTCATCAGTATAAATAGAAAACACAGTAAATGTAATGGAAATACTATCGGGATCAGTACTATCAACTTCGTAATAAACTTTATAGCCATTGGTAACATTGCTTCTTTCGATTGGTACTTGTGCGGCGACAAGCTGCATAACAATTAGAAGCAAAAACCCGAATACAGACATTATTCCCTCCTCTCTCCGTTTATGGCTATTTTTTCCAGGATACTTGTATGGTGGCCGAGAACAGTTCTGATTTCTGTCAGTACCCGTAAGTTTCCTTCATTAAGAGTAATCAGCTTTTCTATGGATTTGTTGGTATTTTCTGTTCCAAAACCAAAGCTCTCTGGAGCTTCGTGCATCTGAACAAGCCTTTGTGACAGCTTATGAACTTCTTTAATTTTTTCGTCTACTTTTTCTATTTTTTCCTCATGAATGGATAACTTGTCAGTGATGGCTTCCATTGTTTTGGCCATACGGATCATATTTTTCACATACCACGACAGCGCAAAACCGATAACGGATATCGCAGCCCACTGTACAATTCCTTGATCCAGAATAATCTGACTCTGAAACATAAGATGCAGCCCTCGGTTGAATTATCTGAGTGGTTTATCGGAACCATAGAACCAGTCTATATTAGCCGAAACATAATCATACGTAATCGTAAAAAGAAGATAGAAAACCAGAGCGCCTACTATAATTCCAGCAAGACCCCATACGAGTTTTTCAAATTTTCCTTCCGGAATTTTGTCATTTTTCCAATAATGTCTAAAAATAACAAGATAAGTAATGCTTGCTGGTATATCTCTCGTCAGCCAGAAGAGAACATGAAGCGCCAGCCAGCCTACAAAAGGCTTTCTGTTAACAAGGGCATTATTCGCCGCATCCCACACAAAGAACCACGACCACCACAAAAGCCATGCAAAGTATATGGTAAGATATGTGCGGCCACGTTTAAACAGCGAACCAATAGACGTTTCGATTGACTGAAATAGTTTATTCACTGACTCCAAACCACATTAAGGCTTATCTAATTAGATGTTTTATCTACTCTTTGAACGAGATAAAATAGCTCATCCAGTCTCACACGCATGTCACTATTATCACCAGTCAATGCAGATATAGTTATCCCAAACAGCTCGCTTTGTGTGGTTGGTATATTAGTGGTTATTGTTGCAACACTATTTCCGTCAATAAAAAACTTTGCCTCTTTATCGTCATAGACTATTTCAAACCAATGCCACTTCAAATGATCAGACACTCCAGTATCAACAGACGTGACTGATCCACCTTTTGACGTTTTTACAAACCAATTTGTTTGTGCGTTATTTGTTCTGTTATCCATCTCAAACCAGAGCCCATCAGTTATGGCGCCGCTCGGCGATGTAGCATCCCCCAAACCTATTCTAACGAAATCACTATCAGGAGCACTTGCAACCATTGCTCTAACCGCAAATACTTGTTTTATTCCCAAATTCCCTAGAGCTTCGTACTGAGTTCTTACTATTGAGCCCCCTCCAGACGTTGTGCCTGTTATCAACAATACTACTCCAACAGCATTAGCATCCAGGTATGACCAAACGGAAAACAAGCCCCCCGATACAGATATACCTCTCAATCCATAGCCTATCTGCCCATCTACTCCCTGCCCATATATAAAAGGCTCATGTATTAATATCTGATATTTCGGATTAAAAACGTCCACGTTTTTCTTTGAGCTATATGGACCGTAAGTTGTTGCTCCCCTGAATGATTTAAATACCGTGTTTTGCGCATTAGCATTGATGCAAAACAGAAGTAATACTATCAAAAAAATTTTCATATTAAACTCCCTATTTTAATATTTTTTACCACTGTGTCGCATAAACCGGCACATATCCGATAAGATTACCAGACTTATTATAGATAGGCAGTGCATAAGCAGTGGCTCCGCTTGGAGTATTAGTATTTGTTATTGCACTGACTCGCAAAGAATCAGTTTGTAGTGACGTCCCAACATAAGCATTGCCCATTGTTATAAAACCATTCTGTGACACTAAAAGACCAGAAGGTGTTGCATATATAGCTGCTTGTACTCCAGATTCTCCTTCACGAAACAAAACCCTTCCATCACTTCTAATCCTTATAGATTTATAGTTTAAATCCTTTGGTTGCACATATAGATAATCCTTTGCTGAGGAACTATCTATTCGTGTAAATTTTATAACCTTGAAATCACTCGTGTCAGTAAACGTAAATCTTGCCTCATTAGAGACATTCCATTCCGAAAAATTCTCGCCAGACCCTATAAAGACATTTCCTAACATCATTACCATAGTATTGCTATCCAAAACGGAACCAAATAAACTATCAGATTCGGTTTGTCCAGAACTATTAAATGAGTTTGCTACAAAATTAACCCCAATAGAATTCGATATTTCAAATGCAGGATGATTGACAATAGCAGCAAAATCATTTTGAAAAAAAGATACATTAGACGCTTTTACTATCTTTACAATTGGTCCAGATGCTGGACTCCATGCAAACCTGCACTGGGATATACTCAAATTCTCAAGACTATCAGCATAAATAAATGGCGAAGTTGGATTGTATGCTGATCTACTGGTAGCATCACCCCATCCGTGAAATTTGCTTTGAATAATATAAAAGCCATGATCCAACCCTCCTCCATTTTCGCCAAGAATGCTTAAATGCCCTCCTCTACCGTTCTCAAAAGTGACATCAATTATTCTTACATTATTAGCATTATCTCCTGTACCGCTGGTTATAGTTAACCCAGCCTTGGTCGAATCTCCATCGCTTCCACAACGATCAAACCTACCATTAGCAATAAGAATATCCCATGGCTGAACTATTCTAACTGCCGGCCCAGTAACATCTTCAAAATTGAAATCCCTAATAACAGATTTACCAAAATAGGAAGCATATATATAAGGACTGGTAAACGACGATGTGCCATCAAATCGTATTCCAGAAATCACTATTTGTTCTATCCTATTGCTCTTATCTATTCCATATAATGCAAAAACAGTATCATCGACCGTTCTATTAAACAAAGTATTAAATTTATTCCCAATAATTGATAAACTGTCATTGTATACCCTTATCGTAGAATTAATATCATAATCCCATCCACCCAATAAAATATTACCCTTGCCAACGATAGAATTAACTGCATACTGTACTGACGCAGAACTAGAGCTACCAAACCACTCCGGCCTTACATAGTCAACGCTGCCAGGGGCAAACTCCAAAGAATCCAGATTCCCCTCAAAAACTTGAATCGGACCCGGATCGATAAAATGTCCTTCTATACGGAACTTTCTTGTTATCTTGATCCGCCCTCCTTGCCTTACAAATAGGGATGCTGTTTTAGGGAGAGTATCTGGTGCTGTTTCGGCAATGCTTTGTCTTGATGCAACAATAACCATTGCTGTATCGGCCGCAGCCGTATCAATCGCCGCTGCCAGAGAAGCAAACGACGTTGCATCATAACCAAACTGCTTCATCGTCTGCACAATATTGTAAATATGCCGATTGTACTGATCGAACAGAACAGAATCCAAAACAGTAGCATCATCTTTTACGACTACTATCTCACCGACACTTTTTCCCCACAAATTCTTCAAATAAGTGCCTGATTGGGGATAAACATTACTGGCAATCACCAAAAATAAAATTACGGCTACAGTCTGTTTCTTATTCAGAACCATCATAATCCCGTTTAATTGACAGCACTTCTCTTTAAACCACGCCGTCTATGCGGCCATTTTATTAGATTTCCGTACTGTGCTATAATGTTATCGATGTCAGCATATTCACCGTTTGTTCCCAGGGCATAAACGGTGAAGTCCATATATTCTATATTGGCAGCATTGGAGCCATCTGCCCGGAATCCAAACAGCGTTGATGTATTATTCAATGTTGTTGTGTAGTTCAACGATTTGGAATCCCCGCCGGAAGCTACAGGAACCACCACATTGACGCTGATCGTATCATTAAATGCCTGCGCTGAAATCAGCGAAGTTCCCTGTACCTGTTCTGTTATATCTGCTGAAGCGACTTGATTAAAGGTTCCGTTAAGTCCCCCTGTATATTCCCATATACGGACGTATTGCAAAGTTCCTGTATCATGGTATCCAACCATAACAAACGAACTATCCTGCGTATTGAAACGAAGAACGAGAAAGGCACTTTCCGGAGTTGTATCACGGTTGATTGCCACCTCAATCAGAACGTTCTTTTTGCCGGCATCGGTATAAGCAATTGTGCCAATGGCACCGCTTCCGACAGTAGCAGCTCTGATACGTCTTTGATTGTCGCCGCTCAACTCCCATGAACCGTTTACAACATTCCATCCGTTTCCTATTTCTGGTGTTACACTTGTAAAATTTGTACCGGCAGCACCTTTACCGCTGGTATAATGAATGGGATAAAGATGAGTTAATTTATTGGACTTGCCCACAAGAATCTCATCAATGCGAACATGACCGCACTGGGAGCAGGAATTACCTGTAGAATTCAAAAGGAGAGTTAAATTGGAGAACTTTCTTTTCGATGACCCAAAAACAAACCAGTTATTGGATATTCTCTTCTTTCTCAAGAAAAACAATGCTCCGCTTGGGTACTTTGCGGAATCTTTTCCCGCATAATACGGCGCCCAGTGCTCTCCTGATGTAGTGTCTTTATGTCCGTAGGCAATAAAAATTTCAGTTGTATCATTTATTATAGGGCTGTCCAGAACGGGAAAATTTAAAAATCTCGAGGACCAATTGGAAAACTGCGGATCGTCAACAATAAAGATTGTCTTATTAATATCCCCTCCTTGAAATCCAAAACCAAGAGCTCTTAAGGAGCTATACAATCCTGTATCGGAAGCATCTGACAACCCGAAAATAATCTGCGGATTTGACGACTCACCAACTGTATTATTGGTTTGCACATTAACGAGCTTTGCATACATAAACAGCCCTGGTTGCCATGCGATGCTTTCCCTTGCTTTGAAATAGAGTTCACCGCTTGTTGTCGTGGCGGCTACAATATTATTAAACCACCCGGATTGTGTATACATCTGACCATCGAGAATCGTCACATCTAACGTATCCGATCCCTCGATCCAGAGGTTCGTCATGGGATTGGCGTCGGTGGTGAATTTAAAATTCTCAATCTGTGCATGACCACCAACAGACCAGACCATAACGAGTATTGTAAGAATTGCGTATCTCATCACTTAAAATAAAAAACAGCTCCGTGAAATATAACGTCACCAGATTCATTATTGGGAATAGAGGTATCTCTTAACAGTCGCCAGATAACCTCATCGCCAGCCGATAAATTAGAAAAAGTTCCCGATATTTTCAGTCTCGTTGATGTATTTGCCGAAGTTCCTAAATCCACTGTATCAGCGAGTGTATTGGATAATCCGCCGCCTGTAGATTCTCCAAACGTTCTTGCGTAATAGCTCATTTGAAAAGACACGCTGTCACCTGCCGTGCTCGTCGTAGAAACAATTACTTCTACCGAATCCATAGAAGTAAACCAATTCGGCAGCCTCATCTTTAGAAAGAGCTGTTCATTTGTTGTTCCGTCGAAAAGATAAACTTCCTCTCTCAAATCAATCGTGTCAAGATCAGCGCCATAAAGAGAAGGAGGAAACCACGCTACAGCATCATAATATGGAGCCTCGTTCCTCCTGACATATCCGTCCTTTCGGAATGTCACCATCTCCACATTACCTGTAGCATCTTTTAGCTTCAATTGATCGTTATCGTCGTTATCGATATACAGCCCATAAACCTGAACCGGCGTTGTACCGCTCATTACCGCCAGTAGAATCATTGGGTCTTGTGTTGTGCTGTTTCTCTGAAAATAAACCGACCCACCTTGAAAACGGAACAATTTGCTATATAAATAAAACTGTGTCCCACGAAAATCCAGAACCTCAATGACAGAATCAGCATTGGAGCCGTCAAATGTAAATGTCGAGTCCGTTGAATAACCAGGAGGCAAAACCAGAACCCAATTAGAATCCCTTGCCGCTTTTAAAGCGTTACTCAGTGAGCCGCCGTAGTCATAAGGCGTCACTCCTCTTGCAAGAATAGCCTGCGACAGAGCCAGATGCTGACCACCGATTCTCGTAATAAAGAAACTGGAGTCCATCTTTGTGCCGTGCTTCGCCGAAGCAACAGTACTCGAGTCCTTGCCGATAAACCTTCCCAGATGCCCCTGGCCGTAGCCAAATTCGCCAAAAATAAATAAAAGTAACAGAGTACAATAAACAAACTTCATTGGGTTTTCTGATATGTTACGGGAGATGTCCAATCCTGTGCCTGAACATAAACGTACTTATCAATGACTCTTCCGACATAAGCCTCCGGACCACCGACAACAGCATCCGTATCCCCGACAGAAATCATACCGCCTGTAGACAGATCAACCTGTGCATATTGCCTCTGATATACAAGAGTTTCATAAATGGTACCGCTGTTAAGCGTAGTCTGGCCTGCCTTTACCCTGCCGGCAACAGCTTCACCGGCTCTGATGCTGCCTGCTTTAATTTTAGCCATTACTGCCTCACGGTTAAGTTCCTTACAGGCGGAACAATGGATTTCCACTCAAATGCATCGCTATAGATAATATCACTTCCGCTGTCTCCGATAAAAACCTGCACCCCAATCCGGTAAATACCACTTTTGTTCGGATATACAACTGTTATTTTGTTTCCGTCTACTTTGTATTTTGGTATAAGAATTCTTCTGTTTCTCACATCTTCCAGAAAGACTTTAACGGTAATCCCGTTCAGATCAAAATCATAATCGAACGTTACAGTCAGCGGTTTTGCTAAAAATGTTTTCAAGATTCACCACATATGTTTACACCAGCGCCTTGATAACGGTAGACTATGCAGTCTGGAACAGTTTTATCTCTTGAGGAGGGGCTAAAAAATTTCCCCAGATAAAGCTCTCACTTTTTACCCGTTCTGAAAAGATATTATTTTGCTTATCATAAGCCTCCACCTCAAAATGAAACTGTCCCGGCTTTTCAAACGGAGCCGCACAGGAAAAAGCTCCTCCTATAATCTGATCTCTTATTTGATTGGCAATTTGCACCGTTTCCGATGTTGTCTCATCAACACGGTACACATTGAAAACAATGGCGTCATCATCAGAAGCTGGATGAGACCATGATATGAGTATGGCCTTTTCCTCAAAGCGTCTCATTTCTCTACTTTCGTGGTTCCTACGCTTCCCTGATTGATAACAGCAATCCGTTCATCACGCAGGGATTTGTAGTATTCGTAGTTATTAAAGTCTTCACTGGCAAGAAATGCCCTTGCCGTTGCTCCGAGACATAATATATCAAACAGCCAATCCGGTGCATTAAGGTTCTGACTGCTGGAAATATCCGGCAGCTTGGGAATAATTGTATAAGTCACCGTAGCATTATCATTAGGCCGGTATTCCAGCCTTCCGTAAAGACCGCTGGAATCTACAGTAGAATCACCAGAAAAAATTGCAACATAGTTCTGACCTGAAACGGCCGGAATCCAGGGATCACTGGTAAAACGGTTTTTTTCATCCGGATTCAAAAGAGCAGCCACACGCCCGCCGATTTCCACGCTGATAATCTTTAAGGCGTCAACAGGAAGACTGGCGACACCCGACGTTCCAGGTGTTGATGTCTTTTTAACGATTTGAGCCAGCGCATCTCCGGAAAGATATGTCGGTACTGTCGCCAGTTCAGCATTGATCCAGTCTATGATAGCCGTATCCGTAAAGATGCCTTTATCAAAGACCTCATACGAAACACCGTTACCAACCTGAACCCCTGCTGTTTCGGCCAGTGTAAATGTTCCTGAAGAGCTGACAAAATCCGTAACCAGAATTTCCTTCTGCCGGGCTCCTGTTCCAGACAGCAAACGGAAATAACAGCCGTTAAAATAGTCGTCCACAAAACTCGAAGCCGAGCTGTCGACTACCGTTGTTCCGGACGAATTGCCCGCCGAAGTTGTTGTAGATTTTCTGTAACGGATTTTGTTGTGCTCAAACAAATTCTGCCTTACCGCTACAAGAAAATCAGATAATGTCTTCGCCATCAGTTGGGACTACTAAAATATCCGCTGTACCGTATGGGTGTAAACCGACTCATACGCCTGTTGGCTAAAGGCTTATAACGGCGCAGATCAATCTCATAAAGCTGCTTATACAGAGAAGGATCAACACCCGGAAGATGAACTGCCGTTATTTCCATTAGCTTCATCGAAATCAAGTCATGATAAAAATCCTTAAAATCCGGTATATCCCCGTCGTCCGTCATATCACTGGGAACAGGAATATAAAACACATCAAACCGCAATTCCGAACTCGGCACCGGATCAAAATAAATGATATTATCATCACTCACAGTATACCGCTCTGGCCTTCCCGTAGGCTGTAGAGTGCTGAACCGGCTTTCTATTTTAACAAGATGAGAATACGGGAAAGGCTCAAGCCGGTACCCCTGAAAGTTTTTGGTAACGTCTCTGCTGATCCACACTTCTTTTAACAGAAGCAGATCAGAAGGGAGCGTATAACTTCTCTGATTGGCGACGGTGTTGGAATAATGGTTCTCGGTAACGTCTTCAAGATCAATACGGACCAGTCTCTGGGCTCTGTTGCAGAGCTCATTAAGAAGGTCTTCTGGCATCAGTCGGTAACCTTCATTGGTCCATAACTGGAATTTATTCCGAACAATACCTTTAAGATGTTTACGTGTGAGAGCCATTATTTCCGGCCGGATTCATCAATAGATTTTTCTTTTTTCCCGGTAATCTCCTCAACCGTCACCTTATTCAGATAGAAATCGCCGTCGACTTCACCAAAAATTTCCATCAGGATAGTTTTGAGTGTTCCTACAAAGCCTTCACCTTCCGGGTCAAAATTTCTGGACGCCCACACAGGCGGCTCATAATCCAGGTGAATAGAGACACGGAACTTCCGAAAGTCTCTTTCATCGGCAATAAGAAACTCCGTCCCGTAACGGGGATGAGCCTTCAGTGCCTTAACGACACGCTCATCGTCGGTTTCAAACGTCGGTGAAAAAGACGCCGTATAAGCGGTATCGTCGTCCAGCTTAACAATAACTTGTCTTTTACCGCCGTGAACATTAACAAAAGTAGTCTTTTTAGCCATCGGTATTCTCCTCTTTAAGAGATAACCCCACAATATAGGTGCTGTTATCCTTGTTCTTACGGAGTTCTAAATAAGGAAACCTCTTCAGAATCCGAGATATCATCAAAACGGTAAACGGTTTATACCCTTTAGCATAGCTCCAGTTTTTGTAGACTTTATAGAACTCTTTAAGAGTAACAGTATCCGCTTTTGACACAGAACACATCTCATTAATAAACTCCGACATGGTATCGCTACCTTTTATCGGCTTTTGGCTTTTTTTTTCCTGTTCCTCGGAAACGGCTTTGTTCTGCTGTTCCAGTTTAGCCACCTGTGCTTTCAATTCATTAAAGGAACCTTCCTCACCAAAGTTAAGCCCGTATTCCTTCGCCTTTTTAACGGTCTCCACATAATCCTTTGCCGCCGGGTCAACATCCTGGATTCCCACCACGTCAATATCCGATTCCTCCATAAGCGAAAATACACGGTTATGAAGGGGGTGATTTTTCAGAGCATTAATCAGAACCGGATCATCTGTCTCAAATGTAGGGTCCATTGTGCAGAAGACAGAAACCGGTTTGTTGATAACCGTAGCAGGATTATGCGGATTCGGCACCTGTTCGTTGCCGATAATCGCCTGAACGCTGATCTTTCTTACGTTCGCCAGAAATTTTGCTTTTTTACCCATGTTGATTCCTCATTTTATTGATGGTGTTTAGATGTAAAGCTCCCCGGACTCTCCCCCGTGCCAGGGAGCACTTTTGTTTTTACGTTTAACGAGCATGGACCACCCGATCTGGAATGGTAATATAAACTTCAAGATCACCGGTGGTCGTGCTTTTGGCGCCGTTCTCCACCACCCGTAGCCGCAGAAACGGATAGGAACCTTTATTGGCAGAAGCCTGCTCGAAAACAGCAGCATCCGATGAAGCCCTACCGAGAGAATCAGCAGAACCCACCGTCAGCCATTCTGGAGCAGAAAAACCAGTGCCAGGTTTCACTTTCCCAGTCACCTGCCATTCCACTGTTACGCCAATGGTATCCTTCCCAGAACCGCTGGCCGGTGTAACAAACAGCGCCGAGATATAATTATCCGGGTCGCCCCAGATGGGAATACCAGCACCGTTACTGCCTAGATGCACCACAAAAGAGTCAGCAGCCGATGTTCTGGGCAGAACAGCCTTATACACGACGAAGTTTTTGTACTGTGCATGCTTCTTCGCCGTTACTGTCCCCACCGCAGCTTCCGCTTCAGCAAACACAACAGCAGACAGAAGAAGCAGCATCAGGGTTTTTACGTATTTCATATTTGACACTCCTCTATTTTTACGGTTTACGCCTTACGAGAAGATGAACAGACCGTGCACAGCCGGCTGGGCGGGTTCAAGAGCCGCCACTGTCCGGTAGGCATATCGTCTGACACGGATTTCATTGCGGGCCTGGGTGTTGCTCAAAAGATGCGTATCCATATTCTTACGGCCCGAAATGAAAGGACGGTACCGCACATAGTTGTGGTCTACAGCGATCATGTAGTCTTTATAGAAGCCTTTGCCACGCAGCGACTTGTCCCAGAAAAGATTCAGCACACCAAACGGTGTCCTGATCTTGGTAACGTTCAAGCCAAAGACAGTGGCTTCGTTCATAACCTGAACATTGGCGCCGGCTATAAACGACCCGGAACCCATCTTCGAGAAGAACGCCAGCACACTGGAACCGCAAATAGCCAGCTTGGCGTCCGTGCCCAGCGCAAACAGTTGTTCCATGTGATCAACAAACTGGTTGTAATCATAGGCATTATACGCCGGAGATACAACGCCTTCACCGTTCATCAGAAGAGAATCGTTGTCTTCGCAGAACGTAACGATTCCATAGGTTGTTCTCACGGTCTTGGCACCGCTGTTGATGCTCGGAAAGGTTACGGCCTTTTTGCTCAAAGCCGACAGAAGAAGGGCTCTGTTGATGCTGGCTTTGTGCTGCTTCAGGGTATTGGCAGCCAGTCTATTCCATTCATCCGGACCAAAGATGCCTTCGGCTTCGGCCACATCGGTCATTTCCCATGCATCCTCGAAGTCTTGGCAGTAGGTTTGATTGGCCGCCAGAACAGTGTTGACAGCAGGGCTGGCCGCAGAGCCGTCACCAGCGGCAGGGCCAATAACCTGAACACGGTCATTATCCGCAATATTGTTAGGAGAAGCGCTGACCGCCTCAATATCAATCTGATTCTGGCTGTCAACATTGGTAATCAGAAACAGCGTATCTTTTGCACCGCTCTGGTGAACAACACGGCACAAAAGACCAGGCCGCAAGAATCCCACGGCATTGCCGCTTCCGTCGTCAACAGCCAAGTTGTTGATCACACCGCTGGACCATGTGCCGGCCCCGGCGGCATAGAATTGATAATTGATCCAGGGCGGATCATCCGAAAAGTGTTTCGGTTCCATAGAATCCGTCGGCTTACGGGACAGCTTCAAGAGAAACGTAAGCCACGGAGTTTCTTGCTTTGCCAGTTCATAAACATCGGCAAAGTCGAGATTGTATTTCCTGCGATCAACCAGGAGCTGCTCAAGCCCCTTGGCGCCTGTCACAGGAGTGCCACCAGTTACGTAAGCCATTTGAACAACCTCCAACCTTGTTTGTTATCCACCTATACACAAAAACCGGTCTCCGTCTCATTCAAGGCTTGAAACATGACAGGCGCCTGAACAGAACAGAGACCACGGCTAATACAGCTCATCTTCAATTTTTGCTTGTTTGATAATCTCCGAAAACGGGCTTTCGATGGTCTCCTCAAATGAACTGGAACCACCGTCCACCGTCTTCGGAAGCTCCGAACGCAGAGACAACTGGTTAGCCGCCTCTTTTTCGAGTGTTTGTGAAACCTGCTTGGATGTCAGCTCCGAAAGATACTTCTGATAAGCATCCCAGGATTCCTTGACGCTGTTGAGTCCTTTAGCAGCACCATAGGCGACGGCCGCATAAACAGTGGCTTCGTCGTTACCCTGATCAACAAGCTGCTTGATCTCCTCCTGCGCCCGCCTTTCCATCTCCTTCTGCTGAATGGTCTGATGAATCGGATCGGCCAGCTTTTCGGCAAGCGCCTTCTGGAGCTCCGGATTCTTCTCAATAGCGTCCAGAATCCAATCCGGAGAAAGATCAGGCTTCACCGCACTCAAATGCTGCTCAAGTTCTTTTTTGAACATCTTGTAGGCTCCTTCAGGATCAAATTCAGAATTGTAATAATCCAAAAAGTTGCGGAACTGCTTTCCTTCTTCGGAATCGGGGTCAACACCAACACTGCGGATGGCTTCATCGGTCTCGTCCCGAGTAGCGTTCTCGGCTCCTCCTTTCGATTCCAGTTGCTCAAGAACTTGAGCCAGCTTGTCTTCAAGACTGGAAACAGCTTCCAGTCTTTCTTCAATGGTCTTAAATTTGTCAGCCAGTTCGGCGGTCTGTCCGATCTGATTTTTCAGAGCTCCGAGGTCACCGCTGAATTTTTTATACAGCTCATCATAGGCGTCAGCCAATCTGTCGGCGTCCAGTTTTCCATCCCTGGAAAAAACTTTCCTGGCATAAGATTCGCCTTTTTCCTCTTTTTGAGGAGGCTTTGGCGCCGAACGCACCTCTTTGAATTCATCGGAGGTATCCGGGAGCTCCTCCATCGTACCGCCCTGCTGAACTTTGGGATCGTCAGCCATGTTACCACTCCTTATGTTTCAGGCCCAAAAGGGTTACCCTGATTTTTTATTACGGGGGTTCTCAAGATGAGAATTATCCCCGCCATAAAAAAAGGCCGAACCAATCTCTTGAGAGTTTGATCCGGCCTTCCACGGATGTGTGGATCAGGCTTAATTGTTGTTGGTATTATAAGCTAGCTCCACCGTGAACCTTTCTTGTAAATAGAAACATTCACGGAAGCAATTTTGCCTTCATTAAAATTTACTTCAATCTTTCCAGTAAACGTATTCTCAAAGAACATCTTACAGTCTTCGATAACTTCCCCGACCCTGCGGTAATCCTCAACAATGCGCTGTAGTTCATTGATGTCGTATTTCATTCAGAAGACCATCTATAATTACCTTACCCGTTTACGCTTCTGCCCTTGCCCGTCATAACCCATATCCATATTATAAAAAGGAATTCCCTTCAAACGGAACATATGCGGATCATCGGTATTAACATCAAGATCAATCATTACCGTTCCGGAAGCTCTGTTATCAGACGGCCGCTTTGATTTCCGTCTATCAGGTTTTTCAATAGGTCCCATAATAATCATATGTTTCGGCATTCTAAACTCCTTATAAATTTAATTAATTTCAAGGAATTGCGGTTCCATTTTGCCCGCCACCGCCGGCAGCATTGACGGCTTTAGCCAATGTTTCAAGAGCTTTAAGTTCCTGTTCACCGCCTCTCTGGCCTTTGATGATTTCCTGTGCCTGCCTGACCCGCTCGGCCATAATAGAGGCGTTGGGAAGCCCGCTGTTCTCAATAAGCATATCAAGAATATAAACGCCGATATCAGGAATATTGCGTACAAGCTCAAGCATGGTAAGAAACGTCTGCTGCTGATTGGTCATGTCGGCATTGCTCAAGCGGAGTTCAATATCAAATTCTCCCTCCTCAAGCCTCGTCGGCCACGAGCCGATAATACCGTAGTACTGATCCAGAAGCCGTATTTCAGCAGGACTGCCGTTGACGAGAACAGCAAATTCAGGCTGTACATCGCCCTGTTCCCTCGCGACTTTCTCCAGAAAACCATACTGATCACGGGATATGCGAAAGAGCTTGTTGGCAGGAAAGAATTTTCGCATAAGGTGAAGGAGTTTGCGGTAGTGAAGTTTGATAGTGCGCTCAAAGTTATCGAGACCCGTTTGCAGACCAATAGCAGCCTGCGACCGTGCGGCATTAAACACCACACCGGAAGTGCTGGATTTCAACTGTCCCAGAAGAGTTTCTGTAATGCCGACTAAATCCTGAAGCTCTCTCATAGACATCTGATAAAGCTGCGCCATAGCCGCAACAGCACTATAGTAAGGACTGGTATCCTGAAACTTCACACCGTTAATGTCGCTAACCTTGTATGCACCGCCGACGGCACTCATGTGAGCAATATCCGTCTCCGACAGTCCCGATGTTTCATCATAAAAGATGAGCCCTTTAGGAGCTCTGCCAAAAAGGTTGCGCATATCCGACCGGTTGGCGTTGACTTCATCCTGCTGTGATCTCAATTGGTGTGTCATGGAGACATCCTGTCCCATAGCAAAGTAAGGCGAATAGCGGGTAATATCAAACATTCCTTTATCAGCAAGAAACGGATGAAGCTTATGCTCAAGAAGAAGTGTTCCCGTCAGTCTGGCAACGTAGGTGATAGGTTTTGAATCCACAAATACGTTAAACCCAGCCTGCGCAGCTTCGGAAACATCCCGCTTTGTCCGTAAGTTCTCGAGAATCTCCCCGTCTTCCGGCCTATAAGCCCAGATAAACTTCTCATAATTCTTATACTGAATATCCAGAACATTAACCCTGCGCCGTCCAGATACGGTACGGATAAACCGCCTATCTTTAGGGTCAATACGGGTATCAATCTGGGTTTTGATAAGTTCCCGCTCTTCAGGGGTGTCGGCAAAAATAGTGAGAACTTCCTCCTCCCACAGCCAGTTGTTTACAATAACAAAACGATGTCCGCTGTCATCGTATGTTACGGCTGTCGGGTCTTCATAAACATCGCGGGGATCGAGGGCAATCTGTTCAATTTTCGGCCATAATCCGTGAAACCTTACCCGCCAGCGGATATGAGAACGGTCGCCGATCTGGGCATTGGCGTAAAGATCACTCTGAACATAGGGAGCATTGGTTTCACTATCAATACTATGAATGGCAAGAGACAAAAGATCGGCAAGAAGCGGGTCGGAACCCCTGCCTACAGGAAAAGCACGAGCTTGCTGCCTGACCAGACGTTGATACCCCGTAAGCGCATTAAGAAAACGGAAAACCAGATTATACGTAATCAGAGGCCGCTTTTCCTGATTGGCCTTGAGGCGCTGTTCCTCCGTCCAGTGCCCGTAACCGGAATAGTAATGGAGGTTCTCATCGACCATCTGATGATTGGCTTGTGCCGCCGTATAGGCGTCGTTGTAATAGCTCAAAAGTTTATCAATGAGCTTTTTATCCTGATCTGGTATCACGGATAGCCATCCCCGAATAAGTAATCCACAGCTTTAACCAGAAAAGGATCAATGTTAACATTAACCCCAAAACCAATATCCCCCGTTGTAATATAGGAAAACGGCGCTATCATCTTTAAAGGGTAATAACCGATAAGATAAAGATTCATTTTTGACGACAGCGAATACGCCATGCCGGCATAAAAAAGAGGCCTTGATGGTTTTCTTTCGTAGATTTTAACCTTTGCATCCCTGACCTTGATCCTACCGTTACGGTAATAGAGCTCACTTTCCCATCCATTGTTTCCTTCCCTGACAACAATAACAGGCCTCATAACAGTCCATAGCTTGTAGAAATGAAGCCTGTAAGGTGGAACAACAGAATACACACCAGAAACAAAGGTGTTTCCGTCGTCAAGGAATGACTTAAACCTTGCCCATCTCGAGTTAAGGGTGTCATGGATGCAAACATAAACGGTATCGTAGACGTAAATTTTGGTTGTTGTGTTGGTTTGCGAATAACCATGGCTTACAAAAAGGGCAAGAAGAAAAATGTAAAAGACAAAAGCCCTCAAGTTTCCTTTTTCTTGTAATTGGTAACAATCAAGTTTCTTAAATGCCTGTAGGCAATATCAATGTCATACGACCGGATTTTGCGCATGTTCTCAACATCATAAGCCAAAAGAAGCACACGGATCGACGGCATAAAAGCGATATTAATGGGAAGCTTTTTTCTGTATCTATGCTTTGTCAGATAAACAGTTCCGAGTCTCGGTATCCATAGCCACCCTTCTCTTAAGAGAACAGCCAACATGGCATACCAGACAATATCCAGAACAATAAACGCTTCTTTCTTGGTCAGGTCTGTTAGCGTATAGAGAAAATCAGCAATCATATTCTGATGCTGTGAAGCAATATATCTCGACCTCTTACGCAGTTCCCTGACCTCACGATCCTCATAGAGTGTGTCTTTGAGGTAGTTATACGCTTCTTCGGCGTTTTTTCTTGCCAGCCTTCGCCATCGTATTAGCACGTTTACCCCGCTTTCGTGGTTCTGGTTTTAATCCGGTACTTGCTGCACAAATCGCAAAAGCAGCCTGTTTTTTCGTTTGCCCAGGCCGTGGTTTTACTTTTTTCGCAACTTTACGCACACAGCGCATCAAGCGTTTTGGCATTACCACACCTTTCCGGCATAACGCTTAAGACTCGGCGGCAAATGATGCTTCGGAACGGGATGGTTTGCCTTTCCGTTGAAATCCGGTACCAGAGGCTCATAAATCCAGCCCTTCCGTAACCGGATACGCTTATCACCCCGCTCGGCACCGCAATGGGGGCATATAGCGATCATAGAATACGCCACACCTTCGGTAACTGGAGGATCAAACGACTTTGAAACCACACGCTTACACTGTTCGCAAATCCTCGCCGAATACCGGATGCGGCGGTTATCTTTTCTTTCCAACGGTGCTCCTAACTCCCGATCTATTTCTTCTTGTGTGGGTGACACGTACCCTCGTTCTTCCACGCCCAAAAATCCTCCGTTCAACGATGAAATCATCTACACCTTTCGCCCCAATAACAGGTGTCCCACCAGCCTTATACGTAGCCATCAGTTCAGACAAATATCCGACCAATCAAAAAACCCATACCGCTGAACGAATCTCACCCGATCAAGCTCACGGAAAAAGAGCTCAAGAAAGACCATTTCTTTCTCAAGTTCACGGAGATCAGAAAGGACCTCATCATCCTCTGAAAAATCTTTATCATCCCAATCCAAGGCAATATCCTCATATTAATAAACCCGACACACCCTAAAAACTTTTATACAAAAATGTCAAGTCTTTTTTTAATAACCATGCAAAAACTTGCATAGTTATGCAATATATTGCACACCTTTTATAATATTAAACGGAAGAATATGCAGGAGGGTTCAAATAAAAAACCCCGTGATCAATGAAGACCACAGGGTTGGGATAGGGAGGATCACGCACGGAGAAGAAGACGGTATCCTCAAGAAGGGACACACCAATATAAGCAATGGAAAGCAGGAATGCAAGGAAAAGATGAATGTTGATTGAATAAGGTAGGTTTAGACATACCAACCCAAATTAAGCAGGGATCGGTCCTCGGTTAATAAATTTGTGCCCTTGTCGTTTCTATGGACGGCTGATAAAATTACCGTCCTCCTCAAGATAACCGACGGTTGTAATATAGCCGTCGTTATCCTGTTCAACAATAGGTTTAGGCCAGGCATAAGGGCTTGAATCACCGGCTGCTGTAATAGCTTGCTGAATATCCTGATCCGTCTCTAATAAAACTCCGTATCTAACCTTAAGCTCATTGATATATGAGCGTCTGGCAAAGTTTTTTAGTTTTGATACTGGATCAGGTGGGTATAACCTGGCCCATTTTGGAGGTAAATCGGACTCATCCACTGCTGTTCGTTCGTATATGGTGTAATCGAGTTCCTCTACAGGTCTGTAGGAAACACGAGGGTCGTCGTTTGTATCGACGGATCCCCGCTTCCCCACGGCATGGGTATCGGCCTTCTTGTGGGAAGTACCTGTGTCTCTTACTACAGATTCCTGTAAAGGCTCTATGGCTTCTCGAAAGAGTTTATTAAATTCTTCTTTCCGATATGCATCCCATTCCGGGACTCTGTCTTCTACACCTACATAATGCGGTGCATCATTTTTGAAATAGATTTCTCCTGTTCTTGCATATTGAATCAGGATGGTGTAAATAACAGAAGGATCAACATCGAGTATTTTGGCAACATAATAAGGGGATGCGTTATACAGAAGATTTTCCTGGGAATAGGGTTTTAAGCTCTTGAGCTTGTGAATATAAAATTTGATAGCTTTCTTACGGTAGCGGGATACTGGAAGGTTATCGGCATAATGGGTATCATGATCATAGACGAGCTTGAAGACATTGGCTGGATCAGGTTTGTCTTTATCGCCAAAAGCCAGAAACGTGATTCTCATCTTTAAGGCCAGAATACGGCACATCTCAACGACGAGCTCACGTTCCTTAACCGAAAGCCAGCGTTTGGACTTCTGATTTTTCTTTTCGATAACCGGCTTCTTTAAGCGGTTCGGGATTTTATCCGATGGGATCGACATGATTTCCTTGTTCTTATAAGATGGTATCGGATAAAAAGATAACAAATTTTTGACGTGTTGTCAAGGGTTATATCATGGAATCATCCAATCTCTATCGTCTTCGTATGTAGCGTAGAATTCCTCATACCGGTCTCTTTCGGGTTGGGGTACCTTCTTTGGTGCGCGCCATACTCGCATGCAGGCAAGGTTTAAAGCATCCGCCAGGTCCGGGCTTCTTCCGATCTTTTTCTTGATTTCGGTTTTCTTTTCCACGAAGGTTCTTCCCCTGCTATCCGGATAATGAGAAGCAGCCAGAAGCTCTCTGGACAAAAGACCTTTCAAAGTATCCGGAAGCCTGGACCACTCGATTTCTTTCTTTCTGGCGAGTTCGACCGTATTGACCCACAGCTCACTGCGGCGGTTGGCGTATTTGGCCTCTCGTATGGCTCTGTTTGCTCCAGATATTAAAATAAAGCGGTGCTCTCCTTTATGCTGGGCAATGGCGTGGCCAAACATGTCTTTATCCACCTTGATGGGGATTTCATATTCCGATACTTGAGCTCTTTTGGCCCAGTATCTCGCCAGTTGCTTGGCTTTGCCGGCGGTCCATGATGCTTCCCATCCCTGACGGAGCTCGGCATGAACCACGCTTCTTCCCCATATTACCACAATAGCCGTAAAATCCTGCCCTTGATATGCCGGGTCAATACCAATCTCCGGTATGCCGTATCTTTTGACAAAGTTTTCAATTTCGTTTAGTGACCAGGTGCCGTCCGGCACAGGGTACGCTGTTTTTTCGCAGTAATCAATTAAAGCTGGATTCCACAAAGCATCCGATGAACCGGAAGGCCACTGTCCCAATACCGCATAGCTGAAAAAGGGTGAGGGTCTGTACCACTGATGATCATGCTCGCATTTTCCTTCTTTGCATAAAACCGTATACCGGGGCGGCCATTCAAAATCGCCGACTTCCACCTGTGACGCCTGTATTGCCATGCACTCATTTTTGAGCTGGGTTACCACCCATTCATAGCTTACAGCGGACGGAATAGGGGGCTCAAGCCCCTGAAGCCCGGCAATAATGTTGGGGTGCTCAAGAGCCGAAAGCCTGATTTTATGCCAGTCTTCTCTTGTATAAAGATCGTATACATAAGAAGTCGGGTCTGTAGGGTTAAAAATAATCAGCCAGCGGTGATCATCCGGATGAGAAATCATTGTGTCAGCCGCCTGAAAGAACATTCTATCCACGCCAATAGCTTCATCGAATACAATCAACAAATACCTGGGATGCCGGCCTTTAAAGGCTTCCTGATTTCTGGTCGTAAATCCCTCAGCAAACCAGCTATGCGAATATTCAAGCCTCGGAGCCTTGGGAAGAAGATTTCTTCCCTTGCGCTGCGTTCTTATTTCACGCCACAACACGTCAGTTACGTGCTGTTCCGACGGCGCTGTGGATAATGCCATACACGACTCACCCCTATGTTCATCCGGAACATGGGTATCTACCCACCAGGATACTGCACACGCTGCAATATGGCTTTTTCCTACCGAGTTTCCCGACATTACCATAACTTTCTGATGCGTAACAAGCGCTTTTAAAATCTCAATCTGCTTATGCCACAGCGTTTTTATTCCGAGCACTTTCTCTGCATAACTTACTGGATCATCTTTGTACTGCTCATAAGTTCTTCTGTCTTCTATTTTAATTTTGTCGAGCTTCTCTTTGTCCCGTGTTGTCATGTTCTCCTTCAGCACACGGGCAAGCTCTCTCAAATAAGAATCATCCATTAAAATTGTCTCCGATTTTTAATGTTGTCAAAAACTTTTGATTTTTTTCTTGACATTTTCATTCAGCCGTTTTATATTATAGCCGACTTCATTCATCACAGTCAAGTTTCATTTTTACAGGGAGATTTTTGTCATGCACTTTTCCGATAATGTTCCTTCCTATGTTAGAGATATGGCTTTAACTGTTTTTGGTAACTCCAATGACGTCTTTATTCAGTTTGATGATGAATACGGTATTGTTGAAGTGTTTCTCAACAACAAAAAGAAATGCTTCGTCATTTTCCTTGATATACAACCCTTGCGCTACGGAGAATGGTATGGTTAATCTCTATGGGACACTGGTTTGTAATTTTGGTGATTTGTGCATTGATTTTTCTCTGGCGGACGTGGTTGTTTATGGCAAACGGCTTGAGCTTTCAAAAAAAGAGTTTATTCTTTTAATTCAGCTTCTGCGTGCGTTTCCGGAAGCGGTAAACCGGGAGATTCTCGCTGAAGTGACGCTAATCCCCTTACGGAAACAGAACGGCAATGGCGTTTACAAAGGTTATGCCATGCGGACAGTGGATGTGCACGTATCCCGCATCCGCAATAAATTAAAATCAGCAGGCTCCCGCATTGAAATCGCCAATGAATGGGGTACTGGTTACAGGGTTTACATTCCAGAAACTGTTGATAAATATTGCACAGTGGGAAATAGTGAATGATGACTGTTTATACCTGGTATACCGTCCGGAAAAGAAATAAGGTTGTGCTGGTGGGGGAGGGTAATGGTTTTGTTATTCTATCGAACCACGCCAAAAATGGAATGCTTTATGGTTGGAGAGGAAATTCATTTAAGCCAATGGTAGCGAGATACGACGGTGAATATGATGCTTACATCATTGATAATCTCATCGGTGAGTTCATTGACGAATTAACCAGAGAAGCTAATGAAAAGCGAAAAAGGAGAAAATCCATTGAAGCCTGGAGAAAGCTACGATCAGCAGGATGTTGAATCGCTGGCGCTTATGCAGCTAGTAGGCATGAGCTTGATGGACATGACAACAAATGATAGCATCTTCCGGGATGAATTTGCTGATGAAAGGCAAATTCTACGGCTTGTGGCGGTCTTGATCTTGTATATCAAGAGGCGCATTGCAGCGTGCCTTGACGTGCCGGATCATGAAATTGACAGCATGATGACAACAACTCTTGAACATTACGGACTTTCCGAACGTTTCCCGGAAGAAGACAGCGGAGAATAAAAGATGGATTTATCTGTAATCGAACCTGTCTATCCTCTAATCGGTCTTGTCGTTGGTGTAAAGCTCTATGAAAGAGATGATGAATGGAAAATTATTGGATATTTAATCCTGGTTATATCAGGCGGCTGGCTTTTGAGTTTTGAAAACTAACCTTTATTTACTGCCATGTGGATTTTTATTCTGGTATTTATTGGTATAGTTGCTCTTATCGCGTCCATTTCTTTGTATGAACCCGAATTCCATTCTGGATGGAAGTTGATTTTGAGCGTTATTATAGTTTTCGCCTATCTTGTTCTGGCCTCTTTAATAGGCGCTATTCTGGGTTTGAGTGCCTTTTATATTAAAACACTTATCTCTTATTGGATTTTTTGATGATCTTGCCAAACATAAAAAACGTCCTTATTTATTGCCCGGCTTGTGGCAATGAGTCAAACGCAGAACTGGTAAACGGCATCATTCTTCCCAGCCCTCATATTCCGGTTTTAAAGTGTCTATACTGTGGAACAATGTGGCGGCTGGGTTTTTATGAAGTTCACTGTAGTGATAAACCAAACAAAAAAGGAGATTAATCATGGATATCTACAAACTAAACCCCGTTGATCCAGAAGATGAAGAACAGCAGGATCAGAATAATAACGATGAAGATGAAGAACATAATCCTTATGATAATGACCCGCTAGAAGACTGGATTCAGGATGATGGCGGTGGTTGGTAATACAGATAAATGGGGAGAAGAATAATGAAGCTGTTTTTATTCATTGTCTTTATTCTGGTATGTTTCACTCTCGGAGATCTTTTTGCTAGCAAAGGGGTTGAGCTCTCATCTGGAGCTGCGTTTTTCGTTATTTTGATGCTGGCTTTTTTGTTCACATTTATGTCTGATAGGTTAAAGTAGTTATGCTGTTGCTCACTCTAATTCTTCTTGTTTTTGTTCCGATGATTTTAAGCGTAGTCTTTGACAGTGACTCGGATGACGAAGACACTTTTTAGAGGAGACAAGTATTGTGGATGCTCAAGCAATTCTTTATGTTGTAGCAGGTTTTGCGCTTGTTCTTTTGGTCAATTATTTATGGCGTAACATCAAGTAGGGATTCTGTCATGAAATATCTTTTGTATTTTGTTATGGCACTTATGCTTCTGGCGTTTTGTTTTATTCTGGCATCGATGTGTTCGTATACGGGTTCGTGAGACGGTACCGTTGTTTGGACTGATCAGCAAGTCTAGCATCGAGATAAGTGTCATGGAATCATCTCAACCCGATGCTCCTGTTGAAATTCGCATCGGTAGGAAGATTTTTGTCTTAACTGTCGAGCAAGCAAGAGAAGTTGCTAATGGTATACTATCGGTTATAGACAGACTTAACAAGAAACAAGATTCGGAGATAAGATGAAAAATGCTTTAGCTATTTTTATTCGAGTGTTGATTACTATTCTCTTTATTGTTGCAACGGTGGATTATTCTTCATACGGCAAAGAACCTAATAATTATTTTATCCTCTCTTTTATTGGTCTCTGTTTTGTTTATATTATAGGAAAGTTAGAAGGGTTTCTCAACGATTAATTGGAAGAAAGCGATGAGCAATAACAATCCTAATATCAAAGAGATTGTCGAGAGTTTTCTTAAAGAAAACGGCTACGACGGTCTGTACAACGCCGAAGATGAATGCGGATGTGAAGTCGGAGATCTCTTCCCTTGTGGGAATCCTCACGAGATAGATTGCAGAGCTGGATATAAACAGCCTTGCTATCGATGCGATCAAAACTGTGATTTTCATGTAGGACCTAAAAAAGAATGTTTAATGGTCATGATCGAGGACGGAGGTTTAAATTTATGGTGGGAATGCTCTTACTGTGGCAAAAAATTCAAAGATGATAGTAAGTTTGAAGAAAATGAAAGATGCCCTAATTGTAGTAGCGATATAGTAGACTGGGAATACATCGAGGATTATCTTGAGTAGAATGAATGAATAGTTGTAATACTAAAAAACCTTGTGATAGTTCATACAACGATAGAGTAGTAGATAGGGAATTTGATAAATGTGCGGAAATACTTAACGAGGTATCTGATCTCGTTTCCTCAAAGAGGATTCTTGGAAGATCGTTCCGAGCTGCGTCTACTTTGTTCAGAAATGCCGATTATAAACAAAAATGTTTAAAGCATGTTTTGTATCTAACTCTTGGAAGAAAAATTTATTTAGAAATAATGCGAGAGTGGAAAAGGGAAAAAACTACTCTATGAATTAAAAAAGGAGATTTGTCTATGAGTCATAAAAAATGTCGTAAAGGAGCACAGTTATTAGACAGTTTAATAGATGTCATTTCTGAATCAGTTGATGAAAACGAAAAAACATTGCAGGAAGCATTAGCGGAGGAAGGTTTAAAGTATCATGAAGTAGTTGAGGGAGGTCTAAAATTCATAAAATCTATCAGACAACAACTAACAAATGACAACAGATAGACACTTGCATGGAACATTTAATTAAAAAATTGTGCAAGTTTTGTGCGAGAACGAGGTCCCACCGACGGATAGCAATATCCTAAACATCCTCAGACGGTATAATGCAGACATCAGTATCGATCAGGATGAGATTTACTCGATTGTTAAGCAGTTGTATCCTCATCCAATATTTGCTCTTGTAAAAGATGTATAAAGCGGATAAAGTTAATCATCTAACTAAAGAAAGGTATTACTCGGCGCTCCTGTAGCGAAATTGGCAGACGCTGCAACTCTCTGGAAGTACCTGCCTTGCCGCAGAGAGGGTATACAGTGCAGATGTTGGCGGTCATCCGAGGTTGTTTACCTATCAGCTCTGGACTGTGCGGGGGAACAGAGAGCCAAGATTATTAAGAATATGGGAAGGGCAACTCCCAGTGACGTTGAATGATTAATATAAAAAACCGCACTTCGTCGCGAAAGCCTGGTTGCGGGTTCGAGTCCCGCCAGGAGCGCCGATTATTTATTCTTTTTAGAAAGGCTGTTGAGGCTGTAAACTCGTGGGTTAAGAACTACTTAGAATAGTAAAAGGCGGGTTGATATGGAAAGGTTCTTATCATCTGTTAAAGAAGTGCGGATTCTGGCTTTATTTCTCGGGGCAATGTTTTTGTATGCTGCAATACTGGCTGGTGGGTATGGTTTTGGTTTAATTGAGTTAAGTCAGAAGCAGTTTTATTACAGACAGTTCGCTCTCGTCATTTTCGTGTCGGCTAGTCTTGTTGCGATGATCCTGTTGATCAATGCTTTCGAGCCTGTCCTGGTCAGGTGGCGATCAATGAGTCGTGAAGTGACGGTCTTGTTTAAATGTGCTGAATGCGGACATGAAGCAATTGATACGGTTAGGGCTCAATTCGACCTGACAGTGTATGGAGAATGGTCTGAAGCATTCTACTGTACTAATTGCAGATTACAACATTATCTGAAATTTTATATTGATAAGAGGAGATAATCCCAATTGAGACATCTTCCTGAACGTGTTCTTATTTAGTGTTTGGGGAGAATTAATAAGTAAATTATGTGTAGGGCCGGACCACAAAATGAGGTGTGAATATGAAAATCAAGTACACTCTATCGGATTATGGCGAAGATGATTTTTATGAGTTTGAATACCACGGTAGGCTCGATAAAGATCATCCAGAGCTTTTAGCCGAAAAAGCAGCCGAAGATTACTTCCACAACAAAGGCGGTTGGGAATGTAGTTGGCCTATAAAGTTAACTATTACGGATGTTGGAGGACACAGTAATTGGCAGCTAACTACATTTGAGGTTGATGTTGAAAACATACCAATGTTTCGAGCCTATAAAGTCAAATAAGATATAAAGATGCGGGAAGAGGCCATGAACAATTTGCAATCAAAGAATGACACTGTTTCATGTGATATTTGCAACAGTGACAGTTGTGATTATATAGAGGCTATCGTTTACATACCTGATGATATTGGTTTTATAGATAAAGACGTTCGCCTGGTAATAGGTCATTGCTATGCTTGCGGTTATAATTTTATAGATAGCTTTGACTTTATAGAGAAACGACGTCTTTTGACGACAGTAACAAAAATAGTGCATAGCAAGGGTTTAAACGATAATAATGCCAACGACAGGTAGTAACCCGTAGAGAGATCTTCTATCAAAATTTATTAAACAAGACGGTAAAGTAGTAACAGTAGAAATCTTTTAGAGGGAGTAAAAAGTGAGCCATTTCCAATGCGGAAAATGCGGTTCCAATATTTATGATTCTCCTATAGGTTATGTTACTGGGTGCGAGCATTATCCTATAGAAGACATCTGGAAAATCTGCAAAGCATGCTTTTATAATCATGACGGGCACTGTGCAAAAGGATATGATACTGCACGATCGAACCCGAAATCACCTATTCACACTGTTGGTTGTGATGATTTCAAATTTGTAAACGAATAGATGGTCTATTATGAGTGACCGTAAAATTAAAGGAATAATTTTATACAAGGTATAGCTATGGCTGGTAATACACAAGATTTCCTACAAAACCGTGATCCAGGTGATGAATGCGACCATAATGAGAATTCTTACAAGTGCTTCTGCGGAAGCGATATGGTTATAAAAGACGCCGGCAATATTCATCTGGTATGTAAAAATAAGAACTGTTATTTCAGCAGCGTTCATGTCCCGGAAACAACGGTAGAATACCCAAACGCAGGTATGGAAAAGGCATACAAAGATTTTAAAGAGAGAATGCAAGATTACTTGGAGTGTCCTGATTGCTTTGGAAAAGATGTTGAGCTCGTAACGGCTATAGGCAAATTCGGTAAATCAAAAATTTTTGCTCTTTTTGCTGTATCAAAATGCTGCAATATGACTGTAATGGTTGATTATATCGTGGATTAACCTTTTAGAGATTGAAAATTAGATTATGATCGATTACATTTTTAACATGACGATGGGTGATCTCCTTATTACCGCCTCATCAATCATATTAAGTCTCGGTTTAGCTACGTGTGTCATAATTCTCTACTTTGAAATTAGAGACAAGTTGAATAAGCCATAGAATTGTTTTGGAGACGGGTTATGAAAGACGGGTTTCTTCCTATTATAGGTAAATGGAAGTATCGCAAATCTCCTTATTTCAGTATATTAGTTGGTATTAGCCAAACAAAAGCTGTATATCTTGATGACATTCCCGTTGAATGGGATGAGTATATCCACACAGATGTTGTTGTTTCGCTTCAGAAACCCGGCCATTTTTTCGCCGTCATTGAGAAATCTTATGAGTCACGCTTTGCTGTTCGTTATAAACTAGCTGAGTTAGAAGTTGATGCTTGTTTGGAATTAAATAAAAGCTGTTTAAAGACAACATTCGGATTTGTACCTGATGCTTTTTTCATCGTCAGAAATGGAAAGTGAAACAGCTTTTGATAAAGTAACATGATCGCTGATTACAAAGATTCGGGGCATGGAATTTTGAATGTTTCGGTAAAATATCCATCTCTCAGGTATATAAATGAGTTCATCAGATTAAAATGTGCTACAGACTTATTGGAACTGGAAGTATTCCCCAACGCCAAAGAAATTACAGAATCTTTCGCATCATGGAATGCTGTCAGGAAGCACCTATGGAAACGGGGTTTTAGTCCAGATCGAAATTTGAATTGCTATGTGATCGGAGATGGAACAACGCCACGAACCGCTGCATTGGTAGCCTTTGTAAGCAATTTCCATGTTTTTTCCATAGACCCAAATTTAAGATGGAAGGAAAAATACCGTAATATAAAGAGGCTTACAATTTGTCAATGCAAAATAGAGGATTACGGCAAGCTTCCTGATAATTCACTAATTTTGCTGGTTCACAGTCACGCAGATCCAAACAACGTATTGAATGCTCTGAATAAAGAGTGCAGCTACGGCATCGTTGTTATACCTTGTTGTGTTCCGTATAACTCATTCGATAAAGAAGATAGATTAACCAAAATTGCCGATTACGAAGATTGGGGGATTCATTCTCCAGAGAGAAAAGTTAAAGTTTATGTTCATTACGGTTCTAAACGAAGTATAGCGTCATGAGACAGCAGAAAAGAATTACTAAGAAACGTATAATTGAATTTCTTGAAATGATTGGAAAAAAAGAGAAGCGTAAGTTTAAAAGGGAAACCTACGTCGTTTGGGCCAGCAAGGTTGACGGTAGCTATATTTGCTCCGATGACTTCTCAGTAAAAGATTTTTACTGGGTTCCAAGGATGTTATTAAAACTCGGAATAACGGAGCAAATCCAGAACTCAAAAAACGACCCGAACAGAGCTGCAAATATTGGTTTTAATCCTCAAGAACAAAAATGGTATGGATGGTCGTATCGGTCAATGTCATACGGTTTTGGTGTGGGTTCTAAAGTACGCAGAGGAGACATTGCTTATAAACCCACTGATCCAGATGACTTTGCAAGAGACGTAGTCGAGTTCTGGAAGGAACCTTTTAAAGACAATGTCAGAGCGGTTATTGAAAAGGACGGTGTTAAGATAGAATGGGAGTATAACAAAAGACACAAAAACAAGGAACTAATTGGAAAGACAGGTTCAGTTTTCCACCATTTTCCTGAACATTGGGGGCGTGGCGAATGGGAAGCCAAAACGCTTGAAGACGCAAAACAGATGGCAATTGATTTTGCAGAGAATGTGAGCTGACGCAGATATGAGTTGTACAAAACGATTGCCAAATGTACAGGAGCGATAAAACCTGAACTAACAGGAGTTGAACATGGACAGTATGAGAGTCTATCAAGTTCACGTGAAGACGACAAACGCTATGAAAGACACTACTACAAATAACTGGAAAGATAAGAATAGAGAATATTTTGATTGTGAAAATGGTGTGCTTTACGTCGTAACAAACGATCCAAAAAAGATTTACGATAAATTTTCAAAAGAAACAGTAATCAGCATTACAGATATTGGTGTCGGATATGCCTTATAGTCTTTTGGTTATAGTTGGGCTCATTCTTATATCGCTATATCTTCAATTTCGGGACGGTAGCAGATTCCGTCTACTTTTTAAATATATATTGGCTTGGCTGGGCATACTCATTCTGGTTCATGAGTTACCTGTCTTTTTTGGTGATCTTTACGTAGATGGGGAGTTATTCATAAACGGCGAATACATTAGCAAAGAGTTTATAAGCTCTCCAGAAGTCAAAAAAATGCTCAATATGCTGCGATTTGAAGAATCTTTAGCATTTTCACTACCGTTCTGGGCTTTATTTTTAATGTTCGATTGCCTTATTTGGTATTCTAGAGAAGAGAAAAATTTCGTAATGAGACCGTAAGCAAGCATCAATACACCCCTGGCAGCGTCAGGATAAACCTGAGCCATACGTACGGCCGTATCGGCTCCCGAGGCGCATAAAATGAAGCCGCTTGCGCTGATAGGGAACGCTGCCGGGGATAATTTATTGCGATTATATTATGAAAAGACCAATCGAAGATGAGTTTGGTATAAATACGATCCTCATTAAGAGAGATGGCGATGGCTTTCTGGTAAGTTCTCCGGACGTGCCAAATATCTACGCCTACGCTCCGAATGTTAGAAAGGCAGTAACGGACTATTTGCATGAGCTGAATGAACTATGGCTTGACCCGTTTTCAACCGATGATAATAAGCTGTCAGAAGAGTGGCTTGAATTAAAGAACAAATTGAGAGAAAACATAGGGAGACGAAAACAATGAATAATTTGGCTCCGTGGTATGTTATACTTTGGCGGTTACTCTTTCTACCTATATTATATCTTGGCCTTATCATTACTTTTATTGGGTTACTTCTTATTTTTGGAAAAAGAGAAGCAAAAGAATTTTGGATGGATAACTGCCCACGTCCCAAATGAAAGTTCTAGATAACCTTTTGCTTATTTTGCTTGTTATCGTTCTCTTTGTTTCATCGTATCTTTATGAAAGTAGACTGGTATCAAGAGCAAGAGGCGAGAAACCGAAAAACGATGTTGCATTTGTAGTCTCTACCGTTTCGGCACTAGTATTAGCAGTCTATTTCTTTATCAGGATAGTGTTATGACCAGCTAAATTTTATGACGGAGAGAAAATGAAGCCTATTACTATAACTTTGCAGCCTCCAGTTACAGAATACTGCACGAAATGTGATTATGAAGCGTCAAAATCGTTTGCAAGTAGACCCAGTGTTTGCCCTAAATGCGGCGAAAAATATGCTATCAGCAAAGGGCCAAAATATCCAGAAGAAGGCCTTATATATGTATACAAAGATAAAGGAAAGTTCGATTTGCTATCTCCAAACGATGAACTATATAACTATGTGTTCTTACATGTTCCAGGGGGGAAAAGAGAGTATTCTTTTATAGTGCATTTTGATATCGAAATTGACGACCCTTATAATCCGTTAGAAGTTGCGCATACTTTGAGAAATATGGTCAATAGGGAATATTTATTTTACAGTAGAAAACGTGAACTAGATGAGCTAATAACTATACTCGAATGCGAAGAAGTAATGGAAAAGCAAAAGGAGCTTGTAATAAAGAGACGCTTCCTGAATTTGTTATATCACCTATACGAGATGCTGCATTATCATCCAGGCTTGAAAGACGAAGTTAACGCTATTACAGTAGAACAAGTGTAAGGCATAGGATAGCAGAAGACAAAGAGGTAAATGCACAGAGAAAGCGATTATCACTCCTTTTCGGGGAGTTATACAGGCGGAAAATCGTTGGAGAGCTCTTGTTTCGAGGAAAAAACAATGAAATTAAATCGATCAGTTTAAATCTAGATGTAGAAAAGTAGAATAAAATAGAAAAGCAAGATAATATAAATAATGAAAACAATGCATCTCTTCTCTGGTGCTGGCGGCGGTCTTTTGACTGATTTAATTCTCGGACACGATCCAGTTGTGGCGGTAGAAATTGATAAATTTTGCTGTGATGTTCTAAAAAAAAGGAAAGAAGATGGCTGGTTTCCAAATCTGCATGTGTGGGAAGGAAACATCCAAATGTTCGACCCATCCCAATGGCAAGGAAAAGTGGATTGTATTCATGCAGGGTGGCCTTGCCAGGATATTAGTGTTGCTGGGTCAGGAAAAGGTATTCAAGGAGAAAGAAGTGGATTGTGGAAAGAAGTTGTCCGCATTGCTGGCATTATTCGACCACAATACTTGTTCTTGGAAAACAGCCCAGCAATCACTTATAGAGGACTCAATGTTGTTATTACGGACCTTGCCAGGTTGGGGTATGATGCAGTCTGGGCGGTTATACCAGCTTCCGCAGTTGGTGCGCCACACAGACGTGACAGATGGTGGTGTCTTGCAAAAGCGGCCGACTCCAAATGCGAGGGATTACAAGGGACAACCAAGAAAGGGAACACGCAGCCGTGGTGGGCGCCGTTCATCCTTACTGGCAGCAGTGAGATATTGGCCAACGCCGACAGCGTCGATGCATCACGGTTGGCATCCGAACATGAAAAGAGCTTCGACAGACGACCGATTGGATTATACAATAGAGCGGGAGGCATATCAGAATTCAACTGGTGGAAGATTGAATCCAACGTGGGTAGAGTGGCTCATGGGGTGGCCAATAGAGTGGACAGAATTAAAGCGTTAGGTAATGGGTGGGTACCTTTACAAGCTGCTTTGGCGTTTGTATTGCTTTACAAATTGATTAATTCTGCCCACGAAGAATAAAATACCTCTCTGAGTTTGGGATCAGATAAAATAAAAAAACTGGAAAAGCAAGATGAGATGAAACTTTGCTATGTAACGGAGTGTCTAGCTTATTTTACTAGTCTTCCTCTGGAAAATCAGTGGGGAGACGATTGGGATGACGTGCCGTATGAGTATAACGCCGGTCCTCCTTATCACGACGAAGGCTCCAATACAATTAAAATTATGGCGTACATGGGTGATTTTCTCTTGCCTTGTTCCGGTTATATTAACAGCCCCTACAGCGTGGAAGATATTAATAAAGGTAAAGTTCCGTGGTTGAGAACTTTTCTGGATAATTTTGATTTTCTTCTTGCCGGAGCAACTGTTGATGAATTTATTGATTTTGTAAAACGGAATGGCGGCCGTATCTTTAAAGAAATATGAATAACAGGATCAGCTATTAAAATCAAGCAGAACAACAAAACAACGGAGGAATACAATGATTACCAGGCTATATCCTATTCCGACGGGATTTTTGTTTGTCGGCGAATATTCAAAGGGCGAATTAGAGACTCTATCTATCGGTGATTACGGAAAACAGAAGAACATAAAAGCTGATTTTCTTGGTTACAGAAAAGAAATTAACGGGGTTGAGAACGGTTGGTGTATGCCTCTTTCTGAAAAATGGGTTATCACGGTAAGTACACAGTACGGATGCCCGATGAAGTGTAATTTTTGCGATGTGCCTAATGTCAATTTTAAAGGAAATGCCACTTTCGACGATTTACGCCGGCAGTTTTATAATGCTATTAGTTTATTTCCGAGTGTAAAGTATACAGATCGTTTGAATCTTCACTATGCAAGAATGGGAGAACCTATATTTAACCGTAATGTCTTTGATTTTAGTATCTGGCTCCGTAAAAACAAAAGACAGATACAAAATGAAACTGGTCTGCGAATTGAAGTGCTTCATCCTGTTCTTACAACTTCTCTACCGAGAAAGTTTAAAGAGCTGGAAGATCGTATTATAGAATGGTGCGAGATAAAAAACAACTTGTATTGCGGTCAGGCGGGGCTTCAGTTTTCTATAAATTCAACAGATGAAAAACAGCGTACTGTAATGTTTGGGGATCAGCAGTTGCATCTTGAGGATCTGTCAGAAATCGCAGAGAAAATGCCTGAACCTCTGGGAAGGAAATACTGCTTGAACTTCGCCTATTCAACAGATTTCAAAATTGATGCCAGGAGGCTATCCAGTCTTTTCGACCATAATAAGTTCATGGTAAAGATTACGCCTATTCACAACAACAATGCTTGCAGAGCCAATAACATAAAAACAGAAAAAGGTTATGAGAGTTATCAACCCTACCGGCGTGTGGAAGAAGATCTCAAAGAAGAGGGTTTTGATGTTATTGTTTTTGTCCCTTCGATAGACGAAGAAAAAGGGCTGGTAACATGCGGTAATGCTGTACTCGGAGGAAGTACTTTACAAATAGATACATCAATCATCAAAATAAGAGGAATCGACAATGACTCTCTTGGTGTATCCAGGCAGATTCCAACCACCGCATAAAGGCCATTTTAAAGCTATTAAAACCTGCCTGGAGAAGTTTCCTGACGCAAAGATAATTGTATCCATAGACGTAAGAAAAAAAGACGAAAACAATCCATTTACTCTTGAGTTTAGAAGGGCTATATTTGAAAAATATTTATCCGATTTCATTGATTGCGGCCGTGTCGTAATTAGCTGTCATCGCTGTAATGAACTATCAGTAAACGGATGCTTAACAGCAATTAAAGACTGTTATCCTATTGCCGATGGTATAATCGCAGGAAAAGATAGGGCTCCTTTATTCAGAAACTTCGGCTTTAACGTTATAGAAATACCAGAAAGATACTATAATTTGTCATCATCCAAAATCAGAGAAAAGATAAAAAACAAGAACAAGATAACTACTGATTTATACCAATCCTTTTGCTGCTAAATCAGACAGAAAGGATCAAAAAGGAGTCTGACTATGTTTTTCGTAAAAGCCTTGAAGAGTTTATCCGGCGTATATGAACGTGGTAACACTTTGTTGGTACTGCATGTTGATTCATCTTCATCAGACGAATGTGTACTTTTTTTTGTCGCTACAAAAGACAACAGCTCCACATGGGTCGCCAGCGACGAATGTAAATTTGCAGGTGTGCTCGGAATGATCTTCCGAGAATCCTCTTCGAGGAAGCCAGGAAGATACTTTATGGAAGCAGAAAATATCTAACACATCAGCAAGTAGACTTGAGCTTTTACTCATGAAACCTTTATTAAAATATAAAATCCAGTGAGATGAAATGTAGAGAAGAAAGAACAGTAATGACTCCGAAAACCGTGTGGTGTGTTGTCTACGGCAATTATTCTCCACGTGAAGTGGACAGCATTTGGGCTACCAAAGATGATGCACTTGCAAGAGCTGATGAACTCCGTAAAGAAACTGGGGACGACAATTGGGATATAGAGATGTGGAGAATTCAAGATTATGGAATGACCTACAAGAATGAGAAAGTTCTGGCAAAAGATTATTCGCATGTTCCAAAGCCAAAACCCAGGTTATGGAAATGTACACGGTGCGGGGGACGGATACATCAGAGTGATAGTTCTATGTGGGAAATTTCCCTTGATTTGAGGCTTTCTTATAGTTACCATCCAGAAGATATTATCCATTCAATTCCAAGAGACGGCTTCCGGAGAGATTACAATATATTTAAACGATATGGCAGAGTCACTTATAAGGAGATAAAATTCTCTTACGACCTGTCTAAAGAATGGAAAGAAGAAGACTATCTAATTTGCCGGCACTGCCAGGGAGAGCTTGTAAAAGTTTTAGGAGAATTCTTCACAAGAATCAGCGACGAAGAGTATGAAAAATTAAAAATGATTAATCAATAATGGCATCAAGAACAAGATGAAGCTCGATTATACGAAATGGAAGAGAGACATAAGCCTGGATTCCGTAGCCCGTGCTCTATATAAAGCTCATAATGAAGTAAGAAAACTCCAATTAAGAAAGCATAAATACCCTGAACCTTTCCACGACGTTGGTTGCGGCTTTATTTACCCGTTAGCTGATTTGAACAGTCTGTTCCAGAAAGATCAAAAGAGATTTTTTGAAATCACTGACAATCCTAAAGGTGTATGGTTAAGAAGTAACAAACTGTTTTGCACTCATAATTCGTGCGTTATCTATTTCGGCTGCAAAGATGAGAAAATTAATGATCTTACATATATAAGCAAGGAACCGATAAGTTTTGCTATAAAACTTATAAAAAAGCTAAAAGAAGAAAGGTTAAGAGAATTAAGCGGAGATAAGGAACTTCTATCAAAATATAGAATCCAGCGTGATGGGGTGTAGAAAGGAAAGAACATCTCGATAACGGAAAATAATAGAAGGAGCTTTATCATGAGTTTAAATGAACGCAGAGCAAAGTTCGTTTACGAGGGTGCAAGGTTGCATGCAATCCAGTTAGAATGTCCAGTTATCCCAAAGTCGTGGGAGGAACGTGAAGAAGATTTCAAAGAACAATTTAGAGAATTAATATTTGATTTATGCTCTGGTAAAAAGGAATTCCAGGATTTCGAAGAAGCGCACAACTCGTGGATGAGAAAGTATTTTGAAATGGGCTGGATTCATGGTGAAAAGTATGATCCGGAAAATAGAATACACCCGGATTTAGTGCCATACAATGAGCTTGATCCAAAGGAAAAAGTCAAAGATGAGGTCTTTGTTAGATTAGTTGAGATCGCGAGAGACTGCATTTGGTAGTCATTACAACAATAGCACCTCAATGACGGAAAATGACAAATGAAAGACAAGACAAATTCCTTATTTTGGGTCAAGTGTTCATTTGCTGTAAATTGTAAAGTATTAATAAGCCTAAAATAGCCGTTTAGATCACTCGAAATAAGCCAAAGAAATTTTTGTTCTGATGGAAAAGGGAGATTATAGCATGAGCTATGATGTAAAAATTATAATAAGAATTGAACCAGAGAAAATTGGACGATCTTCAAGGGCAGTATGCATGGTAAGAAAGTTGAAAGTTGATTTTCCATTGCTAGCTCCTATACAATTGGTTATGACGGATAATAACGGATCTGAAGTTGAGCAAATAAATGTCTACAAACTGAGCTACGATGTCGACGATAAATCATTCTGCGTTTCGTTTATGTATAGAATAGACGATGATTCTGTAACATTGGAAGAAGAAATAAAACACTGGGAAAAATTTGGCTTCAAAGAGGTATAAGATTCTGGCACAGATACTCTCTATTTAAAGTGCTGATAGAAGATAGATATTATCAAATGAGATGATAGCTGGTCCTTGTATGAGAATATTTATAATAAAATTGTTGCAAAATTTTGACAGTTTATATGGTAAAAAAAAGAGAGAAAACGACCGACAGCAAAAGGAGAAAAGTATGATCAGAATTTCAGAACTTACCAAGAATCACATTGGCAAATGGGTAATCTACAACGACGGATTTAAAGAACCAGAAAGAGGAAGGATCAAAAGCTGGAATGATGAATATATCTTCGTCGTCTATGATCGCCCTGGAAGAGATATGAATAAGTTCACAGATTATACTGGAGTAGCAACAAAACCAGAAGACTTGAACTTTTATCCGTAAAAGAGAAAACGTCAATTAATCATTTTTGGATGGAGAAAAAGATGACGAAGAAGAATAACGACTGCTATCTTGATAGCAAGTTTAAGCAATGTTGTTGTAATTGCAAATACTGGTGGCCTGTGCATTTCCACTGCAAATCCAATGAAGGCAAATCTTTGCGAAATCAGTTGCAATGTGCCTGTTCTATTCAAAAAGGATGGATCTGTGCACACCCAGAATTCAATATTGCCTATTATTTCGATATATCTGAACAACATTCAATCGGATGCGAACTATATGTGCCGAAAGCCGAGAAGATTCTTTGCGAGCAGCTTGACCACCCGTCATTCGTTGCACAGGGTGAGACTTTACCACCCGAAGATAGCCCGTAATATACAAGCAAACGGCACGGGAAAGAGATCACCGAAAAGCATCCGCTCCACCTATAGGCGATGAAATTCAGGATAAAAGTGTTACGAAAGTTTAGCAATTTATGTAGTGGAAATTGAATAGAAAAAACGGCTCTCTGTCTCACAGTATTCCTATATATCCACTTCTTCCAAAAGGAAAGGAGGCCAACAATGAAGTGGATTTTCTTATATTGGAGCTGACTTAACGGAAAATTTATGGAGGACATATCGAGGTGCAGTACAGCGTCAAACAGCAAATTCAGGTTGTAGAGTGGGAAATCAAGCGAAGACAAAAAGTCTACCAGCGTCTGGTAGCATCCGGAAAAATGCGCCAGGTTGAAGCGGATTATCAGATCGGCGTTATGAAGGCCGTTCTCGTTACGCTGAATAGCATGAAAGAGCATATGGACCTGGTAAAAACAGACAACCAGAACGAATAAACGGCAAAATCGAGCATTATTAGTACGAGAACTAAACACTTCCAACTCTGCAAATAATCGAATGGATAGCAACTATTGTAATCTACTGCATACATATTATAAATACATTTTGATATAATATTACGGAGTTTCAATTTTGTGTCGCTGTTGAAGCTGAACCTAAAAATTGGCTTTCTGTGTCACAGTATCCCTATATATCTACCTCCCCCAAGCCTACCCCGGTGCCCCCGCCTATAGGGGGGGGTAAAAATTC
>Ga0256830_1000316_pt1 | contig 41795 bp, 41 predicted proteins | sample 128326metaG_FD_190537 | JGI IMG/M metagenome (GOLD analysis project Ga0256830, IMG submission 190537) | Hydrothermal vent microbial communities from Lau Basin, Pacific Ocean - 128-326 | ecosystem: Environmental > Aquatic > Marine > Hydrothermal vents | place: Pacific Ocean: Lau Basin | collected...
TATAAGCCGTAAGGGATGGGATGCCAAACTGGGAAGTGATTGCGCACCCATTCCTAAGCATCATACGATATTAATAATCTATTTTTAGCCATTTGTTTTTAACTATTTTTTAACAACGGAGTAAACAATGAAAAACCTTATCCAAAAACAGCGACATCCTTTATCAGCGATCTCCCTCGTTGCTTTATTGGCAATGGCTGGGCCGTTATACGCTTCCGGTGATCACGCTCATGGTCATGATGACAATGATGATCACCACGAATCAGGAATGAAGCATGATCATGACTCAGAGCATGGACACGATGATCACGGGGCAGAAAACAAGATGTTTTTGAAGGAAAAAATGATCGATGGTTATAAGGTCAGCTTTCATGTGATGAAAGCAAAACCAGGAAAGGAGATGGGGGGTAGTCACGACTTTATGATTAAAGTAGAAAAAGATGGCAAGATACTCACCGATATCATTATGAACACCAAAGTGAAACATCCCAACGGCAGTTCGGAAACTAAAAAAACCATGAAAATGGGTGACTGGCTAATGGCTGGATATGACTTAGGGCATAAAGGCAAGCATCAATTGATGATTTTATTTAAAACCGCTGATGGTGAAAAACATAAAGGCGGGGTTTATTATTCGGAAAGGTAATAAGATCCTGCAAGTATTCGTATCCACCTACAACTCAAGATATCTTACACCTTATACGCACGATCACTTGTAGGTCTAAATTTCCTCAACCTTCGGAAAATTCTTCGAAGGTTGAGGCTTTACCGGAGTCTGTTCGCAGAGAATTTACTCTATTCTCAGTCATTGCTAAAGTCGCCGATTCATTGTCCTGCGGCTTAAAAAGCTCTCCACAACATTCGTCGCGATATTTTTTTGGCTTTTAGACTCCGGGTTAGGAAAGTAGCCATATAGGTTTCATCGGTTGCGTCATAAATACCATAGCTATCTTCCAGCATAATATGCTCGTCGTTCCATATGTACGCATCATCGCTGCCACCAACCCAATACTCAAAATCCGTAATCTCTTGATCGAGCTTAAAAGAAACAAACCAAATAGACTTTCCAGGTGCCAAGGTTTGATCAAAGGTAAAGTCGAAAGGTAAATGCCAACCAATCACTTTATTGGGGATACCATCGTTATCTGAGTCAGTAAAACCAGTTTCTGCAGCGCCGTGAAAATTGGAAGGAAAGCCATTGGTGATATTTGAGACCATGACTTCATCGTTTTTTGTATCAATACCAAAAACGACTAAGTTAGCATCATCATTGAGAAATTTCCCACCCGCTGGATAACTTTGCTGAGTGCGCCAATCAAATATTTGATAATTCGGCGGCGTCGTTACGTTGGGTGCTATCGGTGGCCCCATATTGAGCACACGAAAGTAGTAAGTAAATGTACCATCAGAATTTGCCACATAAGCCATTTTGACATCGCCTAAGGGCGTAGCATTTACTGCTGGATGATATAACATCAATGTTGAAGTAAGACTTAAAATCAGTGTCAGTAATTTTTTCATAAACAACTTTTCCTCTTTAAAACAAGCTAAATACCAAGCTCATTGCTTGATTAGCCTCTTAACATTTAAAAACAAATCACCCTGTTAATATGGGTAAAACATTCGAGTTTATAATAAGGTTACAACTCATGATCATAATTACAACAGCAAGATCAAAAAGCATAAAAACCCTATGCAGATGAGAACACTGCTTACTATAGAAGTTCATGAAATAAATGAAAAACATAAATAAATGAAATAAATAAATGTAAATAAATGGGGTCAGACTCGACATATTGAGTTTCTGATGCTAGTCTTTCTTGTATGCGAATATTATGAGACAGAAGAGCATGGCAAGACTTCCCCGAATTTATGTAAAAAACCAGCCGCAACACATTATTCAGCGTGGCAATAATCGCGAATTAATTTTTGTGGATAAGCAAGATTATATATTTTATTTGAAATGCCTTCAGGAGACGTCAAAAAGGAATGAGTTGAACATCCATGCCTTTGTATTAATGACTAACCATGTTCATTTATTAGTATCTCCACAGCATGAGAGCAGTATTAGCAAAGTGATGCAGTCTATTGGTCGGCGGTATGTTCAATATTTCAACTATGCGTATGAGCGGACTGGAACCCTGTGGGAAGGCCGTTACAAAGCTACTTTAATTGATAGTGAAGCGTATTTGCTGGCCTGTATGCGCTATATAGAATTAAATCCAGTGAGAGCGAATATATCGCCGCACCCAAAAGCATACCGCTGGTCCAGTTATCATTGCAATGCATTGGGAGTGTCGTGCGAATGGTTGAAGCATCATTCGCTTTATCGGCAGCTTGGAAACGATCCTGAGGATAGGCAAAAAGCTTATCGAGCACTATTTCGAAATCGACTAACGCGAGAAACTATTGATGGCATTAGAGATGCGACGAATAAGGCATGGGTGTTGGGTTCAGATCGTTTCCAGAAAAAGATAGAAAAGCTGGCTGACAGACGCGTAGCACCTTTACCCAAAGGAAGGCAAAAAAAAAAGAAATGATTTAGGCGGCTCAGAAATCTCAATTTCTTTAACAACAAATACTGGTGACTGCTATTGGTTGATTTTAAGCCTGATTGCTCAGCGATCAAGCCCTAACCAAAAACCGACCGCGCCTTTGTTGAACCAGTGTACTTCGTTAGTCACTTATGTAGCAGGCGGTGTATATTGTGCAGAGTATTCACTCCGGGAATGGTTTGCTATGCTATGCATAAAGTTAGGGTGTATGCAGAAAATAATCAACGCATTATTACTGAGCGAAAAACCGTGAGTTCGGTAGAAGAATTTTGGTATAAAAAAACCGCTGCCGTGCCTATTGGTTACCGATTAATGGCTACAATATTTCGGATATTGGCATTTTTGCGTCGTGTGTCATTCACATGGCTGTTTTTTAGAACATATCGCTCACCCGTTCCGGTGATTGTCGTGGGCAATATTACCGTGGGTGGTAGTGGTAAGACGCCGGTGGTTGTATGGCTGGTCAATCTATTGAAAAAGCATGATTTTAAACCCGGTATTGTGAGTCGTGGTTATGGCGGAAAAGCGGATTCCTGGCCGCAGCAAGTTCGTCCAGATAGTGATCCAAATGTAGTAGGAGATGAAGCCATATTGCTGGCGAGACGTAGCAATTGCCCAATGGCTGTGGGTCCAAATAGGCCTGCAGCGGTGAAGGCACTGCTACAGCATACGGATGTAGATATCATTATTTCAGATGATGGCATGCAGCATTATGCCTTAGAGAGGGATATTGAGATTGCTGTGATTGACGGGCAACGACGGTTTGGCAATGGTCTGTTTTTACCTGCGGGGCCGTTGCGTGAACCGCTTTCAAGATTGCGTAAGGTGGATTTTCGAATTAATAATGGTGGAAAACTTGAGCCTTACGAAATGCCAATGAATCTTCAAATGAATCGTGTTATCAATGTTTGTAAGCCTTCGGTCACTAAAAATATAGAAGATTTTAAGGGTAAATCAGTACATGCGGTCGCAGGTATAGGGAATCCAGGTCGGTTTTTTGATCAATTGATCAGGCAAGGCATTACTTTAATTAAGCATCCCTTTTCTGATCATCATTTATTTGCTAAGGAAGACGTATTGTTTAAAGATGAAATGCCGGTTCTTATGACCCAAAAAGATGCGGTAAAATGTGAGCGTTTTGACAATAAAAATTTATGGTATGTTTCGGTTTCAGCGATAATGAAGCCAGAGCTAGAAAAAGGAATAATTGAAATGGTTAATAAAGTGCGTATAAACGCCAGGGGGAAACATGGATGCTAAACTACTTGATATCTTAGTTTGCCCATTGTGCAAAAGTTCGCTTGTTTACAAAAAAGAGGTGCAGGAGCTTATTTGCAAAGCTGACCGCTTAGCTTTCCCAATAAGGGATGACATTCCTGTTATGTTAGAAGAAGAAGCACGTGAATTAGATGTAGAAGAGGAAGTCTAACTTTTGCTTCAGAGAAGGCGTTTTCGCACAGCAAGAGGGCGGCTATAGAAATAGGCAAGCGATTGAGTACGCAAACAATATAGATAGGGAGCCAAAGTTGAATACGTCGAGTAGTTACACGGGTTTTACCATTATTATTCCTGCTCGTCACGGTTCAACGCGTTTACCCGCTAAACCTCTGCGTCTCGTCGCTGGTAAAACATTGTTAGAGCATGTCTATCGATGCGCGCAACAAAGCGCAGCCAGTGAGATTATTATTGCGACGGATGATGAACGCATTGAGTCTGTCGCCAAAGGCTTTGGTGCGAATGTCTGTATGACCTCACCAGATCATCCCAGCGGTACTGATCGTTTGGCCGAGGTTGTTGCGACAAAAAATATTTCGCATGATGATATTGTTATTAATTTGCAAGGTGATGAGCCGTTAATGCCCGCCGAGGTGATTAACCAAGTGGCGCATAACTTAGCAAACCGAGAATCTGCAAGCGCCGCTACCGTGTGTACTCCGATAACAACAATAAAAGAATTATTTGATCCCAACGTGGTTAAGGTAGTGGTTGATGAGCATCAATATGCGCATTATTTTAGCCGCGCGCCAATCCCTTGGAATAGGGATGCGTTTCCATTCGATGATGACGCGGTATTAGAGATTGATTCTTCTTACCAGCGACATATTGGGCTTTATGCCTATCGTTCAGGTTTTCTCACCGAATTTGTGCGTTGGCCAAAGTGCTTACTCGAAGTGACCGAATCGCTAGAACAATTACGCATACTGTGGAAAGGGCATAAGATCCATGTGGATCAAGCACTCAAAATTCCTGGCCCTGGGGTTGATACCGAAGATGATTTGACGACAGTGAGCAAGCTTCTACAGTGAGATGGCTAAAAGCGATAGATAATACCCAGAGAAGAGCTTTGCATGTTTTCGCCGAAGTCAGGAGTATATGTTTCACCATGCGCCGGGCCACCTAAGGCTGTTCTTGAGCGAGCTGCATTGTTATTGAAGGCATACAGAATATATATTTCGGTGTTTTTAGCCATGTTTTGCGAGACTCCAAATGCAAAAAGACTGGCATTTGAATCAGGTTGATCTTGGTAATCACCGACCAAGAAACCTTGTGCTTTAAACGTCGTGTCAGATATTTTATAGGAAATACTGCTACCGTAGGCAGGTCGGTCAAATTCAGGATTGGTGTCTGATTGTAATATTTCATAGATGGCATTAAGACTCAAGCTCGTTGAATGATATCCTCCTGCTATGCGAATGCCTGTGGTATCAATAGGGCGTCCGGTAGTGGGGTCTGTATTGACTCCATTCTGAATTTCATAGCTCACTCCCGCATATAAGCCTTCATTATCATATAACAACGAAGTGCTGGTGACTGAATTAGAATCTCCTGCTTTATTCGTATCATTCCCCGTCGTTTGCATTAGCCGTGCTTCGAACCCATAAAATGACGGGGATATATATACCACTGAATTTCGGGCGCGCAGATCTATACTGGTCGGCCCAAGCACGCTTACTCCTAACATGGTTCTTCTATCGGCGATAGACCAAGGCATGATATCCATTTTTTTTGCTAGTGTTTTATACGGGGTATCATAAATACCCATTAATAAGCTGCCGTATTGATGGGATAAGCCAAGAAATCGATTGCGCGCGGAGATGCTGCCGGTTTCACCGGAGACATCAATGCCGTTTTCGAGTTGCCAGACTGCGGTTAAATTATATCCAAGTTCTGTTTTTCCCTTAAAACCCAAACTGCTGGAATTGCTTGCAATGGTAAGATCCTCAACGGATTCATTGTTTGTAATAGAGGTGATACGATCAGCAGATAGATTGATTGTGCCGTAAATATCGATGTTGCTGGCTTGTGAATAATGCGTTAGTAAGAGTAGCGTGCTAAGTAAACCTGCTTTCCTTAAGGTTTTTAAGTTGAAATCCATGACGTTCTCAATGACTCCGTATATCAATATTGATCGATGAATGAAGATGTTCCAAGATGCCAAAGAAAATAACATGCTGGTCGTTAATTATAAACGAAAATTATTTTCGGGCTTTCCTTCTCCCAGCTCTTTCAGTATTTCATGATATACTCCTAGGAACAGTTTCCTCTTGTGTTCACGACCCGAATGAGTTTTTTGATGTTTACAGGTATTATCCAGGCTTTAGGTCATATTGAATGTGTGCTTACCCACGGTGATGATATCCGATTGAGGATCCATTCCGGTGACTTGGATATGGACTCTGTTCAACAGGGGGACAGTATCGCGGTTAGCGGTGTTTGCTTGACGGCGGTAGGGATTGAGGAAGGTGGATTTTGGGCAGATGTTTCAGCGGAAACTCTTTCGCTAACCGGTATTAAGCATTTAAAAGCGGGCAGTCTCGTTAACTTGGAAAAAGCCTTAACACTTGCGAGCCCACTGGGTGGGCATTTAGTCAGTGGTCATGTTGACGGTGTTGGTAGCATTCTTAAACGCTGGGATGATGGTCGTTCTGTGCGCTTTGAAATTCAGGCTCCAGAGGGTCTGGCGAAGTATATTGCACAAAAGGGTTCTATTTGTATCGACGGCATTAGCTTAACGGTTAACGCTGTTAAGGGCGCTGTATTTACGATTAATATTGTGCCTCATACTTTGGAAGCCACCACCATGAGTGCTTTTAAAGCGGGTCGTCAGGTCAATCTAGAAGTAGATTTAATCGCACGATATCTAGAACGCTTAATGCTTGGTGAAAATGCTGCAAAAGCTTCTGCAAGTCCGTTAGATAAGGTGTTTTTAGCTAAGCATGGCTTTATGGGTCGAGAAAACTCATAAAATTTTCGATACTTTATCGCCTCCATGTATCTCGTGGTCACAGAGATTCAATACATCAAATTAATTAACAATGAATAAATAACAATGGCATTAAGTGAAATAAAAGATATCGTCGAAGATATTCGCCAAGGAAAAATGGTGATATTGATGGACGATGAAGACCGCGAAAACGAAGGTGATCTTATTATGGCTGCCGAATGGGCAAGGCCTGAAGATATTAACTTTATGGCCCAATATGGTCGTGGCCTCATTTGTTTAACCCTCACACGCGAGCGTTGTGCCCAGCTTCAACTGCCTTTAATGGTATTGGATACAAATGATAAACAGGGCACTAATTTCACTCTGTCGATAGAAGCCGCAGAAGGTGTAAGCACGGGAATTTCCGCTGCAGATCGTGCAATGACGGTCAGAAAAGCGGTCGCTCCAGGGGCAAAACCCAGTGATATAGTACAACCAGGGCATATATTTCCCATTATGGCGCAACCGGGTGGCGTATTAAGTCGAGCAGGGCATACTGAAGCAGGATGTGATCTCGCACGGATTGCAGGCCTGGAGCCAGCGAGTGTTATTGTTGAAATATTAAATGCCGATGGCTCGATGGCGCGGCGTCCCGATTTGGAAAAATTTGCGGCCAAACACCAATTAAAAATGGGAACGATTGCCGATTTAATTGAGTATCGTGTGCGCAATGAAAAAACCATAGAATGTGTTGCAGATTGTGAGCTTGAAACCGAATTCGGTATTTTTAAGTTACATGCATTTCGTGATAATCAAAAAGACGAATTGCATTATGCGTTGAGCAAAGGTGAGCTATCGCGTGATCAACCGGTATTGGTTAGAGTGCATATGCAAGATGATTTGAGTGATGCCTTTTCAGGTGTTGGGGAAGGTTTACCATTACCTATACGTAAGGCGATGCAGGCTATTAGCAATGAAGGTTGTGGAGTGATTGTGTTATTGCGCAGACCTTTGAGTATCAAAGACAGCATTCTGCGAATTCGTGCGATGAAACTCAAGCAAAAAGTGGAAACAGTTTCTTCTGAAACGGTAGGGGATTTGCGTACCTATGGCGTTGGAGCGCAGATCCTATCAGAATTAGGTGTGGAAAAATTACGGATTATCGGTGCACCGAGGAAGTTGAGTGCGATTTCTGGGTTTGGGCTCAACGTCGTCGAATATGTCAGTATTGATTAATTCAGTCATTTTTACGAGAAATACTTAAAGAGAAATATTATGCGCAAAATAAAATCCTATGAAGGTGATTTAATCGTAACCGATGCTAAGTTTGGAATTGTATTGAGTCGTTTCAATAGCTTCATTGTGGAGCCGTTATTAGCGGGCGCGATAGATACCGTGGTACGTCATGGGGGGACAGAAGAGTCGATTACCGTTGTTCGTGTACCCGGTGCATTTGAACTACCTATTGCTGCCCAGCGCATGGCAGCGGCTAAAAAATATGACGTGATCATTGCTTTAGGTGCGGTCATTAGAGGCGGCACCCCGCATTTCGAATATGTCGCAGGTGAGGCAACTAAGGGCTTATCCCAGGTATCATTAAACTATAATATTCCCATTTCTTTTGGCGTGTTAACCGTTGATACGATTGAACAAGCGATAGAACGTGCAGGAACCAAAGCGGGAAATAAAGGCGCGGAGGCTGCTTTGTCAGCGATTGAAATGGTTAATTTATTGAGTCAATTAAAATAGTCTCTGTTGTCACCATTGTTAAATTTTTCTTCTTACAGCAGTGGTAGAAAGTTGAAATAATTTTACCGACAGAACGTTATGGCTTGGTTTCGATACCTGCCGATTTACAGATGCAACATCTATGAGGTTAAATTGAATGAGCCATTCTCGAAAAAGAGCTCGGCAAGCAGCGGTGCAAGCACTCTATCAATGGCAACTAACAAAATCAAATATCACGGATATTGATCAACAGTTTAGAGTTGAGCATGAAGGTTCGCAAACTGATTTAGACTATTTTTCTGAAGTGTTAAGAGGGGTAACAGCAACAGCATCTGAATTAGATAAATTGTTTACCCCTTATCTTGAATGGCCGATTGATGAAATAAACCCGGTTGAATTAGCGGTTCTGCGGTTAGCGTGTTATGAGTTAAAGCATCGTTTAGATGTGCCAGTGGGCGTTATTCTTAATGAATCCGTTGATCTCACTAAGCGTTTTGGTGCAGAGCAAGGGCATAAATTTGTTAATGGAGTGGTTGATCGCGTGGCCAAAGATTTACGGTGTGATGAACGTGCCGCGCGTATTTCTAAGAAAAATCGTTAGTGAGTGTGTTTTTGGAGCGCAGAGTCATGTCAGAGTTTCAAATCATTCAAGATTGCTTTGCTGATATTGGGCAGCAAAAAGAGGTGGTGCTGGGTGTGGGTGACGATGCGGCTGTCGTTAAAGCACCGGCGAATTGTGAATTAGTATTTGCCACAGATACCTTGTTAGAGAATGTTCATTTTCCAAAAGAGACTATCCCAGAAAACATTGCCTATAAAGCGCTTGCGGTTAATTTGAGTGATATGGCCGCAATGGGTGCGCGCCCACTTTGGTTTCTTTTATCGCTGACGATTCCACAAGAGAGCATTGCCGAGAATGTTGATTGGTTAACACGCTTTAGTCAAAGCTTAGCTCAATTAGCGGATGAGCATAAAATTCAACTAATAGGTGGTGATACAACGTCTGGCCCGTTGAATATTAATTTGCAAATGATCGGTGCAGTGCCAACCGGCAAAGCAATATTGCGCTCGGGCGCGCAAGTTGGTGATCTCGTCTATGTGACGGGGTCTATCGGCGATGCCGGCCTTGGTTTGCAGTATAAACAGGATCCAGAACACTCATCAAAAATAGCAGTATCATCCCCGTTGACCGCGAAAAATGATGTTGAATATTTGCTTGCAAGGCTGGAAAGACCTGATCCTAGGGTTAAGCAAGGTATGGAGTTGCTGGGCATGGCGAATGCCATGATCGATATTTCGGATGGATTGCTTGCAGATCTTTCGCATATACTGGCGGCAAGTCAGAAAGGAGCTGAAGTTCAGCTTGAAAAAATTCCAATTCATCAAGATAATGAAGTCAAGCATATTCTCGCGGCGGTGAATGCGGGCGATGATTATGAATTGTGTTTTACTATACCGGCGGAAAAGAGCGGAAAACTCGAACAGCTTAGCAGAAACTGGGCTTGCCAGGTGACTCAAATTGGTGAAATAGTACAAAACCCTGGCTTGCGTTGTTACTTGAATAAAGTAGCCATTGATGTAACAGTGAAAGGATATGATCATTTTCAATAATGTACTCGGTCCAATAGCCAAATTTATTTCATTAGGTTTCGGTGCTGGGAAAGCGCCAGTTGCTCCTGGGACTTGGGGTACCTTAGTGGGTATTCCTATCTATCTTCTTATGCAAGATCTAAGTCTGATGATTTATATAATCATCAGTGCTGCAATTATTGCGCTCGGAATTTGGGCGGCTGATGTTTATGGTCGCGAGCTAGGTGTGCACGACCATCAAAGTATTGTGTGGGATGAGGTTGCCGGGTATATCGTCACGATGACATTTGCGCCCACTGGTTGGGAATGGATTATTGTCGGTTTCCTTTTGTTTCGGTTATTCGATATATGGAAACCCTGGCCGATCAATTTACTTGATAAGTATGTTAAGGGTGGTTTTGGTGTGATGATAGATGATGTCCTCGCAGGTGTATATGCGGGACTTATATTGTATTTGTTAGCCATTTTTTATTAAAAGAATATAAGCATGCGCAAACTTTGTGTCGTTCTGGTTACTTTTTTTTGGGGTGCATCTAGTTACGCAGGGGATGTGCAAATTATTGATGTGGCGTTGAAAAAACGCGGACAAAACTGGAATATTCGTGTCATGCTTAAACATGACGACACGGGCTGGCAGCATTATGCGGATGCTTGGCGTGTTGTGGCCGAGGATGGTAAAATCTTAGGAAAAAAATTGTTTCAAAAGCCTCATGTAGAAGAACAGCCCTTTTCGCGCAGCTTAATCATTAAAATTCCTCGCAACATTTCTAAATTGTATATTGAAGCACATGATAGCGTTCATGGATGGAGCATAGACAAAGTTCATATTGATCTAGATATAAGAGAAGGCCCCCGATATAGGGTGATTCGCTAGCATTGCATTATTCACTATATCTCAAATATCAACAAGGAATAGCAATAACATGAAGCGGTTTTTATTATTTATTGCCATGCTGATTTTTTTTATGGCACAAACTGTACATAGTTCGCTTCCCGAAACCATAGAAAAAATCAAACAAAGTATAGTGGGTGTTGGTACCTATCAGATTACCCGCAGTCCTCCATCAAAACTAATGGGTACTGGATTTGTTATTGGTGATGGCCATTATGTCATTACCAATCATCATGTCACACCGGAATTTATTGATGAGATAAATAGAGAGCAGCTAAGTGTTTTTGTAGGGCAAGGAAAAAAAGCCAAAGTGAGAGCTGCGAGCATTATAATGTTAGATGATATTCATGATCTCGCGCTACTTAAAATGTCGGGTAATCCACTTCCTGCAATGAGTTTAAGTCGCGCTGAAAACGTGAAAGAAGGAGAGCTCTATGCTTTTACCGGTTTTCCGATTGGTGCGGCGTTAGGTTTGTATCCGGTTACTCACCGAGGGATAATTTCAGCGATCTCTCCGGTAGCGATTCCTGTCTCGTCCACTCAAACTCTAGATGTGAAAATGATAAAACGTTTGCGCAATCCATTTGATGTGTTTCAGTTAGATGCTACCGCTTATCCTGGGAATAGTGGTAGCCCGCTTTATGATGTTAAAACGGGCGCCGTTATAGGTGTTGTTAATAAAGTATTTATTAAAGAAACCAAAGAAACAGTGCTCGAAAAACCGAGTGGAATAACCTATGCCATTCCGGTAAACCATGTGTCTGATTTAATAAAAAAAGCCGGTTTATAGTTTCTATACTCATGAGGGATAGACTTTTAGTGCGGGTATATATCAATAGCTTCTATTTTTTTCCCAATTCAATGCGCTACTCACAATTTTTTCAAGATCATCATATTCGGGAATCCAGCCTAGAACTTTGCGAATTTTACGTGCATCGGCGACGAGTTCAGGAGGATCGCCGGCTCTGCGAGGATGCTCTTCAATATTAAGTGGTTTGCCATTGGCTTTTTCGACAGCGGTTAATACTTCGCGTACGGAGTAACCATGACCGTATCCACAGTTTAATAAAGTAGATTCTCCGTTATTTTTTAAATAATCAAGGGCTTTTAAATGGGCGCTTGCTAGGTCTTCCACATGGATGTAATCTCGAACACCTGTGCCATCATTGGTCGCGTAATCTGTTCCAAATATATATACTTTTTCGCGTTTTCCTATTGCTGCTTCGCAGGCGACTTTGGTAAGCAGGGTGGCTTCGGGTGTTGATTGGCCAATTTTTCCGCTGGAATCACAGCCAGCGACATTAAAATAACGTAATACCACATAACGAATATCTGTGGCATTCGCTAAATCCTTGAGCATCATTTCGCTCATGAGCTTTGATGTGCCATAAGCATTAATCGGCGCAGTGGGTTCATTTTCCGTAACCGGTACGTTTTCAGGAATCCCATAGGTAGCAGCAGTGGAAGAAAATATGAAATGTTTGACGTTAGCATTGGAACAACATTCTAAGAGATTACGGGTATTACAGGTGTTGTTGGCATAATATTTCAGTGGATTTTCGACGGATTCTGGCACCACAGTATGTGCTGCAAAGTGTAAGACAGAGTCTATATTATTCTCTTCCAGGATACGGCTGACTAATTCTTTATCGCCACTATCGCCAATGACTAATTCGCCATAGGTGACCGCATCTTTAAAGCCTTTAGATAGATTATCAAGCACAATAACTGGTGAATAACCAGCAGCTCCGAGTTGCTTGACGACATGACTGCCTATATATCCAGCTCCACCGGTAACGAGTATTCCTTTTTCCATGAACTATTCCTTATGTATTATATTATTGCTGTATAGATTATAAAGTCTTTGAGGCTTAGATTAAACCTAGAACGCGTACTATTTGAATTTAAGAATAGGTAACACATCTGTAGGAGTAGGCGCCCATTTAGTTTGGGTTAATGCATAGGAGGGTGTATTGCTTGCGACAATGCTGGATAGATAAAGCGTGGTGTTTTGAGTTATCTGTCCATTGTTGGTGAAATCTGGCCAAGTCACTTTAATGTTTAGCTGGGTTGTTGTCTGTACATCACTGGGCGTGCTCGTCCAATTCAGGGTAAATTCGATTGTTTGTTCTTGTTTTTTCAGGCTGCCGGACTGGGGATTAAGCTTATGTTGGCTGTTTGCAAATAGATACTGCAGGTTTTCTATATTTTCTTTTGCAAAATTCAGGGCTGCCACACGTTGTTTATTTAAGGTGCTATTTTTCAAAATAGTAGTTTGAAAAAGTCCAACACCGATTAGGCCTACTGCTAACACGATTGCCGCGATAAGTACTTCAATGAGACTAAAACCATTCTGAAGTTTTAAGAAGGGTTTTATTTTACGAGTAGCTTTTATGTCAAAGTGTTGTTTGTATATCATTCCAGCTTCCAGGGGCGGGAGTATAAATTCCGATCTTGTCTGTTTGACTGAGTATCGTTTTATTAAATGTGACAACTAGGTTTTGCGCATTTTTTAGATTTCCGTCCACGATGATGGCTCCATTTATGGTTGAACTAAGATTTTTATTATCCCACTCACCATTGACAAAGATTAAACCGTTAATAGTGACATTATCGATATTAAGAGCGCCCTTTTTTTGTAAGTCGATATATAAAATCACTGGTGACTCGGCGCTACCTATAGTTTTATTAGAGAGTTTTAGCCCGCCGTTAAAATAAATAATACGCGAAGTGGAATGATTTAATTCCGTACAAGTGGGTTCGCAATTATGCAACCAGGATATTTTTTTTAAGTTTTTATTGTCCTTATTGTTTTCTCTTAAAGCAAAAATATTTTGATGAGGGTTCTGAGTTCTTATATCGTTAGCGTATATTTTTTTAAAATCATCAGCACTGACGATGCCACGAGAATGAATTAAGTCACCTGACCATACTAAAACTTTATCGGTTTTTTCAATCGAAATTTTATTAGGTGTGATTGTTATTTCACCCGTTGCAATAATGGGTGAGACTATAAAATTTCTAAAATCTGGGCGTAAAGCACGAGAAAAAAGGAAATGTTGATAATGGGTGGATTGTGAAGATTTATCACTTGAATAACCAGTGGATTGAATTTTAAGGTGTTCTGAGTTTAAGCTTTCAATCGAAACAGAATATGAACCGATATTAATGGTTTCCAAGTTTTCTGAGTATGATAGCTCAGTTTGCGGAATATTTTTTATATTGTTTTTATTCAGTGTTGCCAGGGATACGGCTAATCCGGATTGCGCGGCAAGAAAGGATTGAGTTAATTTATACTCATTGGAACTCGCCTTGGTTTCCATGAGAGTAATATTTGCGGACAATACAACAATCATCGTAATGAGTAGTAATAAGACGATTGCGCTTATGAGGGTGGCTATTCCTGATTGCTTTCTATAATGATGCTCGGTGGATAATGCTTGCATAGGATAAATGCGTTAATTAATCATAGTTTCTACTATTGCATTGTGTATGACTACCGTAGTGGATAATGTTTTGGAATAATGATTGTTTTTCATATTTCCTGCTATCGATGTTTTTATTTTGTATTTTTTTAAAATTAAATCATCCACTGAGGGTGGTGTTAGATTGCAGTCGGAGCCATTGATTAAGTTAATGCAAATAGGAAGACTTTGTTGACTGAAGGTTAAATCGGTAATGAGCAGCGTGTTTTTGTCATTTAAAGTGTTCCATCGACCTTTAGCACAGTCTGTACTGCGTTCTTGAAAGCCAATTGTTTTATTAGATGCATTGAATTTGAACGCGTAGCGCTCGGCTATCGAAATACTTCCGTCTAAATTACTATCATAGCTATAGCGAATACAGCGTGGACTGAAGAAAAAATATTTGTTCAATTCAGGGTTGTTTAAATAATCCACATTATATCCGGATCTTTGTATTTCTCGCGTGATTAACGTCAAAATGGCTTGTAGCTCTTGATCAAGACGGGTTGCAGAAATATTGTCTCGACTGGTTTTAAAGGTTGCTGCGAATATCTGCAATAGACCCGATAAAACGACTAAGCCAATGGATATCGCCAGCATGAGTTCAATGATAGTAAAACCGGATTGTGGCGTATTGGTATTAGGCAGCATTATTTAGGCCTTATTCAGATAAGTTTAAGTTCTTGATTTTCTATGTTAGCTCTACTGCTTTATCAAGTGCTACCCCTTACGAGTTATAGGAATATTGACAAAAAGTATCGTCGTTTTCTAAAGTTTTTTAGCGGTGTGACGTAATACTTAAGTCACAAATCACAATTAGAATGTGGTTCGGTCATTATTTTTTACTCATTGAGCGAATGAACAGGCGATGAAACGGAATCCATCAGGTTTTACTATTATAGAACTGCTTATCGTTATTGGGATTCTCATTATTTTTACCAGTATTGCTATTCCTTCCTATAAAGAATACGTATTTAAGGGTAATAGATCCGATGCTATTACGGCATTATTAAATCTTCATTTAGCGCAGGAAAGATGGCGTGCCCAGAATGCGTCTTATACGCAATCTTTGGCTGATATATGGGCTGGTAATGCCAATAAATCCTCTCAAGGGTTTTATGCGTTAGCCATTGATGTGGCTAAAACGAATGAAAATGAGTTTGTTATCACTGCAACAGCGATAGATAAGCAGGAAAACGACGAAAAATGTAAGGTGTTCCGGATTACGCAAAATGGCGCTGACAAAAGTTCCGAGCAGAAGAGGAAGTGTTGGGGGCATTAAACCTGGGAGGCTGTCCAAGGGTAGACTGACCTACTGCGACCAAATTTGCTAGCGAGGTGCTTTGGGGCAATTTGCGGGGTAGTTATCAAGTTGCGGTGAGCAGATTCTGATTCTTCCTATGCGATTTAGCACCACCGCGACCTGTCTGTTACTTGAATCCCTGAACCATATGGACCCATTTCTCATTCCTTGCGCGGATGGACGACCCCGTGTTGGTTCAAAAGCCGTATAGTTGGCACCACCGGCAAATTTGGCTTGTTGAAGATCAATATTTTCATATTCGTTGCCACTCCTCACAAAATCTGTGTTATCAATCTTGCAAGTAGATTCTGCAAAGCAATCACAGGTATTCGTACTTATTCCATAACACCAGTTTGACGGGGAAAAAGAGAAAGAAATATAAACATGTTGGTTGCTTTTTAAGGCTTCTGTTTTGGCATATTGAAGGTCGTAATACAGTTGTTCGGCTGCCGTAGTGAGTCTGTTTTTTTCTATTGTTGCGTTAAATGCGGGAATGGCAATAAAGGCCAGTAGACTGAGAATGCTTAACACAATAAGCAGCTCTAATAATGTGAATCCCTGTTGCTTAATACGCATGTTACATACTAGCGATACTACCCAGAGAATTTATTGAAACCTGTTCAATGAGTGCTTGTGGGTAATCGGACGAAGATTTGATGGTGATGACAAGGTCAGCGAGATCGACAAAATCAGCATTTTTTTGGCTAATAATTCGACCATCGGGTAAAAATACGAGCTTATGTGTGCGATCTATAGTCACTCGTTTCGGCAGGTTGACGTGTTGTATTTCAGTGTTTTTGCGAGCAGTGATAACAATAGCTTGCTTTGAAATAAGAACTTTGATTTCGGTGTTTTGAGTACGCGCTGTGTGTTTTGCGAGACGTAATGTGTCGACAACTGTCTTCTGGGCAGTCACCATATCTTTGCGTAACAAGATGTCGCTTATACTCGGAATAGCGATGATTGCGAGAATGATGATTATTGAAACAATCACAACGGTTTCGAGTAAATTGTTCCCTCTGTAGTGGTTTTGCATCTGCATCTGCATTTATTGCCCTGATGGTAAAATGAGTCGGTGCTTACTTTATTGACTCAAACTCTGATTGTTTCTCAGTCGTGACCCAGCGCGGTTAAATGAGCTGTTCTTTTTGTGGCCAATAGAGTTTTGAGACGTATCGTATTTCTTATACAATACAGTCATCCAGTTCTCGGAGCTTGTCGTATAAATAAGGCTGTGCACTGCGCTGGTAGCGTTTATTCGCCGCTTGTGCGTGGTTTGCTGTTTCTCTTAGATAGCATAGGAATTTTGCCTTTCGTAACTTAGCTATTTCTTAAATCCAGAGAATTATTATCATTAGTTGTTTCAATGCGGTGTTGTGACGGGATATTGCTGTTTTTTTAGTAGAATGTTTTTTTATGGGTTAAACGTAGTGAGTGATTTTCATATTATAGGTGGTGGGATCATCGGAATGATGACCGCAAAAGAACTCGTGGATGCGGGTGCTCAGATTACGATTATTGATCGTGGAGCTTTTGCCAAAGAATCCTCCTGGGCGGGTGGTGGAATTTTGTCCCCACTCTATCCTTGGCGATATCCTAAGCCGGTCAATGAGCTGGCCTACCAAAGTCAGACTATTTATTCCGAATATTGCATGAATCTATTCGAAAATACCGGAATCGATCCTGAGTGGACAAAAAATGGCTTATTGATTCATGACGCAGCGTATGACTTACCTGCGTGTCAACAGTGGTTGGAATTATTTCCCACGGACTATGAGTTACTGACGGGTGAAGATATTCGCCAAAAGGAGCCTGAAATCGCATTATTTTCGCAACAGGCTATTTATCTTTCAGAGATTGCCCAGGTTCGCAATCCGCGGCTTTCTCAGGCGCTAAAATCTTACCTTGTGCAAAAAGGCGTTGAGATAAAAGAGTATTGCGAGGTTAAAAAAATTGCGTGTTCTCATTCTCGAATAGACCAATTAATCACTACTGGTGGAAATATTGAAGTTAAACAGCTCATTGTGGCGGGAGGTGCCTGGAGTGCGCAAATTCTTAAAACTGTTGGATTGGCTATTCCTATTCGTCCGGTTAAGGGTCAGATGGTGTTATTTTTTGATAAAAAACAAAGAGTAAGAAATATTTTTCTGGCTGATAGCCATTATGCTATTCCGCGTAGGGATGGTCATATTTTAATTGGAAGTACTATGGAAGAAACCCAATTTGATAAAAGCACTACCGTAAATGGGTTGAAAGAGTTAAAGTCGTTTGCAGTAAAGTGGTTTCCCTTTATGACTGAACTGTCTGTTGTGCAACATTGGGCAGGATTACGACCGGGTTCTACCGAGGGTATTCCGTATATTGGGCAAGTACCGGGTATTGCGGGCTTGTCGGTTAATGCCGGACATTTTAGAAACGGGGTGGTAACGGGGCCAGCATCTGCGCGCTTACTGGCAGATATTTTATTAAAACGAGTTCCACAACTGGCAGCAGAGCCATTTTCTTTACACGAGGAACAGTTGATAAGCGCATGATATCTAGATAATAACAAATTTAAGAGGTATGCGTGGCTAATACCCTGGCACAGTCTTATATTTATAGTGGTGAGATCTTATGGCAATGGTTGAATACGAATCCAGTTTAACTCAAACACAGATAGTTTCTATATTAAGAAAGCATGATGTTTCTTCTACCCAGCAACGAATTGAAATAGCACGCATAGTATTGAGTAAGCATCAGCACTTATCGGCTGAACAAATTCTTGCAATGGTAAATACTGAAACTACAAAAGTATCTAAAGCGACTGTTTATAATACCTTGGGGCTATTTGCGCGCCAAGGCTTGGTTCGAGAACTGGTGATTGATCCGAATAAAATATTCTATGACTCAAATGTATCCGGACATCATCATTTTTATAATGTAGATACTGGAGAATTGACAGATATTTCGAATAGCGATGTGGACGTTAACATGTTACCAAAGGCACCTGATGGAAGCCTGATAGAAGGTGTTGACGTTATAGTGCGAATTCGCCAGGCAAGTCAAACTTAACATACCGCTACGGGAATTTAGTGGCTTTATGAATTCTAGCTTGATTTTTATACTAAGCGATCGTCACGCACGCTCTCGCGCATCCCTGTGCTTCGCAGCATAAGGCCATCCGTGGCCAAAAGAGCAAGCCTGATTAGCGTATACTGACGGATAAAAACCATAAAAGAGAGGAATTTGCCGTACCATGCAGATGCTTGAACCAAGGAAAGTCGATGTTAAAGATATAATTGGTTGGTTTAAAGAAGCACAGAGTTTGCTTATTCGGCGAGTGCTATTATTTTTCTTTTCAGTTTTCTTTTTTTTTCTCATTTTATTTTTTTCTATCAGAGCATTTTCTGATCTTGCTGAGCATACACCACCACTCATTTTGCTGCCCCTATTTTTAGTTTTTACTTCTTTTATACTTTATCTGTTGGTGACCGATTTAGTGATGTCAGCGATGGCATCCGATAATTCGCAAAAGTTTGGTATCAACGAGCGAATAATGACGCTTTTATCCAATCAAGCGGCTCTGTTGCAGATGGCTATGATGGGATTTTTAGTGGGTGCTACTCTTTGGACCATTAGTTTATCGATAAAAATAGAACAAGATGTTATTAGCGCTTGCATCAGTGTGGTTGAAAAATTAATACTGACTAAAGACATGCCTGTATTTTTCATGCTGAAACTCGTATCGGTTTTGCTCTATTTTATGCTGCTTGGAATGTTTATTTTGCGTAATGTATTCTGTATTCCATTGGTTGTATTTCATGAGCTATCTTATAAAGAGGCCAAGGTGCTTAGCCACAAAGCTATCATGCTAAATTTTCCCGCAATGAGTGCTGCATTATTGCTTTGGGCGATGCTTTTACTGGGTGCGATGGTGATTGCCAATGTATTCTCAATACTCTTATTGCCCTTGCTTGCGGCCTTTTTATTTGTTGCTTACCGACATATATTTTTAGATCAAAAATCTAATTCCCCGGCAAGAGCGTTGAGTGAAAATACAGCTTCTGCTGCTTGAAGTGTGTCATGGGTTTATTAAATATTATTAGAGACCTGTGCATATCCTTACTATTATTTTTGGTTTTTGGTACTGCATTCGCTGAAATCACATTCCCGCTCTCGGCAGCGGAAAAAACCAGAGCACAGGAACAAGAAGAAGAATTTCCTATGAACTGGGAAAAATCTACAGTTTCTCGGGGTTTTGGTAATTCAATACCTGATTTAGCTGAAAGGCTTGATTTAGCCCAGCAATTCAAATCAGGAGAAGTGGCCTACTTTTTCAGAAACTACGAAAAAGCGATGAGCTTATGGTTACCACTAGCAGAAAGTGGTTTGGCGGATGCGCAAACGAATATCGGCTGGATTTATCAGCGAGGTCTTGGAGTTGAGATTGATTTACAAAAAGCAAAATTTTGGTATCTAAAAGCAGTAAAGCAAAATCACTCTATTGCGCAGAATAATCTCGGTGCGATGTATGAGCATGGATTGGGAGTCGAGCAAGATAACAAATTAGCATTCGAGTATTACCGGCTGGCAGCAAAAAGTGATTATCGTTTTGCCTATTATAATCTTGGTAGTGCCTACTTAAATGGAATAGGTACTAAGATTGACAAAAAGGCCGCTAAATACTGGTTGCAAAAAGCAGTAGATAACAAGGTTGAGCAAGCCAATAAATTGTTAAGAAATATCAACTAAGGAATGGGCGCGCAATAACTTCCCAATAATGGCGTTGTGCGATCAAATTGTGACATTGTCAATCTATAAGTTTTGTTATAATTCTAAATTAACTATCCCAGATGTTTTTATCAAGGGTTTTACTTGAGTACCGTATTTATGTTTGAAAAACAGCTTTCGTTAATTGAAGACTCTCATCTACCTATAAAAAAAAATACTCCATCTAATATTGTGACAGACTTTCCGTGTTTATTGCTTCGCTTATTGTCCGTGATATACGAACCGGTGAGTATTACTGGGCTGAATAACTGTGTAAAAGCACTGGGTCTTAAGCAAAAAAATGGCAATCAACATAATGTGAAAACATTAAAGCCATTTTTGCGAGCATTAATAAAAAAGGGCCTCATTTTAGAGGAAAATAATAAATACTTTTGTCCGCATTCTCAAATAGAAGAAATCTCGCGTGAAGCATCGAAAGAAGGTCAATTTGAAAACATGGCCTTGGTCGTGAAAAAAAATATTCATCACAATAGAGGCTGGCAGTCAAACATTCGTCGCCTTCGAATGGCGATTTATCTGGGCCAAGAGGAGCAAGCCTTAATTGCGCTTGATCATTGCGAAGATTTTCATTCGAATGAATTATATAAAAGCAATGTTTTGTATGATATCTGTTTCAAATCCTTAGATCCCGAGTGGGTTCGATCATTGCCGTCTTCGATTGTTTCAATAGCACTGACTACCGCGCTAGATCGTGCATTGGCTATGCACGAAAATATTGATGTGCTTGTAAACTGGCTATTAGAATCATACGAAAGCAAAGACTTTGAGTTGTCATCGGAGCTTATCTATAGTATGTCGGCTTATTTTCTATTCAAAGGTGATTTGCACAGAGCGCAAGATTTAGCGTGTCATATGAATGAATATCATCAAGCTATTTTGCTGGGCTGGCTTGCCTTTTTACACGGGAAAAATGAGGATGCTATTCACCATTTTGAACAATCTCTAAAGCTTAATAGAAAAATCACAAAAAAACGCAAGGTCTTTATTGACGGTTTGGGTGGAATATTTTTTATTCTTGCATTATTGCGGCGAGGACATTTACGTGATGTTCAAAATGTTAAGGAGTATCTCGGGTATTATCGAAAATCCTATACGAATAATTATCTTAAAGTGTATTGGGCGCTCTTATGTGTCGCGGAATTTATTGCTGGCAAGAATGATTCTGCATACCAGTTAGAATCGACTCCCAGTATACCGGCGGACAACTTTGCATTAGAGTACTATTTTAAAATATTGGGACTTTACTGGATTGATAAAACGATTGCAATAACACATCGTTCGGGTTTATTGAAGTTAAGTAATGAATTAAAAACATCAGACTTTCAATGGTTACGTGCTGAGTGTAATGAATTGCTTGCCAGACTTGGTGTTAAGGACGCAAAAAAATGTGCAAAAACGGCATTAAGTATTCGCAAGTCTTGTGGTTTTGAAACGATAATTAATTCTGTTCAAGAAAAGGAGCCATGGGAACGTACATTGGAAGCAATGGTAAACATGAGTACTGTTGCTAGCAAAAAAGTGTTAAAAAAACAATCACGTTTGATTTGGATATTTTCTGTTGAAGATGGACAAATAGTGGAGGTAACACCTAAAGAACAAAAGCAAAATGCTAAAGGAAAATGGTCGGCAGGCAGACAGGTGTCGTTGAAACGGCTATCAACCGATCAAAAAAGTTTCGATTGTTTAAGCGAGCAAGATATTCAACTCGCGAATTCGATTGTGCAGACGAGAGATTATTGGGGTGCTCAGTACGATATCGAATTTGAGCATATGCTTCCTTTGTTTGTTGGGCATCCTTTACTTTTTATGGCGGACAAACAGGGAACTCCGCTTGAGTTGATCAAAGGTTTTCCTGAGATTCGAGTCACGGAACACGGAAAATACTTAACGATTCAAATGGAGCCTGAGTTTGATGAGGCATTGAAATTTGCGATGGTCAAGGAAAGTGAAACACGCTGGAAATTAATTGAGTCAACGCCTGAGCAACGACAACTTTCCGGTTTAATCGGCGATAGTTTGAAAATCCCTAAAGCAGCAAAAGAAAAAGTGCTGGCCTCAATGAGTGCCATCGCACCGTTTGTTGATATACATTCTGACATCGGTGGTGGAATGACAGCTGCAGAGTCTGTGACAGCAGATAGTACCATACACCTATTGATTTCCCCTCTGGACGAGGGCTTGAAAATAGAAGCGAGAACACAGGTGTTTGCCAATAAGGGGCCTTATTATCATCCCGGTTCTGGAGGTAAAACGATCATCGCCGAAGTAGAGGGTAAGCGGCTGCAAACAGCGCGAGATTTAGCGCTTGAACAGGAAAATTTGCAGGCTGTTATAACGCAATGTCCTGAGTTAAGTAATGTTGAAATATCAAATAATGAATGGGTGTTATTTGAGCCAGAGACTTGTCTTGAAGTCTTACTGCAACTTAAAGAACAGCAAGGTGCTATTATTTCTTGGCCCGAAGGCGAAAAACTAAAAATCAATCAAACGGTTTCTCTATCAGATTTCAAGATGGCTATCAAAAAAGAGAATGATTGGTTTTCTACCCGTGGAGAGTTAAAGCTAGAGGATGGTCAAGTTTTAAATATGCAGCGCCTCATGGAATTAAGCAAAGAGGCCAAAGGGCGTTTTATCTCGATCAAAGAAGGTCAATATATTGCGCTTACGAATACGTTCAAGAAGCAAATTACTGACCTATATGCGTTTGGAGATATGAATAAGGATGAAGTTATTTTGCATCCACTTGCCGCTATTGCCCTGGATGATATGGCCAGTGAAGTTGGAAAATTAAATTCAGATAAAGCATGGAAAACCTATATATCGCGTTTTCATGAAGCGATGAAGCTTGAGCCTGAAGTTCCTTCGACCTTGCAAGCTGAATTACGTGATTACCAAAAAGAAGGTTACCAATGGTTGGTACGGTTGGCACATTGGGGCGTGGGAGCATGCTTGGCGGATGATATGGGGCTTGGAAAAACTGTGCAAGCGATTGCATTACTTTTACAACGTGCCAACGAAGGGGCTGCATTAGTCATTGCACCCACATCGGTTGCGATGAACTGGATGGATGAAATACATCGTTTTTCACCTACCTTGAATATTATTGACTATCGAGAATCTAAGCGGGATGAAGTGCTCGATACGCTGCAAGCTTTTGATGTTGTAATCTGTAGTTATGGTTTATTGCAAAATGGTATTGAAAAATTAGCGCATAGTGAGTGGGCAACTGTCATTCTCGATGAAGCGCAAGCGATAAAAAATTCGGCCACCAAACGATCACAAGCGGTAATGCGTTTAAAGTCCGAAGTTAAAATAGCGATGACCGGAACACCGATTGAAAACCATCTTGGCGAGCTTTGGAATTTATTTCGTTTTATAAATCCGGGCTTGTTGGGTTCAATGGAAAAATTTAATTCACGTTATGCCAACCCCATTGTTCGAGATGAGTCGGTTGATGTTCGGCAAAAACTGAAAAAGCTGATCCAGCCTTATATGTTGCGCCGCACAAAAACCCAGGTATTAAAAGAACTTCCTGCACGAACAGAAATAACCTTGAACGTTGAAATGAGTAAAGATGAGTCGTCCTTATACGAAGCATTACGACGCGAAGCTGTGGATAAGTTTAGCCAGAATGATCTTCCTCAGGGACATCGGCAATTACAAATCTTAGCTGAGATAACCCGTTTACGACGTGCTTGCTGTAACCCCGCTTTGGTATTAAAGGCAGGCGCACCTGCGAGTTCTAAGTTGGCGCTTTTTGCGAATGTTGTGCAGGAGTTATTGGATAATAAACACAAAGTCTTGGTATTCAGTCAATTTGTCGATCATCTCAGTATTATTAGAAAAAAACTCGAAAGCATGGGCGTTAACTATCAATACCTTGATGGAAGCACACCTGCAAAGGAACGGAAAAAACGCGTAAATGCATTTCAATCTGGAGAGGGTGATGTTTTTCTCATAAGTCTAAAGGCAGGTGGTGTTGGTTTGAATCTTACCGCCGCAGATTATGTGATACACATGGACCCTTGGTGGAACCCTGCTGTGGAAGACCAGGCCTCAGATCGCGCACATCGAATCGGTCAAAAAAGACCGGTCACGGTATATCGCATGATTACCAAAAATACGATAGAAGAAAAAATTGTAGCCTTACATCAGGGAAAACGTGCCCTCGCTGATAATCTATTAGCGGGGACTGATGTTGCAGGCAAAGTGAATGTAGAGGAGTTGTTGAGTCTCCTGAAAGAAGACTAAGGAGGAAATATTGTGGGCGATGAAGTAGCGAGTATTCGTTGTAAATAGTCATAAGTTAATCCTTGACAGTTTGTTGTCTCAGATTTACAGTACACGCCTGACCTAGGGTGCCTGAAATATCAGCCGATATAAGGGTGAAACGGGAAGCTTGGTGAACAGTAAAAAACTGTGATTCCAGCACTGCCCCCGCAACAGTAATTGAGTTCGCTTTAGTAAAAACCACTGTGTATTCACGGGAAGGTACTATTCGCAAATACTCATGAGTCTGGAGACCGGCCCAAGGATTTTTTAATTACGTGTGTTGCGGTGGGCGACATGGGCTATGTGCTCATTTTTCCCTATTTCCCAGCATATATAACAGCCTAGCGCGGGGTAGCGCTAATGCTGGAGAGACTCTTGCGCGTTCGATTTATTGTACTATTTCTCAATATTTATTCTGCGGCACTTTTGGCGTCTAACCCAAAGAGTGACGATGCTACACCATTCGTTTTCGAAATGGAATATGATGCAATCGTAGTTGAAGAAACCGGCCCTCCTGCTAATCGCCAAGTAGGCGATATTTATCTAGAGAGTGAAACGGGCTTTCATTCTATTATATCCTCTGAACAATTCGAAGGGAAAATTACGGATGTAGCGCAAATAGTCGCTGAGCATTCCTCTGTACAAATTCGAGAAACAGGTGGTTTAGGTGGGTTTTCTACACTTTCATTACGTGGTTCCTCAGGCGCACGATTACCGATATACCTTGATGGATTATTACTGAATGATAGTACTTTTGGTGGAGTCGACTTATCTGGTTTATCACTAGGGCAAATCGAACAGATAGAAATATACAGAGGCATAGTACCTATGGTTTTTTCACAGGCCTCAATCGGCGGTGCCATTAATATACGCACACGCCGAATGAATAAGCCATTAACAAAAATTTCATATGGACTTGGCTCATTTGCAACACAGAAACTTGAAGGTAGTTACTCAAGTACCCTAAGTAACTGGGATTATATGATTTCAGGAAGCTATCAACAGAGTCAGAATAATTACCCCTATCTCTTCAATAATGGTACTCAATTTAATGCAGCTGATGATTATAGAACTGAAAGAAAACATAATGCATTCGCGCAGAGTAATATAAAGTTAGTTTCTCGTTCTAAACTATCTGACGGTAATAGATCATTAATCTCTTTATCATTGATGGATAAAAGAAAAGAGCTTCCAACATGGAATAATTCACCTACCGCATCTGTCACTTTAAGCAGTTATAAGTTTGAAGGAAGTTATAAATGGTTATCTGCAATAAATGATACCACCCATGCTTCTTTAACAACAGGGTTTCGATATCATGATGAAACATACGATGATAAGAATGCTGAACTTGGATTTAGTACACGCTATATCGAATATATAACCCAGCGTCGCTATGTGAATTTTATCGTTGAAAACTACTGGAAAAATTATATTTTCAGTGTCAATAGTGAGATAGCGAACGATACTTTTTCGCCTACTGATTTGTTGCAAAAAAATAAATATGCAGACAGTTACCGATGGTCTGGGAACCTGGGAGCGCAAATGCAATCATTCTATTTTAAGGATAAAGTAGTTGTAACTCCCGCTGTGCGTTTCTACAAAGATATAAGTCGGCATGCTGAAAATATATTATATGATGCTCAGTCAATAGGCAACCAACATGCGAGTGCGCAGATTGGATTGCAATGGAAGGTTTCACCTACGGTTAAACTTAAAAATAACTATGCGCGATACTATCGAGTACCTACTTTTTATGAATTATTTGCGGACCGTGGAGTGAGTAGAGGAAATCCGGATTTAGTGCCCGAACGGGGAATAAATATTGATGCAGGTTTTGAGTGGGGACAAAATTATAATAAGTCGAATATTAAAAAAATCTATTTTTCTAGCTCTGTCTATCAAAGTAATATAAAAGATGTTATTACTTGGATTTATAATTCACAAGGTGTTGGCTTCCCTAATAATGTATCAGAAAGTAAGATTAGAGGTTTAGAGCTGGATGTAGGATTAGAGACGGATTCTTTTGTTCTTGATACAACCGTGAATATAGAGAACGCACTGATCATAAATAAAGCTAGTTCTGCAAATCGCAAGCAATTACCCGGACATGCTTTTTTATCTACACGTCATTCATTCAATTATAATATAAACCCGCAATTTCAATACAAGCTAATTTTTACGACATCAATTGGAAAGTTTTATGATTCAGCGAACGTATTGCCGGTGAATGATCAATATCGAGCGGGTACTACGATTACCTGGCAGCATAAGCGGTGGCGCACAGATTTTGAAATACGCAATTTGTTTGATCAAGAATCAGAAGATTATTATTTAAACCCTTTACCGGGTAGGGCACTTTTTTTTACACTTCACTATCAGGGGAGCCCTCATAAATAGATTTTATGTGGCTACTCTAACTTATTATTTCGGAGATTTATTAATGTTTTCTTTTCGCTGCAAGGTTTTGTCTTTTAAAAAATATAGTATTTTTGTTATCCCATTTTTGGCAACAGGTTGTATTCACGACAATATTTCAGATGATGGTGTTGTTGTATCAGACAATGTGGCCGTCATAACTACAATTCAAGCAGATCGCAGTGGCGGTGCACACGCACTTATTACTGTTGATGAAGAAAGAACAGTTACTACTGAGATTCTGCCAACAAATGGGTCGGATCTTGCGATGTCAGCATCTGGTAATTCTTTTTTTCGAATAGATCGTACGACTGCAAGTATTCAAAAATTTAATGCAGATCGTCCTGGTACTTTAGTCTCAGAATTTTCGGTAGCTGGAAATGAAGAGGCTAACCCACAAGATATTTTGTTACTTAATGAATCGAAGGCCTATGTATTTAGAAGGGAGTCAAATTTGGTTTGGATAGTCAATCCATCTGCTACCGTTGAGGAAGACTACAAAATTGGTGAAATAGATTTTTCCGCTTATGCTGATCCAGATGGAAATTCCGAACCCGTTTCGGGATTACTTGTGGGTGATAAGCTCTATGTAGTATTACAGAATATGGAGGATCAAGGAAGCTTTGTTTTTGTGCCTCATATCGCTTATGTAGCAGTTATTGATACCACTACAGATCAACAAATAGATATTGATACTTTAACAGATGGTATTCAAGCGATTACTTTGCCGATAAAAAATCCATATTACATCGTTTACCAAGAGAGTTTAGGAAAGATTTTTGTACAAGCCGGTGGTGATACTTGGCCTGCTTTAGATTACACGGGTGGAATTGCTGTTATTGATGTCAATGATTATAGTGTAGACACTTTAATTGATGATAACGAGACGACAAATAGTATTTCAAATATTGCAATTATCTCTGACACACAAGCTTATTTTATTAGTTATAAAAATTATCAAGATAATTATTTATTTGAATTTAACCCGAGCAATGGTGATTATTTCGCGGTGTCTTTGCCCGAGTTAGATGGCAAAGATTTAGCCGATATTGAAGTCGATATTGATGGAAAATTATGGATAGCAAGTTTTGTTGAGAAAGGTATTTATATTTTAGATCCTGCTGAAAATGAAATTGAGGGTTCGTTAATACCGACAGTATTTGGCCCAACCGATATTGAGTTTGTCGAGTTGCCACAAACACAGGAATAGTATATATGAATAAAATATTTTCAAAATCGATGCTGGTTTTTAGCGGGTTATTTTTTGCGATAGCAGCGACACGATATCATCACTTTGGCTCGATTACCCATTTGCCGGATGCGTCATTGGCGGTGTTTTTTCTCGCAGGTTTTTTATTACAACAAAAAATTGTATTTCCGATTTTGCTAATGCAAGCGGGTATGATTGATTATTTCGCTATTACGGCAGGTGGAAGTAGTGATTGGTGTGTGACTTCTGCGTATTGGTTTTTGATACCAGCATATGGATCATTATGGTTGGCAGGGCGTTGGTATGCATCCGTTCATAGAACAGAATGGAAAACTATTTTGTTATTGTTTGGTGCTTTATTCATTGGTGCAAGCTTAGCATTTCTGATTTCAAATGGAAGCTTCTATTGGTTGTCTGGACGTTATCCTGATCCTATCTGGTCTCAATATATCGAACGTTTTGTGATGTATTATCCGTCTTATTTATCCAGTGCATTTTTATATGTCGGATTCTTCGTTGTGTTGATGCTTGGTATCCATGCACTCAAAAGTATAAATAAATCAAAACCAGCAACCGGCGGATAAGTTTATGGATCAAGACGAAAAAGACAGGCATCTCAAACGAACCCAGCGCCATAAAAAAGTGGTGGATGAAAAAATATCACAAGCACAAGAAAATCGTGGCGTTATTGTGGTAAATACAGGCAACGGCAAAGGCAAAAGTTCATCTGCTTTTGGGATGGTTATACGCGCACTTGGCCATGACATGCGGGTCGGTATTGTGCAATTTATTAAAGGCGCTGCTGCAACCGGGGAAGAGACTTTTTTACGGCGTATTCCCGAAGTTGATTTTTATGTCATGGGCGAAGGTTTTACCTGGGAAACACAGGATAAAGAACGCGATATTAAAGCTGCGGAAGCCGGATGGCAAAAGTCTAAGCAATTATTGAGTTCAGATGCGTTTAAACTGGTTGTATTGGATGAAATAAACATTGCATTAAAACTGCGTTATATTGCAATTGCCGATGTGATTGAAGCATTACAACAAAGGCCGCGTGAGCAACATGTTGTATTAACGGGTCGCGCTGCTCCTGCAGAGTTATTGGCGATTGCAGACACGGTGACCGAAATGAAAATGTTAAAGCATGCTTTTCAAACAGGTGTCATGGCGCAGAAAGGTATCGAGCTTTAAGCAGTGGAAGCTTTGCTAGTTGTTTCAGCCGCGTTAATCATTGATCAATTATGCGGTGAGCCACGGCGTTTTCATCCCTTGGTGGGTTTCGGTTTTTTAGTTGCTAAGACCGAAACCCATTTTCAAAAATTCACTTCGTCATCCATCACCAAGACCCGTGCATTAGGTCTTCTAGCCGTGGGTTTGATGTTATTGCCTTTTATCGTCATCGGCGGATTGCTATCGCCGTTTAGCATAGTTTTTGATGTTTTTATTTTGTATCTCGCTATTGGCTGGAAGAGCTTAGAAAACCACGCATTTGCGATTTATTTGGCCTTACAAAAAAATGATTTAGCGGATGCAAGAAAAAAAACGGCAAAAATTGTGAGCCGTGACTCTCAAGACATGGATGAGGAGGCGGTGCTAAAAGCGACGCTTGAGTCTGTGTTAGAGAACGGCAACGATGCAATTTTCGCGGCGATATTCTGGTATGTTATCGCCGGGATTCCCGGCCTGATAGCCTATCGCTTAGCCAATACCCTGGATGCAATGTGGGGGTATAAAACATCGCGTTATCTACACTTTGGCTGGGCCGCCGCCCGCTTGGATGATGTAATGAATTATATACCTGCGCGGTTAACCGCATTGAGCTATGCCTTAGCCGGACATTTTTCCAATGCATGGCGTTGTTGGCGCAAGCAAGCTAATCAATGTGCGAGCCCAAATGCAGGGCCGGTCATTACATCGGGTGCGGGCAGCTTAAGGGTAATTTTAGGTGGGCCTTGCTCGTATCATGGCATATTGCAAAATAAACCGGTCTTGGGTCTTGGTGCCTCAGCAAAAAAAGAGCATATTCCTGCATCATTAAATTTGCTAAAACGAGTGATCGTGATTTGGTTGTCAGTATTGGCGGTGATTGCTTTAGTTTCTAATTATGCAATTCATTAACGAGGCTTAAGTGGCTTACACAGAAACCAATGGCTTAGCACATGGCGGATGTTTAAACGACGCGGTTATACAGTTCAATATCCCCTTGTCGCATTGGCTTGATTTATCGACAGGTATTAATCCAAACCCTTGGCCGGTGCCATTAATACCCCCAAGGGTTTGGTCGCGGTTACCGGAAAACAATGATGGTCTGGAGTTAGCGGCTAGCCGATATTATGGCGTCGCTAATCTATTAGCTGTTGCGGGTTCGCAATCCGCCATTCAAAGTATTCCTCGATTATTTCAAGCAAACGGACTAAGGGAACGCCGGGTTGGAGTATTACATCCGAGTTATAACGAACACGCACATGCATGGAGAGCAGCTGGGTATCAAGTTATATTGCTTACCGCCGCAGAGATTGATCATGAGATTGGCCATCTTGATGTACTCGTCTTAGTGAATCCAAACAACCCAACCGGCGAGTTATTCAATAAAGTGCAACTTCTTGAATGGCATAACAAGTTACAATTTCGCGGTGGAACTTTGATTATCGATGAGGCTTTTATGGATGCCTTGCTGCATTTTAGCTTAATCGAGTCAAGCAAGCTTCGAGGTTTGATTGTATTACGTTCGCTGGGAAAGTTTTTTGGAATGGCGGGGATACGGCTTGGGTTTGTATTTGCAGAGAATGTCGTGTTACAACAATTAGAGAACATGCTAGGGCCTTGGTCGATTGCGACCCCTTCGCGTTGGGTTGCCACGCAGGCATTAACGGATACCGACTGGCAAAATAGAATACGTGTTCAGTTAGCGAAAACAAGTAAACGACTGAACACCTTATTATGCGATGGTGGTTTGATGCCTACTGGTGGGACGCATTTTTTTCAATGGCTAGTTTATAAGGACGCTAAACGGGTTTATCAGCAGCTGGCAGAGCAAGGGATATTAATACGATTATTTACACAGCCGCGTAGTCTTCGTTTTGGTTTACCCGGAACGGAACAAGAATGGGCACGTTTAGCATCAGCCATTCAATTGCTGGAACTGAAATAATGAGTGTTGCCAAAAACTCTTATCGGCATTCATCGCTCATGGTTCAAGGAACTACATCCGATGCTGGAAAGAGCACTTTAGTGGCCGCCTTATGTCGTATTTTATACCGCCAAGGAATTTCGGTAACACCTTTTAAACCTCAGAATATGGCCCTTAATAGCGCGGTCACGATAAACAACGGCGAAATAGGGCGGGCGCAAGCGGTACAAGCACAAGCCAGCGGTTTATCACCACATACTGATATGAATCCGGTGTTACTAAAACCGAACTCAGATACCGGTGCCCAGGTTATTGTGAATGGTCAGTCCATTGGTAACCAGGATGCTGAAACTTATCATGCGTATAAAAAAATTGCGAAGACTGCGGTGTTCAAGGCCTATGATCGTTTGTGTCATACTTATGAAACGATTGTTATTGAAGGGGCGGGTTCACCCGCAGAAATTAATTTGAGAGCGAATGATATCGCTAATATGGGTTTTGCCGAGCAGGCTGATTGCCCGGTTATCTTAATAGCCGATATTGACAAAGGGGGGATGTTTGCACATCTTGTGGGCACACTCGCTTTATTGAGTGAATCTGAGCAAATACGGATAAAAGGTTTTGTGATTAATCGATTTCGGGGTGAGCTATCTTTACTGCAAGATGGTCTGGATTGGTTAGAAAGCTATACGGCTAAGCCGGTATTAGGGGTTATTCCATATATCCATGGCTTGCACCTAGAGGCCGAAGATGCGCTGCCGCTTGCTAGCGATGATGGCGAAATAAATAAAAGCACAGAGAAGTTCAGAATTGCTGTTCCTGTTTTTCCACGCATTAGCAATCATACTGATTTTGATCCCTTGCGTTTCCATCCCGATGTGTCTTTTTGCTACATAGGGCCTGAGCAAAATATTCCACCCTGTGATTTAATTATTCTGCCCGGTAGTAAGTCGGTACGAGCAGACCTCAGATGGCTGCGCGCGCAGGGATGGGGACAACAAATCAACAAGCATCTGCGTTATGGTGGCAAGCTCATCGGAATTTGCGGTGGTTATCAAATGCTTGGTAAGCATATTAGTGATCCCAATGGAATCGAAGGTGAGCCAGGTGTATTACATGGTTTAGGATTATTAAATATAGAAACACTCCTTGCAAAAGAAAAGCAATTAAAAAATATATCCGGTCATCTATTCTTAGAGAACGCCGCTTTTTCTGCTTATGAAATACACGCGGGTTGCACCCAAGGCGAAGATCTTAATAATCCCGTGTTACGTACACACAAGGGTAATGATGGGGCTATGAGTTCAGATAATGCCGTGTTGGGTTGTTATGCCCATGGCTTGTTTGAATCTCCACATGCTTGCAATGCTTTATTAAAATGGGCAGGGTTACAAAAAAACACAGCGGTTGATTATCAGCAACTGCGCGAAAGGCAAATTGATCGACTGGCTGATGTGGTAGAGAAAAATATTGATATGGACAATCTAATGAAAATAATGCGAAGGAAAGGCCCGTAATATGAAAACATTCATACTCGGTGGCATACGTTCAGGGAAGAGTCGTTTGGCAGAAAATCTGGCGCAACAATCGAGGAAAAACCTGATTTATGTGGCGACGGCTACTGCCTCGGATCATGAAATGAAAGCACGCATAGAAAAACATCAGGCGTATCGTAATAAAGAATGGGTAGTCGTAGAAGAAGCGCATCATATTGGAAAGATTTTAAACGAGTTTTCCTCGGATAAAAACTGTCTATTAGTCGATTGTTTAACTCTATGGATGACGAATTTATTAATGACTGAAGATGAAAATTTTTTGCAGCAGCAACGCCAGACTCTATTGAAAGCGGTATCAGAATTCAAAGGAAAATTATTTATGGTCGGCAACGAAACCAGTATGGGTATTATTCCTAATGGCGAACTAACACGTCGATTTTGTGATGAAGCAGGTATATTACATCAAGAGGTAGCCGCTTTGAGTGATAAGGTTGTGTTGACTGTTGCCGGTTTGCCATTGATATTAAAGGGGAAGCATTTACATGGAATGGCTTAAAGTACCAATTCATAATCTTGATTTAGGCGCACGAGAAAATGCTAAAAACAGACAAAATAATTTAACCAAGCCACCGGGGGCGCTAGGGCGTTTAGAAACGCTCGCAATCGAACTTGCCGCGATGCAAGGTCATGCTCGCCCTGTGGTCACCGATATTCATATTACTATATTTGCAGCCGATCATGGCATAGCTGAAGAAAATGTATCTGCATTTCCGCAGGCGGTCACCGGCGAAATGATTCGTAATTTTTCAAGCGGTGGTGCAGCCATTAGCGTTTTAGCGCGTGCGATCAATGCTGAGCTTGAAGTGATTAATCTTGGAACCATACAGTCTTTGGGTGCACTTGAAAATGTATCTGAATATAATCTTGGGCAAGGCTCAAATAATTTTCTCAAATATTCCGCAATGGATGACCATCAGTTATCGCGTGCAATGAATGTTGGAAGACAAACGGCCGAACGGGTAAAGCTAAATCGCACGCATTTATTTATCGGTGGCGAAATGGGCATAGGTAACACAAGCTCTGCAACTGCGCTCGCTTGCGCAATATTAAATGTGCCGGTAGATGCTCTCGTTGGTGCGGGTACTGGTTTGAATAAGAAAGGAATACAGCACAAACAGAAAATTATTCAACAGGCTTTGGCTTTTCATGCAGCTGCGTTAAATACGCCACTGAATATCTTACAAGCGCTGGGTGGTTTTGAAATAGCCGCGCTAGTGGGGGCTTATATTGCATGTGCGCAAATGGGTATTCCGGTATTGATCGATGGATTTATCAGTACCAGTGCTGCACTCGTTGCTGATCAGATATTACCGGGTGTTAAAGATTGGCTATTATTTTCCCATCAATCCGTCGAGCCGGGGCATGGCTTATTGCTTGAAACACTTGCAGGTCAGCCATTGCTGAGCTTGGATATGCGACTGGGAGAAGCAAGCGGCGCGGCCGTAGCCGTACCACTCATAAAACTCGCCTGTTCACTACACAATGAAATGGCCACTTTTGCAGAAGCGGGAGTATCTGAGAAATCTTAAAAAATCAAAAGCTTGTAGTGTTGGTCGTTGCTCAGGTATTAATGTGTCAAGAATTCAAGGTGGGTCATGCTTGCTAAGGAATCGGTACGCAACAACTTTCAAATCGATTTATTACGCCACGGTGAAACTACTGCGGGGAAGGTCTATCTCGGAGTTACCGATGCGCCGCTGAATGGTCGAGGCTGGCAGCAAATGTGGCAGGCAGTTGAGGGACAAACACACTGGCAGCGCATAACGACTTCGCCGCTTAAACGGTGTAGAGAATTTGCAACCCAATTAGCTGACCGACTAAACTTACCATTGACGATAGAGCCGCGTTTTCAAGAAATGAATTTTGGCCGTTGGGATGGTTATTCAGCCAAGGACATTTTAGCAACAGAGCTAACAGGCTTAACCCGCTTTTGGACTGATCCACTAAAACATTCACCACCCGAAGGCGAGAGCTTACTCGCGGTAAATAAGCGGGTATTAAATGCATGGCAGGAACTTGTGTTAAACCAACAGCATCAGCTCTTGATTACCCATGGTGGCCCGATTCGCTTATTGCGATGTCGCACAGAACAAATTACACTTGAAGAAATTATGAATTTATCCGTAGCCCATGGCCAATTACACTCCGTGTTCATCGCTAACCCGATTGCAACAGACAAGCTCACACAAAGATGAAACAACTGTTACCCATCATCAAGCCGCTCTTGGTCGCATTACAATTTTTAACCAGAATCCCGGTTGAGTTTGTAAAAAAACCAACGGATCTCGAAGTAGCGCAATCCGTTTTATTCTACCCGGTAGTGGGTTTATTTATTGGTATTATACTCACGGTAATCAATGCCAATTTATACGAAGTATCCGATTTTTTACGTGCGAGTATTGTCGTAATTGCTTGGGTGGTAATCACCGGCGCATTACATATTGATGGTTTGGCCGATAGTGTTGATGCATGGGCGGGTGGCTTAGGGGATAAAGAAAAAACCTTAGCCATTATGAAAGACCCAAACTGCGGCCCAATGGGCGTGGTCTCGATTGTGTTATTAATCCTTGTTAAGTTTTCAGTCGTTGCCAGCATTCCAGCGGAAAACTATTTACTCCTAATTTTCGTGCCCGTATTAGCTCGCGCTGTTATATTACTATTATTTCTATCCACGCCCTATGCAAGAGAAGAAGGAATAGCTTCAGAATATTTTGTGCTATTCCTAAAAAAAGCAAACATCATTGTATTAATCATTGTTGCCTTGTTATCACTGGCAATATTGCAAATACAAGCCATGATCGTGGTCAGCATCGTAGTATTACTTTTTGCCTACTTGCGCTGGCAAATGACAAAACGCATTGGTGGTTTTACCGGCGACACCGCAGGCGCATTGATTGAAATAACAGAAATCGTTGTGCTCATCGTTTTGGCTTTTATTACACCGTTATAAAAACAATATAATATTCAAGCCTCTAAAATCTCTAATACGTACAAAAATAGTGTTTTTTATTCGCGACTGTTGGGTTATGGTGACAGCCGAAATTGCTCGTAGATACCATCATCTGTAAATATCATCAAGAGATAATCAGTTTGCGTGTTACAAAGATTAAATAGATATCTTACTAATAAAAAATAGAATGGATATATTGTATGGAATCGCTTATCAACCAGTCTCAATCCTGGGTCAAATTATTTGCTCTTCCCGTTGTATTTTTAATCCTTTTATTCGTGTTATGTGGCATGAGTGGAAAAGCCTATTCTTCTGTGTTTCTTACCCATCTCCCAGATACAAAACCTAAACAGATATTAGCCGACAAGAATGATCAATTTTTTGTTGACTATGGTCGTAGGATATATGTAATTGGCCAAAAGCCGCTATATAATGTGGTTATAAAAGATCCAACTGCTGGTTATGTCAGTTACCGCTTTAACAATACAGTATCTCCTACGGGTAAAATCTATTCCTTAACGAGTGCTTCACACAGGCCCGAGAAATCAAAAATAACATTTTATCGATTAAGTATTGCTGAGTGCGAAAAAGAATTTTGCCAATATACGTTGTTAGCCACATCGACATCGAAAAAGGATTCTAGCTACTATTCTCCAGGTGTGTTGTTTACGTCTAACCAGGGCAATGTATTTTTTACCTTAGATTATCACTACAAATCTGGTAAGGACTGGCATAGTCGGACAGATTACTTTTACAACAAAAAAAAGGTGTCGGAAGGCAGATATCTTAGTGAAAAAAGGAAAAATTTTCCGCTAAAGCCTGAAAGTGTAGAAATTGTTAATGACAACAAGTCATGGTCTTCTCGATTGTCGAATAAGGTATATCAGAAAGTACAATTTAAATACAAGGGTAAAATTTATGCGTATGAAGAAGAAAGGTCTAGTCGCTATAAGCGTACAATCGTTTATGATAAAGATGGATTGCCTCACCTCTTTTTTCACAATCCAAAAGGACGGGGTTTTTTCCATCATTTCTTTTCTCCCAGCGAAAAAAAAGTTAAGGAGATCATTGTTGATCAAGCGGAAAGTGGTTTAGAGAGCATTGCTTTCACTTTTGGTAACGATATTTGGAGTGTGCATTATTTTTATCGCGACCCTTTTAATAAAGGACTGCTGGTTACCCAACAAGATAGCCGGATAGGTACAATACTGGATCGCTTTGTTATTGATGCCTCTGAAACACGTAATAGTGGATGGGAATTAATGGGGGCTCAGTCATCGAATAACCGCATTTTCATGACCTATCTGAGTGATAAAAATAGCAAACAACGTGAATATGTGATGCTGGATAACGCGACTCAACTCAAAACTGTTCTAGGAAGCAATTTAGCGAAATACGGAAACCCAAAAGGAAAGGGGCAATTAGATCATATTGCACTTGAGAATCGAGTCGCACATATTCGTAAATTGCAACTATCAAATGCACGTTCTATTAGGTCTGGTTACATAAATATTGGAACTGGAATACAACAGGTTTTATGGACCGTTAAATCAATTGAGCCAAATGATGAATCCAATGTACAAACCCCGTACTTGCCTGAGTATGATTTGTCTGCATCGTTGTTGAATATTGTATCAGCGGAAGGCAAGTTTGGCCGTGTTAATTTTGGGCTAGAGCTAGCCACTAAATATGTTGATCAGAAAGCAGAGCAAAGTCGCTCCCAAGCCGCTAAAGATTTTAACAAAATATCAGGAAAAATAGGCTGGGAACGCTTTTTTATGGATTTCGATTTTTCGTTTCAATATGAAAATATGACGAGTCGGGTTTTGTTTAACGATGCATCAGGCCAAGTTCCCACACGTGATTTTACGATGAAGTTTGATGAAATGAAATTTTCTTTGCTTACGTTGAATCGGCACCATTTTGGTTATATCTTTCAACAATACAACTTTTATCAACCGGTTTATATCTATAGTATTGCCGAAGGTGCAACTTCCTATAACTTTGTAGGTCAAGCGATTGGTGATATCGATGCAAATAATCACATGCTGCACTATGGCTACTCAACGCTCAATTATCTCTCTAAATATGAAACACAAGCGCGCCAATGGTTTCTTGATGGGGAAGTGAGAGGAGGTCTTAGTTTGGCTGATTTTAGTAGCGAAACAAGAGTTATAGGAGCACAAAAACCATCTAATGAGATGACCTTTGTGTTTGCTGCTCAGCTAGAGTTTGGATATGTATGGTATAAGCGCTGGAAGTGGTTACATCAGCTGGGCGGGATTATGAAAATAAGCTATCGCTTAGACCTGTCAGGGATTGGTTCCCCAGATAAACCGAAAGACTTAGAAGAGGCTGCAACCGAAAATAGCCAGATTTTTAAGTTTGGCCGAGGAGAATTGCGCCATGGGCCTTTGCTGTTTTTATCTTTGAATTATTGAATAGAACCCCTGTAACTGGGTGTTTGTAGATAAAAAAACCAATTCCGTAGGCTTGCAACTGGCGGATTTTATTGCGGGCCCTCTTTAATTTTCTATTTCACCTAAACACAACTTCTGCTTGTCGGGTATTTCCTTTAAAATCTTTGCGCTGCTTTGGCGTATATATTATATAGTCAATACAGGCAATTTTGTATATTTATTAGTCGTTACTATTGGCTGCATTGGTGAATACTAATGCCTTTCATTTGTTATTGTAGATATATTGGCAATTGTAAATGATAGGGATTCAAACTATCAATTGGTTTTAATGTCTATGCATCGCTAGTCTTAGTCTGACAATTTTTAACAACCACAGCAGGAGTGGACTGACTATGGCTAAAAAATATGATGCTGGCGTGAAAGAGTATCGCGACCTGTATTGGGCACCGGATTATGTGCCATTGGATACAGATTTATTAGCATGTTTCAAAGTAACACCGCAAGAAGGTGTGCCGCGTGAAGAATGTGCGGCGGCTGTTGCTGCGGAGTCTTCAACAGGAACATGGAGTACTGTATGGTCTGAGTTATTGACTGATATGGAATTCTATAAAGGCCGTGCATATCGCATCGAAGATGTGCCTGGCGATAAAGATTGTTTTTATACTTTTATTGCTTATCCCCTTGATCTTTTTGAAGAAGGTTCAATTGTAAATGTACTGACTTCATTGGTCGGTAACGTATTCGGATTTAAAGCGCTTAAGCACTTGCGTTTGGAAGATATTCGTTTTCCTATCGCTTTCGTTAAAACGTGCATGGGGCCACCGAGTGGTATCCAAGTCGAGCGTGACAAGCTAAACAAATATGGTCGCCCATTATTGGGTTGTACGATCAAGCCAAAACTCGGCCTATCAGCGAAGAACTATGGTCGTGCGGTCTATGAGTGTCTGCGTGGTGGTTTGGATTTAACCAAAGATGATGAAAACGTAAACTCACAGCCTTTTATGCGCTGGCAGAATCGTTTTGAATTTGTAGCTATGGCGGTTGAAAAAGCGCAAGCGGAAACCGGCGAAGTGAAAGGTCATTACCTAAATGTTACGGCTAACACGCCTGAAGACATGTATGAGCGTGCTGAGTTCGCCAAAGAGCTAGGTCAGCCTGTCATTATGCATGACTTCTTAACCGGTGGTTTTACTGCAAACACTGGTTTGGCAAAATGGTGTCGCAAGAATGGCATCTTATTACACATTCACCGTGCAATGCATGCGGTCATCGACCGGCATCCAAAACATGGTATTCATTTCCGCGTATTAGCAAAATGTCTACGTCTCTCCGGTGGAGATCATCTGCATACTGGTACAGTCGTCGGTAAGTTAGAAGGTGATCGCGCGTCAACTTTAGGTTTTGTTGATCAATTACGTGAGTCTTTCATTCCAGAAGACCGTAGTCGTGGAATTTTCTTCGATCAAGACTGGGGTTCCATGCCCGGTGTATTCGCGGTTGCTTCAGGTGGTATCCACGTATGGCATATGCCTGCATTGGTCACTATTTTTGGTGATGATTCGATTCTTCAGTTTGGTGGTGGTACACAGGGTCATCCTTGGGGCAATGCGGCAGGTGCGGCGGCAAACCGTGTTGCACTAGAAGCCTGTGTGAAAGCACGTAACGAAGGTCGTGATCTAGAGCGTGAAGCTAATGACATTATGCATGGCGCTGCTAAGAACAGTCCAGAATTAGCTGTCGCAATGGAAACTTGGAAAGAAATCAAGTTTGAATTCGAAACAGTTGACAAGTTAGATGTTGGTTAAGCACTGTTTACTCAAGAAGATTAGGAGAAAATTATGAATTCAGGATCACAAATGGGTGACTACCGTACTCAGCAAACACTTGAAACTTTTTCGTTCTTGCCAGAATTTACGCAAGAAGAAGTTTATGAGCAAATTAACTTTATGCTTGCTCAAGGTTTGACACCTGCGATTGAGCATGAGTCAGTCGCTAATGCAACAGATCACTACTGGACTATGTGGAAGCTTCCTTTTTTCGGTGAGCGTGAATTGGGTAATGTGGTGGCTGAGCTTGAAGCTTGTCATCGTACCTACCCCGATCACCACGTAAGATTGATTGGTTATGATAGTTATACGCAAAGTCAAGGTGTATGTTTCGTCGTTTATCGTGCGAAAAATTGGTAAGTGAGTGGCTGGCTATGTATCGCATAGCCAGCTAGGGTTCGAGAGTTTAAGTCGAGAGTTTAAGTCGAGAGTTTAAGTAAGGAGTAAAAGCCATGCAAAAGCTGTCAGGTCGTGCGGCCTCAATGGCGCGTCGCCAAACACAAGTGAATGGCAAGAATGTTTTGTCTGCGACGAGTACTGCAAATACTCGTACAGTGTCGAGCACTTCTCACTCTGCATCTACTAATACATCTAAGATTGTAAGCCGCCCGGTGGCCGTCGCAACGAGTCCAGCGGGTAGTGGGCGTGCTGCGTCTATGGCACGCCGACTGGCAATGTCTGCCAAAGGTAAGGCAGGGACTTCTTCAGGTGATCGGCTGCGTGCGGCAGAAGATAGATCGCGCAACGCGCCGGGTCGAGATTCAACGAAAGAAGACTGTGGTTGTGGTTGTAAAGGCGAGGGTAATTGTAAGGATAGTGGCTTGTCTTCTAAGCCTACTGTCAATTTTCCTAAGTCTAAGAATAACAATCGTCGTTTGGAGCCCCAGGCCGTAACGCCAAGTAATGCGGGTCGGATTAACTCACGTTTGCGGCGCGAAGTATTGGCCAAGCATGGAAAAAGCGGAAATGATTTGTTTCGCAAAGGTTTGAGTTCTGCTCAGATGGTAAAGCATCAAAACCCTGATATATCTGGACGGCAATTGGCGCGCAGTATTCGAGCGCAAAGAAGTGCCATCGGAGCTCAGGGAGCTACACCGTCATCGCGACCAGGGCGTAAACGTCCTAAGCCTGAAGAATTGACAGGTACTAAGGTTGCGCATAGTGAAAAAACCACGGGTGGTGAAGTAGGCTTATGCCTCTCCGTAACCGGCACTGACTATATGTCGAGTGAGGTTTTTAGCGACTTTTGCCAAGCTGATTCGCCAAAAACATTACGTAATGTCCCAGCAAAAGTGAAAACTACGGAGACGTTTACGGGTTCCATTGTTACCGGTGGTGGACAAGTAGGACGCAGTAATCGAATGACTGGTGACGAAAAAGGCAGTTGTCGCAATGTGACGGGCGATGAATATGTTGGCCGTGAGCAATACGATAACTTCTGTACTACAAAACCAGAGCCGGGCAGTGCGAAAGTAAGTCATTCACACACCGCACGAGGGCAAATTGT